>ERZ780202.1062-NODE-1062-length-16272-cov-2.279275_pt1 | contig 16272 bp, 15 predicted proteins | sample MGYA00510978_ERZ780202 | MGnify/ENA primary metagenome ERZ780202 (study PRJEB29588, sample SAMEA2155689) | human gut metagenome | biome: human gut; feature: human-associated habitat; material: faeces | place: Denmark | collected 2008/2010 ...
TTATAATTTTTTTTTACCATCCATAATAATGAACATCAAATAACATTATCTTTATGACCAAATAAAAAGACGATACAATATTAATTAACTTAATTGTAAAGTCTTTTTTATTCAACATATTTACGATTGTCTTTGCCAAAAGTAAATGGCATCATCTATCCAACCTTCAGCTATTGTTCCTGTGCCTAAGCCAACTCCATGTGATAGACCCTTATAACAATGAAACTCAGTTGGAATATTTAATTTATTTAGGTGCTCTAACCGTTTTTTCATAAGAATATGATCTGCAATATAATCGTTTGTTCCAATACATGCATAAGTTGGAGCATCTTCATTTGAAACATAATCATACCCTGTATACTGCATAATGACAGCTTCGGCTGAAGGGACAGCAATTTCACTATATGAAGATAAAAACTTTTTATTTCCCAATACTGCTGCCATTCTAGCACCAGCTGACCCACCCCAAAGTGAATAGTGTCTTTTATCTATTTTCAGCATATTCGCATTATTATATATAAACGAAATAGCCTTAGCTAAATCTTCATACGGATGCTCAACACGATAAATCAAAGCAAAAGCATTGTACCCACGCTTACTTAACTCTAAAGCATGTGGAAAACTATCATGCATTGCTCCTACATATACAAAACCACCACCAGCATTGCATATTGCAAAAGGCGCATCTTTACTTCCTTTAAAAAAGAACAATCCTACATCTCTTTTTGAAGCATCATTTAATAATTCTTCTTTAGAATAAATGTTATAAAATATTGAATGATTTTGAGCATCGTGATTGAGTGTATTTATAATCTCAATTGTCTTATTCACATCTATATAATTATACCATAAATAAATTTTAGACGAACTTAATTCTTTAATCGTCATATTTAGAGCTATCGGTCTATTGATTGGAAATAGTAACCTTCCCCATGTTTTAAAGGCTGGAAGTTCTAATACTTCTTGAATAGTAGTATTTTCACTTATATTCATTTTTAATGTCCGCCGAAGACATCAAAATCAATTGTATCTAATAAAGCATCAATTTCTTTGATTTCATCAATTGTAACTTCAATTTCCCCTGCTCTAAAATTTTCTTCTAAACGTTCTAATTTTCTGCTTCCCGGGATAGGCACAATAAAATCCTTTTTTTTTAGCATCCATGCTATTGAAAGTTGAGCCATAGTACAATTTTTCTTTTCTGATAATACTTTTAACAAATTCAATAATTTTTTTGCTTTTTCATACCCTTCTTTTTGATATTGAGGCATATTATTTCTAAAATCCCCTTTTTCAAAGGTAGAATCTGGTGTAAATTTCCCTGAAAGTAATCCATTAGCCATTGGAGAAAAAGCTACATAAGTTATTCCTAACTCTTTACAAACAACGAATAAATCTTCATACCATCTAGCCATCATTGAATATCTATTTTGAATAGCTGTAACTGGGCAAACAGCATCTGTTGTCTCCGAAATTCCCCATGCTTTAATTTTACCCGCTGCAATCAATTCCTTCATAACTCCAGCCACTACTTCAGGTTCAACTTTTGGATCTATCCTATGTTGATAATATAAATCAATATAATCAGTCTGTAATTTCTTTAATGATCCTTCTATCGATGCATATATTTTTTCTGGTGAGGAATCTAATTCTAAATGGTCCCCTTTATGTTCAACTCCAAATTTAGTTGCAATAACAACCTGTTCTCTTACCTCCTTTAATGCTTCACCTACAAGCTCTTCATTATAAGAAATAGTTCCATCAGTATTCTCACCAGTATAACATTCAGCCGTATCAAAAAAATTATAACCCATTTTATAAGCCTGCTTAATAGTTTGAATTGCTCTCTCTTTATCTTCAGCTAAGCCATAAGCATGAGAAAATCCCATACAGCCTAATCCTATCGGACTGACATACATATTCGTTTTCCCTAACTGTCTTTTTATCATCATAGCATTATCCTTTCTTATTCAGTAATCATCCCACGATAATTCATTCCATATAAATTTGCAAAACGCTGCATTGTATATTCCCCTGCTTCCAATTGTTGTTTCGTTGGAGCATAACCTTGGAAGATAAAATACATGTTTTTACCCTTTAATAAACTTTCATCAACATGTTGATAAAACCGGTCTAATAGATTACGAACAGCTCCAGACATACTATGCCAATAAAGCGGTGAGCCAATTACAATTGTATCAGCTTTACTCATCGCTAAAACAACTTCATCAAATTGATCATCTGTAAAATGCTGACCATAACTATAAATCTTATAATCTACTAAATGCAATGTCTGATAATTTTTACCCTTTAGAAATTGCTCACTTAAAGCAACCGTATTACCATTTTTATTAGGACTTCCGTTAATAAATAATATACTCATTTTTTTCACTCCTTTAATAATCTATTTTTTATTCATGGATTTTCCTATGAACAACCATCCTTACAAAATCAGGTTCAAAGTGTTTAGCCCGTGAACCACTATATCCCATATCTAAGGATGAAATTTTTTTCATCTCATCATTATTCAACTCAAAATCAAATACATTAATATTTTCAATAATTCTCTCTATATGAGTTGATTTAGGGATTACAACAACATCTCTTTGAATATTCCACCGAAGTAATACTTGACCCACTGTCTTATGATATTTTTCAGCAATTCCTTTTAACATCTCATCTTCAAAAGGATTATATCTACCGCCTCCTAATGGTGCCCATGCTTCAGGAACAACATCATAATATTTCATTGTCTCTATTGCTTGCTCCTGAGTAAAATATGGATGCAGTTCTATCTGGTTAACCATTGGCTTAATTTCTACAATTTCACAAAAATTCGTTAATATATTTGGATAGAAATTAGAAACACCTATAGCTCTTAACTTTCCTTTATGATATGCATCTTCCATAGCCCGCCATGCAGCAAAGTAATCTCCCATTGCTTGATGAAGTAAATATAAATCAAAATATTCCAATCCACTTTTTTTCAATGAATTTTCAATTCCCTGTTTTGCTGTTTCATATGTTCGCATATCTTGCACCCATAATTTTGATGTAATAAACAGCTCTTCTCTCGTACAGATTCCCGCTTCAATAGCTTGCTTAACAGCATTTCCTACAGCATCTTCATTCATATAAGAAGCTGCTGTATCAATTAATCGATACCCCGCTTTAATTGCTTGAAATACAGTTTCTTGACATTCTTTTTTATCCGGTACTTGAAATACCCCTAAACCTAAAATTGGCATTTCTATTTGATTATTTAAAATAATATATTCCATAATCTTATCCCCCTTATTATTCCTCACCGTCAACATCTGGAATTGTTGTTGCCAGTATATGCTGTGATTTTTCAGTTATTTGATAAAATGGACAATGTTTATTTAGTTTTGCTATTTCATGCATTTCTTCATTTGTTAGTACAAAATCAAATAACTCGATATTTTCTAAAATGTGATTAGCACTTCTACTTCCCGGTACTGCACTAAACCCCATTTGCGTGTGCCATTTCAAAATAATTTGAGACGTTGTCTTATGATATTTAATTGCTAATGCTTTAAATAACGGTTCATTTAACAATTCATTACTACCATGCCCTAAAGGATACCATGATTGTAGAATAATCCCATTTTCAAAACAAAAATCTTTTACCTTTTCAGCCGGATAATAAGGATGACATTCAATTTGCATTACTACTGGTTTAATTTCACAAATATCCAAAATTTCTTGAATTTGTTCAACCTTAAAATTAGATAACCCTAGTGCTTTGATTTTCCCCTCCTTATAAGCTTTTTCCATCATTTGATAACCCGCAATATAATTATTTAAAGGGTGATGCAACAGCATCAGATCAATATATTCAACTCCCAACCGTTCTAATGTTTGCTCAACAGCATTACTTTTTTCATAAAACGTCGGAGCTAATTTTGTCTCAATAAAAATTTCTTTTCTATCCAATCCACTTTTACTAATACCTCTACCTACACTTTTTTCATTAGTATAGCGATTAGCTGTATCGATCAAACGATACCCATTTTGTAAAGCAAAAGAAACATTATCTTCTACTTGTTTACCAAACTGTCCAATTGTTCCAAAACCAATGATCGGCATCTTCACACCATTACTCAATTCAATTATTCTCATTAATATTTTACCTCCTAGTATATTGTAGATTCTGACTAGTTCACTATAAAGCTATCCAGCTTTCATCTTGCTTTAATAATTTATCTTTTTAAACCACAGATCATCTCAACAGTTGCTGGATCATAGTGAGAGAAAAATGAACTCGTATCTTTATTCATATTTGTAATAGTTTTCATATCTTCTTCACTTAATTGAAAATCAAAAATATCAATATTTTCTAACATTCTTTCTTTTCTCACCGTTTTAGCTAATGGCACAATTCCTCTTTGGACTAACCATCTTAAAATTACTTGACCTACTGATTTGTTATATTTTTCACCAATTCCCATTAATGTTTCATTAGTGAAGATTCCCTTCTTTCCCTCTGCAAACGGTGCCCATGCTTCTAATTGAACACCATATTTTTGATTATATTCTAATGCTTGATTCTGTTGATGAAATAGATTTACTTCCACCTGATTCACTGCAGGAACAACATCTGTATCTAAACATAAATCTACTAAACGGTCCGGATAAAAATTAGATACACCAACCGCTTTAATTTTTCCTTCTTTGTATAAATCAACTAAAGCCCGATAAGCACCATGATAATCTTTAAAAGGCTGATGCAATAATACTAGGTCAATATAATCGAGTTTCATCTTTTCTAAAGATTCCTCCACCGATGCCTTAGCTTTTTCATAGCCATAGTTTGTAATCCAGACTTTTGTTGTAACAAACAACTCTTCTCGAGGTACATTAGTTTTTAAGATTGCTTCTCCTCCAGCTTCTTCATTACCATAAGACTGTGCTGTATCAATTAAACGATACCCAGTTTCAATTGCCTCCAGGACAACCCTTACACATTCTTCTTTATCCTTGATTTGGAAAACTCCAAATCCTGCCATGGGCATTTTTACACCATTATTTAAAGTTATATATTCCATTATTTTTCCCCCTATTCTAGCCATATATTTTTAGTCTCAATAATCTTGTTTTAATAATTTGATTTTTAAATTCAAGATTCAATCATAATCTTTTACATTTAAATATATTTAGTTTATATACTAAAAATCTTTATCTGATTAACAGTGCACTATAAATTATGCACTTGTATCGATAAGAATAAAAAGTTAAATATGGTTTTTTAAATAATTAAAATTTCCATCTCACCTTATTTATCTTTAAACATAGTATAAATCTTAGAGTTAACTATAAGTCAATAAAAACTTAATGTTATTAATTTAAAATATCACTAAATAAAAAAAGAGGTCTCTTTCAAACCTCCTATCCAATCATAAAACTATTTTTAATAAACAAATCTATAACCCAACTATAAAATATATTACTCGACTGCACATATACATTTATTTTTATTAGTATTTTTAGCTTTATATAAGGCTTGATCCGCCTGCTCTAAAACTGCTTGCCAACTTTCTTCTCCATTTAAAACACCTATTGCCCCACCAATACTTACAGTTAAATATTCACGACTTGAAGTATTTGGCATTAATAAATGCAGACGTTCAACAGTATGACAAAGTTCTGTACCAATTCTTTGCATTTCTTCTAAATCTGTATTTTTTAATAAATAAACAAATTCTTCTCCACCATAACGGATCAAAAACCCTTCACTCAAACATAAATTTAAAGCATTAGAAACTCTCTTTAGACATTCATCACCTTTAATGTGCCCAAAAGTATCATTATAAGATTTAAAATCATCGATATCAATTATAAAACCACCTGTTTTAAGCTGACTATCGCGACTCTCTAAATAAATATTATTTAAACAATTAGCTAAATAACGTCGATTTTGAAGCCCCGTTAAAGAATCATGATGGGCAATAAAATCTAATTCCGCACTTTTTTCTTCAATCATCCTATTTTTTTCTAGAATAGTACTCTGATTTAAAAAAGTTTGTCGCATTGATTGATAATGATAATATCCAACAAATAGAGCCATAATCGTTAACCAGGTACTATTAACATAAATACTATAATGACTCCCCAATGGTTCACCATGTTTCACTAATTCAATTCCAGTAATCAAAATAATATCAGAGAACAAATACAGAGGAACAAATAATTTTGGCGGTAAATAAACAAGAATAGCAATACTCAACATTGTAATAATATGCACACTAATGTTATTAGAAACACGATTATCATATATCGTTACTGCTAGCGACCACATGATTAAAAAAACAATATAGTAATTTTGAACTTTCAACAATAAACCCTTTTTAACATTCTTTTTATGCAATAAAATCAACCCTAAGACACAGATGATAAACATGAGTGTGTATAAAAGCATATAAATCTTACTTGACTTGGTATAATAGGTAAAATCCGTATAAACACTTACATAGACCATATTATAGATTTGAAATAACATAATAAAAAATATCGGGATCCTAAAATACTTCTTAATATCATCTTCGAGAACATCAATAAATTCAAGTTCTTGCTGTTTAGTTAGCTTTATCTTTTCAGTTAATGACAACAACTTCATAATTTGTCCTTTCTAAATATCTATTTATAATTCTTATTGACGATGTAAGAACAAAATTGGAAATGGATTCCCTTGTTCATCTAATTCACTTCGCCGATAAATAGTAAACCCCATATATTCATAAAAAGCTAGAGCTTGAGGATTTTGCTCATTTACACAGACTTCAGTGATCTCATAATCATTTATTCCTATCTCTAATAAATTCCTACCAATACCTTGTCCTCGACGTTGTGCTGTAATAAATAACATCTCTAATTTATCCTCAGCAATCCCCATAAAAGCCAATGTTTCTTTATTATCAACAGCAACTACTAAAATTGGAATTTCTTCAATTGCTTGAAAAACATACTTTTTTATTTCTCGAATATTAGTTTCACTAAAAAAATCATGAGTTGCTCTAATCGAACTTTCCCAAACCGTAACAAGTGAACTAATTAACTGTTCGTCTCGTTCAAATACTCTTTTTATTTCCATTAGCTCCTCCTTTATTACTCAAAGAAATCCTTTAAATAAATATACTGCATTATAAATTTTTTAAACACCCATAGCAACTACACGTTTAATATATTTTTTCATAATCTTTTCAATTCCAACATTTGTTAAAATGATTTATCATTATTTCTTTCAATATATAAATAGTTATTATTTACTTTATTTTACTATAATCACGTAAAAAAGATAGTTATTTAATTAATAACTATCTTTTTTTCATTAAGTTATCATTTGTATTTTTTGATTTACCTCTTATTAATATAAGTGCAATAATATTTGCAGTCAACATCGTAATTACATATATTGTAAGAATTGTAAACATTGACGGTACTACATCCAATAATGCTGACCAATCTTCATGCTTTACCCAATTACTTACTAATTGATACCCTGCTAAAAGAGTAAGCACGGTAAAAACAAGTCCTAAAATCGAAAACCAATAAGCCCTCAGCTTCTCTTGACTTTTAAATATAGACAGACAGCTCATCAAAGTACAGATAATACTCAAGCTTCCAAAGATAATCCACATACTACATTATTCTCCTAGATATAAAATTTAAGATTATTTTAAATAAGCTCTTGATCAATAAACTCTATATAATTTTTCTTAACAACTTCATCTGGATGATCAAGGTACCACTGATATGATTCCTCTAATCCTTCGAAAAGACTTTTTTGACTTGGCAACAGCTTATTTTGCTTAGTTACATCAAGAACATAATTATAGTTATGAAAACTAAAATAATCACGTTGATTATCATGCTTAGTTACATATACTTTATTTAGCGGTACTCCTACAACTTGATAACATAACTCAACAAATTTATTTATATCAACAATTTCGCTATTTCCAACATTCATGATATGATCATGAGGGTGCTTTTTAATAATGGTTTCCATTAACTTGCATAGATCTTCAACATGAAAAAACTGTAATAACATTTTACCATCATTAGGTAAATAGAAAGAACGTTTCTTTAATGCACATTCAAACACAAAAGGTTCGCGATAAACATTTTGCATTGGTCCATATAAATATGATGGCCTTAAAATATATGCTTGAGGAATATGACTTAGTAAATAGTTTTCAGCTTCAATTTTATTACTTCCATAATCTCCCCAGATAGAATTTCTTCCAACCTTCTGCTCCTCTTTGAACGGTTGTGATAAACTTTCCGGATAAACAGCACTGGAACTAATCAAAATATAATCTTTGACCCCATTTAGACCTTCTAACAAATCTTTGACATCTTGTTTAGTATAAGCAGTAACATCAAAAACCACATCAAAATCATATCCCTTTAACAAATTTCCTAAATGATGTCGATCACCTTTAATTAATTTTACTCCTTCAATCTGTTTTCGATTTCCACGATTCAAAACATAAACATCATAATCATGATTTTTAAAATAAGTTGCAACAAATTTACTTACAAAAACTGTTCCTCCAGTTACCAAAATCTTTTTTGTCATATTCTCTCCTTACTTTATAATGATTTAGCACATGCAATTAAATAATGACGAGCATTAGCAGATGTCACTTGTTTAGCCCGCATCAATAAGGCTTGTTTTTTCAGTTCTATAATTTGTAATGAATTATCTTGCACCATCAATAACTCAATTAATTGCAATGCCATTTGATAATCTTCTTGTGCCATATAATTTTTAATAGCTAATATTAGTTTATCATTATCACCAATTAAAGCAAGTACCGCCTGATTATAAGCCTCAGTTGGATGTGGCAATAACTTCACAGGATCCCCATCAAACCATCCTACATAACCATTATAAATACTTTTCACTGACCATTCTACAGTACCATAATACTCACCTAAATATTCTTTATCCTGATATATTGGTGCTAATTTAACATTTTTAACAGTTTCTTCCAAAGACATTCCCTGATTCATACAATCTAATGTTTTAAATAAAATATCCTCGATGGCATCCCTAAAAGTTCCCACTATTGCTTTAATCTCATTTTGCCATAAAACTCGTGTATGTCCTGGTAATAATGCAACAGCTGGATAATTTAAAATCTCATTTAAAGTATCAATCCATGTTGCAACATCGCGATACATGGTTCCTCTTATTGCATAAAGATTAGGCCAGCATCCATAATAATTATCTCCACAACACATTATCTGATCATCTTCTAACCAAACATAGATTTCATCATCTGCTTCACCTACAGCACTAACCATCTTTAATTTAATTCCATCAATTACTCGTTCAACCACTTTTTGCTCATAATATGTCGTCGGTTTTATAAAATCATATTTTCCTTCTTTAATTTCTTTTCCTTCACGGATTCCAATTCCTTGACTAATCGCTTCCTGATCTGTTAATCCATAACCATGCTGATAAATCCCTCGTTGATTTAGTAGTTTACTAATTCTATCGTAGTATTTTAAAATTGGTTTTCGAGGTTTAAATGCTATTACTTCTACAACTGTATCCCGAAAAGTACCTGCTCCTCCTAAATGATCAGGATGTCCATGAGTATAAATAATTGTTTTAACCGGTTTATCACTAATTTTCGCTAGTTCATCTTTCATCACTTTTGCACGATAATCAGAATCAAGAGTATCAATTAATATAATTGAAGTTTCCCCAATAATCGCAATTGCATTACTATGTCCATAGCCCAAAAAATGATATACCCGTTCATTAACTTTAGTAATTTTCTTTTGATAGTTTGTTTTCGTAAAATTAATTAACTTTTCTTCACCTAACATTGCTTATTCCTCCTTATATATCATTATATTGATTATCTAGTCTTTTAATAGTAGGCACCTTTAGGTAACTGTCAAAACCGTAGTCATTTGGACTACGGTTTTATTTAATCATCTAAAATAAATGACTTTACTTGATTCTTTTTTAGTTTATTATTAGTCTTAACTATCTCTTCTTTTAAATCAACAAAATCTTTAAGATCATGATTTAAAGAAATTAAAACCTCTTTATTATTAGTATTAAAAGTTCGATAAATTAATTTATTTGAAGATTCTGCCTTTTTTAAAACACTTAGTGTAGTAAGTTCATTATTTTCATGAAGCAGAGAGAAAGTATATGGAGTGTTAAAATCAACCTCATTTAACTTCATCGCATTGTACGGCATTTTATTATAACTAATTAATGGCGTTAAATAATCTTTAGCTAAACGTGATAATTTAGCGTGATCATTTTCAATAACAAGCGCAAATCTAAACTCTAATGGTTTTAATAATTGTGAATCTGGTGTAGGCATCTTAATTCCTGATGGTCGTCCCGGACGCCGAACTAATTCTTCTTTACCTAAATAGCCAACTGATCGAAATAACGTAATTGCCAGGGTATTATAATTATCCCCAATTACTTCATATTCTCTAACTGAATTAGTGAGTAAAGCTAATGGACAACCCTTGATTGCAACGTAACTAAGCATTGGATAAATACTATCTGGCCGCTCGCTCCAATTATCTTCTTGCCATGATTCTATCGCCATATCTTTTACTGGGCGTTCAATTATCCCAAACTGATTATCACTAACTGAGGCCTGAGCCCAAATATCAGTTGGAAGAAGTACTCTAAGTCGATGATCTTTAGCTGTATTATCAATATTAGTTGTAATGTCAAGATTTCGTTCCCCTTGTTTTTATTCTATTTTAAATTCAATTTTTAAACTTGTATCACATTTCTTTTGTTTACGACTTGTTAAATCTTTTGGTACTTTCATTTCGACAATTATATGAGCTGTAGTAGAATACCTGGATCTATTGATTTGATAATCTGCCTTAGCATCTTTAGAAGTTATGATATAATCTTCCAATAATGGTGAATAATCATAACCATCACCCTCATCACTACCATCTTCAATCAATAAAACGGAATCATAAGTATGATCATTAACTAAATCATATATTTTTAAAGTTCCATTACTATTAATTTTAATCTGATAGTATTCATTTTCCAGAAAGTCCACTTTATCTAATAAAATTTCTTTTGGCTCTACTGCTTCTTGAATTAAATAAGCCTGATACCCCATCGCAGGAAAATTATCTTTAAATTCAATTGTATATTTTATAAATGGATCATAATTCCCATAATGAACAATCTGACGATCAATTAACCCAGCATCAATGATTTCTTTATTAATAACTTGATAATCTATTTCATGCCCCTCACTAGTAACAATTTTAAAACTTTTCATTCTCGTGATAACTTCACTGCGAACCACTCGATTTCTTGGATAAGGGAGTAAATTAAAGACCGTTAGTTTATCAAGTGCAATATCTTTAGGCATTGCATCAGTAATCTTTCGTTTATAAAAGTCAATCATTCGCTCTACTTTCTCATTAGCAATCGTAAAACGGCTGCTTATTTCTTGATGTACTTTATCACTACAACAACATCCAATTGAATCATGGGCATGATTTTTCATTATCTCTTTCCATATCGATTCCATCATCCCATCAAAATACTCAAACCCTAATTTAAAAGCAATGGAAGCCAATGGCTCTAGCAGATTGGTAATTTTATTTTCAATTACGGTATTCATTGTTTTGATATCTGCCCGTGATGAAAAAATCGAACGATGTACACGCATATATTTACCATCCAGCAGTTCACCATGAAGGATATCATAGTTATCTTTTTTCTCTAATTCTTTAAATATCTGATCATAGTTACTTAAAAAGAAGTTTTTATCTGGATAAAGTCTTTTTAACTGCTCAATGACATCAAATATATTTTTTTGTAATGGCATTTGGTCGTGACCATTAGGAATTAATATATGTTCACTAGTTGCTCCTTTTTGTAACACTGGCATATATTTATCACAACGTTTTTTTAATTCATCAAGATCTGTGGGTAAATATTTTCCAATTGCATAACCAAGTGGTAATAGTTGAGTTAAGACTTTTGAACCATCGTCACTAGTCCAATAAAACTCTGTCTTATTTGAACCCATTCGCTCACTCGTTCCCCGCCAGAATATGCTTCTTGTAATTCCAAAACCGTTTAAAATCATTGGCATTTGGCCTGACTGACCAAATGAATCTGGTAAATAACCAATATTCATAGGTTCTCCAAAAGTCTGACTATCTTTATGACCGTATAATAAATTACGAACAATCGACTCTCCACCTACAACCATCTCATCAGTTTGAGTGTACCAAGGCCCAATAATTAATTTACCTTTTTTCACTAAATTAACTATTCGTGATAAATTTTTTGGTTTTAATGCTAGATAATCCTCAAGTACAGCTGTTTGTCCATCGAGAACATAATAAGGATAATCCTCATTATTTTCTAACATTTCTAATATTTCTTCCATATTGTTTAGTAATAATAACTTTGATTCTTCGGCTGAAAAATACCACTCACGATCCCAATGCATATGGGGGACAATGTGTACTTGATTTGCCATGCTATTCCTCCTATTTTGCCTTAGCTAATTTCTGTTTTCGAGTAATTACAAGTAGCACCGCTGAAATAATCGCTCCAATTACTGCCGCTCCAAACCAGACGATCATCGCTAATGGAATATTATCAGCAGTTAATACGAAAATAGAGAATATTCCTGCCCCAGGTACATCAAGACCAATATTAAACATCGCTACAATCGCTCCACAAACTGCAGAACCAGTACATAGGGATATAATTACACGAATTGGATCTGCCATCATAAACGGAATTGCCCCTTCTGTGATTCCTGCTAAACCTAATAGCCAGGTTGAATTTCCTACTTCACGTTCTTCTGGTGTAAATAAATCTTTTCTAAACTTTGTCGCAAATGTCACCCCAAATGCACTAACCATTTTAATTGAAGCAAAAGCACAATATGGCATTAAAACTCCTTCCGCCATTGCAGCAACACAGAAAGCATATGCAGCTTTATTTACTGGTCCACCTAAATCAAAAGAAACCATGATTCCTAAAACAGCCCCTAGTAAAGCAGCATTTGTTCCTGCCATTGATCCTAAAAAGTCAACTAATGCTGTATTGATCATTGCAACTGGTTTACCTAATACGACTAACAATAAGACTCCAACAATCAAACAAGACAATACAGGATAAATTACAAAACTCACAAAACCGGCAAATGTTCCTTTAGCTGGAATCCATTTCTTTAAATAGCGTATTGAATACCCAGCAATGATCCCACCAAGCATCCCGAGTAAGAATCCACCGCCAACGGTATTAGCACAAAATCCAGCCGCAAACCCTGAAGCTAAAGCTGGTTTATCCCCGATTGAATAAGCCATATAAGCTGATAATACCGGTACCATCAAGGTTCCTAACAATCCACTTCCCATTGATTTGATCAAATAAAGCCAACTTCCTTCGGTATTCATCAAACCTGTAAAACCAAAGGTTCTTGCAAAGATTACACAAATTGCTGCAATCATTCCGCCAGCCACGATCAATGGAATAACATGACTAATTCCTGTCATAACCGCTTCTTTAACTGTTTCTAAAAATCCGGCTTCTTGATGTCGTGAATGTTCTACATACTCACCACGAGCAGTTTGTTCTGCTTTAACTAACGCTGTTTCGATAATCTTTTTAGCATCCTTTAATGGTGCAGATACTTTTGTTTTAATCGTTGGTAAATGACTAAAACGTTCCTCCTCTTTAACCGCTACATCGACAGCAAAAATAGCTGCACTTGCATTTTTTAACATCTCATTAGTATGACGATCTTCAATTCCATTAGCCCCCTGCTTTTCTACATATACATTTACTCCCAACTCTTGCCCAGCTTTTGTTAATGCTTCTGCTGCCATGTAAGTATGGGCAATACCAGCGGCACACGCAGTAACCGCAACGATTGAGCGATCAAAGGATTTTATTTCATCACTATTAACCCCATTATCCAGATTTTGATAAAATTCTTTTACTGTTTTAGAAGCATATAATTTTTCTGTATATGTATGATTAGCCATCTTCGTCATCATTTCTGCTAATAATTGCATTTGAACCGAATTCTTATCATTTTGGGGAATTGCAAGTAAAAAAACATATTGTACTTTGTTACCTTCAACAACACTTTCCCAATCCTTCACAGGTTTCTTTAAAGTTACAACCGCAAAAGCTGCTTCTCTAACTACTCCATCTTTTCCATGAGGAATGGCCAGACCATTATCAATCCCTGTTGGTGTTAAGCTTTCACGTTCTAATACTGCTTGATAAAAATCTTCCTCATTACTAATTTTTCCTGCCTGATATAATTTAGAAACTAAGAATTTAATTATTTCATCTTTTGATGACAAATCACTATTTAAAGTAATAAGCTGCTCACTTGTTAATTTAGATAATTCCATTTCTTCTGCCCTCTTCTTTTAATTTTATTAATCACCGACATGTCTTTCCCTGATTACAAAAATATCATAGCATATTATTTTGTAACCCTTTTCAATTTGGAAAATCATACACTTATTTTTAAATAAAAAATGGATGTACCGTGTATTTATACACAGTACATCCTCCAAAATACCTCTGTCAACTCTCGAAGCAGCATCATCATCCCTGTTCGATCTGCAACATTATAGCCATTCAATTTTTGTTCATCACCCCAATAATATAATGGAATATGTGCTAAACCAGCCAATCGATTTTCATTAAAATGGGTAACCGAAATAACAAAAATTCCATTCTGTTTTGCTTCTTCTACCCAATTATTCAAACGACCATTCTCACCACTTGCACTAATTACAAACAAAATATCTTTTTCTTCACAATGCTTGATTCGATATTCAATTTCACGATAAGTTTGATAATATTCAGCTCGATAATCATAACATCGCAAATTATCGACCATCATTTCACAAAAATATAATGACTCACCGACACCAATAAAGTGACATGTTCGGGCATTCTTGATCTTAGCGGCAACTTCTTCTAACGTTTTATAATTAATTAGTTCCATTGATTTATACAAATTCTTTGATAATAATTTTTGAATATCTAAATTTTCTGATACTTCGTTATTAACTAAAAATTTCATCTCTGCAAAGCCTTTATACCCTAACTTTTTACAAAGACGCATGATTGAGTTGGGAACAAGATAAAGATCTTCGGCTACCTTTTGAATTGATAAATGTTCCAAATTTGCTTTATTTTTACGAATATAATCAACAATTAGATCATCTGTATCGTTTAGTGTAAACTCTTGTTGTAAGACCCGTTCTTCAAATTTCATTATATTATCCTCCATGACAAGATAAATATCAACTCTCTCAATATAACTTATATTCTAACATTATTTTTTGATTTCGGTGCATAATCTTTCAATTCTGGAATTGCTCCCGCAGCAACTGCCCATAAATACAAACTGGCAATTGTTGCATATGGTCCATAGCGACGTTTATATTTAGTGAATAGTTGAGGTGTAATTCGCCGATGATGATAGACCATGCGCATTCCCCGTAAAATTGCTAAATCGCTATAACTAATTATATCTTTACGTTGTAATGAAAATGTTAAAATCATCTCTGCTGTCCATCTCCCGATTCCAGGCAACTCACAAAGCTGTTCTATAACCTCTTCATTTGATAGATCAGCTAATCGCTCCAAATCCAATTGATCACTAATGATCCGTCTCGTTATTTCTTTGATATAATGTGCTTTTTTCATCGTAATGCCACATTTTTGTAATTCCTCAGCTGAAAGTGATTTAAAATTTGCTGGGGTAATCGGACTAAAAGAATTGTTGATTCTCTGCCAAATTGTTTGATGGGCTTTAGTAGAAATTTGTTGACCAACAATATTTTTCACAATGCAAACAAATATATCTGGCTCAAGTTTTCTCTCCACAACTCCAACTTTATCAATAACAGTTGCTAATTTTTTATCTTTTTTCTTTAAATAGTTTAACTCTTTTTCTCCGTACTTAAAATACATATATACCTCTTACAAAAAGCGAGGTACTAAAAAGTACCCCGCCCTAAATTAACTTATAAAAAATTTCATAATATGTTTGCCTTTTTCTCCGTCCATATTACCCCTTATATAAAGGTAATCAGAAGTTCTAAAAAGGAAATTACCAGCAAAAGCACCTACAATCTGTTCTTTACCATCTACAACATCTTTATAACTAGCATCATAAGAACAAAATGCCTTACCAATATGAACATCTTCTATTATTCTATCGTTATGAT
>ERZ780202.1095-NODE-1095-length-16018-cov-2.643739_pt1 | contig 16018 bp, 9 predicted proteins | sample MGYA00510978_ERZ780202 | MGnify/ENA primary metagenome ERZ780202 (study PRJEB29588, sample SAMEA2155689) | human gut metagenome | biome: human gut; feature: human-associated habitat; material: faeces | place: Denmark | collected 2008/2010 ...
TCCACTGTGTGATACGGTTATCGAAATCATCACCGCCGAGGTGTGTATCACCGTTTGTTGCAAGAACTTCGATAACGCCGTCACCGATTTCGATAATAGACACATCGAATGTACCACCACCGAGGTCATATACCATAATCTTCTGTTCATTTTCGTTATCAAGGCCGTAAGCTAAAGCTGCAGCTGTCGGCTCGTTGATAATTCTCTTTACATCAAGACCTGCGATTTTACCTGCGTCCTTAGTTGCCTGACGCTGTGAGTCTGTAAAGTAAGCAGGAACTGTAATAACAGCCTCTGTTACTTTTTCACCGAGGTAAGCCTCTGCATCTGATTTTAATTTCTGCAAAATGATAGCACTGATTTCCTGAGGTGTATATGCCTTGCCGTCAATGTTTACCTTGTAATCAGAACCCATATGTCTTTTAATTGAAGAAATAGTCTTTTCCGGATTTGTGATAGCCTGACGCTTTGCAACGTTACCTACCATTCTTTCGCCGTCCTTAGAAAATGCTACTACAGACGGGGTTGTTCTTGCGCCTTCAGCGTTAGGGATTACTACCGGCTCGCCGCCTTCAATAACGCTTACACAGCTGTTTGTTGTACCTAAATCAATACCTATAATCTTTGACATAATCTTTTTCCTCCTGAGTTTGTATTATTAGTTTGCTGTTTTGACCATAGCAGGTCTGACAACTTTGTCATTATATTTATAGCCTTTTTGGAACACGTCGGTGATTACGTTTGCATCAAGCGAATCATCATCAATGTGCATTACTGCGTGATGAAAATTCGGGTCAAACTCATCGCCCTGCTCGCCGTAGGCTTCAACGCCTAATTTTTTAAGTGATGCCATAAGACCGTCATAGGTCATTTGAACACCTTTTTTAAGTCCCTCGTAATCCTCCTGCTCATTTGCAAGCGCTCTTTCGAGATTATCAACCGTGGCAAGGATTTCCGAAACTGCTTTGATTGTTGCAAAAGCGAAGCTTTCATTTTTTTCTTTTTCGCTGCGCTTGCGGAAGTTTGAATATTCCGCCGTAACTCTCAAAAGCTGGTCCTTTGTATCCTTAAGCTCTTTTTCAAGCGGATTTTCTTTCTCTTTTGCCTCTGCCTTCTTATCCTCGGCATCGGTCTTGCTTTCCTCTTGATTTTCAGCTTCGGTTTTTACTTCTTTTTCTTCATCGTTTTTCTTTTTACTCATATTTTATGCCCCTTTCTTTGAAAGAAGTGTATCAACTGTGTTGATTATATATTTTATTTTCGGCAAAATGCTTTCATAATCAATTCGCATTGAACCGATAACACCTAAAACAGCCTTTTGACCGCCTTCATAATTAAATTTGGCAATAAGCGTTGATGTGTTTTTCATTTCATATAACGGATTTTCATCGCCTATCATCAAAAGCCTGGTGTGATTTGAATTTGCAAAGCGCTTTGAAAGCTCCATCAATTGCTTTTTACCTGTAAGCAAGCCGAGGATTTTGTATAAATCAGAACCAAGCTCCTCGTGAGAAAGTAAATTCGTTTCACCCTCAAGGCTTAATTTGCTGTGTGATGCTTCATCGCATAATGCACAAAGCGAGGTGAGAGCAGGAAGCATATCGAATATTCTTGCCCCTGCAACGCCGACTGCGCTTTGGATTAATGCCAAATTAACGTCTGTAAGCGGAGTGCCTACCAAAAACTTAGCCGAAACATCGTAAAACTTTTGCCTGAAATCCTCGTCAAGTGCACAAGGCATATTGATTAATGAGGATTTGATTTTACTGCCGACCGTAAGCATAACGAGCATTGCTTTTTGATTGCCGGCAGGTATTAAGTCAACACCCTGAATGCAATCATAAGGGTCTTCGAGCGTTGCGCAAAATGCTGCACAATGTGAATATTCCTCCAAAAGCTTGCAGGCATCAAGCAAAAGCCTTTCCGGATCGCCTGAGTTTACCGAGAGCGCTTCATTGATTTTGTTCATCTCGTATTCGCTTATCGGCTTTTCTTTCATAATATTATCAACGTAATATCTGAAAGAAGTTTTGCTCGGAACTCTGCCGCCGCTTGTATGCCTTTGCTCAAGAAAGCCTAATTGCGTTAAATACGCCATCTCGTTTCTTATTGTGGCACTCGATATTGAGTAGGGGAGAAGCTGACATAATGCTTTTGAGCCAATCGGCTCGCCGGTACGCAAATAGTGCTCAATAATTAAACCAAGTATTGCGTGTCGTCTTTCACTTATCATCCTTTCCACCTCTTTATCATATCGTTAGCACTCTCAACACCTGAGTGCTAACTCTGTTATAATAGTATTACCTTTTTGCTTAGTTGTCAATACTTTTTTTCGATTTTTTCAAAATTTTCTTATTTTGTATATATTTTCCTAACAATTTCTGTTGCCAAAACCCTTTATATAAATAGTAATTAATATATATTATATATAAAAATAAACTGTATACTAAAAAATACTTAAAATTGATTATTGATAAGTATACAGAATAATGGTATTCTTTTGGGCAAGGAGGTGAGCATAATGAAAGAAAACACAAAAAATGCTCGCATCAATGTTAGAGCTATAACATTTACAGCTGTTATGGCAGCATTGGTATTTGTATTTACTTACACATTTAAAATTCCGTTTGTAAACGGTTATACCCACATAGGCGACAGTATGATTTTCCTTGCTATTGTATTTTTAGGCTGGAAAAAAGCTCCGCTTGCGGCAGGTATCGGCGCAGCTCTTGCGGACCTTATCGGCGGCTACAGCGCTTGGGTTGCCCCGACATTTATTATTAAGTTCATTATGGCGCTTATTTGTGCTCTTATTATGGAAAAGGTGATTAAGAATAACAAGGTTGTAGGCTATATTGTAGGCGCAATTCTCGGCGGTGTATGGCAGATTGTTGCATATACGGTAGTTAAAATCTTCCTTTTTGACAAGGCTTATGCATTTTCTTCTCTCCCTACTCTTGCGATTCAAACAGTGGTAGGCGTTGTAGTTGCCGCAGTATTTATCGTTGTATTTGACAAAACAAAGGTTACTGCTAAATTAAAGAAGATGGTTGGCTGAATAGCTGATAAAACGGCTTCGTCGAAAGAAATTCCGTGTTTGAATGAATTTCTTACAAAATTCATAATAAACACTTCATTCCTTTCTCCTCTTCCCCAAAAAGCTAACGCTTTTCGTGGACCACGATTGAAATTCCGTGTTTGAGAAGCGGGCGAACAATGTTCGCCCCTACGGTATTTCTTTCTTCTTTCTCAGAGTGAAATAAATTTATTACTAAAATTATTTAGGAGATAATTAAAATGAAAAAAATTGATGCACATTCACATATCGGCACATTCGGTGGTTGGGCAGGTGTTGCCTTTACCAAAGAAAAGCTGATTGAGCAGATGAATGAATATGACATTGAAAAAACCTTTTTAACAGCACCTAATTTTCAGGGCAATGATGAGGTTGTAGACGCATTTCAGTCTTATCCCGATAAGATTGTTCCGTTTGTATGGGTTAATCCCGCTTTAGACGACGTTGAAAAGAAACTTAATCATTATATAAACGAAGAGGGCTTTATGGGTATCAAAATGCAGCCGCTTTTTGATGCATTTGTTGCAGATGACCCTGTAGTTTATCCTGTTATGGATTTTGCAAGGGAATATGACGTTCCAGTATTTATCCATTGCGGTCATCCGCCTTTCTCACTTCCTTGGAGTATTGCGCTTCTTGCAGAAAAATACCCTGATGTAAAAGTTACTATGATTCATATGGGTCACGGTCACGGTGTTTATATTGATGCTGCTATCAAAATGGCTAAGAGATATGATAATATCACACTTGAAATGAGCGGTATGCCAATGGGCAGTAAGATTAAAGAGGCTTATGAAACAGTTGGTAAGGACAGAATTATGTTTGGCATAGATTCTCCGTTCCATCACCCAACGGTTGAAATTCAAAAGGTTCTTTCCTGCGGTCTTGATGAAAAGGCTCAGGAGGATATATTCTATAATAACGCTAAGAAGTTATTAAGATTATAATATTAATACATATATAAATTATAATATTAATTACATATACAAATAAAAAAGCAGTTGGATTGAAAAATCCAACTGCTTTCGTTTATTTAGAATTAATCGTTATGCACTTTGCCCGGAGCGCCGCAGCATTTCTTATACTTTTTACCGCTTCCGCAAGGACATGGGTCGTTAGGGCCGACCTTTTTGCCCTTTCTTACGGGAGCCTGCTTAACTGTATCGTCGCCGCCCGATGAAGTAGCTGTTACCTTAGCAACAGCCTTTCTCTCAACGTCCTCCTGACGTCTTGGCATAATTGTAAGCATCATTCTGACTGTGTTTTCACGAATTGTTGCCGTCATTTCGTCAAACATATCGTATGATTCCATACGGAATGCAACAACAGGGTCCTGCTGAGCGTAAGCACGAAGATGGATACCTTGCTTGAGGTCGTCCATAGCGTCAATGTGGTCCATCCAAAGTACATCAACATTTCTGAGAAGTACCATTCTTTCAAAGTCTTGGAACATTTCGTCGCCGAGAAGTTCTCTCTTTTCCTCAAGGCGCTTATGGCCTCTTTCCTGAAGCATATCAATTGTGCCTTGAACAGAAAGCATATTAACGTCGTCGTTAAAGTCGTCCTCGGTTGTAAGCCAGCCTTTATATTTTTCCTTAAGACCTGCTACGTTCCAATCGCTCTTATGGTCGCCTGCAAAGTAGTTTTTAACATTTTCCTCAATGTTTGTATCAAGCATTTGAAGAATTTTATCTGTAAGGTCAATTCCGTCAAGAACCTGATCTCTCTGCTGATAAATGAGCTGTCTTTGACGGTTCATAACATCGTCATATTGAAGCGTTTGCTTTCTTATGCCGAAGTTTCTGCCTTCAACCTTTTTCTGCGATGATTCAACAGTTCTTGTAATCATCTTTGACTCGATAGGCATATTTTCATCGTCGGTAAGGCGAGCCATCATAGCCTGCATTCTTTCACCGCCGAATAAACGCATAAGGTCATCTTCAAGAGATAAGAAGAATTGACTTTCACCCGGGTCGCCCTGACGTCCGGAACGTCCACGAAGCTGATTATCAATACGGCGTGAATCGTGGCGTTCTGTACCCAAAATGAATAAGCCGCCTACGGCTCTTACCTTGTCAGCCTCTTCTTGAATTTCAGTCTTATATTTAGCCTCAAGTTCTTGGAAGGTCTTTCTTGCTTCAATGATTTCCTCATTGTCCGTTTCCGCAAAGCCTGTAGCCTCTGCAATAAGCTCGTCTGAATACTGCATTCTTTTCATTTCGCTTTTTGCAAGGTATTCAGCGTTACCGCCGAGCATAATATCGGTACCACGACCTGCCATATTTGTGGCGATTGTAACAGCGCCGAATTTACCTGCCTGAGCAATGATTTCAGCCTCACGCTCATGATTTTTAGCGTTAAGTACGTTGTGAGGAATGTGTTCTTTTTTAAGCATTTTTGAAAGGAGTTCACTCTTTTCAATGCTGATCGTACCTGCCAAAACAGGCTGTCCTTTTTCGTGACATTCCTTAATCTTTTCAATTACATTGTGATATTTTCCACGTTCTGTTTGGAAAATAACGTCAGGATGGTCAATTCTTGCAAGTGGTTTGTTAGTTGGGATTTCAACAACATCAAGCTTGTAGATTTCTGAAAATTCAGGTGCTTCCGTTGAAGCAGTACCTGTCATACCGGAAAGCTTCTTGTAAAGACGGAAGTAGTTTTGGAAAGTGATTGTAGCAAGAGTTTTGCTCTCGTGCTCAACCTTAACGCCTTCTTTTGCCTCAATAGCCTGATGAAGACCCTCGTTATAACGTCTGCCCTCCATAATACGACCTGTGAACTCGTCAACGATTTTACCCTGACCGTCTGTTACAACGTAGTCGATATCTCTTCTCATAACGCCGTTAGCCTTGATAGCTTGGTCAATATGGTGGAGAAGTGTGGTGTTGTCAATATCCATAAGGTTTTCAACGTGGAAATATTCCTCAGCCTTTTTAACACCGTCCTGAGTAAGTGTTGCGGTCTTAGCCTTTTCGTCAACAATATAGTCGCCGTCGTAGGTTGATTCCGTATCCTGCTTTTCGTCCATTTTTGCAACCTTAACCATTTTTAAGGTCTTTGCAAAAGCGTTAGCCTGACGGTAAAGGTCAGTTGACTGTTCGCCCTTACCACTGATGATAAGAGGAGTACGAGCCTCATCAATAAGGATTGAGTCGACCTCATCGACAATTGCGAAAACGTGGCCACGCTGTACTTTTTCTTCCTTATACTGAACCATATTGTCACGAAGATAGTCAAAGCCCATCTCGTTATTAGTTCCGTAAGTGATATCTGCGTTGTAAGCATCTTGCCTTTGCTCATTAGTCTTTTCGTGAATGATAAGGCCTACCTTTAAGCCAAGGAATCGATAAAGCTTGCCCATCCATTCGGAGTCACGCTTTGCAAGGTAATCGTTTACTGTTACGATATGAACACCCTCGCCTGTAAGCGCATTAAGGTAAGCCGGAAGGGTAGCAACAAGAGTTTTACCTTCACCTGTTTTCATCTCGGCAATTCTGCCCTGATGAAGAACAATACCGCCGATAATCTGAACAGGGAAATGCTTCATTCCGAGAACACGCCAAGCGCCTTCACGGCAAACTGCAAATGCGTCCGGCAAAATATCGTCAAGTGTTTCGCCGTTTGCAAGCCTGCCCTTAAGAATTTCGGTTTGAGAGGTAAGCTCTTTATCGTTCATAGCTGCATACTTGTCCTCTAAAGCGAGAACCTTGTCTGCAGTTTTTTTAACTCTTTTAACCTCTTTTTTAGAGTAATCGCCAAAAATGGCTGTAACAAATTTATTTGCCATAATTTACACCTCGTTAATTAGTACCAACTGCCATTATAACACGAATGGCACTCAATGTCACTAATTATTTTAAATAAATTATATAATATATAACAAGTATATTTATTATTGCTTATATTGCTTATTTTCCGAAAATTGCTTTGATTGAACTGAGTGCTCCGCCGGATACCGCATTTTCTGCCGTATCGTCAAAGGTAAGCTTGAGATTTTTGCTTCCTTGCTCAATATTAAGAGTGATGTCAACACCGTTTTCTTCCATTTGAGCGTCGGCAATTTTTTCTTTAAGTTGGGCAAGTCTGGAGTCAAGAAAAGTATCGTCGCTAAGCTTTGCAAGAAGTTGAAAAGCGGAATAGTCCTTTTTAAGCTCGTTTGCGAATTCGGATGCACCCTGTGCCAAATCTTTATTTTTAACTGTTACCGTTACGTTTTTTTTGTCAAGGTCGATGCTCTTTATTTCGTAATCTACGTTTTCAAAAATAGCTTGGCCGAGCTGTTTTAATTGCTCGTGCTTTTCGGCATAACCTACGATTGTGTTAAGAGTAGTTGAGTCAACGTATTTTTGAAGCGTATCCGTATCAAATTCTTTAAGCGCCGCAAAAGCCGTGTCTACCGTTTTTGTGACATTTTTTTCCGTCATAGCGTTTGACGAGCAGGCTGTGAAGCTTACAAGCATAAATGCAAGGCATAATAAAATACTTAATGTTTTTTTCATAATGATTACCGTCCGTATAAAAATATTTGTTGACATAAAGCATAATTATATGTACTATATGTGAAATCCATAAAATTTATATGATTTTAGCTTTATGCATATTTCTTGTTATTATATATAAAAAAAACAAAAATGGCAATAATAATTAAAATTGTTATAAAAAAATTGCATAATTAGAATATATGTGGTATAATCACTTAGGTTATCCACATTATATGGTTTAAATTAATTTTATAAATGTGATGAATGGAATGTTAAACAGATGAAAGAGAAGTTTAAAAAGTTTTTTGCACCGACAAAATTTAAACGGCTTTTTGATATAGTTGTATCGTTTTTCGCACTGATAATTTTGTCGCCGCTTTTTTTGGTGATTTGTATTGCGAATTTGCTTACACCTAATACAAGCGTATTTTTCTCCCACGAGAGAAGAGGAAGAAAGGGCAAGCCGTTTAAAATTTACAAATTTCAAACTATGAAAAATAATACGCCGAATGTTGCTACGGGTGATTTGGAAAATCCGGAGCAGTATATTACAAAGGTTGGAAAGTTTTTAAGAAAAACAAGTCTTGACGAACTTCCGCAGCTTTGGAATATTCTTAAAGGCGATATGAGTTTTGTAGGGCCGAGGCCGCTTATTTCAAGTGAAATGAGAGCGCACAGGCTAAGGCTTGAATATGGCGTATATCGTTTCAGACCGGGGCTTACGGGACTTGCGCAAATCAACGGTCGAGATGAAATTTCGCTTATGAAGAAAATGAAATATGACAAGATTTATTGTGACAATTGGTCGATTAAGCTTGACTTGATAATTTTGCTTAAGAGCGTAGGCGTTGCACTCAAGCAAGAGGGTTATCAAGAGGGCAAGTGGCACCGCAGATAAAATATTAAACGGAGAACGATTTATGGAAAGAAACTTTATTGACGGATATACGGAGTGGCAGTCAAATCCTGAAATTGTGGGTGTTAATAAGCTTCCGCAACATGCAACGTTTATGCCTTATGAAAATTTTGACGAGGCTAAAAAAGCTGACAGATTTGCTTCAAGCCGTTCTAAACTTTTAAATGGAAAATGGAAGTTTAAACTTTACAAAAATTATGCTTACAGGCCGAGTGATTTTGCTCAGCCTCATTATGATACTCATAATTGGGACACTATTAAGGTCCCCGGCTCTTGGCAAATGCAAGGTTATGACCAGGCGCAGTATTGCAATGTTCGTTACCCTTGGGAAGGAAGCGAGGATATTTGCCCGCCTAATGCTCCTACAAAGCATAATCCCGTAGGCTGTTATGTTAAAAAGGTACATATTGACAAATCACTTTTGAATAAGCGTGTTGTAATCTGCTTTGAGGGTGTTGAGTCTGCATTTTATCTCTATATCAACGGCGAAAGAGTGGGATACAGCGAGTCAACCTTCCACAGAAGCGAGTTTGATATTTCGAAATATATTAAAGAAGGTTCAAACGTTATCGGTGTAGAAGTTTATCGCTGGTGCACCGGTTCTTGGCTTGAGTGTCAGGATATGTGGCGCTTGGGAGGTATCTTCCGTGATGTATATATTTATACTACCGAAAAGCAGTATATCAGGGATTTTGAGGTTGTTGCCGAGCCTGACGTTACTTTAAACGACGGTTATGCAGATATTCTTGTTAAAACTAACGGTTCTTATGAAAGTCTCAGCCTTGATTTGAGTATTCTTGACAAAGACGGCAACACTGTTGCGCTTGACAGCCAATATGCCAATGAGGATCACCAAACTAAACTTAAGGCGATTGTTACCGACGTTAATGTTTGGTCAAGCGAAAGTCCTTATCTTTATACTATGGTAATTACTCTTAAGGATAACGGAATGCCGATTGAATATATCAGCCAAAAAATCGGTTTCAGAAAAGTCGAGATTAAGGACGGAATTATTCGTATCAATAATCAAAGAGTAGTATTTAAGGGTACTAACAGGCACGAATTTGATTGCCATACCGGCAGATATATGAGTGAAGATGTAATGCGTTATGATATTGAGATGATGAAAAAGTCCAATATGAACGCTGTTCGTACCTCTCATTATCCTAACGACCCTAAATTTTTGGAACTTTGCGACGAATACGGTCTTTATGTTATTGATGAAAATAATATGGAAACTCACGGAACGGGTTGGTCAACTATTGTAGGCTGTCCTCAGCTTCCGGCATCACGTCCTGAATGGGAAAAGGCTTGTATGGAGCGAATTAAGGCTACGTACAACAGGGATAAGAATGTGACAAGTGTTGTTTGCTGGTCGCTTGGCAACGAATCTCTCGGCGGTGCTATTCCAAAGAAAATGTATCAATTTATTAAGGATACCGATAAAACAAGATTTGTTCATTTTGAATGTCACCGTGCCCCTGATGAAAAGGAACTTTCGGATGTTCAGTCAAAGATGTATGCAAGGCCTTGGGAATGTGAGGAATATGCTGTAACTCAGCGTGACGGCAGACCGTATATTCTGTGCGAATATACTCACGCTATGGGCAACTCTTGCGGTTCTACCGACGAATATACACGCCTTTGGGATAAATACCCTTGTTTGCAGGGCGGCTTTGTTTGGGATTGGGTTGACCAAAGTATTCTTACTAAGGATGAAAACGGAAAGGAATATCTTGCCTACGGCGGTGACTTCGGCGAAAACCCGCACGACGGTCATTTCTGCGGCAATGGGCTTCTTTTCGGTGACAGAAAAGTTACCCCTAAGCTTTGCGAGATAAAAAAGCTTTATCAAAATGTTGATTTCAATGCTATTGACGCCGCTAGAGGAATAGTTGAGGTTAAAAATAAATTTATGTTTACTAACCTTAATGAGTATGAGCTTCATTGGAGCCAAAGCTCTGACAAGGGTGAATTTTGCAGCGGTACTCTCGTTTTGGATGTTAAGCCGGGTGAAAAAACCGTTATTGACCTTGAACTGAGCAGAATTAAGACAGAGTGCTATCTTAATCTCGAATTAAAAACAAAAGAAGATAATGAATATTGCAAGGCAGGTCACATTGTTGCTGAGGAGCAATTTGTAATAAACGAATTTGAAAATACATACGATGAGCTTGAGGTTGACCAGCCGCTTATTGTTGATGATACATACGGTTCACTCAGAGTAATAAGTGATGACGTAAACGTAAGATTTGAAAGAAGAGAGCGCAATCAGCTTTATTCTATAAAGGTCGGCGGTGAAGAACTTTTGAGTGCTCCTATGCGCCTTAATTTCTGGAGAGCGCTTACCGATAACGACCGTGGCACAAGAGCCGGCTCACGTCTCGGTTGTTGGAGAGATGCAGGCGACACACCGGGTATTTTCAATAATACAAAATGGTCTATTAATAATTATAAGGTGCTTGAGGACGGAAAAAAGGTTATTATTACAGGCGGTGCAACCGTTTGCACACAGCCTGAGTCTAAGGCACAGGTGATTTATACAATTACTTCAAAGGGTATGGAAGTTGACCTTCAGTTTTATCCCGATGCATCGCTTCCTGAAATTCCTGAGGTTTCCGTTCTTTTCGAGCTTCCTAAGGATTTTGAAAATCTTACATATCTCGGCAACGGCCCTGAAGAAAATTATATTGACAGATGCAACGCTGCTAAAATCGGTCTTTATAACACGACTGTAAATGACCTTTGGGTTGACTATCTTAAACCGCAGGAATGCGGCAACAGAACAGGTGTAAGATATGCTACTCTTGTCGGTAACAAAAAAGTATTTTCAGTAGTTGCCGAGCCGCAAATGGAGCTTAATGTTTGCCATTATCTTCCTAAGGAAATTGAAGATGTTTGGCACCAAAAGGATATGCCTGAATATAACAAAACCGTTGTAAGGCTTATTGCAAGGCAACAAGGTGTCGGAGGATATGACAGCTGGGGTGCTCATTGCAACGATATGTATAAAAACAAAACAGATAAGACCTACAGGCTTAAATTCCAAATAAGATTTTGATATTTATAAGCCTTAAATCATATATTATATGGTGCATTTTTTGGCAAACTGTTTATTATTGCAAAGTGCAAAACAGACCGTTTGGCTAAAAATAACTTGACTTTTTTTATAAAAGTAATATAATTCAATATTAGATAACGCATAAAATAAATAAATAATGAAATTAACTATTAAAGTTGGTTAAGAGAGGATTTAATTATGGCTTCTTTCAAGGAAAAGGTTGCGTCGGTAGCGGTTGAACAGGCCGTTAAGTATGCACGCAAGGATTTCAAGAGAAACGCTCCGAGAATTCTCAATCTCGTAGAAAAATTTGACGTTAAAAAGGTAAACCGTTCAACATACGCAGGTCTTCATAAGGTTATGGATGACCCTAATAACAATTGGATGAAGTTTGCAGAGGATTTGATTTGCAACATGGACGAACACGTGCTTACAAAGCTTGTTCCTCCGCTTATGAATGTTGCAATAAACAGTTATACAAAGAGAATGGCAGCTATTGAAAAATACGGCTGTAACGTTCCTTGGGCTATTCTTATGGACCCGACTGCCGCTTGTAACCTTAAATGCACAGGCTGTTGGGCAGCAGAATACGGTCATACAAGCTCACTTTCTTATGATGACCTTGCAAGGATTATCAAAGAAGGTAAAGAGCTTGGTACTTATATGTACCTTTACACAGGCGGTGAGCCTACAATGAGAAGAAAGGACCTTATGCGCCTTTGCCGTGAAAATCCGGATTGTGCATTCCTTTCATTTACTAACGGTACTCTTATTGATGACAGCTTTGCTGACGAAATTAAAGAGGTCGGCAACTTCTATCCTGCATTCTCAATTGAGGGATATGAAGAAGAAAATGACTTTAGAAGAGGTAAGGGCACATTTAAAAAGTGTACTGCCGCTATGCAAAGGCTTAAAGACAGGGGTGTTCCTTTCGGCGCTTCCCTTTGCTACACAAGCAAAAATACAGATGTGCTTGCATCTGACGAATATATGGATTGGCTTATTGAGCGTGGCGTTAAATTTGCTTGGTTCTTTACATATATGCCAACAGGCAACGGTGCTGTAACAGATCTTATGGTTTCTCCTGAGCAGCGTGCTTTAATGTATAAGAAGATGCACGAGTGGCGCCATACCAAGTCTATTTTTGGAACGACGGCGAGTATGTTCAAGGCTGTATCGCAGGCGGTCGCCATTATTTCCATATCAATTCAAACGGTGACTGTGAGCCTTGCGCTTTCGTTCACTATTCTAATGTTAATATTAAGGAACATTCTGTTCTTGAAGCGTTGCAAAGTCCACTCTTTATGGCTTACAAGCGTAATCAGCCTTTCTCAAACAATATGCTTCGTCCTTGCCCTGTTCTTGATAATCCGGGCGCTATCAGCAAGATGGTTGCAGAAACGGGCGCATATTCAACAGAGATGCAGCATCCTGAATCGGCAAACGAACTCTTTGATAAGACTATTGCCGCTGCTAAGGCTTGGAAGGTTAAGGCAGATGAACTCTTTGACCGTGACGAGTATATTGCAAAGCACGTTAAAGATGAAAATATGTATAATTATGAAAAGCCGGACGAGGAGAGAGAATTCTCTGAGTTTGAAAAGACAGAAGATTAAAAATTAAAACGTCGGAGCGTACATATATTTATTATGTACGCTCTTTTGCCGTATTTGCAGTTGCGGCGCATACGAGGGAATTATATGTTTTTTAGAAAGAAAGAATTTGGCTCAGGTAAATATGATTTTATTATTGCAGGTCTTGGAAATCCCGGTGCTAAATATGAAATGACACGTCATAACGCCGGCTTTCTTTCAATGGATTTGTTGTCTATTGAGGAGGGCGTGGATATAAAAAAATTAAAGCATCACGCTCTTTGCGCAGATATGACCGTTGAGGGTAAAAAATGCCTTGTTATGAAGCCTCAAACTATGATGAATGCAAGCGGTGAGGCTGTCGGCGAGGCGGCAAAGTATTATAAAGTTCCGGCTGAAAACGTTATTGTTGTATATGACGATATTTCACTTGATGTAGGCAAAACAAGAATTAGGCGCAAAGGCTCTGCAGGCGGCCATAACGGAATAAAGAGCATTATTGCTCATTTGGGCAGTGAAAATTTTCCGAGAGTTAAGGTCGGAGTAGGCAAAAAGCCAAATCCGGAATACGACTTGGCAGCTTGGGTTTTGGGTAGATTTCCAAAGGAACAGGAGGCTGATTTAAAATCGGCACTTGAGCATGCAACTGCCGCTGTCAGATTAATAGTTTCGGGAAAAATAGATGAGGCTATGAATAAGTATAACTCATAATCAGACTGTCGATAAAGCGGCTAAACCGCACCGAATATAATAATCAATTGAAAGGATAAGGTGATAAGCATTGTCCTATTTTTCTAATGAATTTAATAAAAGCAAGGAATTTATAAACCTCAGCGAAAGTGTTAATGCCGATAATGCTCCCGTTGGGGTTATAGGTCTTTCCGATGTTTCTAAGTGCTTTGTTGCTCATTCGCTTTGCCAAAAGGGTGAAAAATCATTTATTATCACACCCGACGAGGCGACTTCCGTTAAGGTGCAGGAGTGCTTGAGCGAACTTCAAGACGGAGTTTTGCTTTACCCGACAAGAGAGATGACTTTTGTTGAGGTTGCAGGCGTGAGCAGGGATTTTGAGCATATCAGGCTGGGCGTTTTGTCACGCATACTTCAGGGCGATTATTCGGCTGTTGTTATGTCGGCAGCAGCTGCATGCCAATATACTATGCCGCCTGAGGAACTTGAAAAAAGAACGTTTAAAATCAGCGTTAACGATGAGATTAATATAGCAGAGCTTGAAAAAAAGCTTGTTTTTGCAGGATATACCCGTTATGACCAGGTTGACGGAACAAGCCAATTTGCTGTGCGTGGCGGAATTATAGATATTTTTCCGACCTATCTTAACGAGCCTGTAAGAATTGAATTTTGGGGCGATACCGTTGATACTATTTCAAGTTTCGATATTGACACTCAAAGGCGAAGCGGCAAGGTTGATTTTATTGAAATTACTCCGGCTAACGAGGTACTTGTTGACGATAATTTTAAATTTGCCGATAAAATTGAGGCGCTCTCGAAAGGATTAAAGGGCAAGGCGATTAAGGCAAGGGAAAAGCTTAATAATGATATTGATAAATTAAGGCAGGGGCTTCATCTCAATTGCCTTGATAAGTATTTGCCGCTTATTTATAATTCAAACGGTGTGTTTGATTATGATTTTGACAGGCTTTTTGTTGTTGAAAGCGCAAGAGTTAAGGAAAAAATGATTAAGCAGGAAAAGCTTAATCTTGAAGAACTTAAATGGTTTGTTGAGGACGGTACGCTTTGCAAAGGGCTTGATAAATTTAATCTTAATTTTGACGAGCTTAAATCTGTTTATGAAAAGCATAATGCAATATATATGGATTCTTTACCTCGTGGAAGCTTTGACACACCTGTCGCTCATCTTGCAAACTTCCGTGTTCAAAGCTTTAATGCGTGGAGCGGTACTCTTTCTCAGCTTAAGGAGGAGCTTTTTCCTCTTTTCAAGGGTGGATATACGGTTTGCATAATGGCAGGCACTGTCAGGGCAGGTAAAGCTCTTTGCAAGGATATTGAGGATATGGGCTTTATCAATACAGTTTTCTTTGAAAAAAGACCTGAAAAGCTGCAAAATAAGGCTATCAATATTCTTACGGGCACAATTCAGTCGGGTTTCCAAATAAGCGATATGAAGCTTGCGGTTATTACCCATTCAAAGACTAATCAAAGCACCAAAAAGGCAAAAAAAGCGTCATCAAAAAATGCTATTCATTCGCTTGACGAGCTTACTGTCGGCGATTATATTGTTCATAATATTCACGGTATCGGTGTGTTTGAGGGTATTCATGCACTTGAACTTAATAAGGTAAAAAAAGACTATATAAAAATCAGCTATGCAAAGGGCGATACACTTTATGTGCCTGTTACCCAACTTGATTTGGTATCAAAATATATAGGCCCTAAAAACGATACCAATGTTAAAATTAACCGCCTCGGCTCAGGCGAATGGAAAAAGACTAAGGCTAAGGTGCGCTCTTCTGTTAAGGATATGGCTAAGGAACTGATTGCGCTTTATGCTAAGCGAATGAGCACAAAAGGATTTGCTTTTTCTGAGGATTCCGATATGCAGCGTGATTTTGAAATGCGCTTTGAATATGACGAAACGGACGATCAGCTTAGGTGCAGCGAGGAAATTAAGCACGATATGGAAAAAACCGCACCTATGGACAGACTGCTTTGCGGCGACGTTGGTTTTGGTAAAACGGAGGTTGCACTTCGTGCAGTATTTAAATGTATAAGCGACTCAAAGCAATGCGCCATTCTTGTGCCTACAACGGTGCTTGCAATGCAGCATTTTCAAACTGCGCTCAAAAGGCTTGAACCTTATCCCGTAAAGGTGGAGATGATATCTCGTTTTGTATCTCCCAAAAAGCAAAA
>ERZ780202.1096-NODE-1096-length-15996-cov-4.077410_pt1 | contig 15996 bp, 16 predicted proteins | sample MGYA00510978_ERZ780202 | MGnify/ENA primary metagenome ERZ780202 (study PRJEB29588, sample SAMEA2155689) | human gut metagenome | biome: human gut; feature: human-associated habitat; material: faeces | place: Denmark | collected 2008/2010 ...
CCGTTTGTAAAGAGGCAAGCTGTCTGCCGTTCTTCCATGTGAACGACAGCGAATCTCGGTAGGTCAGCGGATTTCCTTTAGCATCATACGTTATTGTTTTGCCGGAACAGTTTACTTAACAACATAAATTCCGCATTCTACCGGAACGTCCAGATCTACCTCTAACATTATATCGGGATGTGTTGCTTTATCCGCAACTCTCAGAGTGGTTATTCCTTGATTTTGGGGTTCTGCAGAATCGAGAATACAGTATTCCATAAAAAATTCACAGATTTTGTTCTGACAAATCAACTCTACCTATTCCACGGTTAGTTAGTTCTTTTAACAACGGACCATATGGACCACCGGTTTGTGCAACTTTACTCCAACAAAAATGCCATTCAATACTTTTTACGGAAGTATTATTTAATATCCAAACATCTTTGTTAATTTCATTTTGAATAAATTTTGATAAACTTTGATAACCGTATTTTGCTTCTCGAATTACGTTTTTACTTTATGAATCAACTATTCTCTTACTATTGTTATAATAGCACACCATTTAGCAAATTTCAACAATTTTCTTAAATAATCAGTAAAATACTGTATCATATTTGCAAAAATCGACGGAAAGTGCTATAATTAACAATAATATTGATGAATTACTTGAATATGCCACAGAGAAAAGGCTGTTCAGTTTACCGCATATTTGCTTGAGTACAAGGAAAGTCATTTCAGCAAAGGTAAGAATGTGTTAGACAGCCTGAAGCTGTGATTTCTGTCCGTTTTTGTGTACTGATTTTGTGATATAATTACGGTATGACAAAAGCAGAAAAGATGCTCATTACAGCGGAGTTATCAGAAAATCTTTGAATCTGAAATGAATATTATAGTGATATGGGGGAAATATGGGATTTCAAATCTGCAACGGCGTACTGAAGAAATACACCGAAGAGAAAGGTGTGACCGAGGTAGTTATACCTGACGGCATACAAAGAATCGGTGAGCGGGCATTTTCGGGCTGCGACAATATTACAAACGTGACCATTCCCGATTCGGTCACAAGTATCGGCGGGTCGGCTTTTGCCGGCTGTAGCAACCTTGTAAATATAACTATTCCGAATTCTGTTACAAAAATCTGCGTATGTACATTTGAATGGTGCGACAAGCTTACAAGCGTAACTATTCCCCGTTCGGTCACAAGTATCAGCGACGGTGCATTCAGTAACTGTACCTGCCTTAAAAACGTAACTATTCCGGATTCGGTGACAAGTATCGGCAGTTATGCTTTTGGAGGTTGCCGCAGTCTTAATAGTCTGACTATACCGGATTCGGTCACAAGTATCGGCAATGGTGCGTTTCAAGAATGCATCAATCTTGCAAGCGTAACTATTCCCGTTTCGATTACAAGTATCAGTGACAATGCTTTTTTTGAATGCAACAGCCTTACAGCCGTTAGCATTCCGGATTCCGTTACAAGCATAGGAGCCGGTGCATTCTGCAAATGCGGCAGCCTTAAAAATATAGCAATTCCCGATTCGGTTACAAGTATCGGCGAAGCCGCTTTTTCCGACTGCAACAGTCTTGAAAGCATAGCTATTCCCGATTCCGTGACAAATATCAGTAATCATACATTTGTAAGTTGCAGTAATCTTACAAGTATAACCATTCCTGGTTCAGTGACCGATATCGGTAACTTTGCATTTTATGAGTGTACTAACCTTACAAGTATAACGATCCCCGATTCGGTTACAAGCATAGGTAGCTCAGCATTTTATGGATGTAAAAAACTTAAAGACGTGACCATTCCCGAATCTGTTACCGATATCGGCGAATATGCGTTTAATGGGACAAGGTGGCTTTCGGAATATCCTGATGATTTTGTTGTGCTGAAAAACGGAATTCTCATTGCGTACAAAGGAAAAGAAAGTATAATATCAATTCCCGATTCGGTCACAAGTATCTGCAACAGAGCATTTGCAAAATGCAACAGTCTTACAAGCGTGACTATCCCCGATTCGGTTACAAGCATAGGTAACTCAGCATTTGAAAGTTGTAGCAATCTTACAAGCGTAACAATACCGGATTCGGTTACAAGTATCAGCTACAATACATTTTTGGGATGTACCAATCTTACAAGTGTAACAATTCCAAATTCGGTCATAATTATCGATGACTGTGCGTTTCAAAGCTGTAATTTATCTTCTTTTACTATTCCTAAAACTGTAAAGAAAGTCGGAAAAAGCAGTTTACGCGGATGCAAAGAAATTACAGTTTATGATTCTATCGATCCTGATGCAAAGCCGTGTAAAAATCATTCAGATGGATATCACGGCACTCCCAATGCATCGTTAGGAACGGTCGTCAACTATTTTGCTAACAGAAACCGACTTGATTATGAGGTGACTGTGCGCTCCGCACAAACTGATGAGATAAAGTATAAAGTATGGATGGGCGCCGACGGCATTCGGGGCGAATACTGCAACATACTGGAATCATCTTGGGGGAGAAACGCTACCTTCAATTTCAATGCTGTTGATGAATTTTTTCCGAAAATCAAGGGAATGTATCACAAGATCAGAGTCGCCCTGAACAGACTGCATTATCCCGTTGATTTAACGGACGAGCATAAAGAAATGTACCGTTCTTATATTGTACGCTCTGCAAAAATGCGGTAAAGCTCTGCATTGATACGGACGATATGGAACTGCTGCATATATTAGAAACAATCGGTGTTATCAAAAAGAGTAATATTAATGAATTACTTGAATATGCCACAGAGAAAAAGGCTGTTCAGTTTACCGCATATTTGCTTGAGTACAAAGAAAGTCATTTCAAAAAAGGAAAGAATGTGTTGGACAGCCTGAAGCTGTGATTTCTGTCCGTTTTTATGTACTGGTTTTGTGATATAATTACGGTATGATAAAAGCAGAAAAGATAGCTCATTACAGCAGAGCTATCAGAAAATCTTTGAATCTGAAATGAAAATTATAGTGATATAGGGAAAATATAGGATTTCAAATCAGCAACGGCGTATTGAAGAAATATACAAAAGTAAAAAGCAAAACCGAGATAGTTATACCTGACGGCGTACAAAGAATCGATGATCGGGCATTTTCAACAGCTTTCTTTTTAGCTTCATCAGCAGCCTTGACAAGAAAAGTATGTTATCAATGTCCAAAATGTTATAAGCCAATTGATTCTGAAAATCTTGATCAAAGAGTTTTTTTGTGTCCGAAATGCAATGTTGAAATGCATTATGTAGAAACTTATGATTTCGATACCGAAACTCACAAAGTGATAAAGCGTTGGAGAGAAGATGATAGGATAAATTATATCCCCCCAACTAAACCTGTTGTTACCTGCCCCTACTGTAACTCTACAAATACAAAGAAAATTTCATTAACCGCTAAAGCAGTAAATACGGCTTTGTTTGGTATATTAGGTACTAAGAGACATAAGCAGTGGCACTGTAATAAGTGCGGTAGTGAGTGGTAAAATAAGCATAAAAATAAGACACCTATTTTGAAGTGAACCCCAAAGTTTAGACAAAAATGTATTAAGTATTTTGAGAATGAGTTCGGAATTGTACCGGGCTCATTCCTTTTAGTTTGAGAGAAATTCTTTCATAGTTGTAGTAATGAATGTATTTCTTCAATTCATCAATGAAAGCGTTAACGCTTTCAAATTTTTCGCCATAAAACATCTCAACCTTAAGCCTGCCGAAGAAGTTTTCCATTGCACCGTTGTCCATACAGTTTCCTTTTCTGGACATACTTTGCTTAATGTTGTGTTCAGCTAATAGGCGTTGGTATTCTGTGTGCTGATACTGCCACCCTTGATCTGAATGAAACAATGGAGTTGCACCATCAGGCAGTTTGCCAAACAAGCCATCGAGCATTTCTCTGACTTGTTCCAGATTAGGACTTAATGAAATGGAGTAAGAAATAACCTCTCGGTTGAATAGATCCATCACAGGAGACAGATAAACCTTTGTATCGCAAACCTTGAATTGAGTTACATCTGTCGTCAGCTTCTCAAATGGTTTTTCTGCCTTGAAATCTCGCTTTAAAAGATTTTCTGCAATCTTGCCAACCTCGCCTTTGTACGAATTGTATTTTCCGTTTTTGCGTTGTTTACCTTTCAGACCGAGCAACTTCATCAGCTTAAAAACGGTTTTGTGGTTGATCACATACCCCTTTTTACGCATTATCATCATTACTCTACGGTAGCCATATCTGCCTTTGTTGGCGTTGAATATAGCTGTTATCTCCTGCTTTTCACATTCGTATTTATCCTTGATTGGATGACTCAGATAGTAATAGAATGTGCTACGAGCCATTCCCGATATTTGCAACAGGTCTTTCAACGGATATCTTTGCCTTAGTTCAGAAATTATTTCCGCCTTTTCCCGTTCTTTCGCTCGTCCGCAAGAACTAAGGCACTCAGTTTTTTTAAGTATTCTATCTCCATTCTCAAACGTTGATTTTCGGCGATTAAATCTTCCTCGACCTTTTTATCCAGCTTCGGCGGTCTTCCTTTCCTTGTTCCGCTAGCGGAACAAGCCTTGCCTCGTCTTTCTTTCATAAGACCTTCGGCTCCTTCTTCCATAAATATGCGTTCCCATCTTTGGACTATACTGGCTGCTGAGGCTTCTGACTGCCGTACAAGGCTATACTTTCTTGCCGTTTCTCTATATCCCATATGATGTTCCCGCATATCCATTATAACATTGACTTTGAATTCTGTCGAGTACGTTTTGTTTTTTCTTCCTGTTTTGCCCATAAAAATATGCACCTCCAAATGTGTCTAACTTTTGGGGTGCATATCATTTTTTAGGTGTCTCAGTTTGTAGAAAAAGTCTGTATTTATAAAAATAGAGCAAATTCTCTATCCCTATCCCCAAACCCCTTCCCCTCTGGAAGGGGCTGAGTGTGGGGCTGCCGCCCTCACCCCGCTTGGGGCTACGCCCCAAACCCCATATTATTAAAAATATAGGTTTATCGACAAACTGTGGCTCCCTCACAAACAGTGAGGGAGCTTTTCTGTCACCCGTCACGCACCGCCTATCCCCTGCGAAAAAATATCAATATTCACATTGACCTCAATTTCACTTTCCGCTATTATTTCCCCTACCCTGTCCATATTCTCTCTGTAAAATCTGTTACAGCATCTTCTTAGCGTATTTTCAAGCCCGAACACATCACAGCCTTTTTCTGCAATCGGTATCACCGAGCTTTCTATTTTCCGCTTCAGCTCCCTTTCGGCAGGCTCGGCTACCTTTTCGGCGGCTTTTTTATCATCTTCCTTCATTCCGCCCTTCGACCCTATCTTTCCCGATGCGCTGAATGATACATCGAATTTCACCTTTCCGTTATATTCTGTAGATTTTATACTCCTTGTAACCTCAATAAGCGTAACGCTCGGCTTTGCGTTTTGTCCCAAAGGCACGGTAAACGAATATTCCGAAGGCATATCATTCATAAAGAATATAGCCATTGCCCCATCATCGTCAACTCTGCAAAGCTCTTTGCCACCCTTGAAAACCACTCCTCCGTCAAGTATTATCGTCTTTTCTCCGTCCTCGCTCTGTTCTTCTCCGCCTCCGTTGCCCTTACCGCCTCCGGTTTCCTTCGGAATAGTTACATCTGTTTTAAGTGTTGCGGTTCTGAGCAGCGGAAGAAATGCGCTCTCCGTAGATGTGCATAGCATAGTCATCACCTGGTAGGGATATGTGCTTTTGTTCCTGCTTTCGACCGATGCGTTGTGTATAAGGTTCGCCAATCTCTGCGAAGAGGTCGAGCCTTCCTTGAAGCGTATATCGAGCAGTTCCTCTGCCGTATCCTCTGCGGCGGCAACATATGCCTGCGGATGCGAATGATAATTGCCCACAAAGAATTCAAGCGTATCGCCCAGCTTATACTTCCTCAGTTCTTTTCCGATGATTATCAGCCTGTTTTCGCTCAGCAGAAGATCCTTTCCCGTCAGCATCGAAGCGTTTTTCGCCGCCGCAAATATGCTTTCGCCCTCCCCTACGCTTTTCAGCACATTGTCCTGCGTCTTGTCTATCTGATTCTGTCCGCCCTCGCTCGATTGATTGAAATACTGCATACTTATACGATATACCTTTTTGTCAGGAAGATAGTCTATCCCTATCGCCTGCACTATCGCCCTGTCGGACAGGTCAACATAGCTGACACAGCCGACAAGGGTTATTGTCACAGTCAGCGCAAGCATTATAGCAACCGCTCTTATCATTCTCATTTCTTTTCTCCTTCGCTCTGCTTTTTTCTGCCTGCAACAAGCGCCGTCAGCGGAACTGCAACACCGCCGAGCAATATGTGTATTCCGCCCGACATAACGCTCCTGAAATGCTCGTATACCGTTCTGTCACTGCCAAGCACCATACACAGCATAAATATAAACGCTCCGTATACCACAACCGCCTTTTTCGTGTCGGGTCTCTTACTGCACACAGAATATATCCGCCCTACGCAATATATAATAAGCGCCGTTTTAATAATTCCGCACATCAGCCACACTATAGCGTCTATTCCGTCAAGCCTGCGGAATATTACAATATCGGATAAAGCTGCGATAATATACAGAGGGTATTCAACTTTACTCATATAAGGACCTAATATAAGGTTGTAGAGCAGGTTAAGAAATTCCAGTATCACAAGCAGGAACGGCAGATAATAAAGTACCGTTTTATGCGGTTTACTGCGTATTTCATCGGTTATCACCGCAAAAATCAGAATTTCGCTGTTCATACTTATCTCAGAAAGTGTACATTTTACAAAGTACCGCCCGTCCTCAATAAAGGCGGGATATATGAAATCCGGATTGACCTTGTCCCACATAGTGACTCCGATAAGAAAAATCAGCAGACCGAATACCGCCGCCGCAAACACAGAGCTTCTCGTAACCGCACTAAGCCCCTTCAATGCACCGTATACCGACACGGCGACAAGCACAGCAATACCCGATATTGTCAGAATGTTATTCAACAGCGTATCGGTTATATAATGCTGTATGCTTATGACCGTCTGCAGGGTAACAGCCAGAATAACCCCCACAGCTGCCCCGAAGATCTTATTTCTTCTGAAAGCACAGGTTATAGGGCTATCCCCCTTGAACCTCAGCGTCACAAGGATAAGAGGAATATAAAGCAGTGCCGCAATAATTTTTGCAAGAAATATCGCCGTGAAGCGATCCGGTCCGTATAATACGGTTTCGGCAGACAGAGTCATCATTTCCGCCGACAGCCTGCAGGCAAGAAACGTGATAACAAGCTGTCTGTTACTTATCCTGCTCATTGCCTCCCGTCCTTTCTGCGCCGTGACCGCTCTTTGCCTTGCCCGATAACTGCTGTACCGTCATATCCGTATCAGACAGCTTCTTCCAGCTTTCCCTGCGAAACGTATCACGGATAATGCTTTTCAGCGTCACAGGCGCAAACGGTGCGGTATACGGCACTCCGTATGTGTTTTTTGAACACATTCTGAAAAATATAACAACACCGACGGCTGTAATTCCGAACAAGCCAAACGTACCTCCTGCGACTATAAATACCAGCCTCAGTATCATACAGCTGTCGTATAGATCCGGTACGGCAAACGAGCATAGTCCGGTTGCCGCTATGATAAGAACCACAGGTGCGCTCATAAGACCCGCCGATACCGAGATTTCTCCTATCACAAGACCTCCGACTATGCTTACTGCGTGACCTATGCTCTGCGGCAGCCTCAGCCCCGCCTCCCTCATTATCTCATACAGGATATACATTATAAGGCACTCTCCGAATACGGGATAGGCGGTAGTCTGCTCCGATGAATAAATATTCAGCAAAAGCGCCGAGCGGAACATTTCCGGGTGAAAGTTACACAGTGCGACATAAAGACCCGGCAGAACAGCCCCTGCAATAAACGCAAAGAAACGTATGATACGAAGAAACGCCGAAAAGTACGGCTTATGCGTATAATCGTCCATCGTTACAAAGTTCTCCGCAAACAGACACGGAAGAACAAGCGCAAAAGGCGTTCCGTCCACGATTATCCCCACTCTGCCCTCGTACAGCTTCGATACAAATACATCTGGACGTTCGGTTGTATATATCTGTGAGAAAAGGACAGAATCATCATCTTCAAGAAAGCTCTGTAAATACTCACCCCCTGCAATAGTGTTAAGCGGAATGTTCTTCAGCTTATCCGTCACGGCGTTTACGATATTCATATCCGCCTTGTCGGTAAGATAGCAAACCGAAACATCGGTCTTGCTACGTTCCCCTATGGTCATCATCATCGTTTTCAGCGTCGGGGATTTCATTCTCCGCCTTACCATAGCAACGTTGGTTCTTACCACCTCAATAAAGCCCTCTCTTGACGCTCTCAGATTTATGTGCGTTGAAGGCTCGTCTACGCTTCGGTGTGCAAAGCCCTGTATCCCTATCGCTATGCCAAACCCTGCCCCATCGCACAAAAGCACGGCAAACCCCGACATTATATAAAGGCACAGCGAGTCATAATCGTACACCTGCTTTTGTTCTTCGGCAATCGGCATATCCGAGCAGACCTTTGTAAAAAATTCGTTATCGTCCTGTATTTTCGGCGGTGCGGATACAAGCGGACGGAAAATCAGATTTGCAAGTTCCGCCTTTCCTATCATACCCTCGCAGGTGATAACCGCCATCTTGTGACCGTCGGACGAAAAATACTTAATTATAAGATCCGAGCTGTTGTTCATCAGCCTTCTTACCTCAGAACAGTTGATATTAAGATTTGCGGCAAGCTTGCTGTCGCCGCTGTTTATACTCTCTACCGATTTTTCGGATAAATCAGGCAGTTTTTTTGAATTGCTCATTTAAGTTCCTCGCATATTGAAAGATAATCAGCAGATAATAGCTGTGTAGCCAATCTGTAACTTATCTTTTCCGTCAATGGAGGAAAATATGCTGATAATAATTATCCGTTCCGTGCTTTTGTATATTCTTATAGTATTCGCCCTGCGTCTTATGGGCAAAAAACAGCTTGCTCAGTTACAGCCCTCCGAGCTTGTAACGACAATACTTATATCCAATATCGCCACGTTGTCGCTTGAGGATTCGACCGTTCCGATGATATACGGCGTTATACCGATACTGATGATAGTTTGTCTTGACGTATTCATGTCGTTCATTATGCTGAAAAGCTCACGCTTCCGTCGTCTTGTCACGGGAACACCGCAGATAATCATAACAAACGGCATTATCGATCGCAGAGTGATGAAACACCTGCGCTACAGTGTCGACGAGCTGATGGAATCTATGCGTGAGTGCATGATATTTGACATTTCACAGGTGCAGTATGCTATAGTTGAAACCACCGGCAAGATCAACTTCTATCAGAAAAGCTGTTACAGAAATGTTGAAAACGGCGATATGGATATAAAAGTTCAGAATTGCGATCCTCCCTGCCTGCTTATCAAGGACGGAGATATCAATTATCCCGGACTGCGCCGCTGGAACGGTGACGAAAAGAAACTGCGCAGTATGATAAAGGAAATGGGACTTGATATAAAGGATATATTCCTGCTTACAGACAGCGTTGATAAAGGCGTTTACACCGTGCTTAAATCCGACAACGAAAGCGGTACAAAGTCAATATGCAGACCCGAGGAGAAACAGTAATGGGAAGAATGGTAACTTGCGCCGTAATAGTTGCGGCTATGGTAGCGTTTGCGATATTCGGATATAACTATTCCGATAATCGTGCTAAAGAAATATATATCACAGCCGATGGGATAACACAGGCTATAGATAATGATGACAAACAAAAAGCCGCCGAAATGGCGGCGTATGCCGAGGATATCTGGCGAGGGCTTTCGCAGGATACTATCTTCGTTGAGGATACCGAATGCGATAACGAGATAGCTATGTGTCTGTCACGGATAAAGGTATTTGCCAAGAGCGGAGAGGACGATATCTATTCGGAATGCGCAGTCCTTAAAAGGCTTATAGAACTATATATAACAAGACAGCATTTAACCTTTTCAAGTGTGCTGTAATATACAAAAATTCCGACGGCAAAATACCGTCGGAATTTTTTATGCAATGATTATTCAAAGCTTAGGAAACAGTAGCATTGAGTTCCTTTATTCTTGCTTCGATAACGCCTCTGTTTTCTTCACGAACAGTTGCAAATGAACTACCGCCCATTACAACGTCTGACGTGAGGTGACCTACAGGGTTCTCACCTGTTGAAGAGTCAGCGATATCTGCGCCGATACCGTTCTTGAACTCGAATACCGCTGAGAATGTTTCGGGATTCTTCAGCTTATCAAGTCTGTCAAGCAGTGTGTCTGTCCAATCAAACTCATCTATAGACTGCTGTCTGCCTGCCTTCTTTACTTCTTCATCCTTGGAAGCCAAGAGGTTAGCATAGATCCATGCTTTATAACCGTCAGCGTTCTTAGAACCTGAAACGAACATAAATGCATCCTGCTTCATTTCCTGATAATATGTATCAGAACCGTCCATCTGGGGGAATGGAACAAAGTTGATCTCATCATCATCCCACTTCTGCTTTTTCTTATACAGTCTCCATGTTTCCTCGTATCTCCATGTACCGTCTTCAAGGAAGAGAGTATTACCGTTTACCCACTCGGGATAGCTGGGTGCCCAGTTGTTTTCGATCTCTCTGGGGTAACGGAGCTGTTCCTGTGTATCATCAAATGTGCGGAGCATATCCATGCACTTTTCAACATTGGCATCGTTAAGGTTGCTTACAAGCTTGCCGCTCTCAAGACCGATGAGTGGCTTACCTGTTGTAGCGATGAATGCGTGGTCAAGTCCGTAACCGTCAAATGCATACTTGGCATTATCGGGATCTGTGAACTTTCTTGCCATCTCTATGCACTTTGACCATGTCCATTCACCCTTTTCAAAGAGCTCCCAGGGATCGTCAAAGCCGTTCTCTTCGATTATCGACTTTCTGTACCAAAGAAGCGTTGCGGGGTTTACGTCAACGATAGGTGTGTAGACCTTACCGCCCCAGTTGAACATATCTATAATATCCTTATAATCTGCCCAGTCATCTGTCGTGGTATCGATAACGCCATCGATAGGCTGGAACAGGTTCTGGTAAATACCATAGGGATAGTTAGAGGTTTCAAATGGGAATGTATCGGGCGAGTCATCTGACTGTACAAGCTTTGCAAGGTCAACATATCTGTTTGCATAGTTTGAAACTCTTACATTAACAAATACGTTTTCGTCTGCTACGCTCTCATAGCCTTCGGGCTTGTTCTTGGGTGTGCCGTACATCGATTTGAAGAGTTCTACAGAAGGAGCCGCCTCCTGAATGTCATACCATGCCATAAACTTAAGCTTGGTGTCCACCTTGATATTCTTGTAGTCCTCTGCTACCGAAACGTTGTCGATCGCACTCTTGACATCTTCGTTTGAAGACATTATCTTCTGGCTGCCTGTAGCTGTTGTGCTCTCTGCAGAAGAATCAGCGCCGTTTGCTGTTCCGCCGCTTGTTGCTGTACCGCCTGAACAACCCGTGAATGCTGTAGCACCCATTATCAGAGCAAGAGCTGCTGCTGAAATCTTTTTGGTCGTATTTTTCATCATTTACCTCCTTTACGGCCTTACACTGCCGCTTAATCACCTAATTATTATAACAAATTTCCTCTTGTCATTCAACTATTAGTTGATCCAAACTTTGAAAACTTTTTTGTGGATATACAACAACGAATTTTGCGTTTTCACACCGTTTACACGTTTTTTAAGTTAATTATCTTTATACATCTGCGAATAACCGAGTTTTGTGAATCCGTTTCTTTCGTACAGTCTTACCGCTCTTTCGTTGTCAGGCTCTGTTTCAAGACGGATTCTTGCAACATCGGCATATTCCTTTTCGATGAATTTGAAGAACTCTCCGGTTATGCCCTTACAGCGATGCTCCGGCTTTACATATATCTCCTCAAGCCACACCACCATACCGCCTGCCTCGTTTGAATAAGTAAGCGCAAGCAGAGCAAAACCGTAAACCTCTTTTTTATCGTCGCTGCGGAATATAAAGCACACTGCGTACGGCGAACCTTCCGTAAGCACATTGAATGTCAGTTCATGATTTGCGTCAGGGATAGGATGAAGCACAGCGGGAGAATGATAGAAATCATGCTCCATAGCGAGAAATTCATCACGGTCGTCTTTTCTTATCTTATCGAATATCATGTTTTTCTCCCTTTTAAGCAAGTCCGAGCGGATTTATAAACAGATACGCAAAATATCCTGCGTAAGCAACGAGCATGATTATACCGCCCGCTTTTGTAAGCTCCTTTTTGCGTAAAACGAGCAGACCCAGCAGTACAGCGGTAGCTATCGCAACTATCGTATCAATGATAAATGCCTCACCGAAGGTCAGTACACTCGGCGAGAATATTGACGCCAGACCTACTACGAACAAGATATTAAAAATGTTACTGCCGATTATATTGCCTATAGCAATATCCGATTTCTTCTTGAGCGAAGCCGCAATGCAGGTTATAAGCTCCGGCAGTGATGTGCCGAATGCAACAACGGTCAGCGATATAGTCCTGTCGTCCACTCCTATTACCTGCGCTACGCTCTTTGCGGACGCAACCGTAAGGTCGCTTCCGAGCACGATACTCACAAGTCCGACAAGAGTTATCAATATCAGTATGGGCAACTTGTCCTTTTCGGTAAGCTGCGGCACTTCATCTGCCGAGCTGTCGTCACCCTTCTTGTAAAGGTAGAACAGATAGCCTAAGAACGCCGCAAAAAGCACCAGCATAATCACGCCGTCTATCTTGTCAAGTCCACCGCCTATCCAGCCGAGCAGCAGTAATACGGCTGTAATGAATACAACAAACGGTATCTCGAATTTAAGTGTGTTCGGCTTTATCTTAAGGTTTGTTATCAGTGCACTGACGCCGAGTATCAGCAGTATGTTCATAATATTACTGCCCACCACGTTACCTATCGAAATAGCCGCCGCATCCTGAAACGCCGCACTTATACTGATAGCCGCCTCAGGCGCAGAAGTACCCATCGCCACTATCGTAAGACCTATTACTATCTGGGGGATCTTGAATTTAGCCGCAATTTTTGACGCACCCTCAACAAACAGATCCGCACCCTTTATCAGCATAGCGAATCCCACTATCAGCACGCCGAGCGAGCATATAACATTTGCATTGATATTCACGCCGACCATGTTCATCACATACAGTGCAGCGCCTATCACAAGAGCGATTACCGCAATTAACATTTTGTCCTCTTTCTCTTTTAACACATTAAATTTTCGGTTACACGAATGACGGGCAGTGACGTTTCATAAAAGCGACTGCCCGTACATATTGATTTTTATCGTTTACTGCTCTCCGGCAAGTTCCTTATAAAGACCGATATACAGCTTAGCCGACTGCTTCCAGCTGAAGTCTGCCTTCATAGCTCTTGTAACCAGCTTGTTCCACTCAGTCTTGTCCCAGTAGCAATCCTTTGCTCTCTTGATAGCATAAAGCATATCGTGAGCGTTGTACGACTGGAATGTGTAGCCTGTGCCGTTCTCATCTCCGCAGTCAACTATGCTGTCTGCAAGACCGCCCGTTTTGCGGACTATCGGGATAGTGCCGTAACGCAGAGAGATCATCTGTGCAAGTCCGCACGGCTCGCTCTTACTGGGCATAAGGAACATATTCGCTCCGGCATAGATCTTCTTTGCAAGGTCGGGAATATATCCGCAGGTAAATGCTACTCTGTCGGGATATTTCCAGCGCATCTCATGGAAGAACTGCTCGTACTGAGCCTCGCCCGATCCTAATATAACTACCTTGTAGCCGAGATTTATTATATCATCAAACACACACTTTACAAGATCAAAACCCTTGTGTTCGACAAGTCTTGATACCATACCGAGTACAGGTTCATCACCCTGGGGAAGTCCTACTTCTTCAAGCAGCTTCTGCGTGCATACCTTCTTGCCTGCCTTCTTTGAAACCGTGAAGTTTGCGGGAATTGCGGGATCTGTAGCCGGGTTGTACATATCGGTATCAATACCGTTAAGGAATCCGCAGGTCTTATACTGCTTATCAGCAAGCGCTCTGTCAAGACCGTGTGAGAACCACGGATCGAGTATTTCTCTCGCATATGTCGGAGAAACGGTTGTGACCTTGTCCGAAACCTCAATAGCCGCTTTCATAAGATTGATATCTCTGTCATATTCCATAAGCGACGCAAAATGCTTCGGTATGCCGAGAACGTCTTCAAGTATCTCCATACCGTATCTGCCCTGGTACTGAATGTTGTGGATAGTAAATACATTCTTGATACCCCAGAGCTTTTCGTCATTTCTATAGAAAATGCTATAATATACGGGGATAAGGGCGCACTGCCAGTCATTTGAATTGATAATCTGCGGCTTGAAGTCGATAACCCTGAGCATTTCAAGAACAGCGCGTGAGAAGAACGCATATCTTTCGGCATCGTCATAATAGCCGTAAAGTCCGAAATCACGCTTGAAATAATACTCGTTATCAAGGAAATAATATGTAACGTTGTTTATCTTTGCTGTGAACAGTCCGCAGTACTGATTTCTCCAACCTACCGGTACAGAAAAATTTGTAATATAGGTCATCTGATCACGCCACTGCTGTTTAATTGTATTTACATACAGAGGTACTACCACGCAAGCCTCGTGGCCTTCTTCGACAAGCGCCTTAGGAAGCGAGCCGGCAACATCTGCAAGTCCGCCGGAAGCCGCTACGGGCTGAGCCTCACTTGCCGCATATAGGATCTTCATGTTTTTTCCGCCTTTCAGCCACACTTCTGACAATACAGTCTGTGGCTCTTTTATAGTTTCTTACTCCTATTTAAAAATATAGCATATTTTGTGTCCAAAATCAAGCAAAATTTACCGCGGTTCCTGCCGAAAAAAGAAAAATCGGAAATAATAACTAAATATTTCAATTTCTATTGTTCAAATTAACAAAATCAGTTACTTATGGTATTGCATTTTTATTTAAAACAGAGTATAATTCTATATAAAGACAGTCTTAATTTCAAGAGCTGTCCGTCTTGTATCAACATAGAAAAAGGGAAGGTGTCATTAATATGGCAAACAAAGAGATTACATTACTTGATGTTATAGACAGAGCGCAGTTACAGTCCTTGCAGGACGCATTTGCAAAGGCAACTGGCATGGCGGCTCTCACAACCGACAAGAACGGTCCTGTGACCCAGCTTTCATGTCCTACGGACTTCTGTATGAATTACACCAGGAAATCAAGTGTAGGTTGTGAACGTTGCAATCTCTGCGACCTTAAAGGCGGCGAACAGGCAAGCAAAACAGGAAGACCGGCTGTTTACTACTGTCACGGCGGACTTGTAGACTTTGCTTCCCCGATTATTGTAAACGGTGAGCAGATAGGCTCTCTTATTGGCGGTCAGGTGCTGACGGAAGAGCCGGACCTTGACAAGTTCCGTGCCATAGCAAAGGAGATTAATGTAGACCCCGATGAATATGTCGAGGCGGTAAAAAAAGTTCCGATAGTTTCCGAAGAGAAAGTAAACAACGCCGCAGAGCTTCTTTTCAAAATGGCTCAGGCACTTTCACAGGTTGGATACGAAAAGTACAGCATCACGGAAGAACACAAGAACACGGACGCAATGTTCGATGAGGTTCAGGACGACTACAAGGATATCAATGCAAATGTAGAAGAAGTCAATACAACAATAGCGGCTTTATCCGCCGAGTTTGACCTGTTGCGTGAAAAAGCGGCAGAATCTGCAAAGGCTGGTGCACAGACCGACTCTATTTTAAAATACATACAGAATGTTGCGACACAGATGACGTTACTCGGATTCAACGCTTCAATTGAGGCAAAGCACGTCGGCGAGGCAGGCGCAGGCTTCAACGTCATCGCACAGGAAGTGCGTCAGCTCGCAGAACAGACATCCAACCAGACGCGCAGTATCGAAGATGTTCTCGGCAGGGTTCGTGCTTTAATTTC
>ERZ780202.1111-NODE-1111-length-15829-cov-2.852986_pt1 | contig 15829 bp, 20 predicted proteins | sample MGYA00510978_ERZ780202 | MGnify/ENA primary metagenome ERZ780202 (study PRJEB29588, sample SAMEA2155689) | human gut metagenome | biome: human gut; feature: human-associated habitat; material: faeces | place: Denmark | collected 2008/2010 ...
TGCCTAAAATAAAGCTTTTAGTAAAAAGATGAGGATAAAAATTTCATGTTTATAATCCGGTTTATCTTTATGTGTGGATAAACCGGACGTACAGATATGCGAAAAAGTTTCGACGGGCTTATGGCTATCATACGCGATACATATGAACTCGATCCGTATGCAAATGCAGTTTATCTTTTCTGCGGAAGGGATAGCCGGAAACTTAAGGCACTCCATTTTGATAAGGATGGTTTTGTGCTGCTCCAGAAAAGGCTTGACGGAAACGGCAGGTTCCAGTGGCCGCGGAATGCTTCGGAAGCCCGTCTTTTGACGCGTCAGGAATTCCGGTGGCTTATGGAAGGTCTTTCCATCGATCAGCCCAAAGCAATCAAAGGCACAGGCAGAAAAAAAGATTTCTGATCCTTTGTGCAAAACAGAGAATTTTAAATTTTCTATATCCGTGACAGCAGGCAGCCGCCAGACACTTATCCACTGCTTTCTTTTTTCCTTTCGAATGCGATGTGGATGAGACTCAAAAAAACATCTGTTTTAAAACAGCAGGTGGATATCTTTCCTAAAAGAATGAGCATACAGGCATATCTTTCATTTTTTTAGGAAAGATATCCACAACTGAGGTACCGTCAGATTGACAGTACCATCTGTCCCGTCTGTTTGCCATATCCCCGTACTTCTTTTATAATAGGGATAAGAAAACAAAGGACGGAAATGCCATGCCTCATGATACAGAAGATATGATCCAGCTTTTATTAAACACGAATAAAGAACAGGAACAGACCATTGTGGATCTCAGAGCTACCATAAAAGAGCTCCGCAGCACTATTGCGAACCTGAACGAGACGATAGATGAACTGAAAAGGAAGATCTTTGGAACATCCAGCGAAAAGACCAGGCGTCCTGATCAGGAGGAAGGAATCCAGGAGGAAGAAACGGTGACCGTTGTAAAAGAACATACACGGACCAGAAGAAAAAAGTCTGTTCGTGCAGATCTGTATGAGGCCCTTCCCATAAAAGAGATCTCCTGCGATGTTCCCCCGGAAGAAAGGATCTGTCCGGACTGTGGTTCCCCGATGGAACACCTGGGGTATAAGTTTGTCCGGGAAGAACTGCGTATCACTCCGGCAAAAGTGGTAAGGGTCCATTACATGCAGGAAACCCTTATGTGTCCTGTATGTCGGCAGGAGGATGAAACAATGATCGTAGAGGCAAAAACACCGACACCGCTTCTTGCCCATAGTCCCGCATCGCCGGATATGGTGGCAATGGTCATGTACCAGAAAAGCTTTCTGCACCTTCCCTTTTACCGTCAGTCAAAAGACTGGATGGAAAAAGGGGTGCCTGTCCCAAGAGAAACTGCAGCGCACTGGTACAATTACTGTTCATTGGAATATCTATCTCCAGTCTATGAAGTAATGCATCAGGAACTGCTGGCAAGAGAGATCCTCCATGCAGACGAGGTACCCTGTCAGGTGCTTCATGAAGAGGGAAAAACTGCCACTTCAAAATCCTATATGTGGATCTACCTGAGCGGGACTGATGGAAAACCACCGATCATCCTGTATGATTACAGACCCGGACGGAGCGGGGATTATCCGATAGAATTTCTCCATGGTTTCACTGGGATGCTCCAGTGTGATGGGTATAGTGCATACGGCAGGATCGAAGATGTTGTCCTGGTCTGCTGTCTTGCCCACTGCAGGCGTAAGTTCTTTGAAGCAGTCCCAAAAGCACGTCAGAAAAAGCTGAAACTTCTGGACATTAATTCTGAACAGGAACTTGCAGAACCTCCGCAGGGAACTGCAGAAGACAGTTCCCTGCTCCCTGCCGAAAAAGGAGTTGCATTCTGTAACCGTCTTTTCTATATGGAACGTCTCTACAAAGAACTTCCACAGGAAGAACGAAAACAGAAACGCCAGGAAACAGAACCTGCCATCTGGAATGAATTCTGGACATGGTTGGAAACCCTGGAGCCTGCTGGCGGGAGTAAGCTTGAAAAAGCGGTAAACTATGCCTTTAATCATAAAGAGACCCTTATGAATTATCTACTGGATGGAAGATGCGAGATCTCTAATAATGCAGCGGAACGTCGGGCAAAAACCTATGTGACGGGGCGTAAAAACTTTCTGTTTCATGATACTGCTGATGGAGCAACGGCAAGTGCCATTGTATTGAGTCTCATAGAAACAGCGAAAGCCAATAACCTGAACATCTATCATTATCTCTACACCTTGCTGCTGTATATGCCGGACTATAAAAATGAGCCCGCAGGCATAAAACAGCTGCTGCCATGGAGTGACTTTATAAAAGAAAGATGTACCGGGATCATAGATATCGAAAAAGTAAGACCTGAAGAACGTGGGAACCTGAATATTTAAGGTTCCCAGGAAGTCGTGACCGGGTGATTATTCATCGCTTACGATTTATCACAATTTCATACCCTTTGAATCTGAATAATGTTTGTCGCTTTTTATTTTATTAAAAAAAAGTGCATATCCTGAAACCGAATATGCACTCCAAATAGCATTATATATTTATTTTCTTTTGCACAAAAAAGCACGATATTTTCTAAAACTCTATCTGTGTGTCAAAGTAAAAGCTTCTTCCACTTCCTAATCTTTGTCCGAAATGTTCCAAAGGGGGCTACTGTATTTACATGAATAAACTTATAAACTTCCCATACTGCTGTTTTGGTAGCTTCATCTGCCCACTTTCTTTTATGTGGTAAAAATAGCTCCTCTTCCGTCATAGAATCAATCATTGTAAAAATTTTCTGTATATTATCATCCAGCATGCCCATTAGTTCTTTTAGAGATAAATTGGCATAGGTATTGGTAAACCACTGATACAATTCCCCCAATTGATTCCACTTAAAACCATCCGATGGTGTTTTCACTGGAAGTCCAGCCTGTTCATCATTTTCCCATTTCAATACTAATGTGGTCCACCCAACCTGATATGCAAGATTTTCTGCAGGTGTTCGATCCACCTCCATACATCGTTTGTCCTTCAAGGATTCTGGGATATCCTCAAACTCTGCAATATATTTGTCGTAAGCCCTCTTGATTTCTGCCTTTAGTTCCTCTTTATTTTCATACGCCTTCATCATTTACCTCGCAGTCTTCCGTCTTTACTCCTTGTTCCACACTCCAAAATTAATTATCTCCTACGAATTTCAATAAGCTGAAGTACATCCGCAAACATTTCTCCTTGATCTTCTAAATCAATCATAAGCCATTTTTGTCCATTTCCCCATCTTGCTTTTTCGTAAAGTTCTCTTAATTCTGAAGTACATTCCCATAAAATAGCTTCAACTGCTTCTTTTTCTTTTTCTCCAACCACAACCAGTACCGTAAAATATCCTTCCCTGGGATATACGGTACACAGGCTTTTTCCAGACTTTTTAAATTTTACATTCCAACCACGTTCCCAACTACAACGGCTAAATTCTATTTTCTCATTGCACCTGTACTTCTTTTTAATCTCGGAGCAAAATTGCATAAATACCGGATTTCTAATATATGCCTCAAAATCCTCTAAGATCGGAATTTCCTCTTGATTCTGCATATCAATCATGACCATTCTCCTTTGCTCTTTATAGAAACTGGAATTTTTTGTTGAAACACTTACACAAATGAAGCATAAATAACATAAATTTCTGCAATCAAAATAATTCCGAGAACACCATCTATCATCAAATTATACTGTATATCTGTCAAAAATGTTTTTGAATGTGTCAGGAAATATTTAATGTTTTCTTTCCCAGTCAAAAGTGTAATTATGAGTAGCAAAATAGGAAATAAAAAAATCTCTACCTTATTTCCAAAATCATCTGCTATTCCATTTGCAAAATGAACAGGAATAATCTGAGGTAAGAAAAACACACTTACTATTGCTAATAAAACACCAATACTGCAAATTCCCCATGTTAATTTTCTGCTTCCTACAAGTTTCATAAAAATGCCTTCTTTCTGCAAAATTTAATTTTATAGTTTTTCTCCTGGATATCCCTATTTCTCCACAAATCTAATAATATGGACTTCAGTATATCATAGCATTTATATCGCATCAACATCCAATCTTGCGAGATACATCTGAAATAATTCCAGCTAAATATTTCTTGCTGTCTTGCCCCCGTCTACTCTGTACCGGATTTCTCTTGATCTGCGTCTTCTCTTTTATTCTTCCTTTTCGTTAACCTGTTTTTCACTTCAACTAAACCTACAAAGGCAACAACCACTGTAGCCATCCCCATTCCTATCCCTGAAGCAATATCATTGATGATATTTTGAGCAGGAGATAACGCCACTCCCAGTAAAACGCCATATACCATCGCAAATAGTAGAACAGAAAGAATGTCTTTGGCCTTACGTTCACGAAATGTCTTCTTATACTTTTCCTCCCATTCTTCTTTCATACTTTGCAATTCTACTTTCCCTTTTTTCCCATCCTCTAATAATAATGTAAAAGGTACATAAGCTCCGATCAAAACGCTAATTGTTATATTTGGAATTTCTAAAGCCAATTTCGAAGCATCACGACTTGCAATAATAAATCCCGATATGCAGGCACCCACATACGCCATAAAAATATAGCGTTTTTTTTCACTTATCCCCAAATCACTTTTTTTAAAACATAAAGAAAACAGATAGTCCATAGCCCAAATCAAAAGAAGTAATAGCACTGCACATATCACAGCATTAAAGTTAGCCTCTATGAGTAACGAAAAGCAAATATATGCATACGATGATATGAGCATAAGCAAAACATAAACAAGTTGTTGTATCGGCTTCTTGATTTTATTTACAAATTCAAAAACCCAATATTTCTCCCTATAAACACAATAAATAAAGCCTACCATAAGTATCATACTGATAATATAAGATATTATTAAAACTCTCTCCATGTATTTCTCCTTTGTAAAATCTATTTGATATAGCCAATATTTTCATTTCTCAAATGAGCTATCCACTAATTATAATTTCTACACCTCAAAATACTGTATATCTATACCCTCATACTTTTATCCATAAGTTACCAAATATATTGTACTACACTGCGGTAAAATTCTCCGAATGTGATTGAGGCAATATTATTTTTTCCTTTCAAAAATCACTTCATATCCAAGAGTACAATAGATTCCTTTCTTTTCATCAAATGGGATAACAATTTGCTTAAACTTCCAATCGTTGTCCGTCATAGAAAGAAGAAAATCTTTCACCATATAGAAATCGTCTTTACAATCCACATTAGAACCCTGTGCTTTAGTTTCTAAAGGTACTCTGTAAAATTTATATTCATACAGCACATTTTCCTTTTCATCTTTTTCAAAAATTAATTGATAACACCATGGAAAAAAGGCGCCTAATCTAAGACGCTTTTTACCAGATATGCTATGCTTTCCTTTATTGGGTATTATAACTTGAGTTAAACGCCAGCCATGATTTGCCTCACTTTCTATAGTTTCTTTTACTTGATCATAAAGGAAACCTGACTGGACTTTTCGGGACAAAATTAATGTATTTTTGATTTCTACAAATTTATAAATACGTCCTTCCTCCTCCCATGATATTATTGATAGAACTGTGCTTGCATGTTAAATAATTCAAAATACTTCCCATGTAAATTCAGCAATTCTTGATGTGTACCGTCCTCTATAAGTTTTGCATTTTCAAATACTACAATTCTATCGATCAACTTCGTACATGCCAAACGATGTGAAATATATATACAGGTTTTACCACAAAATAACTTATCAAACATGCTATAGAGCTCATATTCGCTTTAGGAGCTAATGCTGCAGTAGGCTCGTCCGATATTATTATTTCTGAGTTTCGGTATATAGTTCTACTCATAGCAGGCTCTTGTCCACCACCTGATAGAGTGTAGTCAATAACACCAATTGAATATTACGGATGACTTTCTATCACCTGTCCGGTGATATGAAAATCGCCTTTAAGAATCTATTTTGTGTATTCTAATTTTTATTTCTACAAAGATATTAGTAAAGGCTGCTACGCACCGTAGATACGGCAAGGCCTTGACAAATATCCCCATAGAAATTTATTAGTGGTCAAGCACAAAAAGGTGATTTCCAAATTGCCGGATTTATGATTTCGAATCACCAGAATATTCACCAATCTCATAATATTGTGTTTAAACCATTGCTTATATTGCATTAAACCAAAATTTAAACTGTTTTCAATCCTTTTCTTTATCCTTTTTCTTATTTTTCCCATAGCGATTTCTCCTTGGAATTCCTACAAAAAGAATAAGACCTACAACGATTAAAATCGTCAAATCCATATAACCATCTCCTATATCTCTTTATTCTTCATAATCCTAATAGAAATACATATTGATACTGTGTAGATTAAAATAATACCAAATGTTATCACAGCCGCTAATATACCCAAATTACTAAATATACTTATTGCAAATCCATTTTTACTTAAATTAACTTTTTCCATTCCAAACAACACAAGTAAAAAACCAATAATCGGTATATACATAAACATCCTTCCATTAATAGATCCGTATTTATAGTATCCTGGCAATTGAAAAACTGTATAAATGCTATACAAGAGTATTCCATATAGAAATGTAAAAATTATCTGCTGCCATGTCACTTTATCGCCTAATATGAATAATACTATTGGATGAACAATACAGGAAAATAGAACTGCAATTCCACCCATAATAATTGTATACAGATATCTCCCTAAAACAAATTCTTTTTTTGTAATAGGCAATATCCCATATAAGCGCTCCATTCCATTTTTTTCAGAAATTGAAAATGTGTATCCAGATGCCATAGCAATAAAACATGTAGCAAAGGAAACACTTGTCATCAATGAACGATTTATTATTGCAAACACTACTGGAATTAGTAATGTAAAGCAAATAGCTTTTACATATACCTTTACCAAATCAAAATCCAATTTCATAGCCTTTATAATATTTGCCATATCTATTCTCCTTTACTTGTAAAAACAACTATATCGTCTAATGTAGCTTTTTCAATCCTACCCAAGCCGCTTATCTCTTTTATATACTCTTTCTTCAAAAGCGCCTGCACTCCATCTTTCGTTTTTCTTACACCAATTAATTTTTCTCTAATCCCAATAGGTATTTCCTCTCTTACATTTCGAATTACATAAAACTCTTCTAATAATTTCTTTTTTTCTCCACTATATATCAACTCTCCATAATTGATATAGGTAATATAATCAGCTACTTTTTCCAAATCACTTGTGATGTGTGTAGAAAATAGTACACTATGTTTCCCATCCTCTACATACTTCTCAATAATCTCAAGAAGCTCATCTCTTGATACTGGATCTAATCCACTAGTAGGCTCATCTAAAATTAACAGTTTTGAATCATACGAAAACGCACATGCTAACATTAACTTCATCTGCATTCCTTTTGATAACTCTTTTACCTTTTTTGATTTTGCAATTTTAAATTGTTCAATATATGAATAAAATCGTAGATGGTTCCATGTCTTATAAAATCTAGACATTGCTTTTTCTACCATCTTCATATTCCACTCATCCACAAAGTAATTGGAGTCAAAAACAATTCCTAAGTTTTCTTTAGCTATCTGTTCTTCTTTTATGTTGTCATATCCTAAAATTTCTATTTTCCCCTGATTTTTTTTCAACATATTAAGAATAAGCTTTATTGTCGTAGTTTTCCCTGAACCATTTGGTCCAATGAGTCCCATAACACTTCCCCGAGGTAGTTCAAATGAAATATTATCAAGCTTAAAATCCACAAACTGCTTTGATAAATTTTTTACTGTTAAATCCATTGTCTTCACGTTTTTTCACCTATATTCCTTTCTAAATATATCAAGATATCTTCGTCACAGCACTAAACAGTAACTCCCTTAATTGTTCTTGGCTTAAATAAGAGGTACTAATAATCATATTACTAAAATCATATTCTTGCCATGAATGTGCGTGTATAGAAATTCCCAGTTTATCCTTATGCTCATATAAAGGCGTTCCCGGAAATGGTACGCATCCAGCAACCGAAACCTCTATTCCAGAATTTCTTAATATTTCCATTAAACTAATCGTTTCTTGAATTGTGCGTTCTGTATCACAGAAATGACCAATTATAAAACTCGCAACTACATGTATATTTTGCTTATTCGCATAACACATTATTTCCTTTGCCCAAGATAAATTAATATTCTTTCCAATCTTTTTAATTATCTCTTGTGAACCACTTTCCACTCCAAAGTGAATAACTTCACACCCTACCTTCTTCAATGCATCTATATCTTTTTCTCTAACAGCATCCACGCGCGACTCAATTCTAAATGCATACTTTTCGTTATACTTAGAGAGTAATAAGCAAAAATATTCTAATCTTTCCTTATTAGCCGTAAATGTATCATCTAAAATTAAAAACTTTCTGGAATTCAGCTTTTCACTCAGAAAATAAATTTCACAGATAATATTCTCTGCGGAACGCATTCGATATTTATTTCCAGACAACGCTCTAGATGCACAATAAACACAATTTCCAGGACATCCCCTGCTTGTAATCAGTGTAAATGCTGTTGAATACTTCTCTGGGTCAATAATTCCAATTGCTTGTAACGGTAATGCATCAAGATTTTCTATATATTCTATTTTTTCTGATATGTATATATCATTTTTAATCCTATAACTAATTCCTTTTACTCTACTGATTGGATATTGTACAGGATATTTTAAGCTTTCAAGGAGTTTTAAAAATGTAAACTCACCCTCCCCCTTAATGACAAAATCTGCTCCTATATCATCAAGCATTTCTCTTTCATTAAATGATGGATGTGGTCCTCCAACCACTGTAATTCCCTCATACCCTATCTTTTTGTTTAGCTCAACCATCCTTCTTAAAAACGGAACAGTTCTTGTATATACAGAATATCCAATCACATCTGGATTAAATTCTTCTAATATTTTCTTATATTGCTCTTTCTTTATTGGATCAGCAAAAAAATCTAATATTTTCACATCATATCCATGCATTATCAGTACACCCGCAATTGATAGCAGACCTAAATTGGGTGATGATACTACATTATGAATCTTAGCCCTACTATGCTTATCCAATGTGCAATTAATCAATAAGACTTTTTCAACCTTCATTCTAACTCCTAATACATTTTGCAACTGACCGGATCACAAGCCAGTATCGAACCATTAATAAAATATGCCCTTGCCCTTACATACATTTACATTTTTACAAGTATTACACTTTTCTATATCTGCTATTGTATGACTTCTATATTCCATTAATATTTTACTATTTTCCCAGATATTTTCTATTCCATCCGTTATAGTTCCAAGTTGTATATTTCCCAATAATGGGCATAAAATAATCTTACCAAAAGAATCTATGTATAAACTATAAATTCCAAACCCACAATAACCTATAAAACGATTGGAAAATGACAAAGAATATTTGATTTTATCTGACCAAATATTCTTATTGTTCTCAAAACATTCTTTTAGCTTTTCTACTGTTTCTTCGCTAACATCTACAAATCTATCTCCTTGATAAGTCTGATGATAGTTAATATATGGACTAATTACAATTTTCACATTAGGAAACTGCCTTGCTTCTCGTATAAAGAGATTAATTTCGTTTACATTGTAATCTGTTACTGTAAATGATAAAATCACTCTTATTTCAAATCGGATCAAAATAGGAAGTGTTCTTAAAATATGTTTATAATTACCAGGAGCATTGCGAAATGTATCATGCGTTTCTTCAGTTCCACCATCTAAACTAATCTGAATCTCTGAAATTCCCACTGTTTTCAAATTCTCCACTGTTTTTTTATTCAAGCAAGAACCATTCGTATATAAACGCATTGATATCCCATTTTTATTAATATATTTAACTATATCCCAAAAATGGGGATGCAGCATTGCTTCTCCACCAGTTAATTTTATTAAACCTACTCCTAAATCTTTACAGGAATCAACAATCTGAAACCACTTTTCTAATCCTAGCTCCTTTTTCTCAATCTCCTTTGGTATATAACAGTGATGACATCTTAAATTGCATTGTTTTGTCAATTCAAAAAATACTTCATCCAAAGTCCATTTAGCTGACAAATCAATTTTTCTAGCAGAGTTCTTAACTAAAATTCCTTTATCAATAAAATTCTCGTAAATTTTTATAATGCTCACTTCCCTGCCCGGAAGTATTGCTAGAATCTCCTCTAAATCTCTACCGCCATTAAACTCCTGCAAGACTATAGATTCAATTTGACTTAGCACCCAATTGCCATTATTTAAACCACTTATCACTATCTTATTATCTATTCTCTTCTTTATAGATAATTGTTCTGCAAAGCCATATATATTTTCCATTTTTCAGATCACTCTCCGCTTCGTTTCTGTGTGGCTTTATCACTGCAGCATTAAATCAAACACTCTGTTCCTATAATTGTCACAATTTCTCTCCTGTCCATATAAGTCGCCTGTTTCATTAAATGCGATTGCTCTACATCCTCCGCCACAATAATATTTAATCTCACAGTTCTTACACTTAGATAACATTTCGACATCTATTTCTCCATATTTTTGTTTACTTTTTTCCATAATCTCAGTAATATTATCTGTTCTTATATTACCCAGTTCAAATTCTTCAATGTGTAAGGAAGGACACAAATATACGTTACCATTACTATCAATACTAATCTGGTTGCAATTAACACCGCATGATGTTTTTCTTCCTTTTGAGTATACTTGATTACATAAATCATTCGAAACATCTATATTAAATATAAATTCCTTATTTTGTTTATAATAGTTAATATAGATATTTCGCAAAAAATCATATCCTCTATCCACCCATTTATAAAACTGCTCCATATTTAATTTATTTTCAAAAGTTTTAGCTCGACCATAGGGAACAAATCTATTGATATGTAATTGTCTAACATTCATATTTAGACAAAATTTTATCATTTCAACGATATCCGGCATATAATCTGGAGTTGGTGTCATTGCAACTATCACTTTTTTGTTATTAATGTGTGTTAGAGTTTTTACCGTATTTACAGCGCGCACAAAACTTCCCTTTCCTCTATTTTTATCATGATGTATTTCTTCATAAGAGTCTAAAGAAATTTGAATTGCATCTACTATCTCCATAATTTCTCTATATAATTCTGCATTTCCAATAGTTCCATTTGTTAAAATTTGAACTTTTCCATACTTTTTACAAGTTTTTAAAATTTCAACTATATCTTTCCTCATCAAAGGATCTCCACCGGTAATGACTATTTTATTATAATTTTTCGGTTTTAATTCTATAAGAAGATTCTCTATTTCTTCTATCGTTAATTCGTTAGCTTCTCCTTCTCCAGAATCCGCATAGCAATAGCTACATCTCAAATTACATCTATTAGTCACTTTAATCCAAATCCCATTAGACGTCTGGTGACAAATGGTTTCCTCTGTTTCTATTCTAGAATAATCACCATCTTTAACAAAAAAACCTTTTTCGATCATATCATCCAAAAACTGTTGAACCTCCTCTCCAAACACTTCTTCAGGAAGTTCATATAAATCCGATAATTTTAGAAGTAACTCTTCCACTGATATTTCGCCATACTTATTTAAAAATTTAGAAATGGTGAGACCAGAACTGTTGACTTTCCTGTAATCCGCTCTTTCTACATCGATTAATAGCCCTTTGGTTTCATAGTCTTTTATAATAACGTTTTTATTTAATGAAATTTTCATTCCTCTCACTCCTCTATTCTAATTTCATGCTTTTTAACAATTGATTTTATTGGACACCAAACTTTTAATCCGCTTTTTGTATCTGTTTCTACCAATATTCCATTTTCACCTTCAATACATATCTCACCTTTATCCACTCCACAGAAAGTTAAATTTCCCTTTAATTCTACAACAATTCGTTCCATAATTTCCTCCTCTAAATCACCATTGATTGAATTTCATAATAATAATTTTGCAACTCAGCTCTTGTAATATTAGGTGTACTAAATACAGCCTGAACTAAATCGAATGAAGACCAATTTTTGATTTCCAAATTAATTCCTAAATCCTTCATATGATTATATAGATATGTGCCTGGGAAAGGGGTATTGATGCTTATACCTACAGTTGCTTTATACTTTTTACGAAATTTCAGTGCCATATCTATTGTTTCTTTTATTGTCTCATGTGTATCGCAATGATGCCCTATGATAAAAGAACACATTACTTGAAGCCCTTTTTGCGACATATATGCAAGTAATTCTTCAGACCTTTCTAAACTTATATGTTTATTAATTTTGTTAATAACATCTTGAGATCCGCTTTCTATACCTATATGTACGGATGTACACCCTACTTCCTGCATTTTATCAATCATTTCCTTTGATAAAATATCTGTTCTCGAATCACAACGCCATATTATATTCATATTGGCTTGCTTTAGATAATCACAAAACTGATACAATCGCTTCTTATTTGCTGTAAAAGTATCATCCAAAAAAGCAAAGTATTTCTCTCCTTTTATACTATATTTATAATGTATTTCACTGAATACATTTTGAGCGCTTCGATTTCTATAACGTGTTCCCGATAGAGCAGCTGAAGCACAATAGATACACTTTCCTGGACATCCTCTACTTGTAATAATCAATTGCTTGATATCATAGCTTCGCATTTCAATTTCATCGAGTTCTGCCCACGGTAAATTATCCAGATTTTCAATATATCCTCGATCTGCATTATGTATAATCTCCTGTCCTACACGATATGAAATTCCTTTCACTTCTGACAAATCAATCGTATGATAATTAAGGCACTCCAATAGTTGTACAAAAGTCATTTCTCCTTCTCCACGGCACACATAATCAACTGTATTATGATGCAAAGCTTCTTCCGGCAAAAAAGTCACATGTGCTCCACCTAAAACAATAATTATTTTTGGCAACACCGATTTAATTATCTTTGTTAAATGGATAACCGCATTAATATTTTCTGTATATGCACTTATTCCTATCATATCCGGATGTGCATTTTTTATTTTATCTATAAATTCCTGTTTCCTTATATGATTTGTAAATAAATCAAGTATTTCTACCATATAACCGTGCATTTTAAGATATCCTCCAATGGAAATTAGACCTAGAGGAGGCATTGTCATCTTCTCTGAATATCCCACCTGCTTATTCTTATTACTGTTTGGCATAATAAGCATAATCTTTTTTATAATAAGTCATCCCCCCAAAACATATCTTCGTTAGTTATAATACCAATTTTAATAAATTCCTCTAACCTGTCTTCAACCTGATTAGCACTCATTGTATCCTTCATATGACGGATAATATCATCCACGGTATCATCGTCATTGATTATTTTCCAGATATCAGAATCTTTTTTACTATAAATGAGCAAGTTCGTGATTTTGCATAAAAAGAAAGACACCTTAAATCGTTCGTGTTGTATAATGAAAGTGACGAAACAAACATTGCAACATTTACGAAAGAAGGTGCCTCTCGCAAATACTATACATCATTCTACATTCATATATAACCATTTGAAGAAATTAAATTTATGCAACTATTTCTTGCTGCTCTTGACAAAATAATTTTTAGAGATTATAATTATAACAGCGTTATATATCACTGTTATATTTTATTCCAAGAGGCGGGACCTGTCAAGAGGGAAATTACCCATAGAAGCATTTCAGAGATATTGAAGATAAAGCAAGGCGAGGCAGCGTTTATACACTGCCTCACCTTCCTATTTTTCCTCAAATTTATAGCCGATGCCGTAGACGCTTTTGATATACTCCGGCAGATCAGGAGCAACCTTTAGCTTTTTTCGCAGGTTGCTTACATGGTTGTTGACTGCTTTGCGGGAATAGTAGGTATAATCTTCTTCCCACACCAGATCCATAAGCATTTCATAGGTAAATACCCGCTTCGGATTTAAGATAAGCAGGGAGAAGATTTCAAATTCCTTGACGGTTAATTCTATCGGTTGCTCCCGGATTGTAACAAGCCGATGCTCCAAGCAGAAATACAAATCTCCTGCCCGAGCCTCCGTCAGGGGATGATTCGACTTTTGGGGGATAGAATATTTGCCACGGAAGATGGTTTGATACGGTGTATCATTTATGTTGACGCGGCTTATAGTCCCTTCAAGGATAAACTGCGCCAGTTCCCGCTGCTGATCTGCGGAAAGCAGGGCAAACAGTTTTTCTCCGATCTGCCAGCCGGTTTCAGCTAAATCAAGTACGGCTAATTTCCCAGATCACCACCACCTAACCATCATCCAATGCTTTCTTTAACTTTTGAAAAGACTCCGCGCTGATCGCATGTTCAATGTTGCAAGCGTCTTGTTCTGCTATTTTGGGGGCTACGCCTGCGCAGTTTTGGGATCCACACCAGCTGCTATAAGCCGTTCTGTAAAAAAACGATGTTTTTCAAAAATCTGTTCGGCAAGCTGCAATCCTGTTTCTGTGAGGGAGAGTGTGCCGTCAGCATTTTTAACAAGATGGCCGGATTTAGAAAGCTCCTTGACTGCCCGGCTTACGGAAGGCTTTTTTACCCCCAACTGCTCTGCGACATCTACGCATCGAACATAACCGTGCTGCTGTTTTATCATTAAGATAGCCTCCAGATAATCCTCCCCAGACGCATGAATCTTCATCAGTTCCTCCTTTATGCTTATTGTTGAATCCTCCAGCCCTCAGCCTGTTCCCGAATCTTAATAAATTCCTGATAGGTTCCCCTTTGAGCCAGCAATTCCTTATGGGTTCCTTTCTGCACGACGGTTCCACCATCAATGACAAGAATTTTCTGGTGGTCACGGAAGTTCATAAATAACTTACTGGTATATTTATGAATCGGATTAAACACTTCTACTTCAAAACCTTCTGCCCGCAGTTTCTGTGCAAAATCCGTGCTGGTACGAAGCAGCGCTCCAAAATCGTCATACAGGAATTTAACTTCAACTCCTTCTTCAATTTTACGCTTTAAAATATCATGCATCTTATCCCAAATTGCGCCTTCAGCCACAATAAAAAATTCAATGAAAACATATTTTTTTGCCCGCTCCAAATCAGCAAACAAATCTTCAAACGCATTTTCTCCCATATCATAGTATCTTGCCTCATTATTTTTTGAAATCGGTGCACCATTAGCTTCCATATAACGCGACATACGGGATGAAACCGGATGTTTTTTCCGAAATTCATCGGACACTTCGGGATGCCATTCTAAGTGTCTGTCCACACTTTGAATCGTCGATTTTATCCGACGGTTTAATTTGTTTTTTTTGCCTACTTTTCCCCAAAGAGCAAACATAATATTTCCGGATACCGGAAGTAAAATTGTAATGCACAACCATCCATATTTATAGGACATGCTGCGGCTGTCATTCGTAAGTGCCAGAATGGTGAACACACCAAACAACTCCATTACCAAATAAAATAATGAAGCATACTGGCGCAGTAAAAACGGCAGTACAATCAGAATTGCAAACTGAAACATAACCAAAGCCGCAACAATGCAAGCTCTCAAAAAGCCGCTCAAACTGTTTTGAACTCGTCCTTTTAATCCCTGAAGATGTTTTAATGGACGTTTTTCTCTCTGTGCCTCCATATCATTCTCCATCCTTTTCCCTCAAATTTCAAATAAATATAGTATATCACATACGGTGGTAATTCGCAAACATTGCAGGATGTTTGTATCAAGTGTGTATTGAGGTTCCGTAATTCAAGAGAAACACGGTGCGTCTCATGGGCGTTCTCACTCGTTGAGTGCGTAGCGGTATGAGCACTGAAACTACCAGTG
>ERZ780202.1138-NODE-1138-length-15602-cov-8.712549_pt1 | contig 15602 bp, 10 predicted proteins | sample MGYA00510978_ERZ780202 | MGnify/ENA primary metagenome ERZ780202 (study PRJEB29588, sample SAMEA2155689) | human gut metagenome | biome: human gut; feature: human-associated habitat; material: faeces | place: Denmark | collected 2008/2010 ...
TTCCAAGTCAAAAACTCGCATTTCTGCAATATGTGTTCTATGATACACATGGAGAGGAAATCGATATGAAGGAAGAAATCGAAATCAAGTAACAGAAAAGGCGGCTCATATTGAAATGAGTCGCCTTTTTGCATCAAAGAGGATGTCTTTAGGGAAATAAGGGAGACATCCTCTCTAGGAAATAGATGTATGAAAGGCGTACTTTCGCAAGCACCACCTTTCTTATCTATTCCCCAATGTAACCTTCACATTTAAGTGAAGAAAGGGTTATTATTGCAGAAGTACGGACTTTCACAAGTACGGACCTCTTAAGGTTCTCACAGAGAGAGCACCTTATATAAATGATATATATAAAGAAGTGGGGAAAACTCTCTCATGAGAAATAGGGAATATTTTAAATTATTAAAAGCCTTTGTGTACCATATTTACTCAGCAATACAGATACTTACCCGATTTTCTTCAGGAGTATTATACGGCTGAACAGTATCACCTTTATAATCAACTGCAATTCTATCGGCAGCGATACCTTTTGCTTTCAAAGCTTCCGCTACATTATTCGCACGTTTTTCCGATAATTTGCTGTTGATTCTGGCATTACCAGTTCCTTTGTCTGCATATCCTGTCACGCTCACTTTAGCAGTAGCATTCTTCTCTAAATATTCTACCAGAGAAGCAATCTTGGCTTGCTGATCGTCCTGAATCTTTGCAGAGTTTATGGCAAAGAAAATATTCTGCTTCATCGGTTCAATCACCACTTCCTTTTTGGGTTGCGGCTTTTCTACTACAGGAGCCGGTTTGGGTTGTTCCGTCACTACCGGTTCCGGTTCGTAATAGACCGGGGCGGTTTTAGTGTAGCTTTTACCCAGTTTGATACTTACACCGACAAGAGCATTCAGTTGCCAGTCACAATTACCGGCCTTCTTGGAGTTAAACTTATCAGACAAGGCGTTGGCATTCGCCTCAATATTGATAGACAGGCGATCATTCAAACGAAGATCACAACCAAGACCGAAACGTCCGGCAACGAGGAACTTACCTTCTTGCCAGAGATATTCCATCTCATAAGTCCGTGTATCAAGTGCATTTGCTTCATCGTTGTCAAAACCACGATTCAACCCTACTCCAGCAAAAAGATAGCCATTGAACACGCGCTTCGGATTGAAACCACAGAACAAAGTACTGAGATCGGTCATGATGTCTACATTTCCTTGCAGATATTTATATTGGTAGGTTTGTTGCGGATTCACCCATCCACCCTTTGCCTGCCAGCCACTTACACCAACACGTGCGCCGAATGCGGGAGCGAACTTATAACCGATATTAAGAGCAGCCGCCGGAGAAATAAGGTCAGTGAATTTCGCTTCACCTACGGTATGGGCTGCTCCTAACTGTGCTTGAATGAACCAATGAGGTTTGAAAGTAATCTTTTCAGGTTCCTTTATACGTGAAGATTGAGGTTCGCTCTGTCCAAAAGTAGTCACCGTACTCAAACACAGAACAGCCAAGACCAAATTTCTTTTTAGTTTCATTTCATTCGTTATATTTATATTGATTCAGATAATTGTTTAAAAAGGAGAGCGTGTCCTTCTTGTCACACTCTCCTTTTTACCAACTTATATTTTCTCACAATAAATGAGAATGTAACCTCTTTCCTATACAGAATTCAAAAAAGAGAGTAAAAGGTTGTGCCCTACGACACAACCTCATTACTTCTTAGTCCAAATTATTTTGTAGCTTTAACCTGTACAGTAATTGTTTCCTTGATAGTACCCCATGTGTAGGTAATAGTCAAAGGAATATAAAGCTCATAAGCTTTAATTTCAACTCTACTGCTCTTGATATATGTTACAGTACCAAAGTCTGGAAGAGCAGTTACAGTACCTGAATAATTAACAGTCTTAGGATCAAATTCAATAATCTGTGTAGCTAATTCTGTACCAAATGCTTCTTCAAGTGTCTGACGTTTTCCAGTCCAGTTTGTTTCAACTTTCTTGATATCCTCACACTTAATGCTAGTCACACCATAATATCTATAGTAATCCAAATTAGCAGCGAAACTATTCAGCGGAGAATCTTTTCTCCAGTCTGTAAAGGTAACAAGTTCACCTAACTTCAAGGTATTAGCAGGATCACCTTCGTTCAAACCGTCAGTAAAGAACTTACTTGCATCAGAAGATACATTAACCGGACGTATAAAGGCAAGGTTGAATTCACCGTTAGTAACTGGCACTAGCATGTCACAACCATTTTCATAAACGATGTCCATAACTGCATAGAAGCTATCAGCACCGCGGGCTTCTTTATTCAAGAGATTCTTAGCAACAGCAGTATTTGCAAATGTAACATCATTGTTATTAGCATCAGACAAGCTTGCTACCAAATTATCTGCAGTTATTGCATTAGCAACAGCAGCACCGGTCAAGTCTTTACCAACAACAGCATGCAATTCAGTCTTGTCAGCGTTCAACGCCAATTGATATTGTGTACCATCAACACCTGTTACCAAACCACGTGTAGCTTTCAAGTTCTTTTCAGAGAACACGAATGTATATTCCATATTATCAGCTACGAAGCTCGGGAACTTCTCAGCATCAAATGAGCTGGAATAATCGAACTGAACTTTACCGCCTACGAAGAGTTCATTCAAATCACCGATAATCTGCGTTGTGTTAGTAGCACCAGGAGTCTGACAATAGATAGAAGCAGTATTACCATTCCAAGCATTTGGCGCTTTCTCTTTAGCAGTTGCAGTAAAGTTGATAGGATCTACTTTTACAACATGCTTGATAGCAACATATTTCGGATACATTCCACCATTTGCAATAGAAACGATAACATCAGCATCTGTTGTTTTCTCGTATACAGCATAAGCCACATAAGTTTTAGCTTCCAACGGTGCAGTTGTCAATTCGAATTTAGCTCCGCGGTTAGCCTTATTATCACCAGCTGTCAGGATTTCTGTTACCTTCCAAGTACCTACGTTTTCAAATCCAGCAACAGGAGCAGCAGCATATCCATAGAGTGTATGGAATTGTTCTTTACTCAATGCTGTCAATTTCTCATTTGTACTGAATGTATATACCTGAGTACTCATAAACTCGTCATTAGTTGACCAAGTGTAAACAGGATTGTTGCAATCAATACCAATAGTAGCATTTTCAGTGATAGTGATATCCGGTTCCGGTTTAGCAGCAGCGTCACCCACAATCAGTAATTTGATATAGGCAGCAGCAACGATTGCATTTCCATTATGTGAATCTGTCAATTTAGCCAATACCATCGGAGCCTTACCAATACAGCTTTCATTCACATCACCGTAGTTTACAGCCTTGAATGTTACACCATCCAAGCTCATATAGCGCTCTTGCGGAGTTTCATTAACTTTGTAAGCAACAGCTTCAAAAGACAATGTGAGATCAGGATACTTAGTATAGTCAAAGAACTTATGACCAGCAGCATCCTTAACATTACATGCAGAAACAAGTTCTGTCAAGTTGATACCAGCAATAGCCTCAGAATAAGTAACATTCTGAACTAAAGCAGCATTTCCTGTCATCGGCATATTCTTATCATCAATCTTAGCCACCTGAGCTTCAGCATCAGCCTTGGTAATAGCAAAGTGATTAGCATCATCTCCCGGATTAGTAGCTGTTACAGCTTTATCAGTCAAGACAACATCAATCTCAGCATCTTTGTTGATAACACCTACATATTCAGTGGTAACTTTATTTTTTGCAGTTGTTTCAAACTGGAGAGCAATCATGTCCAATTTATCTGCTTCATCTTCAAATAAAGCAGGGTCAGCTTCCAGAGACACAGTCATTATGCCATTTTCTATTGTAGTTTTCTTCCAGTCAATAAATACACCCGGAGTTCTTGTTACCTGTTCTACAGTCTGTTTCAAAATCTGAGCTTTACCTTCTTCTGTCAATTGAGCAAGCGTAGCACTCGACGGATTAACTCGATATTGAGGAGCAGCTACATTTGACATATATAAAGTAGCAGTTGCAGATGTTTTAACTTCGTTAGCTACAATCGTTTTCTGTTTGTATGAGTTTTCTTCAAACACAATTACTCTTTCACCCCATCCGGCCAAAATCTTCGTTGGGATATATTCAAAGCTTGTGATTGGCAGTACATCCTGAATAAGCAACTTAGTTGAGAGAGGTTGATTATCTACTAAGATTTCCCATCCTACTACAACACCAGTCTCATCTTTATACTGAACAACGCTTACAGTCGTTTTATCATGTTGCGGTTGTTTTGGAACAGCTACTCCTGTTTTAATAGAGTTTTCTTTATCATCCTTTGTTCCATACCACATCACACCTTCTGAGTCCATCCAGAACTTAGTAGGATCTAATTTAGTGTCTTGAGTTACTGTATCGTTATCAGTGATTGTAAATGTTTTGACGATCTTAGAATTGTCAGATCCTGTCAGAGTAACAGTAACAGTAGTCACATTTCCTTCTCTACTGCTAGTTACATCCAAAGTGTACGTAGTATTCGTATCGTTATCAGGGATCGTATAAGTAGTAGGAGTCCCCGATTGATCTGTTACTGTCAATACACCATTAGCAAAGGATACCGATTTCACATAAGCCAATGCTCCGAACTTGGTATTCAAGTCAGCTAATGTTTTTTCGACTGCATCCACACGTTCGCTCAGACCATTGATGTCGTCATCGTAGTCTTTACAAGATGTAAATGTGCCCGTCGAAGACGCTAATAACGCTCCAAACAGGACTGCATTTAAAAACTTTTTGTTCATAATAAAAAAACTTTTAATTTATAAATTAAATAATAAAAATATAATCTCTCGATGTCGATTCAATAATCCCATGTGTTGTCCCCATTCATTTTTAGTGTAACCTCCTTTTCTTTTTTTGTTTTACCTGTGTCCATGCTCCATAGAGGATGAACAAGAAACTTACTCCCAATACTTTTAGCCCGTTACTTCATAGGTAACGGGAAAACCTTTGTCCTGGCTCTCATGAAGCCTTCTTTATGAAAAACTGTATGATTTAGTAATGAAACTTATTTACCCCTGCTTCAAAGAGGAGGCAGAGGGGAGGGAAATCTTTGAATATAATTAGAAGGTTATAAAGGTCTAATAAAAAGAAATCCTCTGTTTTATCGTGTTATTTCTCTTTTTTTAGTAGTTTATCAGAAAAAATATCTTTTTTGTTTGCATGTTTTCCAAAATATCTCCATCTTTGCAACGCTGTTTAGCTCCGTTACCTATGAAGTAACAGGCTTAAATTCAACATATTGCTACTGACATTGAGCGCTTTATAAAATCTACCACTTTTTTATTGGCTTCATCTATTTTCTTATTCTGAAAAGGTTTGAGATATGTCTCGGTCACTGTAATTGACGAATGCCCCATAGCTTCAGAAATAACGCCCGGATGAATTTCACAATAGTAAGCTGTCGTTGCCCATGTATGGCGGGCTGTATACGAACTTAGTTTATCTCCCAGTCCTAACATTTCACCAAGCAACATCAACTGCCTATTAAAGTTACGGAGAGCCAACTGATATTCATGATAAGCCTCCTTTGTTCCTTCCCGACTGCTTAATAACGGAAATAAATAAGGAGAGGAGCTATCACGGTCCATATACTTCTTTAATATAGCCATCGCTTCCGAAGTCAAAGTCACAGACAAAGGTCGGCCTGTTTTACGCCGTCGATAAGTGATTACATTATCACGCAAATCGCTTTTACGCAAATAAGCCAGATCGACAAAAGGCAGACCACGGAGCAGGAACATCAGAACGAACAATTCCTGCGCACGACGCATGGCGGGACTCACGGCAGATGACTGTGGTAATTTAGTGAATACCTTCTTCATGTCTTCTTCGCACAACGCACGTTTGCGGTCAGCACGTGTCCCGGTATACACCGAACGAAAGAGATGCGGCACATAAGGTGCCATACGCCTGTCTACCGCGCGATTGTAAACCGCACGAAATGTACGCAAATAAGTGGAAACAGTGTTCCAACTACAACCACGGCTACGAAGGTGAATCTCGAAGCCTTTTAACCATTCCGGAGTTACTTCACGAAAAGCAAAATCCCTTTTCCCACCATAAGCAATAATGGCATTGAGACTGCTGCGATAAATGTGAGCAGTTCCAAAGTTTCCCTCCATTTGTAGCCCCACTGCTACTTGCTTCATAAATGCTACTACTTTTAACATTTTACTTATTATTTATTAAATGATGCGATAAATATAACAAAATAAGGGGATAGTATGTTTTTATAGAAGAAATTTAAAAACGAAAAAAGAGGATGCCGTTAGGGAAAGGGAGGCATCCTCTTTGGAGGGACAGGAAAGATTCACTTTCACAAGCAAATTCTTCCACTGCTACCCCCTGTTATTTCTTCACATTAAGTGAAGAAAGGGTTCATTGCGGAAATACATACTTTCGCAAGCACGGATTCCCTTGGGGTATTCTCATGTGAGGCTCTTCGCGGGAAAGCGAAGAAAAATGGGGAACACCGCACATGAGATATCTTAAAAAAGGGTTATGCCTTTATACAAACATTATTCTACCACGCAGATACTGACACGATTTTCCGTAGGATTCGTGTTCGGTTGTACGGTATCCCCTTTAAAGTCAGTCACGATCCGGTCCGCAGCAATGCCTTTCGCTTTCAAGACGTCCGCCACGTTGTTCGCGCGCTTCTCTGACAAGGTCATATTGATGCCTGGGTTACCCGTTTCCTTATCCGCGTATCCGGTGACGGCTACCTTGGCAGTCGGATATTTTTCCAGATGCTTCACCAAAGATTCTATTTTGGCAAGCTGGTCATCCTGGATCTTTGCGGAATTCAGCGCGAAGAAGACGCTTTGCTTCATCGGCTCGACGGTCACCACCGGTGCAGGTTTCGGCTACGGCTTTTCTACCACAGGTTCCGCTTTGGGCTGTTCCACTACAGGCTCCGGTTCGTAATAAACGGGAGCGGTCTTGGTATAACTCTTGCCAAATTTGATACTAAGTCCCACCAATACGTTAAATTGCCAGTCGCAGTTGCCCGCTTTCTTTGAATTGAACTTATCGGAAAGGATATTGGCGTTTCCTTCGATGTTGATCGCCAGACGGTCATTCAGGCGAAGGTCGCAGCCCAAGCCCAAACGTCCGGCAACAAGATTCTTACTGCCCTGCCAAAGATATTCCATTTGATAAGTTTTTGTATCCAATGCATTCGCTTCATCATTATCAAACGCATAATTCAAACCTACACCGACAAAAAGATAACCATTGAATACACGGTCGGGGTTAAAGCCGCAGAACAAAGCGCTGAGGTCCGCCATCAGGTCCAGGTTGCCTTGAAGATATTTATACTGATAAGATTGGGAGGGAGTCACCCAGCCCGCTCTAGCCTGCCAGCCGCTGACACCGATACGCGCCCCGAATGCCGGAGCGAACTTATAGCCCACGTTGAGGGCGGCTGCCGGAGAGATCAGATCGGTAAATTTGGCTTCGCCTATCGTATGAGCGGCTCCTACTTGCACTTGCATAAACCAGTGGGGATTAAAAAGGGTTTTACCCTCCTCCTTGATCCGCTGCTCTTGAGCGAAAGCCAAGGTGCTACTGACAGTCAGTATGGCTAGTAGTAAATTTCTTATTTTCATCATATGTTATGTATTTAATGTCTTTATCACAGAATGATCTGCATTGCATCCCTCACATTATCAGGAAGTAGTTATAAAAAGGGTGCTCTTTTGAGCAGAGCACCCTTTCGATTGTAGCATGTCTAAAAGTTTATTACTATCTTAGATTTCTTACTTGTTGTTGCCTGCCGGCTCAGCCGTAAGAATCAAGTCTGTCTTAAGGATACCCCAGCCATATTCTATAGAAGCAGGGATAGTGATGGTATATGAATAGCCAATATTTGATTCAGCATTTTCATACTTCACAGTGTTAGTAGCTCCTTGTGTCAGCACTGCATCATCAGGCAACTTATGATTGTTGTATTCCAAGCTTGTGCTAACATTATTTATATCAAGCACGACATTCTTGATCTCTCCGTAATAATCCCAGAATTGACCCGGAACCAGAACTTCGTGATCGTGCTCCCATTGATGCCATTCCCAGCAACCGGAAGTTTGTCCGTTCACTGTACCTGCGTAATGAGGTTTTGGAGAATGTTCATGACTGATTTCCACTTCTGTAGCCGGTACATATTCATATACAGCAGGCACGTAATTAACGCCCGTGATATTAGTAAAGGAAACTTCACTTGATGCAGTAATAACGTGTTCGTTGTAAGTAACATCATCGTTAGACACACATCGGGTCTGCACAGCTTGACTAGCAGCATACCGCTCAGCTTGCAATGCAAGTTCAACACGAACAGCGTCTTTACTTATCTTCACATCTGTTACATTAAACACCTTATTATAATCCATAGTCATCCAACCCCAATATTGTGTGCCGTCGGCGGCAGTTATTAGCCTATATTCTTGAACTGTATAACTTTCTCGACCGGTATACATCTTCAAGTCAGTTCCTGTAGTAAATGTAACTGTCTCTGTTTCAAGATTAAATTCAGCATCCTTTGTCTTATTATAATGTCCGTCAACATAAGTGTACTCTGGCACGCAAATTGTTTTCCACCTACCGTGTGTCTTTACAACCGATTCCCAAACAGGATGTGTGATCGCGTAACCTCTCCAGTCTGTCAACAAACCATCGTGCTGGAAGCTGACTTCATCACCACCTGTCGCACCGTCTTTTACAGTGATACCATCAGGCATAGTGAAAGTGACAGGACGGATAAATGTTACCTTAAATCTGTTCACGATATACGTATCACCACTCTCAATCATATACTTGTGAATAATAACAGCTTGCAATCCCTTTTCGCTATTCAACGCTGCCTTAACTGCAGTATTACTCTTGTTCAAAGAAATGGTCGTTCCATTCAACTGAACACCGGTAAGAACGTTTGCTGTTTTGACACCGTTGCTATAAGTTGATTCAATTTCGTACGTACTTTCAGTGCATACTCCAGTCGGTATATTAACTGTATAAGTACCATCAACATAAGCTTTCGTTATATCTTGTGAGATTGTACATTCCGAAGCCGGTGAAGTGATAGCACCCGGTCTTTTGGCATTTACTCTGAACGCGATATACTTACCGTCAGCATCCTTATCCCAGAAGGCATCATTTACCTTTGTCTTTTCCGTATCCAAAGCAATGACAGGCAAATTAACTTTCACTGCGAAATGGAAATGAATGTATTTCGGATATTTATTAGAAGAAACCTTATTGCGGAGTGTCAAAGTAGCATACAAGTTAGCTCCAGTTATACCTACATTTCCAACCTGTCCATGAGCGAATCGCCAAATTACAATCTTAGTAGCTTTGCCGTCAGTTGCTACACCGTCAATCAGACTCGGTGCAGTAATACCCGGAAGAGCAACACCATTCTTAAGAACTGAGGTTTCTAGGTATTCATACGTATTCCAGAATTCCTCATGACTCATACCTTGTTCAGAACCGTCACCCTTGTTCATCAAACGATAGATATTATCACGCAGATAATCCTCTTCGAATTTATACAGTTTAGATTGCGTATTTGCACAGCCATAAGTTTCAGTACCTTCTATAGTCACGGCCATATCAGGAGTCTTCTCTGCTACGATCTCAACTTTCACGAAGCCGCGACGAACTACATTACCGGCCTTGTCTACCAACTCAACCTTGAAAATAGGAGTACGTCCTACAAATTCCGGGTTATGTCCATTATCAGCAATCGCCTCGAAAGTACCCTTCTCAGCATCTGTACATACCAAGTCTTTCTGCTGATTAGTTATAGTAAAGCCACTTTGTACATTATACTCAGAAGATGCTACAGCAAAGCGGTATGACAATTCATAATCTTCAACAGGGAACGCTTCATGTGAATCGTCCTTCACAAGACAAGTAGCTACCAATGACTTCAAGTCAAACACTTTGTCATATGCCATTTCGTAACGAACGAGTGTAGTCTTACATGCACTGAACGTTGCTGCGAAATGAGCAGTGTTTCCAGTTGCCAAAGTCGCTCCGTCGGCAATAAAGATGTCTTCAGGAGTGATCAGATCGTCATATACAGCTACATATGGAGAAGTAATTACGGGGTCTGCATCCTTCTGGGCAGGATCACCGGTCATAGTTGCCTGCAAAGCAATCATGTTTGTTTTATCTTCTGCCGGTCTGACATTGGCATGCTTACGACGAAGTGTAAAGTCAACAGTTCCTGTAGCGGTATTCTTGATCGGTTGCCCGATGATATCTACCAAATTGCTGCCTGCCGCGCGAGTTCCAGTTTCAATAATAGTTACAGCACGGTCAAGATAGCTATAAGTAGCATTTCCCAAATTAAAGCTCTTCGGATTGAAATGGTAGCTGGCAATTGCAGGAGCACCTACAGAGTAAGCATACTTAGTCACGATAGGAAGTGAAGCATTTTCATTCGGGCTCATTGCGCTATACTGCAAAGAACTGAATTTAACAGCTTCCACACCGTCTACAATATAATCCGGAGCAAACGCGATGCTGCTCAAGCGAGCGACGATCAATACATGCAAGTTACTGATTTCTGTAGAGATGAGAGTTCTAAGAGTGGTATCCAGAGTAGTAATTCTTTCTCCAAGTTTACCCATATCTGCTTTGATTTTATCCAGCTCGCCATCGATTCTATCTCCCAGATCTTTGAGGTCCTTATTAGTTTGCACCAAATCACCTTGCAAGTCCTTAATATCCTTTGCATTGTCACCTATCAGTCCGCGCAATGCACTGTTTTCCTCTGTCTGCGCATCCCACAATTTTTGGTTTGCTTCCTGAGCGGCTTTCAGTTCATCCTCAGCTTTCTTAATAGCTTGCGCAAGAGCTTCGTCAGCTTCTATCTTGTTGGCGTCTATCATGCCTTTCAATTCCTTATCATAAGCTTTCAAGGCATCCAACTGAAGTTGAAGGTTCTCGTCCGCAGCAATCAAAGTCTTGATAGCGTCTTGAGCGGTCTGGATATTGTTCGCGTTGGTGACCACATCCCCCTTAAGACCGTCTACAGTGCCTGTCAGTGTACTTAATTCGGCTTGAACACCGTCAATCCTACCACCGAGCAACTGAATGACACCCTCAATGTCTTCATTGAATTGCACAATAGCGGCTTCCAGGTCTTTCTTGTCAGCCTTGGTCGCGTTGATTTCAGCGATAGAAGAGTCTACATACTCTTTCATCGCAGTTACTTCTTCCGTGATTTTAGCGAGCGCTTTAGCTTCGGCGTCGGCAGCGGCCTGTTTTGCCGCTTCTGCTAAAACTTTGGCTTGGGCAGCTTCGGCAGCGGCAGCGTCACCGGCAGCTTTGGCAGCATCGGCAGCGGCCTGGGCTTTGGCAGCGTCGGCCTTGGCAGCGTCAGCAGTAGACTGGGCTGTCTGCAAAGCAGCCTGCAAGGCAGTCAGCTGAGCAGTCAACTGTTCTTGTAGAGTGCCAACGGTAGTTCCGTTTTTGTCGATTTGTTCTTGTAACGCCTTGATGTCGTCATCGTAGTCTTTACAAGAAGTAAATGTACCTGTTGAAGCCGCCAACAGCGTTCCAAACAGGATTGCACTTAAATACTTTTTGTTCATGATAAAAAAACTTTTAATTTATAAATTAAAAAAATAATAAAAATATAGTTCTTGTTTTGGATTATCAATTCCCATAAATCCCATGTTTTACTCCTTTCATTCCTTGCATAACCTCCTTTTCTTAAATTATTTCACCTACATTTGCCTTATACAATATACTCTGAAGTATATAGTCTATGCACACTTTACCCGTTACTTTGTAGGTAACGGGAAAACCTTTGTACCTGCCCCAAAAGGGTAGTCAATACCGGAAAATGTCTGAATTGGTAATGAAACATCTTTACCCCTGCTTCTGAGAAGAGGCAGAGGGGAGGAAATTCTTTTATCTAAATTAGAAGGGTGAAACACTCTAATACTAAGAAAATCGCTGTTTTATCGTGTTATTTCTCTTTTTTTAGTAGTTTATCAGAAAAAATATCTTTTTTGTTTGCATGTTTTCCAAAATATCTCCATCTTTGCAACGCTATTTAGCTCCGTTACCTACAAAGTAACGGACTAGCTATCAGGCAGATATTCCTATCACCGAATGCTTTACATAACTGATTATTTGTGTGTTGGCTTCATCAATTTTCCTACTACGGAAAGGTTTCAGATACGTCTCCGTCACAGTGATGGAGGAATGCCCCATCGCCTCGGAGATAATACCCGGATGAATTTCGCAATGATAGGCGGTCGTCGCCCAAGTGTGACGGGCAGTGTACGAGCTGAGTCTGTCGTTCAGCGCCAGCCATTCGCCCAGAAGCATGAGTTGCTGATTGAAGCTGCGTAATGCCGATTGATATTCGCGATATGCTTCCTTCGTCCCCTCACCACTTTTCAACAGAGGAAATAAATAAGGAGATGTGTCGTCACGACTTATATACTTCTTCAGGATTGCCATCGCTTCCGGAGTCACAGTAACCGACAGAGAACGACCCGTCTTACGCCTGCGGTAAGTTATCACATGATCACGCAAATCACTTTTACGCAAATAGGCAAGATCGACAAAAGGAAGACCGCGAAGCAAAAACATCAGGATGAACAATTCCTGTGAGCGCCGCATGCCGGCAGGCACGACAGAAGACGAAGACACCCCAGCGAACACCTTTTTCATATCTTCATCACACAAGGCACGCTTGTGATCCGCACGGGTACCCGTATAGACAGAACGAAACAGATTGGGTACGTAAGAAGCCATGCGACCATCCACCGCACGATTATAGACCGCACGAAACGTGCGTAAATAAGTGGAAACAGTGTTCCAGCTACATCCACGGCTACGAAGGTAAATCTCGAAGCCCTTCAACCATTCAGGGGTTACTTCATCAAATGCAAAATCCCTTTTCCCATGATAAGCAATAATGGCATTGAGACTGCTGCGATAAACGTGTGCAGTACCAAAGTTTCCCTCCATCTGTAGCCCCACCGCTACTTGCTTCATAAATGCTACTACTTTCAACATTTTACTTACTATTAATTAAATTACACGATAAATATAGGAATATTTTAGCATCTCTCCCAAATACCCTACAGACATATATTCATTCATCGGCAGGTTATCCAATCAGCGGATTTGACCATACCTCCGAAAGTAAAACAACAAAAAAAGAAACCGGTATGTTTTTTCGCACAAAGTTTTCGCTGCGAATAAACAGTTATTATAATTAACAAATAGTTCTAATTACAAATTTTATAAAGCAAGCATATACATATAAATTTACAGATATGAAAAACGAAAATAAAACTAAATAATTTTATACTATTCAATTAATTTATTTTTCATAACTTTGCAGAAAATAAGCCACAAATAGCGGTTTATAAAAACTAAATATAAGAATATGATAAAAGTAGAAAAAGAAGTATCCAAAGATTACATCATCAAGGGATTTAAACATTTTACCCAATTAGCTACGGAATACTTTCAAGGACATCCGGACTGCAATGCAGCCAGAAAAAGAATGCGCGACACAATAGACGCCAACTTGCAGCTCAAAGCAGAGCTCACCGCAGCAAGCTACACCGAACACACGACTTTGCTAAGTCCGAAGATGCAGCAAATCATTTGGGCGTACTGGGGACCACCCATCATTTCACTGTCGGAAAACCAGGCAAACGAGTCGGACAACAAACGAGTTTAAACGCCCAAAAAGTGAAAATCGAACTATATATTTTTAAATATATAATTTATTAGTTATCCCTTATTATGGTTCCGCCCTGCGTTTCAAAAGATTTTTCTCAACAGACATATTCCATTAAATGTCAGAAGATTACCTCACTCCTTAGAGTGTTCCGCTGTGCGTTCCACAAAAATGCCCTTTTTTCACCCTCAAACAGAGGCTCCAAAATGACCGGACAGAGGCTTCGTTTACTATAAACAGAGGCTCTGTTTGCATCAGACGAAGCCTCTGTTTCACGATCTTCCTCCAACGTATACCGCACAAAAAAACAACATGCGCCAAAAGCAGCTATTTACGTCACCACGAGGAATATTACATCCCAACACGTCCAAGCACGTACATCCGTTTAGGATTCGAACAGCAATCAACCTACTTTTGGACAAAATTTAAAAAACAGAATATCATATGCAAAAAATGAATTGCCAGGCCATCGGATATGGCTACATCATCATCCCAAAAGCTCTGCTGAAAGAGCAACTTACAGGCTGCAGCCCACACGAAGGAGAAATAGAAGCTTTCCTGAAACTTCTTATAAAAGTCAACTACTCGGAAACAAAACTCACCGACCGCCAAAAACACACCATCGTGTGCAAAAGAGGTGAAAGCCTGCACAGCTACCGCAGCTGGAGCGCCATTTTCCACTGGCCAACGAGCAGAACTTACCGCTTCATACAACAACTGAAAACAAACGGAATCATCGAAATCATTCCTCACAACGACACCACCGCCCTGCATATCCGAGTGGTCAACTACGAAAACTGGACAAACATTTCGGCACTCGTCGGCGAGAAAAAAGAAAACGCCCGAAAAACCAGCGACGAAAAGTTCCGCCTCTTCTGGGACGACTTCCACAACATCCTGCAGCTTCCCAAAGAGAACATCGCCAAAGCGCAGCGTATCTGGAAAAAGCTGAGCGAAAAAGAACAGCAACTCGCCATCGACAACATCGAAGAGTATTATTATCATCAGACAAACGTGAAATTCATCCTACATGCCTGCAGTTATTTATCCAATAAAGCCTTTCTGAATGAATACTGACAACAGAGTTTCCCCACAGGCCCCGGAGATAGAAGAAGCCATCCTGGGGGCCTGCCTGATAGAACAGGAAGCCATGCCGCTCGCAGCCGACACACTGCGCCCGGAAATGTTCTACACCACGAGCCACCAAGTGATCTACGCCGCCCTGCTTGCCATGTACCGGGCAGGAATGAAGATCGACATCCTCACCGTCAAAGAAGAACTTGCCCACCGGGGCAAGCTGGAAGAAGCCGGAGGAGCATTCGGCATCACGCAACTGAGCAGCAAAGTAGCCACCTCGGCGCATATCGAATATCACATGCAGATCGTACACGAGAAATATCTACGACGCGAAATGATCTTGGGATTCAACAAACTACTCGCCTGCTCGCTAGACGAAACGATGGACATCGACGACTCGTTGATGGACGCGCACAACCTGCTCGACCGCCTGGAAGGCGAATTCGGCCACAACAACCACATGCGGGACATGGATGAACTGATGACCGCCACCATGACCGAAGCCGAAGGACGTATTGCCAACAACATAAACGGAGTGACCGGCATCCCTACCGGACTGGCAGACCTGGACCGCATGACGTCCGGACTCCAAAACGGCGAACTAGTGGTAATTGCCGCCCGTCCCGGCGTAGGAAAAACGGCATTCGCACTACACCTGGCACGAAACGCAGCCATGGCAGGACATGCCGTAGCCGTCTACAGCCTCGAAATGCAAGGAGAAAGACTGGCCGACCGATGGCTGACAGCAGCCAGCGAAGTCAGTGCCCGCCATTGGCGGG
>ERZ780202.1141-NODE-1141-length-15583-cov-2.204920_pt1 | contig 15583 bp, 20 predicted proteins | sample MGYA00510978_ERZ780202 | MGnify/ENA primary metagenome ERZ780202 (study PRJEB29588, sample SAMEA2155689) | human gut metagenome | biome: human gut; feature: human-associated habitat; material: faeces | place: Denmark | collected 2008/2010 ...
CGTAATGGCCGGATGTCTAGCAACCGGATATGTTGTTAAAAAATGGATAAAAGATGTTAATAATAAATGGATTCCTACAGTTGTGTTTTTCGAGGGTGCTGCATTAAACTGCATCGTATCCGGAAATGTAACAGTAGAAACAGTTGTAGCCGGTGCAGTATGCGGTTTAGCTAGTACCGGATTGCATCAGGCTTTTACTCGAATTATCGAAAATAAAAAAGAGGAGTAACAGATCCTGATGCAAGAATTTTTAATGAGTACATGGTCTATTGTCTTAACTGCTGCAGTTGGTTATCTTGTAACCAATTCCAGAGACAGTAAGAAAAGTCGAAAAAAACTCGAAGAAAAAAGGGAGCAGGAGAAATTAGACCAGACCAAAAGACAGATTGTTATGGAAGAGGCGCTATGTGCTATGCTTCACGAACGTATCGTGAGGTTTTGTGAGCGTTTGCTGATAATCGGTTATGTTACTGCTGATGATCTAAAGGAACTGGACTACCTTTATAACCCCTACAGGGCTTTAGGAGGTAATGGAACAGCAGAAAGATTATATAACAAAGTGCAGCAGCTTCCATTGAGAGTAGAAAACGGAGCGGAGTGATTCCGCTCTTTTAAGTTAAATTAAGGAGGAAAATAAAATGGCAGTATTTAATATTCATGGAGGACATGCCCCAGCTGGTAAAAAAGGAAGTGGAGCAGTAGGAATTGTAAACGAAAGTATTGTAGATAGAGAAATTAAGGATGCGGTTATTGCTAAATTAAGAGCATTAGGGCATACTGTTTATGACTGTACTTGCGAAAATGGGGGAAGTGCAACCGAAGTATTAAAAGACATTTGTAACAAAGCAAATGCACATACAGTTGATTTAGATGTATCTATTCACTTAAATTGTTACAATGGGTCAGCAAAAGGCACAGAAGTATTAGTATATAAATTGGGAGGTAAAGCCGAACAGTACGCAAAGAATATTGTTAATTCAATTTCAGAATTGGGATATACTAATCGGGGTGTAAAAGTGCGTAATGATCTGTACTATTTAAAACATACTAAAAACACAGCGTTGTTAATCGAAACGTTCTTCTGTGATAATCAAGAAGATGTAAATCGCTATAATTTGGATTCTATGGCAAATGCAATTGTTAATGGTATTACTGGTGAAGTGTCAAGTTCAACGGTAACTCCTGCACCACAACCATCTCAACCTGCCAAACCAAGCGGTTATGATGAATGGGTAGCACGTTTACAACAAGAGTTAAATTACCAATTTAAGCGAGGTTTAACAGTAGATGGATTAAAAGGACCTAAGACACTAAATGCTTGTCCTACGGTTAAAAAAGGTGCAAAAGGAAACGTTACACGCTTAATTCAAGAACGATTAAATAGTGTTGGCTTTAGTCTAGGGGCAGATGGTATTTTTGGAACAGCAACTTATAACGCTGTAAAAGTTTTCCAACGTAACCGTGGATTAAGCCAAGATGGTATTGTTGGTAAAAATACATGGAATTGGCTTTTAAAAGGAACTAAGATGTAATTATGTTTAAAAAGAGATTCAACACTATCAATATTACTATTTTTATTCTCTTTCTAACTGTATTTGGTCTAAGTTTCACTACTCTTTATAAGGATTATCAAAAACGTAATTTAGAGGTTAGGTTAGAATTAACAAAACAGGAATTACAAGAGACTCGAGACGATAGAGATTATTATAAATCTCAATACCAGAAATACCACGAGCTATCTGAAGAACTTCAAATTCAGATGGGTGTTTATGCTTATGAATAAGGTTTATCTAAAACACGGTGCTGAAGATGTTCATGGTAGCAAATTAAATACCCGAATAGAATACATCCTTATATATAAGGGACTAGTTCATAGTATAATAACTTCTGGATATGGCAAAAAAATATATATCAATAATAAATATTTAAAAATATAACCTAACTCATTTTTTTGAGTTAGGTTTTTTTGCTTTTTCAATTGTTTCGATCATTGCTTCGCGAAATACTTCACTTTGTGTAATTCCCAGTGTCTTACACGCTTCTTTAAATTCATGTACAAATTCTTTCTTGTATTTGGCATTTACAAAAGCCATATTTTTTTTGTCGTATTTTTCCTGTGGTCGTTTATTCATTCTTGTTTACCTCTTTTAAAATATAAAGACAAATTAAAACAGTCAATATATTAATGATTAATTTTACGAATCCTAAAAGTGAGTTGTTGAATTCAAGCAAATCAGGTATAGAATCTATTAGAATAAGACCGACCAAGAGATTTAAAATTTTTTCACTTTTCATAGATATTGTTTTAAGTTATGGTATAATATATTATAGGTAAGGGGAATTACTTCCCCTTGTGAGACTTACGGTAGATATTATATGTTGCTAAAGCGATTGCAAGTTGAATTAGCTTATATACAATATCGAGTAAGTCTTTTAAATTGTTCTTATCCACAACTTAATTACCTCCTTTCTTTACAATATTATTATAACATACGTATATACGTATGTAAAGTGTTTTTGCTTAAAAATTAAAAATCGTGGAACGATTATGGAATAAAAAGATAATTATTTTAATAAATAGGGGGAAATAAATGAAAATTAGGCTAAGTAAAATAAAGTATTTATAGATAAATAAAACATTAAAATGGTTTTCCCGTATAGAATACAGATATTAAAAAAAGCTCTTGTCCCAAAGGGCTTTTTTATTTTTACAAAACAGATCTTACAATTATTTTGATGCAAAAAGCGATAAATAGAAAAATTTTCAGCTTCAATTTTTTCATCAAGAACTAATTTTTTGGTAAATAATGAATTTTATGAATATAAGGCTCACTGCCAAGACAGTAAGTTAGCTCAATTTTTAAACATTTAGAATCATAAGCTGAATATAATTCAGCTTGAGGAGATAACATGATTAAATAAAATTTTATATCTTCTTTTTTAGTTGCAAACCATTTTTATTAAGAATGCTAGAAAAAGATTGTTTATTGATTAAAGAATTAGAGATAATCGTAGTTCTCTTACCGTTTTTTACGGTTTATCACATCATTATGATGATGAATATCTTATTAATTATGCTGCTATATTGGGGGTGTTAGCTCGTAAGACTTAAGGCGACAGTCCGGTTATAGGTTGTAATGATATTGAGGAGTATCTTAAATATGATAGCAGTGGCACTAAACGAGAGAATTAAAGTCATCTTAATTTTAGTTCTTTTTCTTATCTAATTAGTGACGAACTTGGACATAATAACGTATAATGGAGATATGGAAAGAAGGTGGCATGATGATTTTAGATTATCCAAAAATTTATAAAGAGAAAGAATTGATTGGTCAGGGTGGTAATCAAGATTGGTTTGCTGACTCTTGGGCTCGTAAAGCTGGTTGTGCAAGTGTTAGTGCTACTGATATTTTTATCTATTATACGAAAAGAGAACGTGAATTTGATAAATCAACGTATTTAGACTACATGAATGAAATGTTCAAGCTGATGGAACCTGGTAAGCGTGGATTTCCGTATGTCTTTTTATATGCAAGACGATTGAGTAAATTGTTAAATAATTGTGAGTATCGTATTTTTAGACGTCCAAGACTTTATGATGCTAGTGAAATTGTTAAAGAGAGTATTGAGCATGGTAATCCTTTAGGATTATTGATCTTAACACATCGACGTCGTAAGATTCGAGATGATTTATGGCACTGGGTAACGATTGTTGGTTACGAAGAAACTAAAAAGGGTCTAGATATTATCTTTTTAGATTGTGGTGATGAAAAAAGGATTCCTGCGCGGATTCTTTTTGAAAAAAGTCGTTTTAATGTTGTTAAGATGGTTCGTTTTTTTTATCGATAAAAATAGTATTAAATAACGAAATATTTTGATGAAATAATGATTTAATATAATGCAAAGAAACACTATAAAAATTTAATAGGTTCTCTTGAAATATGTTGTTAGGGGAATCATGATATCTATTTGGAGATAACAGAAGACCGATGAAATTATTAATCAGCTATATAATTATAATTAACTTGATGATGATATTATTATATGGAATTGATAAGTATAAAGCAATTCATCATCATTGGCGAGTTTCTGAGAAGATACTATTAATAGGCGCTTTGTTTGGTGGTTCACTAGGAGCGATATTAGCGATGTATGGATTTAATCATAAGACTAGGAAAAATATTTTTAAGTATGGAATACCTTTACTTCTAGGACTTCAAATCATACTGATAATAAAAATAAGCATCGGTTAATCGATGCTTGTTTGATATATTGTTATTTTAATATCAATTGTAATATCTAATCGTTCTAATTCATCAAGAACGCCCCGGCGTTCTTTTTTTATATGGTAATAATGGGGGGTCATCTTTAGTAAATTTAAAGCATCTTCACGATTATCAATTTTTACTTGATGAACTAGATCATAGCTTTCAATTGTTTCAAAATCTAAACGAATATATTTGTCACTTTTAACTTTGATTTCATCATATATTAATTCTTTTATTTCAATTAGATGATTTGGGTTGGCAGTTACATGGATAATATAACCACCCTTTTTTAAAGTACGTTTCAGCTCATCTTGATTTACGACTGTAAATAGAGCTGTGATAAAGTCTAATGAGTGATCAACGATAGGTAAGTTCTTACTATTACCGACAAGCCAATAAACATCTTTAGTATATTTAGTGGCCATATTGATAGCTTCTTTAGATATATCTAATCCATAAATAGTGTCTTGGCTAAAGATTTCTTTTAATCCTCGAGTATAATATCCTTCACCGCAACCGAGATCAAGTATATCTAGTGGGGTATCATCACGATATTTTTTTATACAGTCAATAACTGAATTTAAAATGACATCATAATATCCTTTAGTTAGATATGCTTTGCGGGCAACTAAACTTTCTTTACTATCACCAGGGTTATTTGTAGCTTTATCAGGATTTAATAACAAATTTAAATATTTAGTTTTAGCTAGATCATAGCAATGATTATTGGCACATTTATATGAATTTCCTTCTTGAACGATTGATTCATGACATTTTGGACACGCTAATTTATGCATAATTTCACCTCGGAGTTATTATACCATAAATATAATCTGTGGTATAATTTATTCTTAAAGGAGGGATAGTTTTTGATTTTAACCGTAATGATGGTAGTAATTGCTATCTTGATCAATATATTTATTGCATATCATTTTAAAAAATATTTAAATAAGCATAGAGTTGTTGCAGCAGTAATTATTGTTTTAGTTGCTGTAAGTGTAAGTATTGAAATGATAATTTTAGGATTTTTAATCAATTTGTGTATTTGTTTGATAATTGCGGATTTAATTTACCCGCTTATATTTAAGACAAAATTGAAAAGACCATATCAAAAAGTTTATCTTATTGGAGTACTTATTTGTAGTTTAAGCTTGAGTGTTTATGGGATATATAATGCAAATAATATTGTAATCACAAATTACCAAGTAAGTATTAATAAGGAATTTAAGGATAAAAAGATCATGGCACTTTCCGATATTCACTTGGGAACAGCTGTTAAAACAGTAGATCTAAAACAGCTTGTTACGCAAGCTGAGAAAATTAAACCAGATATGATTTTTTTAGTTGGGGATGTTTATGATGAAAATACCAGTAGCGATGAAATTGATGATTCGATGAAAATATTCACCCAGTTAGCTAAATCCTATCCAGTCTATTATGTAATTGGAAATCATGAAGTTGGTTATAGTAGTTCCCCATTAAAAGAATATAACATATTAGAACGATTGCAATTGGCAGGAGTCAATACTTTAAATGATGAATATGTTGAATTTGAGGATATAAATATTGTAGGACGTCAAGATTATAAGATTAAAAAGCGAAAACCTGTAGAACAGATTATTAACGGGATGAATCAGAATAAACCAGTGATCTTATTAGATCATCAGCCTCGCTCATTAGAGGAAAATAAAAAGCTAGGAATTGATTTGATGATCTCTGGTCATACTCATGCTGGACAAGTATTTCCGATGTTACCGCTTTGGAATCTTTTAGGAATTAATGAGATGAATTATGGTTATCGTCATGATGATAATTTTAATGCGATCGTTTCTTCGGGAATGGGGACTTGGGGGTTTGCCATGAGAACTAGTAAAAATTGCGAGATTGTAGTAATTGATTTGATTAGTAAATAAGAACATAAAAAACTAAACAGATTTTGTAATGTATTACTATTTTTGAAGCTTAAGTGTGCGAAAAAAGAAGTGATTTCAAATGATCTTAGTTTAGTTTTTTATTGACAATAGTGAGATAATTTAAGATTATTTTGTGATATAATTTACTAAGGAGATGATTTTATTATGAGCTGGTTTGTTTTAATGGAGATGACTTTGGTAGCAGTTATGACAGTATATCTTGCTTATCATACACATTTGGTTTTTGCTAAAGCAAAATATCGAAAGATTATTACAACAGTTATTATTGGAATTTTAATCGGCTTGTGTTTATATAATTTGATTTTCTTTGGTTTTTTGGCTAATGCATGTATTTGTTTTGTAATCTTTGATATTATTAATTTAATTTTATATAAAACTAGATTTAATCGTTATTTTAAATTTATTTATCAACGGGGAATGGTTGCTTTGGCTGCCAGTGTTATTTTAAGTTTTTATGGAATTTATAATGCTAAAAATACTGTTATTACTACGTATGATGTAATAATCAATAAATCTTTTGTAGATAAAAGCCTAATGGTAGTTTCTGATATCCATTTAGGAACAGTTGTCACTAAGGCGGATTTAACAAAGCTTAGTGAACATGCTGAAGCTATTGCTCCAAGTGGGATTATTCTACTTGGTGATATCTATGATGAAGGGACCACCCAAGATGAATTTGATTATTCATTACAGGTATTTAAAATATTGGCTAGTAAATACCCTGTTTATTATATTGAAGGAAATCATGAAATTGGTTTCCAAGGTGGCTCACCACTTAGGGAATTTAATATTGTTAAGAAATTAAAAGAAATAGGGATTAAGGTATTGTTGGACGATGTTACTAAATTGGATGATATTTATTTAATTGGGCGTAAAGACTATGTTGTAAAAAAGCGAGAAGCTTTAAAAGATTTGACGGAACCTTTAGATACTTCTAAACCGCTTATTTTATTGGATCATCAGCCACATGATTATGAATTAAATGAACAATTGGGAATTGATTTACAATTATCAGGTCATACTCATGCTGGACAAATATTTCCTTTAAATTTCTTATTTAGTTTTATTAGGGTTAATGATTTGAACTATGGAATTGAAGTAAATAATAATTTTCATGGGATCGTGACCTCAGGAATGGGTGGCTGGGGATATGCAATGAGAACTGCAAAACACAGTGAAATAGTAGTTGTGAATTTAAAAAGCTCCTAGATATAATAAGCTCTGTTGTTAAAACAACTTAAAGGGCATTACAGCTAGGAACTGTTTGATTTGAAGTATTTTAGTATTACCTTTGTTTATTGTGAATTTGATAATTAACGAATATGTGTTTTTCCGTTAATATAATCAATTTCTAATTCGATGATATTAGTTGTATCGACCATCTTATCATTGTATGGGTGTTCTGGCGCTAAATGGCTGACTATTTCTAATAGTGCAGCTTTTTTTGTCTCAAACTCAGTTACTTCATGAACTGTTCCAAAGACAGCGACGGAATTATGGTTATGAGTTCCTGCTTTTAAATTAATACCTAGATCTTCAACTATAAGATAAGTGGCACGCTGTTCAATGCTGTTTAGTTTATAGCCGCTTTTAGCACAGTGAAAAAAAATACGGTTATCAACAATGATGTGATTTAAAGCTACACTATAAGGTAGTCCTTCATGGGTGAATGATAAAACACCGTAATGAATTTTATCCATGATTTTATAGCATTGATTTAAAGAAATTAACTGCTTGTTTTTTCTGTTTTTAGTCGGTAGAGAAAAAGCTAATAATGATTCGAAATCATCTTGATAGTGCATTGTTATGCAGTTATTGATTGTCTGAATAGAACATTCATTTTTAATGATTGCCAAGTAATCAGTGTTTAAGTCACGTAATTGTGAACGAGTGAAAATGTAGATTAGGTCATCTTGATATAAATCTTTTATTTTATCCATTGCTATTCTCCTTTGATAAAGTTAGTATTATTATATCATGATTATACAGTTTATCTTAGAAAAATGGAGGAATTATCAATGACGAAAATTAGGCTTGCTGTTGCAACAGCTGATGATGCTGCAAGGTTATTGGAAATATATCGACCTTATGTACTAACAACAGCAATCACATTTGAATATGAAGTACCAACTTTAGAAGAATTTAGGGCAAGAATTGTTTCAACTTTAGAAAAGTATCCGTATCTTGTTGCTAAGCTTGATGATAAGATAGTAGGCTATGCTTATACATCCGCATTTAAAAGTCGGGCTGCATATCAGTGGGCTGTAGAAACATCGATTTATATTGACCTTGATTATAAAGGTGGAGGAATTGGCAGTATGTTATACCATAAATTAGAAGAAATTACGAAACAGCAAAATATTATTAATTTAAATGCTTGTATTACTGCTGGGAATCCAGAAAGTATTGTGTTTCATGAACATTTTGGTTATCAAAAGGTGGCTTATTTTACTAAATGCGGCTATAAGTTTAATCAATGGCATGACATGATCTGGATGGAAAAAATGTTAGGAGAGCATCCAGGCAAACCAGCACCAGTGATTCCTTTCGGGAAGTTATATAAACATCTCTCAATTTAAAAATAACAAACTTTTCAAAACTAAGTAAACACGCTATAATTATAAAAATAACAATGGAGGTAGTTGAAATGGGATTGTTTGGTAAGAAGAAAAAGACAGTTGATTTGCAACAGGTATTTAAAGATAAATATAAAGATATTAATCAAATTGTAAATGATGCTAATAATGAGTTAGATTTAGAAATTCAAATCTCGTTATTAGAATTAGCATATGATAAATATAATGATCTTTTAGATTTAATTGATCAAGGTGTTGATTTTGATAAAGCACATTTTTTATCAATGCAGCAGGATTTGAAAAAGCAAATTGATTTATTGAAAGGTTTATAAAATGAAAATAAAAACATATCATAAAGATTTTGATTATACATATACTCTTGGGGTTTTTGAAACGATTGAATTATTAGAGAATAAACCAGAATTGGTGATGCGTGTTTATCTCAAAAGTAACTCTTATCAAAATAAGGGTGTTAAGATTATTGAGAATTTATGTCAACAAAATAAAATTGAATTAATTGAAAGTGATAATACAATTAATAAATTAGCGAAAAAAGATAATTGTTTTGCTATTGCAATCATTAAGAAATATACGATGGATTTAGAAGATGCTAATCATGTTGTTTTAGTTAATCCCGGAGATATGGGAAATATGGGGACGATTATTAGAACTATGTTAGGTTTTAATTATACTAATTTAGCGATTATTCGTCCTGGAGTCGATGTTTTTGATCCACGAGTAATTAGGGCATCGATGGGGGCTTTGTTTAATATTAATTTTGAATATTTTAATAGTTTTGATGAATATCTAACTAAATACCCTGAACGTGAAGTCTATCCATTGATGTTAAAAGGAGCTAAAAATATTCATCAGATTACTGCTGCAAATAATAAACATTCATTGGTTTTTGGTAATGAGAGCAGCGGACTGCCAGATGATTATTTAAAATATGGGCAAAGTGTATTTATCCCTCATAGTGATAAAATTGACTCACTAAATTTATCCATGGCATTAGGAATCACGTTATGCCACTTTTCAATGATGGAATTCAAAGATAAACAGGTATTGCGATAATAAGTGGATTATAAGGAGATTGTAAGAATGTATGATTTTGATAAAATAGTCAAACGTAGAAATACAAAATGTATTAAATGGGATACTTGGAAAAAAGAAGGAAAACCGAAAGATATTTTACCTTTATGGGTTGCTGATATGGATTTTGAAACCTTGCCAGAAGTTACTGAGGCAATTATTGAACGCGCTAAACATGCAGTGTATGGGTATTCAATGGCTGGCGATGATTATTATGAGGCGGTTTGTAATTGGATGAAGCGTCGCCATCAATTAGATATAAATGCAGATAATATTGTAACAACAACGGGGGTAGTAACAGCGCTTAAAATCGCAGTTAATGCTTTTACAGCTCCCGGTGATGCTATTATCATTAATAAACCAGTGTATTATCCATTTGATTTTTCTATTGATGAAAATCAACGTAAGAAAATTGAATGTCCGATGATGTTTACTGGTCAAACATACGAACTAGATTTTGATTTGTTTGAGCAGTTGATTATTGATAATGATGTGAAAATGTTTATTTTATGTAATCCGTATAATCCAATAGGAAAAGTTTGGAATAAAGAAGAATTATTTAAATTAGGTAATATTTGTAAGAAACATAATGTACTGGTAGTCAGTGATGAAATTCATCAAGATTTTATTTATAAGGGGAATAAGCACCTTCCTTTTGTTAATGTTGATGCCTCATTTAAAGAATTTACAATTATTTGTACAGCACCAAGTAAGACTTTCAATCTGGCGGGTTTACAGACGTCTAATATATTATTTTTTAATCATAAATTAAAAGAAAAGTTTATTAAGGTTAAAAGTTCACTAGGATTTCCGGTGGAACCAACAATTTTTGGTATTGAAGCGTGTAAAGCAGCTTATAATCATGGTGATAAGTGGGTTGATGAATTAGTGGCTTATCTTGATGGCAATATTAAATATCTTGATGGTTTTTTAAAGAAAAAACTACCAATGCTCAAAATGATTAAACCTCAGGGGTTATATCTTGTTTGGGTTGATTTTAGTGCTTTGCAAATGACGCACGAGGAATTAGAAGCATTTATGGTCAATGAAGCTAAATTATGGCTTGATGAAGGATATATTTTTGGTGTTGGTGGAGCAGGTTTTGAGAGATTTAATTTAGCGATGCCGCGCTGTTTATTAGTGCAGGCTCTAGATAATTTATATCAAGCGTTAAAGAATAGACAGCTAATATAAAGATCACCGGTGGTGGGCTTTTATTTTTTTGTTTATAATAAATTATTATTGACATAATAATAAAATGTAATATAATAAAACCGTATCAAACCTTGTTTGATATAATGAGCGCAGATTTAATATGTTATCTTTAGAGATTGATTTTTTAATTGTTCTCCAAATAGTTTAATAATTCAATCTTTTATAGATAAGGAGAAAATGTAGTTGATGTTATGTCCCGCCAGTAGCAACAAGTTTCCCACTGCTATTCATCGTGTATATCTATTTTTTAGTGATGTAGCATCATTGATGCTGCATTTTCTTTATTTTCTAAAAAAGAAATCGCTTACGACTCAGATAATGGGGTAAAAATATAGGAAATAGGCAAAAAAACTTTGTGTTACTATGGAAATTTCAATTAAATAATAGTAATATATAGGAGTAAAAAGAAAAGGAGAAATTTTATGGGATTAGTATCAGCAACAGAAATGTTAAATAAAGCAAAAGAAGGACATTATGCAGTTGGTCAATTTAACATCAACAACTTAGAATGGACAAAATCTATTCTTTTAACTGCAGAAGAATTAAAAGCTCCAGTAATCTTAGGAGTATCTGAAGGTGCTGCTAAATATATGACTGGATTCAAAACTGTATCAGCAATGGTATCAGCAATGGTAGATTCTTTAGGAATTACTGTACCAGTAGCTTTACATTTAGATCATGGTAGCTATGAAGGAGCTAAAGCTGCTTTAGAAGCTGGTTTCTCTTCAATCATGTTCGATGGTTCTCATTATGGAATTGAAGAAAATATTGAAAAAACAAAAGAAATCGTTGAATTATGTCACTCAAAAGGTGTATCTGTAGAAGCAGAAGTTGGATCAATTGGTGGAGAAGAAGACGGTGTCGTTGGTAAAGGTGAAGTAGCTGATCCAAAAGAATGTAAAATGATCGCTGACTTAGGAGTTGACTTCTTAGCAGCAGGTATTGGAAACATTCATGGTAAATATCCAGAAAATTGGGAAGGTTTAGATTTTGATGCATTAGATGCAATTCAAAAAGAAACTGGTAAATTACCATTAGTATTACATGGTGGAACTGGAATTCCAGAGGATATGATTAAAAAAGCAATTACTTTAGGTGTTTCTAAAATCAATGTAAATACTGAATGTCAATTATATTTCCAAGAAGCAACAAGAAAATACATTGAAGCTGGAAAAGATTTAGAAGGTAAAGGATTTGACCCTCGTAAATTATTGGCACCAGGTGCTGCAGCTATCCAAGAATGTGTTAAAGAAAAAATGGAAATCTTTGGTTGCATTGGTAAAGCTTAATTATAACTATAGTTAATGGGGATTTCACATATGTGAAATCCTTTTTTACTTTAAAGTTGCTAAAATCGTAAATATATTAGGGTGTAAAGGAATACTTTCAGTTAATAAAAAGATGATTGTATAACATTAATAAATTCTTTAATAATTGTATTATGAATTGAAGCATATTCATCAGTCATTTTTATGTTTGTTTATCTTTTTGCTTTAATTATTTGTAAACAGATTTGTTCTGCTTTTAATTTAATTAATCAAGGTTAGTTTGAAGTGATAACAGAGTAGTATTTTTAATGAAATATAGAAAAATTAGAAGCTATTTACATAAAGGTTTCTTTTTTTCGTTAATATTGAGTTAATATTAGTTTGGTAGATTTTTTTATGTTTTGAAAATAGAAATATATTAGATATTGTCAAAAAAATTCGAAACTTTTAAAAATACATTTTTTGGTTGTTTTTAACAATAAATTAATATATAGTAGTTACGTAGATTAAATTTTAAGGAGGACTAAAATGAGTGAAGTAATTGCCATTGAAGGTGGACACAAATTGAATGGAACTGTGGTGGTAAGCGGTGCAAAAAATGCAACGGTAGCTCTAATTCCTGCGATTGTCTTAGCAGATAGTCCTGTAACAGTATATGGGGTACCAAATATTTCTGATGTCGATGCACTAGGAGTATTGTTAAGAGAATTAAACTGTGAAGTAGATAAAAATGATGATGTGTTAGTGGTTGATCCTTCTAACTTAAAAAATATACCTTTAGTAAGTGATGCAGTTGATAAATTAAGAGCATCTTATTATTTAATGGGAGCTTTATTAGGAAAATGCAAAAAAGTGACGATGAAGATGCCTGGTGGGTGTTTTTTAGGACCACGACCAATCGATTTACATATTAAAGGATTTGAAGCATTAGGTGCAAAAGTTAGTTATAGTGATAATGGAACCTATACGATTGAAGCTGATCGTTTAGTTGGGAATAAAATTTATTTGGATTTTGCTTCAGTAGGAGCAACAATCAATATCCTGTTGGCAGCGGTTAAAGCAGAAGGAAAAACAACAATAGAAAATTCTGCAAAGGAACCTGAAATTATTGATGTTGTTAATTTACTTACGAAAATGGGAGCTAAGATTCGTGGGGCTGGAACAGATACGATCACAATTGAAGGTGTAGAAACTCTTTGTGGTTGTGATCATGAAATTATTCCTGACCGAATTGAAGCTGGGACATTTTTAGTGATGGCTGCAGCGGCAGGAGAAAAAGTAATTATTCAAAATGTTATACCTCAACATTTAGAAGCAGTAACTTCTAAACTAAAAGAAATCGGGGTTAAAATGGATATTGTTGGTGACAGTATTATTGTTCATGGCGGCCTTGATAATTTAAAACCAATTGATATTAGGACACAGGTATATCCTGGTTTTGCAACCGATTTACAACAACCGCTAACAGCGTTATTAACTCAATGTCAGGGAGCTTCACAAGTAGTTGAAACGATTTATCCTGAACGCTTTGGACATTGTTATCAGCTGAATTCAATGGGAGCAAAAATTGATCAAGAAGAAGCAATGTGTTATATTAATGGTCCTACGCCATTACATGGAGCACGTGTTTATGCGACAGATCTACGTTGTGGTGCAGCGTTGATCGTGGCAGCTTTAATGGCTGATGGTGTTACTGAAATTGGAAATGTTTATCATATTGATCGCGGCTATGAAAATATTGATCATAAGTTAATTTCACTTGGAGCTGTGATTACTAGACGTCAAGTCGAAGATTAGTGATTAATTTAAAAAAATGACTTGAAATCTAGATATTTTAATGTTATTATACTAAAGCAACTTACTTTGTAGCTATATGCTATAAGGCGGAAGGAGATTGATATTTATGAAAAAAGGAATTCATCCAGATTACAAAAAAGTAAAAATCGTTTGTACTTCTTGTGGAAACGAATTTGAAGGTGGATCAGTTTTAGACGAAGTACGTGTTGATACTTGTTCAAACTGTCATCCATTCTATACTGGTAAACAAAGATTTGCTAGTGCTGATGGACGTGTTGATAAATTCAATAAAAAATACGGACTTAAATAATTACACAAGTAAAGGAGCGCAAGCTCCTTTTTTGCTGCAAAAAAGACTTATGAAGATTCATAAGTCTTAAAATTCTAAATGTCTACGGGTTCGCTTCATTAAAATAAAAGAAGTCACTGCAGAGAAAATTTCCGCAATCGGGAAACATAGCCAAATTAAGTCTAAGTTACCTGTTAATGATAATACATAAGCACAAGGTAATAATACTAATAATTGTCTGATCAACGAAGTTAAAAGACTATATGTACCTTTACCAACAGCTTGGAAAGTTGCACTACAAACAATTGAGAAACCTGCAAAAATGAAATGAATAGCAATTATTCTTAAAGCCGGTGTTCCAATTTTTATCATTGCCTCAGAGGCGTTAAAGAAACCTAAAAGAGTTTGCGGAATTGTTTCAAAGAAGATAACACCAATGATCATCATGCCAGTAGCGTAGATCATTGCCAATTTTATTGTATCAAACATTCGTTTCTTTTGTTTAGCCCCAAGATTATAGGCAATGATTGGAATCATACCGTTATTAAGACCGAAAACAGGCATAAAGACAAAGCTTTGTAATTTGAAGTATACACCAAAAACCGCAGTAGCCGTGGTAGAAAAAGTAATTAAGATAGTATTCATACCAAAAGTCATGACACTACCGATAGACTGCATGATGATAGATGGGATTCCTACTGAATATATTTGCTTAACAATATGAGCATTAGGTCGAAACCTTTTAAATTTAAAATGAATATCATGATTAAATTTAAGATTGAAAAATAGAGCTAAAAGACAAGCAATGATTTGACCGGTTATTGTCGCAAGTGCAGCACCAGCGACACCCATTTTAGGAAAGCCACATAAACCAAAAATAAAAATAGGGTCTAAAATTATATTGATTATGGCACCTAATCCCTGAGTAACCATAGTAAACAGGGTTCTTCCAGTTGCCTGTAATAATCGTTCAAATAGAAATTGACAAAACAATCCAATTGAACAGCCAACTACGATCATTGAATATTGGGTACCGGCATTAACAATTTCAGTATTAGTTGTTTGAACATTAAAAAAGAGGTTAGACAATGTTAGTCCGGCGATCATAAATATAACCGCCGTGACAAGAAAAAAAAATACTGAA
>ERZ780202.1143-NODE-1143-length-15533-cov-2.849528_pt1 | contig 15533 bp, 10 predicted proteins | sample MGYA00510978_ERZ780202 | MGnify/ENA primary metagenome ERZ780202 (study PRJEB29588, sample SAMEA2155689) | human gut metagenome | biome: human gut; feature: human-associated habitat; material: faeces | place: Denmark | collected 2008/2010 ...
AGCCGCCGAGGTGACCGTAGGTGTGATAAGTATAATCATACTCATGCTTACAAAAGATGCAATACTTAGCGTCGCTGATTTCAGGTGCTTTTGCATTCTTATCAAAAGGAACATTAACGCCGAAAGTAATAATTTTATTCGGGATTTCCTTAGACATTGAATAGGTAAGTGAGCAATCGGCATCAAGGCAAACTATAGCATTAGGTAGATTTTTAACAGATTCCTTAATAGCATTTAATGTATGGGTAACCTCGCCGTAGCGGTCAAGTTGGTCACGGAAAACGTTGGTTACAAGAATAACGTCGCAGTGAATGTATCTTGAAACCTCTTTAAATGCGTTTTCGTCACATTCAATAATGGCATAATCCTTTTTACATTTGCCCATGATTGTTGAATTCATAATAAACGAAGCGGTAACGCCCGTGATAAGATTAGCGCCCGATTTATTGATAAAGTACGACTTACCCGCCTTTTTAAGTCCCTCTTCAAGAATACGGCAGGACGTGGTTTTACCGTTAGTACCCGTAACTACAATAACCTTAGTATTTTCAGACAAATCCTTTAAAACATTTCTTTTGACTTTGAGTGCGACCTTGCCGGGCATAGAGGTTGCACCCCTGCCAAGCTTATGCAACACAAAGGTAACAATTCTGCAAACAAGACAGCTTAAAAAAACTCGCATTTCTCTCTTCCTTTTCTGTTTGATATCAAATCAATTTTAAACTAAAGGCGATATCAAGTCAATAACTATATCAATTTTTATTTTAATTAATATTATTTTATGATATACTTTATATTATGAGGTATAGCTATGGAATATTTAAGTTTTAACAAGTATTTAAAAGATAAATTCGGTCAAAAGGTATATAAAATCAGCTTAGACGGCGGCTTCACCTGCCCAAACCGTGACGGAAAGACAGGCACACGAGGCTGTATTTTTTGTTCCAAAGGCGGAAGCGGAGATTTTGCCGAGAGCAGAGAAATGAGCATAACAGAGCAAATTGAAAGCGGCAAGAAAAAAGTAGAAAAGAAAATAAAAAGCGGCAAATATATTGCATATTTTCAAGCCTTTACAAACACGTATGCGCCTGTTGAAATGCTCAGGCAAAAATATGAGGAAGCGATTAATCACCCTGACATTGTTGCGCTTTCAATTGCGACAAGACCGGATTACTTAGGCGATGACGTGCTAAAACTTCTTGATGAAATGAACAAAATAAAACCCGTTTTCGTCGAATTAGGGTTACAAACCATTCACCAAAAAAGTGCAAAATACATAAGGCGAGGCTATGATTTAAGCGTTTATGATAAGGCAGTAAGGGATTTAAAGAAAATCGGTGTAAACGTTGTTGTTCACGTAATCTTAGGACTTCCAAATGAGAGCGAAAACGATATGCTTGAAACGGTTAAATACGTTTGCGAAAGCGGTGCGAACGGAATTAAATTACAGCTTTTGCACGTAATTGACGGCACCGACCTTGCAAAAGATTATGAAAAAGGGCTTTTCAAAACGCTTGAATTTGACGAATACGTAAATCTTATTGTAAAATGCGTTAAAATTATACCAAAGGATATTATTATTCACAGGTTGACGGGTGACGGAGCAAAAAAAGATTTGATTGCACCGCTTTGGTCAGCGGATAAAAAGAGAGTTTTAAATGCGATTAACAAGGCGTTGAGGGAAAGTTAATCAAAAACGCTTGCCGGTGCGGAATTTTATTTTGAAGTTAAATAGAAAAGAATATAACAAAAGACAGCCTAAAAAATCAGGCTGTCTTTTTTATTGCGTCGTTAAACACAAATAAATCTTACTTGGTTTTTACGCTTTTTACCTTTGACCAAGATGAATATATCTTTTTACCGTTTACCGTTTTGTATGTGCGAACACGAACGTAATACTTTTTCTTAGACTTAAGTTTTTTAACGGTAGCCTTTGTTGTCTTTTGCTTAGTAACAGTAACGCTCTTATTGTTCTTTTTAAATTTTTTATCGGAAGAATACTGAATTTGGTATCCCTTAACACCACTTACTTTTGCCCAAGTAACGGTAAATTTCTTTTTGCCTTTACTAAGTTTTTTAATCGACGTCTTTTTAGGCTTAACCGTCTTAGTGTTCTTAGTTGTGCTAGGTTTTGTTGTAGGCTGAGTTGTTGAAGGAGTTGTTGCAGGTTCGCTCGGCTTTGTTGCAACTTCGCTGTCCTTAACCTCGTCCTGCTTTGTACCCTTAACAATAACGCTTACACTTCTGTAAGCCGTATTATCGCCCAAAGGACCCGGATCAAAGAAGAAATCTGTTTCTTCAACAAACGAAGCTGAATAATATGTTTTAACCGTAAGTTTAACCATAGTATCCTTTTCAGGTCTTGTTACCTTACCTGTTTTTGCATCAATAATTTCGGGGTGATCGGATACCCAGCTTGAGCAAATTGAATAATAGCTGTAATCATCCGAATCTGCAGTATTTATCAAATCAAGATTGCGATTAACATCAGCTGCACTCTTGTTTTCGCCCTTAATATTTGCAAAGTTTACGGCATAAAGAGCAGCGCTGTCAAGTCTTTGAAGCCTTGTATACGTATGATAAGGAACTACTACTCTTACCTCGCTTTCCTTAGTCTTATCGCCGCAAGTTAAAGTAAGTGAAAGGTCGTAAACTGCGCCGTAAAAATCTTCGTCATAATTTGAAGAATCAACGCCGTTATAATAGATATTGCCGTTTTTGAAAATAACTGTATTATCATCGTCACCGTCAATATTTTTAACGGCGTTTAATTTAACCATGATTTTTTCATCGGATTTTACATTTGAATTAATTTTTTCTTCAACTGTTTCAATAACGTTTGTATCTTGATAATCGGAGTCAACGTCAGAAACGTAACCGAAATCACCGTCTGTATGAACGCCTGAAAATTCAGTCATCATCATTCCGTCGCCCGACTGAGCAAAAAGATAATCGTCTGCTTTATTAAGAAGTGAATCATAAAGCGAGTCAAGTTTAACGGTAATTACATAGTTATTATTTTTGAGAGATGTATCGGTAGCATTAAACGTCTTACTTACAGTAATAAATCCCTCTGCTTGAGCGGTATAACGGTATTGACCGTAAACAATCGTATAATATCCGTTTTCATCAGGCAAAATTTCGTCGCCGTAAGCGCCGCTTGAGCCGTTCTTCTTAAGTGTGATTTTTGCATTTTCGGGTGTAACGTCAAATTTAACCTTATATTCGGTATATTTAAGATTTACCGTTATATTAAGTGACTTTGTACCCTCTGCGACAGTAAATGTACCCGCTGCCGTTTGACTGCCACTTTGATAAGTTGCATAGTATTTATATTCGCCGGGGGTAAGCTCAAACTGTGAGGTTTCATCGCCGTATTCGTCCTTTATCGGAGAATATGTTTGACTGCCGTCTGCTGACGTTACTTTTAAGGTAGCGTAATCCGTTTTAGCTCCCGTTGCAAGTTTAACGGTAAAATCAACTGTTGCGCCCTCTTTTAATGTAACATCAAGTTTAGTATTTTGAGTTAAAGTGATTTTTCTTACGTCACGAACATATCCCAAAGCCGAAACGGTAAGAGTGTATTCGGTATTAGCGCTGAGTGACGACGGATTTTGTTCAATATTACGACTGTCAAAAACACTGACTTTTGCGTTGTCAATAATCTCGCCTTTTTCATTCTTAGCAGTTACGTCAAGAGAATAAGTAGCAAGTTTTGTTTCAATATAAAGAACATAATCTCTTGTTCCTAAAACAGTTTTGCCGTCGGTTTTATCTAATATTTTAAGAGTAAGAGTAACAACCTTAGCACCTTCATTATATGACGGATGAGTGATTTTTGCAGAAGCGGAATAGCTGCTGTTTGTCACTTTTGCATAAGTATCGTCGCTTGAACTCCAAGAGGAAGTATAAAGCTTTGATGACGTATCCTTTTTAAGAGAAACACTTGTTTTGGAAAGAGGGATAATATATCTGCCCTCATCATCCTTTTTAAGGTTGCCGTACGGGTCGATTGCCTTTGCGTATGTGCTGTTAAGGTACGCCTCAACCTCGCTTGAATTTTCAGCCATAGCAGGAAATGCGCTCATAAGTACAAGCATAAGCGACATAAAAACTGCCAAAGCCTTTGTAATTGATTTTTTCATCTTTTCTCCTTTCAATTTAGAGCATAAAAAAATGCACCGTTTAAAACAGTGCATAAAAATTGTATCGCAAAAAGCATACGGGCATAGTTATCCTATATGTTAAATACTGCCGACTTCCAACCTAAAGCACTGCAAAAACCATATACACGGCAGGTTTCCCGACTAATGCTTCAACCTTAAAATAAACCTTCTCACTCAAAAGAGCAATGGCCGCCTTTAGCGAATATTTCTCGTCAGCAAATACGGTAGAGGTTCGGACTGCTCCGGATTCGCACCGGATTCCCTTTTAATTTTATATTCAAAACAAATATAAAAACCTATGTATATCAGATTTGTTTTATTATATCTTGCAGTGCGGTATTTGTCAATATTTGTAAACGTAATAAAAGGCAACTCGATTAGGGCGCACTACGTTCTTATTTGTTTACTTTTTGAGAATTTGCGTATATCTCATTCATTCTCTCATCAGGAAAATGATTATCAAGAAACTGCTCATAAACATTATTAGGTGCCTGACCTGCGTCACGCTTATCCATTCTAAGTCCTGCCGTGGCAGAAACAAAGGAATCAAAAATAAAGAATACTATAAAAGTCCACATAATAACATTGCCGAGCTTAACCGGAATTTTTTCAATAACCTTTGACATTATAGGATAAATTGCCTTAATCCAAAGTATTCCCAAAAGCCCCCAAAAGCAGGAATAAAGAAAACATACTCTGCCGTTGATATTAAGCGGCATTTTGCTGTAATCCCACGCAACAGAGCCGAAAACTATTTCCTGACCTAATGAGCAAATATATTCAGTCACTGTGCCGACAACAAATGAAAGACAAAAGACCTTCCAAAGCGGTGCGTCCTTTACCTTATAAAGCGCAAGGGTCAAAACGACTGCGCCCATACCGTAAGCAACGGAAAACGGCCCCCAAACAAGCGACTGACGTGATTCAATATAGCCGTGTTTAATAAGGCACCAAAGCGTTTCGACAAGAAAGCCCACAATACAGCTAATCATAAAAATCCAAACAATCTTGTCAAAACACAAGCCCTCGGCGTACTCGCTTTTTTCTTGCGATTTTTCCTGAACAAAATCATCTTTTTTAAATGTTTCAGTCATAATTAAAGCCTCCCTTATTTATCACGTCTTAATTATAGCACGCAAAAAATAAAAGAGGCTAAACTAATTATAAACTTTAAGTATTTCGATTATACAAATTTATACAGTTGTATAATTATATAATTGAATAATGAGGCGAACAATGTTCGCTCCCACATTGTATTAATACGCAAAATCTTAATTATTCATATATTCCGATTGATTTAATAACCGGGTTTGAGCGGCTTTGGCGAATAACGAAGCGGATACCCTTTGCCTTTTTGCCCTTAAGATTAATAATCTTTTTCGAACCGATAACCGTGCCTTTGTATACACGCTTATACTTACCGTTTGCCTTTTTGATATAGAGGTCGAAAAGCTCAACACGCTGGCTCTTTGTGATATCCTCCTGCAAAACCACATATTTAACCTTACGTGTATCGTTAAAGTCAAAATCGAGAACACCGTTGTCCTTTGTAAGTTCGCCGAGTTCATTATAAACAATAGGATTTGCAGTGATATTCTTAATCATTGAGCCGAGCTTTTTAAGATTTTTAGCGTCCTTTTTATGTATTTCGCCCTGTGGAGTCGGCGGAATATTAAGAAGGAGTGTGCAGTTATTACCAACTGAATTAAGATAGATTTTAAAAAGCTTTTTAGCACTTTTTGAGTTTCTGTTATCCTTTTCGTGGAAGAACCAACCCTTACGGATTGATACGTCAACCTCGGCAGGAAACCAACAGATATAAGCATTCTTTTCAAGAATTTTTCTTGAGCCTAAATCCTCGTCCATTTGGTTATATTTTTGAAGAGATGAAGCCTGATTTTCGTCCTGCTGGCTCAAAGCCATAATCCTGTCAGCCTCTCTCAAAGCGCAAGGAACAACGCTGTATTCACTCTTTCTTGACTTACCGCCCTCATTGCCTACCCAGCGGATATCAGGACCGCAAATAGCAATATTGGCTTTTGGCTGAAGTTTACGGATAAGGTCGTAATATCTTTGCCAATCGTATTCAAATTTCTTAGCGTTTGAACCCTTAGCGCCGTCAAACCAAACCTCGAAAATCTCGCCGTAATTGGTGAGAAGCTCGGTAAGCTGATTGCAAAAATAATCGTTATATGCGTCAGTTCCGTAACGTTCATCGTGCATATCCCAAGGAGAAAGATAAACGCCGAAATCCATACCCTGCTTATGACATTCATCTGATACTTCTTTAACGATATCACCTTTATAAGATGAATTTTTTACGCAAAATGACGTATATTCACTTGGCCAAAGGCAGAAACCGTCGTGGTGCTTACAAGTTAAAATAACACCCGTTGCACCCGCAGATTTAGCGGTTTCGACCCACTGCTTTGCGTTTACCGACTTAATTGTGAAATCCGTCGCCTTTTCAACGCCTGCTCCCCACTCTCTGTCAGTAGCGGTGTTCATACCAAAGTGCATAAAGGTATAAAACGGTTTATCAACCAAGGCAAGCTGATTAGCACTTGGCTTAACGGAGATGTATCTTTCAACCTCTTTATCGTTAAGCGGATAGTTATTATTGACAGTAGTCCAGTTTTTATCAAAATTATTAGCCATATTTTCCCCTTTTAATAATCCTTACCCTTATTGTTATCCTTAATAAAATTGTCCTTATCACCAAGCTGCCATACGCACTTATTATATACGTACTGAAGTTTCTCCTTTAAATTAAGTTTAAAGGTAAACGGTCTTTTTTCAACCTCATCATAAGTTGGCGTTGCAAGCTTAGAAAACGGTGCATTTGTTTGGCTTGCAGCAAGAATAACAATATCATTATCATTTGGTAATGTGATTTCATTTTCGCCGTTTAAATCAAATTCAACAAGATAGAAATACATTATTTTTGCATATTGCACCTCGCCGTTTTTAAGGCAATGGGTAAAATCATATCCGATTTTGCCCTTTTTCATATAAGCGGTTTCGCCGAAATCGTACAAATCCCAAGCAGCAAATCGCTCAAATGACGAAAGAACATTTTTATTTATTTTCTTATCCCCAAGAATAAATTCTGCCATCTTGTCCCCTGTCATAGAAGCGCAGAGAAAAACAAGCCTGTTTTTATCCTTATCAAGTTTAATCCTTTGTGACGAGCAGATAAGAGAGTTTTTATTTGACTTATTAATATCAAATCTTACGCCGTTTGCCATAATTTCATCAGGAACAAGGGTATTTGGAATTGTATATTCAAAATCTCCCATCTGACCTTTTTCCGTAATAATGTTTTTATCAAACGGCAAATCAAGAGGCGTACTCTCAACTTTTTGAGCGTCAAGTGAGGATTTTTTAAGTTTTAATGCAAAGCTCTTAATTTCATAAGGCTTAAAGCTTGTGATAAGCTTACCGTCTTTAACTGTTGCGTCGCCCTTATTTTCCTCGCTTGCATAAATTTCTCTTGCGCTTTCAATTCCTTCACCCAAGGTGAGAGTAAAGTTTTCAATTTCAGAATTCGTACCCTCGTTAAGCCTTACTACTATTTCGTCGCTGTTTTCCGCCTTTTTGATTGCACGGATAATAACGTCGTTGGTTGAAACCTCGCCAAAAGAATATTGTGTTTTAAGCTTACCCTGATGCTTAGTTGCAATATACGCAGTCATAGGGGTAACGAATTTTCTTGCTTCAAGCTGAGTAGCCGATTGAGCCTTGCCCTTATGGCTGAATATTGCATACGAATATCTGTTAAGCCCCAAATCCATAAACGATTGCATTGAATCAATACGGTAATTTTTCTTAGGAGTGTGAATTGCGGTAAGGCGGAGCGTATTATCCTTATATTTATCCCAGCCGTACTTACATTCACTCAAAACAGACACGCCGAATTCTCCGCTTTTATCGGTCAAATCAACCCACTTTTGCGCCGGAACTTCAAAAAGATTTTCAGTCATATTGCCACGCTCGATAGCGCCCAAGCCCAAATCAAACGTTGCCTTATCATTTTCGCACGTGAATGAAAATTTGTTTTTGGCAAGAGTTCTTAAGCTCTGCCATTCAATCTCGGAATAAACCTCGACTATATCGCAGCCGTCTGTAAGGGCTACAATATTAGTAAACGTGCTCTTTTTATCCTGCTGGATAACCTTAAACGATACTCTTGCAGGACCTTGCTCCAAAACAGTTACGGTAACAACATTAGGAATACGGTCGGCATCTTTATTTGCCTCTTTATAATTCATTTCCCAAGCCGGCCAATCCTTAGAGCCGGTATAATTAAACAGACCGAGAGTAATCGGCTCTTTGAGTATTTCCTTTTCATCAAGTTCCTTATCAAGAATTGAAGAAATATTACCCTTGCGGTTAAGAGTTACAATATACTTTTGGTTTTCCATCATATTATCGTGATTGATTGAGATATCACTTTTAACGCAACAAGGCTTATCGCTCAAACGAACGTCATAAATCCTTGTGCCGAGGCTTTCAACATCTGCAACAAACACAAGTTCAAGCGTACCGTCAGAAAGGGTAGAGGTTTGGCTTTTAACCTCTCTTCCCTTTTCATCATAAACACGAACATAAGCGCTTTGCAAATCCTCAAGTCTTACTGTAACAGCCCCACGTCTTTGCGCTTCAACAGGGTTGAAAACCATAACGGGTATGCCGGAGCAAAAATCGGTTTTCATAAGGCTTGAAACAGGCGAAACAAAAGCTTCAAGTTCATTTGTAAATTGATTCATTGAAACGGCATAATCATTCCAAGAACGCTTATATACCCTTTGGCAGCTTGTGCCGGGGATATCATCGTGGAATTGATGCGCAATAAAACGTTTCCACGAACGGTTGATGGCTTTTTGGTTATAATCGGTCAATCCCAAATAAGAGGATATAACACCGCCACGTTCGCTCAAATCGGCAAGTTCCTCGCATCTTCTGTTCCAACGCTTACCGATTGAACGTGAAGTATATCCGCCGACACCGTGATTTGTCATAACAAATTCGTTTTTCCAAACAGGAAGCTTTGATTTTTGCTCAGACGTATATTTATCTTCAATATCGTGATAAATTTCATCGGCAGATGCGGCAATAACCTTAATATTGCTATTGTCGTTTTTCTTAATTTCCTGTTCGACAAAGGCAACGCTCTTTTCCTCCGGAGCACCGCCCCTGTCGCCTATTCCGTGGAAAATATACGTATCGTTAAGGTCGTATTTTTCATTTTCCTTAAACTTATTAAGGATAAAATCCCAATCACGCAGTTTTTTAAGCGTATAGTAATAATCGTGAGGATTGATAGAAGCGTAAACTTCGCTGCCGTCAACACCCTGCCACTTGCCGATATCAAACGGAATACCGTAAGCACCGCCCCAAGCAAGCTTTTGAGTAGTAAAGCCGATTAAATTGGCATGACGCTCAATAGTCGGAAGTGCCCAACAAAAACCGAAACAGTCAGGCAAGTAGATATCAACACTTCTTTTTCCAAACTTTTCATCAAAATACGAATTGCCGAAAAGAATATTTCTGAAAAGTGCTTCAGGTGACGGAATATTTGTGTCACCGTTTTCAAAAGCTGAACCGCAAACATTCCATCTGCCGTTTTTGATATATTCTTTCATTTTTTCAAAAAGTTCGGGATAATATTCCTCCATAAGTTCATATCTGTATGAGCCTTCAAATGAGAATTTATATGTAGGATATTTTTCGAAAAGCTTGAAGTTATCAACTAAGGTATTATATATGTATTTACTTACAGTCGTTTCAAAATCCCAGCTCCACACCGTATCAAGGTGTGAGGTTGCAACGGTATATATTTTTTTATCAGCCATTATTGTTACCTCTTATTTCGGGTAAATTAAGTTTTTTTCAAAATCCGTCACCTTGATGCGTAACAGATTTTCTGCAATACAAAGTCAGTTACAACTCATATTGCAACAATATTAACAAGCTTGCCGGGAACGTAGATTTCCTTTTTAATTTCTTTACCTGCAATTTCTGCGGCAATCTTTTCATCCTTCTTAGCAAGAGCAATAGCGTCCTCTTTGCTGATATCTACAGGAACAACAATTCTTGAACGAACCTTGCCCTTAACCTGAAGCGCAATTTCAACGTCGTTTTCCTGAGTCTTTGACTCATCAAAGCTCGGCCACTGAGCATCGTGAACTGCACCGCCGAAGTTCATAATCTGCCACATTTCCTCAGTTACGTGAGGTGCAAAAGGATTAAGAATAATTGTCAAATCACGAAGTTCTGCCTTATTAACACCCTTTGCATACATTTCGTTAACCAATGTCATCATTGAAGCAATAGCTGTGTTGCACTTAAGGTTGTCGATATCTTCCGAAACCTTTTTAATTGTTTTATGCATAAGAGCCTCAAGCTGTGGTGAATATTCATTACCGTCTTTAACAATTTCCTGCAAGTTCCAGAAACGCTCAACAAACCTCTTACAACCCTTGATTGAATCGCTGTTCCAAGGAGCAGCCTTTTCAAAGTCGCCGATAAACATTTCATAAAGACGCATTGTATCTGCACCGTACTGGTCAACAATTTCGTCAGGGTTAACAACGTTGCCTCTTGACTTAGACATCTTTTCACCGTTTTGACCGAGAATCATACCGTGAGAGGTACGCTTTTGATAAGGCTCCTTAGTAGGAACAACGCCGATATCATAAAGGAATTTATGCCAAAAACGAGAATAGAGAAGGTGAAGAGTTGTATGCTCCATACCGCCGTTGTACCAATCAACAGGACTCCAATACTCTGCAGCTTCTTTAGATACAAGTTGCTTATCGTTATGAGGGTCCATATATCTTAAGAAATACCAAGACGAGCCTGCCCACTGCGGCATTGTATCGGTTTCTCTCTTAGCAGGTTTTCCGCAACAAGGACAAGTTGTATTAACCCAATCAGTCATTTTAGCAAGCGGAGATTCGCCTGTATCTGTCGGCTCATAAGAGTCAACCATAGGAAGTCTTAAAGGAAGCTCGCTTTCAGGAATAGGAACATAGCCGCAATCGTCGCACTTAACGATTGGAATAGGCTCGCCCCAATATCTTTGACGTGAGAATACCCAATCACGAAGCTTAAAGTTGACCTTTTGATGTCCTTTGCCCTCTTTTGTGAGCCATTCTGTAATAGCCTTTTTAGCCTCTTCAACACTCATACCTGTAAGAAAAGCGGAATTTACAAGTTTGCCTGTTGCACAATCGGTAAACGCTTCGTTTTCAACTCCGACCTTTGAGCCTGCAACAACCTCGATAATAGGCAAATCAAATTTCTTTGCAAATTCCCAGTCACGGGTATCATGAGCGGGAACAGCCATAATTGCGCCTGTACCGTAAGAAGTAAGTACATAATCTGAAATAAAGATAGGAATTTCAGTATCGTTTACAGGGTTAATGCCCATTACGCCGTCAAGCTTAACGCCTGTTTTTTCCTTATTAAGTTCTGTACGCTCAAAATCCGACTTATGTGCAGCCTCTGCCTGATAAGCACGGATTTCATCAATATTTTTAAGTTTATCCGCCCACTTTTCAATAAGAGGGTGTTCAGGTGAAATAACCATATATGTTGCGCCGAAAAGAGTGTCCGGACGTGTGGTATAAACAGTCAATGTATCGCCAAGAGTAGTACCGAAATCAACCTCTGCACCTGTTGACCTGCCAATCCAGTTTTTCTGCTGAACCTTAACCCTGTCAATAAAATCAAGGTCGTCAAGGTCGTCAACAAGTCTTTGAGCGTATTCTGTAATTTTAAGCATCCACTGGCTCTGATTTTTTCTGATAACCTCACTGCCGCAACGCTCGCAAACGCCGTTTACAACTTCTTCATTTGCAAGAACGCACTTACAAGAAGTACACCAGTTTACAGCCATTTCCTTTTTATATGCAAGTCCTTTTTTGAAAAGCTGCAAGAAAATCCATTGCGTCCATTTATAATAACTTGGGTCGGTTGTGTTAATCTCTCTCGTCCAATCAAAAGAGAAGCCGAGCGACTGAAGCTGCTGCTTAAATCTTGCAACATTCTTTTTAGTTACTTCTTCAGGGTGAATATGATTTTTAATTGCAAAGTTTTCAGTCGGGAGACCGAAAGCGTCCCAACCCATAGGATAAAGAACATTGTAGCCCTGAAGCCTTTTTTTACGTGCAACGATATCAAGTGCCGTATAAGACCTCGGATGACCTACATGAAGTCCCTGTCCTGACGGATAAGGAAATTCAACAAGGCAGTAATACTTAGGAAGTGAAAAATCCTGTTTTGCCGCAAATGTGTTTTGAGTGTACCAAACGTTTTGCCATTTGGATTCAATCTCTTTAAAATTGTACTCCATATTTTAATCCTCCAATAATTTTGCTGTATCTAAAATTTCGCCGTCTTCCCACAAGCGCTCAAGCGAATAAAAATCACGCTGTTGCTTATGAAAAATGTGTATAACGACTGAATTATAATCAAGGCAAACCCAAGAAGTGTTTCTGCCTTCAATATGATGAGGCTCTACTCCGAGCAAATCAAGCTTATATTCAACCTCGTCGGAAATAGCTTTAACCTGAGTTGAGCTTGTTGCCGTGGCGATTACGAAATAATCGGTAAGAACTGTTAAATCGGTAATACCGATAACCTCAATATTTTCGCCTTTTTTACTGTCAATCGCCTTTACGGCTGTTTTTACTATATCAAGTGCCTGCATAAATTCACCCTTTCTAATTAAAGTATTCATCAATAATCCAATTGTACGCCTCAACCGTCATGGGATGAAGCAATATCTGCCTTGACGCAACCGATTTGATTGTGTAGGCTGTGCCGTAAAGAAGACCGTATTCGATACCCCTTTGCGTTTCTTTTCTTATTATATCTATATCCTTATAATCTCTGTCGGCAGAAATGAAGTCAGCAAGATATATGATTTGCTCAAGCATAGTCATATTTGCTTTTCCTGTTGTATGATATCTTATAGCGTCTAAAATTTCCTCATCTTCTATCCCAAGAATTTTAGCCATTGCCGAGCCGGACGCTTGGTGCAAAAACTTATCGCCCCTTTTATCAAACGGATGAAGTTCAACACCTGCATATTTAATAATTTCAAGTTGAGCGGCTTTGCCCGTTTCCTTAGTTATATCATGCAAAAGTCCTGCAATCTCTGCCTTTTCTACATCCTGATTATACCTTTCGGCAAGCTTTTTTGCACTTTGGGAAACGCAAAGAGAATGATAAAATCTTCTGCTTGAAAGCGTATTTTTTAAAATTTTCATATAAGCTTCGGTATCATACATTATAAATTCTCCTCTTAATTATATAATCATAAACCTTTTTTGGAACAAGAGAGGAAAAATCCTCGCCGTCTTTTATTTTTTGCCTTATTTCGCTTGAACTGACCTTTAAAACGGGAGAGGTCAAAAGCTTAAATTTATTCATATCAAGACCGTCAAGCCTTGAGGCAAAGCTTAAAATCTCCGCTTTTTCCTTTTCGTTTTCTCTTGCCGAAGTGCAAAGAGTGACAAGAGATAATATTTCTTTATACTTATACCACTTATCGAAATGAAGCATTTGGTCAGCGCCGATTATAAGGTAAAATTCTGCGTTTTTATATATTTTTTTAAGTTCTGAAATGGTCAAATAAGTATAACTTTTGCCTGTCAGTTTAAATTCTATATCGCTTATTTCAAATTTATCAAACGACGATATTGCAAGAGAAAGCATATTAATTCTGTCCTCTTTAGGTGCAAAATCATCATCAGATTTATGCGGCGGTGAAGCGGTCGGGATAAAGAGTATCTTATCAAGCTCCAATTCATTAAGATAATGAAGCGCTAAGTTAATATGCCCATTATGAATGGGATTGAACGCTCCGCCGAAAACTCCTATTTTTTGCTTATCTGCCATAATATTTAGGTCTGTCGTATTTAGCGTAAGGGTTTTTAGCTTCTTTTTCTCTTTGGCGCTGTCTTTTGCCCTTAATTTTTACCTTCTTTTTAGCTGTTGCCTTAGAATTACCGGAACCTCTTTTTTTCTTTTTCTCTGCGATACGTTCCTCGTCCGCCTCACGGTAAAGAACTATAATTCCGCCGATTACCTGAATAACCTCAGCGCCAAGAGGCTCAGAAAGCTTTTGCGCAAGCTCCTTAGGGGATTCGGGTGCAGATTCAAGGTGAACTCTTATTTTAATAAGTTCTCTGTTATCAAGCGTATCGTCAATTTGAGTAAGTAAATTTTCGCTTATACCCTCCTTGCCAATTTGAATAATAGGTTCAAGAGGGTTAGCCTTTGCTCTTAAAGCCGCTCTTTCCTTAGATGTCATATAATTTTCTCCAATTCTTTAGTTAATAAACGAAGTGCGTTACCTCTGTGGCTGATTTTATCCTTTTCCTCGGCTGTATATCTGCCGAAAGCCTTGCTGTCAACAAGGAAAAGCGGGTCATATCCAAATCCCTCGTGACCGTCACGCTCAAAGCCGATAACGCCATTACATTCGCCCCTTACGACGATTTCACGTCCGTCGGGGAAAGTACAGCAAATAGCACATACATAATGAGCCGTTCTTTTTTCAAGCGGTACACCATCAAGTTTTTCAAGAAGAAGGTCATTATTTTTTTCGTCATTACCGTGCTCACCTGCAAAACGTGCCGAAAAGATACCCGGTGCACCGTCAAGATAATCAACGCACAAGCCTGAATCGTCAGCAATCGCCGGCATATTCATTTCCTTACAAGCCGCTCTTGCCTTAAGCTTTGCGTTATCCTCAAAGGTTTTTCCGTCTTCTTCAACGTCCTCAAGCTGTTTGCCAAGCATTTTTGCAGTAACAACATTAATGCCGAGAGGAGATAAAATACGCTGCATTTCCGCAAGCTTTTTCATATTATTTGTTGCTAAAATAAAATCCATGATTTCCTCCTACTCACTACTCCGACTTTTTATTATCAGCCTCATCTTCGTGCTGAATAAAATCCGTTATTTCCTTATCGTCATCGGGAATTTTGGCATCAAACAGTCCTGCTGCAAATGCGTCTGCATCAAACGGCTGTAAATCCTCAATTTTTTCACCGACGCCGACAAATTTAACGGGAACATCAAGTTCATTATTGATTGCAAGAACAACACCGCCCTTAGCAGTTCCGTCAAGCTTAGTGAGCACTATGCCTGTTATTCCTGCCGCTTCCTTAAAGTCCTTAGCCTGATTAACGGCATTTTGACCTGTTGTAGCATCAAGTACCAAAAGAATTTCCTTAGAAGCATCGGGAAGTTCTCTTTCTATAACACGGCTGATTTTGTTAAGCTCATCCATAAGATTTTTCTTATTATGAAGCCTGCCGGCAGTATCAATAATGATTACATCACTGCCCC
>ERZ780202.1147-NODE-1147-length-15494-cov-3.235637_pt1 | contig 15494 bp, 10 predicted proteins | sample MGYA00510978_ERZ780202 | MGnify/ENA primary metagenome ERZ780202 (study PRJEB29588, sample SAMEA2155689) | human gut metagenome | biome: human gut; feature: human-associated habitat; material: faeces | place: Denmark | collected 2008/2010 ...
CATTGTATGTTGCTCGTCACAGTTGGGCAAGCATAGCCAAGCAGAAACAGATTCCAATTAGCGTCATCAGTGATGCCCTCGGACATGACTCCGAAAAAACCACACTTATATACCTTTCTACGTTTGATACCTCGGCGGTAGATAATGCCAATAGTGAAATACTAGCAGCATTGGGGAAATGGTAAGGTAAAGAGAGTTCCATAAAGGCCCACTTTTAGAACCAGCAACCCCTGTCAGAGTATACTGACAGGGGTTATTCTCTTTGCAAAATGACTTTTGAGTTACCCTCTTTTGGGTTCTTAATTCTTACAACTAGAATGATTCGGGTTAATTTATTGTTTAAACCCGTATTTTTGTTCTCGCTTCTCAAATGCCACACGACCACCTTCTAATATGTCGCATACATGTTCTCGAATTCCTTGAGAGTATAACACAGATATTTCATCAGGGTTTTTGGAGCTTGTGAATTCCAATGCTCCATTTACATACTGAAATCGCAAGCCATCTCTATTGTGACTATCCGAACCTTCCTGATTAGCGACAATAACATTCTCTGCATCAGCACTAACTACGACGTTTGAATTGTGAGTAACTAATATTATTTGTCGTTCCTTCTTTTTTCTCTTAATATATGAAACTAATTCATTGTAAATAGCTCTATTATCAAGACTATCCTCTGGTTGATCTATTAAAATAGGACAGGTTTTTTCGCTAAAGTCTAATAATAGTTTAAGAATGACAAATGCTTGTTTCCCTTCGGACATGTGTTTAAATAGGTCACCTTGATAAAACAGGTCATATCCTAAGCAATACCAACTCTTTGTGAAAAACTCTGTAGCAACATTTAATGCGTCATATCCATTTTTTAGCTGTAATTCTCCAAGTAACAATTTCTTTAGGAAGTCTTTAGCATAAGTATGATTATCACTGTCATAATTTCGTACCATCGTAACAAAATATTCTTGACGTTCACTACCTCTAAGATTTAATCTGTCTTCTAGGAAATCTTTAAGAGCATCACGATAATGCTCTATATTTACCGTAATCGACAAACCATCATAACTGATATTTAGGTTATTCTTAACATCTTCAGCTTTTTTCTTAATAGAACAGTGTAAAGTAATGATTTCAGTAAATATTCTGTTACGGTCTTCTTTTGTTTTGTCAAAAGCAGACAACAGCAATTCTATTTGAGAAAGTTTCTTTTCTTCTACTATTATTCTATCATTAATGTCCTTTAATTCTTTGTTACCTTCTATATTTTTTAGACCATTTATAAATGATTCGGATTCTTTAATCTGACGGCACAGTTCTTGAAGTTCATTCTTTGCATGGCTTGTTTCTTCTTGATACTTTCTGACCAATACTACAAACTCTTGTTCTGTTTTATTCTTTAAGTTTTTATACTCTCTAGATAAATCATACTGATTGAGTCTAAATGACAATTTATCTATTTGCCAACGCTCTTCAAATAAATTATCAAACGGACTTACAACCAATAGCCGTTCCAAAAGTTTTAAATCCTTATCTGCTCGCTCAATATCAAGTTCGAGCTCCTTGATTTTCTTTAAATTAGCATCAAAAAGGGTTTGTTGTTCTGGAGTAATCTTACTTGTTTTCTGCAATTCGAGGACTTTTTGTTTCAAGATATTAATTTGCTGCACAATACCCTCTTTTTTCCCTAAAGCGGTTAATTCTTCTTTTCGTTCTCTCAATTCCCTTGTTTTTTGGAATAGGGAAAACATACATTCAGTAATCTTTCTAGAAGTTTCGTTGAGATGGGTGTAGTACTCATTTAAGATGCCAGACGTGTCCCTATTTCGAATAATACTCTCTACAAGTTCACTCGTTTTACTTGGGTTAAAAGCAATGTCATGCATGTAGCTTTGTTTGAAATATTCAATCTCACGCCCAATTTGGTCTGTGCCATCCTTCCAATGTACAGTAATGCCACTAAGATGTTTCATGACGAAATCATCATTATCCACATTTTTATTATCATGAATAGCTGCAATAGCCTTTAATAATGTAGATTTTCCAGTAGAGCGACCACCTATAATTGTATTTAAATTAGGATTAAAAAAGATTGTGCCTTTCCAAAAAGAATCTTCATCCAGTGAGACTTGCTCGATTACTTGATATATATTCTTATCGTCAGGAATCGTTGTTTGAATACGAACTCTCTCCTCCGGCTCATATATAATTTGCTTTAGACCTTCAAAAGTTGGATCTGCCTTTATCCACATCTTTTCTTTCACTTGATAATCCCTAATATTGTGATTATCTGAACACATAATGATTGGTAGAGAAAATTTTATGTCTGGAAAAACGAACTTTCTATAACCTTCAGCGTCTTCTGGCTTGCCAACATCCAACAAAGGATGGAAGCGAGATAATAAATCTTGCTTTAATTCTTGTTTAACAAGTAAATTATTTTTAATACTTTCGAAACTATTTGATTTATTTCCTGCATGTACAGTTATAATACCTCCTAAACTGAGAATAAGTTCACACGTTTTCACGAACTCACAACAAATACGTTCGTGTCCTCCCTTACTTTCAATGTCAGCTTTTGTAAGGTTGCATTGTCCTTGAATCTTTGTCCAAATACTTTCTATATCTGCATGGTCGGAAAAGATACCGATAAAATGAACAGATTCAGAACCACCAAGTTCGGAGCATAATTCAATACCAGGTAGAACATAAAGCCCTTTTGATTTTCCAAGATGCCTTAATTCGTTTATCCTTTCTATATCAATTGTATTATGATCTGTAATTGCGACTACAGAAACACCATTTGCAGCGAGTTCATTAACTATGTCTTCGTTTGTAACAGATTTATCCTTATAGTCATATGATGACGGTGTATGTAGATGTAAATCCCATATTCTCCATTCAGAACCTTTATTCATATTGATATAATATTAGTTTATGCCTCTAATCGTTTTTTGAATATAAAAATTTTCTAGAAGTTAATTTCTATAAATATTGTACAATCCACTCTCCATCATTATCTTTACCTTCACGCTTTAGAATCCCTGCTTTTTTCATCAGAGCAAGATCTCGTTCTACTGTACGTGTAGTCACCGACAAAGTCTCCGACATTTGTTTCGCAGAAATTGTCGGTAGCTCTTTAATTAGATTGAGTATTTTATGTTGACGCTCAGTAAGTTTCGTCTCCGACATGTCACCGACAAAGTCTCCGACATTCTGGTTATCGGACGATGCAAAAATGATAGTTTGAAACTGTGTTGGCGTGGACTTAAATATGGGCTTTAACTCATCTTTGTATCCATCCAACGCTTGAGTTTCATTGCATATACGAGTGAGACCACTTCCTCGTTTCTCCATGTAATCAAGTTGAGCCATTACATTTGCAAGTATCGGATTTCGTCGTTCTGAAGAAACGTCAGCAATATCAAGATCCTGAATGAGCAGGCCATTATACATTCCACCAGGAGAAGTAACAGTCAGACGGTCATCATAAATGTCAATATGAACTTCGCCTCCCATAACAGTATAGTCACGATGAATAAAATGATTGACCATTGCTTCAAGAACCGCACGTTCCGCATACTCAGGCTTTTTTTTCCGGCCATTAGGCAATTTTTCCCAACCCTTTTTAGTGTTTGATTTTACAAAGTTCATAGCCTCACGAAGCAACATTAGTACATTGCCAGTAAACTCTGCGTCATTGATTGCATCGCCTTTTGCTTTTCCATCCCATCGAGTGCAATACAAACGAGACTGCCACAAAGGACAATCATCTGCGAACAAAGCACCTGCATTCGTGAGATTTCCAGAACCTACAACAAGTCCAAACGATAGAAGATATTTCTTGTTCCATTCCTGGCTTGTTCGAGTTTTGAATGTGTTAGCCAAGATAGTAAAGGCATAATCTTCTGCTTTATAATCCGTATGAAGAGAGTCGTATGTTTTATTTGAACCCTTCAAAACCAGACGCACCATCTGTTCTGCGGTTGCAGGTAAACTTTCATCACCGATACGAATAAAAGCCACACGCTGACCATCACCAACATAATAATAGGGTGTGTAGCTACCAGCACTAACTTTGAGCTGCAAGATTTCATGACCGTCAATCTCTTGCGGAATCATTTCAACATCAGGAAGTGGATCCATATAATCACGGATTTTACAGCTGATGGATTCACAAACGCGCTGTACGTCATCCAATCCCTTAACGATACCATCATCATCAATACCAAATAATAGGGAGCCACCTAATCCATTGGCAAAAGCACTTACACTCTTCAACCAACTTTTAGGTTTCTTCTCTTCAAGCATCAACTTAAAATCGTATGCCGTACACTCGCTTATCAATTTTTCCAATTCCATATATGATATTGCTAAGATTTCCAAACAATTATTTGCAAAATTACTAAAGAATAATCAAAATAAAGAAGATTCAGAGTAAATAACGTTCTAACAACACACAAATAGTTCACAGACTGCTCGTAATCCTTAATCAATTCACATAATAACGGGAAGCAGAAGCCTGATATGTGAGCTCAACTATGGGCTTTCGATAGAATGACTTGGATTGTTTTAGAACTAATTGAAGGTATAAGAATCTACTCAACACAAAAGAGGTATGGGTTTCTCTCATTATGAGAATCCCAATTTATTGCAAAATTACAGATTTTATTTAAAATTATCTCATTTTTGGCAAATAAATCGTTGTCTTATAGCATTTTTAGAACTTTTGCTATAGGTATTCTCTGTTTGGTTTCCTTAATTGGCACAAAGCAAATAGATATGTGATTCTTGTAATTACCTGACTTATAGTATGAGTTGAGTTTTGGGATTCTCATAATGAGAGATTCCTTCTAATGGTATAGATAATTTGTAAAATTTATAAGACAACAAATAATATTATGGATTTAAGTATGTGCTGCAGTATTTTGATCAGGGTTAAGAATAAGCTATCTGTTGCTTTGATAATGCTATCTGGGATTTTGCTGCTTTCTTCTTGTGACCCAGTTAACACAGTATCTGATCCACATTTTACAGACGATGGATATTGTCTAGACTCTATTAAAGAGTCTTTCTCTGTAGAAAAACCTTCTGCTCTCGGATTTTATGTTGAGGTTAGTGGTAGCATGAATGGTTTCTTTAGATCCAATAAAGCAACTCGATTTAAGAAGGACGTATGGTCAATAGTGTCCAATTTTGGAGGTAATGATGTTAGCATACTTTCTAATGCAGGTACTGTTGCAGGTACATATTCTGTAAACGATTTTAGGGCAAAAATGAATTCTGGTGCTTTTGTGAGCAATCAAGAAACACTTGTTCCTACTATGCTTAAATCTATTCTAGAGAATCTAAGGTTTGATGAGGGACAGTGCGCTGTTCTAATTTCAGATATGAAGTATAGCCCTGAAAAACAAAAGGATGTCAAGGTTTTGCTTACACAATATCAAACAGACATTCGCAATGTAATTGGCAAGTTTCCTGGATTGGCGGTTAGCTTAATCATGGCCAAATCGGATTTTTTAGCCGCTAATGGAAGTACACTTACAGAAGATTCCCCTTATTATTTTTTGATTCTTGGAAAGGATAAAAATGTTGCTTTCATGAGAAACAGCATTGCTACACTCTTGGAAGACTATGGTGATTACGGTGATTGTATTGAAACTGGATTTGACTACAAAGCTCCAATTTATTCGTTTGGTATTCCAGACAATGCTCTTCAATTTGTTGACCAACCTACATTTACAAACTTTGATGTTCAGTATTCTGATACTTGTAAAGTGGTATTAAATATTGACTTAAGCAACTTCCGCTGGTTAATTACTAACGAAGATGCTTTCAAAGAAAGTCTTGCTGTAAAATCATGTTACGGCTCATCAGTAAGCATAGGAAGGGTTTCTATCGACGTAAACAATCATTTCAACAAAGAATTGAAGAGAAAAGCAACCGCGAAAGTAGAACTTAAAATTTACAACATGTTCACTGAATCAGATGTCATTGAATGGACCTTAAACCATCCAGACTACTCTGTTACGCTTGACTTCACTAATATAATGTCTGCAACAGCAGAGAATGATTACACAGGGTCATTCTCTGTTGATAGATTTGTATCTGGTGTATTCAATGCAATTCAGAATCACTGGGATGAAACACCAAATAGAATATTAATATCTAAAATAAAGCAATAATTATGGGAATGCTTAATTTGTATGATTGGGGGTTGCCAAATCAGGCTGAGCACCTGGTTAGGTATAAGGATAATGAGCCTCTTTACAATATGGCTCGATCTCTTTGGAATAGCCTTGACTCTGCTAGTATGTATTTTCTTGCTACAGCCATTGCTGTTGCTTTTGTAGTTGTTTGCTATTATTATTATGGCTACAACAAACTTCCAGGAAGAAAATACAGAATACGCCATTGGGTAATCTGGTTAGTAATAACAGCTGTCGTTACGATAGGGTTAACAATGATTTTAGGCAATGCGATGGTTTCGTCAACTCTCAAAGAACAAGTTGGTTTCATATTGAGGATATCATTAATAAATGGGTTATACGCATCTGCTATCTATTTTATAACATCATTTATTATCTGTAATTTACCTGTATCAACTAATGCGTACAGATTCCTTAAATTAGGCAAATAGTTATGGCAAAAGTTTTTGTTTTTTGTATAGGTGGCACAGGGCTTCGCGTAATGAAGTCTGTTGTGATGATGGCAGCTGCTGGCATGAGAACTAGCGGCTATGATATTGTTCCTGTTATAATAGATCCCCATGTTGATTTGGAAGAGAACACCATCCTTACCACAACAATTGGAGACTATATCAAAGTGTATAAAAATGCGACTACAGACAGAGCACAACAGTTATCTGCCCCATCTGGCTTCTTTAATACTAAGATTATAAGATTGGAAGATCTCGACAATCAGCAAAATAGTGTAAGTACTAGCATGGCTGAGAAAAAGACATTCGGACAATATCTAAATGTCGGCAAACTGGCGAATAATGACGTGAATAAATTCTTGATTCAGACATTATATTCACAGGAGAATCTTAACAATAGTCTTTCGGTTGGCTTTAAGGGTAACCCCAATGTAGGCACAGTGGTTCTCAACGAAATGATAAGCGGTGCAGATTGGTACGATGCATTCCGCAGACACTGCGAAAAGGGAGATAGGATATTCATCATCAGTTCAATATTTGGTGGAACTGGCGCATCTGGTTATCCACTTCTTGAGAAAAAGATTAGGGACGACCAAGCCCATCCTCAGGTACAGAGTGCTGTTATGGGAGCAGCAACAGTGTTGCCATACTACTCTCTTGATGACCCAACGACCTCAGGAAGTGACATTGATTCATCAAACTTCTATACAAAGACAAAGGCTGCGCTTAGTTATTATGAGAAGAGCGTTAAGTCTGACTTCCTTTATTATGTGGGCGAACAAAGCTTAAGAGCAAATTATAAGAACAATGAAAAAGAACAGAAAGATACGGCACACCTTGTTGAGTTAGTTGCTGCATCTGCACTTTTTGATTTCTTAGGTAGACCGGCTCCAGATACTCCACAAGCAATGACTAGGGCAATACGTGAAAATGCTGATGCCCTAGATATGTCCTCTTTGGGCGAAGGTTATAAACCTATGGTCAAAGATATTGCTAATATGATGATTTTTAATCTGCTTTTGGATATCCTACCAACAGAAAGACGATTTCCACTGAAGAAAACGAGAGGTTTGAATAAAGATTTCTACCAAGACCAACCTTTTGGGGCTCTTAAAACTTTTGTAAATCAATACCATAATTGGTATGTAGAACTCTCTGAAAACAATAGAGGTTTTTCACCGCTTAATAAAATACTCAAAGGTGAAAAGCTTTCAAATATTGTGAAAGGAATCACCTTGAAAGCAAAGGATGAATCATACTATCTTCTTAAGATGATTGAAGCTGGTAACAAGAAGGACAAAACCGAGCACGATAATACATTGAGATATTTGCTTGATTTTGCATACGAGGGAATAACTGAATATACCAAAACCATCTAAGACATAAGGCTATGAGCAGTGTAGATTTAAATATTATTCAAAGGGGTGCTGCATCAGATTTTAATTGGACTGCTGGTCCAGGACGTATAACAGCTGCAGATTTAGGAAATATCGGTGAACAAAGAACTGATAATGGTGGAGCATTGAATGCCCTTCCGACCCCATTTGCAAGATTCTATATTTTTAAAGAAGCATTTAGAAGAGTCTTAGAAGAGAGAAATAATCCATCTAAACAGGCTGGACGTGCATATGAGCGTCTTGTTTCTAACTGTCTTGACGTATTCGAACTGCTGTATAACAAAAATTATCATGAAAATTTATGGCAAGGCACAGGTCTTAAGATTGTTATTAAAGAGTGGAATTACAGCGATGATTTGAAAACCCTTAAAACTGCTGTGCCAATTCTAGGTACTGCAATCGAGAGCTACTTTAATGATGACTTAGGAGAAAAGAAACTCTTTTTCATTATTCTTGAACAAGACGGTAAAGAATACCTTCTTGCAACAAGTTCTCCATTTACAGGTTTCATTACTCCACCTGACATGGATTTGAAAGAAGTCAAGGATGACGAGAAAGGTGGATCTGCAAGAAAGATGATTTTTGTCGGTGAGAATTATCATACACTCAAGCCTATTTACAGAGAAAGCTCAGGCAAATACTTCCAAGATATTCAGCTTTTTGACAAACGTCCTGCAGCCTTCAAAAATTATATGTATAATTTCTTGTTTGGCAACGGAGATACCCTTGATGCAAAATACAATGAGCTCAGAGACTATATTCAATCATTCCAATCGGATCCTGAAATTAAGTCTAATTGGGAAGCTACCTCGTTAAGTCCGATTTTTAGTAACGACAATAGTGCTATTGAGGTCAACGGCGTTAATGTGATGACGAGCAAGGACCTAAAATCTTTGAATTATTTTTCTGAGGCTATTATCAAGGTTCCGTATAGATTGTCATCTAGCAAATTCCAGACAATGGAGTTTGTAAACGAAAATTCTAAAAGAGACTACGATTATCTCATACCTCTCTCATCACAGGCATTCGAAGTAATCGGAAAAGGAGATTTAACAGCAGTTTGTCAAGAGAAGAACAAGGCTGTAGAAGTTATATTCAAACATAACGGCGAAGAATTTAAAAAGACATATCGCGCAGAGACCTCTGCTGTAAAAAGTGGCGAAGGTGTAATTATATCTCTTGATACAGCAAAAGTTAACTTTGATTTAGCACTATTCCCTAATGTCTTATCAACAAAGACAGAGGAGAATAATTATTTCAAGGTGCTTGTTTCTGCTTTTGATGGTAATGATAGAAGAACATTTACTGCGAATAATATCAGTTTGGATTTCTATCGAGATTGTGAAGGTAAATTTCAGATTATAGAAACAGCAACCGATAATACATTTGATAGTGGTGTTAAACCTGCATTTGTCCGCTCACAGCAGGGATTAAATATAGATTGCGGATCTAAATTTTATGAAGTATTCAATACAAATTTTGATGCAGTTCTTGCTACTGTGACGATTGACAGCAAAGACTATACATTTGCATTATTCCCCATTTGGGATATAGCGGTACAGTCTGATAAGGTGTTTGAATACGCAATAGACTTTGGTACATCAAATACATATATCTCCCGTAAGGAGAAAGGCGAAATGAACGAGCCGCAGCAACTTACTATGGATAAGCCAATAGTAAGCTACTTGCACGACAAGGCTGGTTCCACTCAGCAGAATCCTGTTCTATGTTGGGAGAATAATACTCCTGATGTATTTAAGACTGCATTCAAGACTGAGTTTGTGCCACCATACATTGACGGTAAAGCGTATAGATTCCCTATCAGAACAGCTTTGTGTTTTACAGGGGAGGACGCTTCTAAACTTTCACTCTTTGATAACAGCAATATTGCCTTCTTCTACGAAAAGAGCAAGCCTGCTGCTAATCAAAGAATTATCACAAACATCAAATGGTCTTCTGATGAAAAATGTCTCAGAGTATTTATTCGTGAGTTGTTGCTGATTATCAAGGCTGACATTCTTCAGGAAAATGGTATTATTTCTAAGACAGGAGTGATTTGGTTTAGACCACTCAGCTTCAAAGAAACCGAGAGAGCTACCTTTGAAAAGATTTGGACCGAAGAAGCAAAATATATCCTTAATATTGAATCGACAAAAGAGCAGATTAAGTGCTATACTGAATCTGAGGCGCCATATTACTACTTCAACGCTAAAGATGAATACAAGAGCGTTGAGTCTGTTGCAATCGTAGATATTGGAGGAGGATCTACTGATTTCGTATATTTCCAGAAAGGAGAGCCTAAAATTGCAAACTCTGTACACTTTGGTTGTGATGTTATGTGGGGCAACGCATTCGATAAATTCAAGAACTCAAAAAAGAATGGTATCTACAATAAATATAAGGATACAATCGGATTTGATACTGATTCATTGAAGAGTCTAAATTCTCACATGATTTCTAACAATGAGAGTACAACTCAGGATATCATCAACTTTTGGATTAGCAACAATGTTGAAACAAAGATTGCAGATAAACTGAGAAATGACTTTGCTTTTGCTTTCGCGTATCATTTTACAGCAACAGTATACTATCTGGCTTCTATGCTCAATGCTAAAAAGTTAAGCTATCCTAGAACTATAACATTCAGTGGCAATGGTAGCCGTTATATAGATCAGTATATTACTTCAAACGAGACTCTCCTTACCGAGATTACACACTTAGTAATGTCTAGAGTCTTTGGAAAAGAGATTAACGACATTCAGCTTGTACTTCCTGAAATACGCAAGGAAAGTACTTGCTATGGTGGATTATATCACAAAGAAGGCGCTCAGCAGCCTATATCTGTAGTGTATTATGGAGATGGTTCAGAATACGAATGTGAAGATGTGAATGAACTTGTAAGCAAATACAAGACTGATATCAAGACAAATGTTATCAGCCAGATTAAGGCTATGAATAATGTCTACAAAGAAGTACTCGGTCTATTAATTAGAAAAGGCGCTGTGAGTGGACAAATCTTAGCTGATAAAGTTCTCGAACTTGTGAATGATGGCATTGCTGATGTCCTGGATTCAAAGTTACAGACAGAAATTATTGATGTGTATTCTGGACAAGAACAATATAACGATACATTATTCTTTATCCCTGTAACAGATGCATTATTACAATTAACCAATTATAAGGCTTAATCATTGATGGAACAAATATATCTTTTCTTGGATAGTAATCCGTTGATTTCTATCATATTCTTTGCAATTTTGCAGTTGTGGGTATTTATCCCAACACTGCGAAAGCTTAGTAAATTCAAAAACTTTTTCCCTGACTCTCAAAAATGGGAGGTAGAAAAAGGTGAGACAGGTTATTCAATAATGATTGGTAACTCATCTAATAAACTTAATGAGTTAGTCAACGAAATTAACGAATACTTGGCAAAGAATGAGGGTACAACTGATTTTGGAATTATCAAAGATAAAGTTCAGAATAGGCTTGAAGCTTTGTATGAGGATGCAACTTCAAAAGTATCATTTCCAACTTATTTGGGTTTGATGGGTACATTTTTTGGTGTTTGGATTGGCCTTCAAAGTTTCAAAATTGGCGTTGATAAAGCAGGTGTGTCAGATGAAATTGTATCTGCATTGATTGGTGGTATTATCGTATCAATGGTAACGAGCCTTATAGGCTTAGTCCTTATGATGTGGGGAAATGCGACTGCAGCAAATGTACTTAAAAAAGTTGAAGAGGATAAAAATAATTTTTTCGACTTTATTCAGGTCAAGTTGATGCCAGTGCTAGGTACTAGTATGGTTTCTGCACTTAATAAATTGCATAGAACTATAAACACTTTCGAACCAGCATTCAAGGGTGTTATTGGGGATTTTAAAGATGCTTTTAATGAATGTACAGAAACATTAAGAGATTCTTTTGGCGATAAAGTAAGACTTTTAACCGATGCTGTTGAGACTATGGGTGACAATATGTCTCTAATCAATGAAAATGTAAGAATGCAAGATCAGTTACTTAAGACAATGAAGCAGAGGGAAACGTTGAAAACTTTGGATAGTTTCATTACTGCATCTGAAAAATTCGACTCAGTATCAACTTCAATTGCCAAGTTGTCTGACATAAAAGAACAAATAGCAGATTCTTCTATTAAACTTATTGATGCACAATCCAAATTCATTGAACAGATGAGTGTTCCTGAAAGAGTATTCGAAAAGATTAATACAATTCTTAATCGTATTGTTACATTTGAAGAATCTCTTAATGCGCTTGGAATAAGTATCGCTCAGACTCAATTGCTTGGTAATAGCCAAATGAATCTTATTCAAGAACAGATAACTGCTATTCAGAAGAAAACAGATCTTGCTGTATCATATCAAGAACTTGCAGACGATGAGTTAAAAGTCATATATGAGGCTCAAACAAAAGCGATCAAACAGTTGAACGAAAAATATTGTACAGCTATTGATAATCATGGAGATGACTTTGCATCAGCCATGAATGATTTTAAGTCTGCATACGAAGTTATTGTAAAGGAATGTATGTCTGCTGTAGAGGCAAAACGTGATGAATATATTGCTGAAATACGTAAATCAATAGACCTTGAGGCTCAAAATAAGTATTTATCTAATTTGGGAAAAATACCAGAGCTAATTGAGCTTCTTTCATCTATACAAGCTGATGTAAAGACACAGCCAGAAGTTTCTGAAAAAGTTTCAAAAGTATTGGGACAGCTTGAAGGTGTAAAACAAGCATTAGATTCAATGAACAAAAAGATCGCTACGTCTTCTGAAAATATTAAACAACCAAATGATGTTTCAGAAAAGCCGAGCATTTGGTCGATATTTGGCAGTAAGAAATAAGAATTATGAAGCAAAGAAATAAAGATTCATTTTGGCCCACATATGTGGATATTATGACCACTTTATTTGCAATTATGGTGGTCCTCTTTGCTGTTTCTTATAGTAGGTTCAGAATCAAAGAAGAGGAGCTAAAGAAAATAGTTAATAAATATGAGGAGATTCAATCTATATACAAAGTTGTAGAAAATATTGACACTACATACTTTGAGTTCAATCCTCAATTTGTTAAGCACATCTTCCGTATACAGGTAACATATCAAAAAGGCAAGTTTAGTCTTTATGAACTAGAGGAAGACAAAACCAATATCATAGTTGCAAACGAACTAAGAAAACAGATTGTTGATGCAGGAAAAGAAATTCAGAATACAATAACCTCGTTACAAAACAACAAGTCCATCAAACAGGATATTAAATATCTTGTTGTAATCGAGGGACAAGCATCTGCTGATGGATACTACACAAATGAACATTACAATAATGATGTACTAAGTTACCAAAGAGCACTAGCATTACATAGATTTTGGAAAGAAGAGGCTGCTATAGATTTCTCGAATATGGATAAGTGTGAATTGGTAATCAGTGGTAGTGGAGAAGGTGGTGTGCCTAGATTTACAGAAGAGGACTATAAACAAAGTTCTGAATATGTCGTTGGCCAAGAAATAAAGAAGAGCGACTACGAAAAATTCAATCAGCGATTCTTGATACATATAGTTCCTATAATTGGTAATATCAAAATGAATGATTAAAAAATCTATATTGTACTTCATCCCTTGTATTCTTTCTCTCACTTTCGTATGCGGATGTATCAATTATACGAATACTGAAACAAAGGATTCTGTTCACACCTTAGTGATAGAGGAGAATCAAGAGAAGGAATCTATATCTGCATATGCAGACTATAGAAAGCCGACGAAAGACGTATCACAGGAAAACAATGCGACAGCGTCAATTGATACTCCAACAAAAATAAAGGAGAAAGAATATCCTACAATCTCGTATGCTGGATATGAGGTTATGTATAATCCCAAATACAAAATTCCAAAATGGGTCAAATATGAACTCATGTCCACCGAAACAGACGGACCATATTCAAGAAAAGGTCTTAATTTCTGTCAAGATCCATCTGCAAACCTTCCACAAGCTGACGACTATGATTATAAAAATTCAGGATGGTCGAAAGGTCACATGGCTCCCGCAGCTGATTTCAAATGGAGTCGTCAAGCAATGATTGAGACTTTCTACTATACAAACTGTTGTCCTCAGAATCAGTCACAGAACTCAGGTCAATGGAATACTCTCGAAAAGAAGGTAAGAGAGTGGGCTAATCGATATGGCTGTGTTACTGTAGTAACTGGGCCTCTTGTATGGAATAATGAATATGGGGCTATAGGAAATAATAAAGTTGTTGTACCAGATGCATTCTTTAAAGCTATTTTTGCAGGAGGACAAACTATAGCCTTTGTTATGTACAACCATAATAACAATGAGAATATGCAAAAGTGTGCGATGAGCGTAGATGACCTAGAGACTATTTCAGGGATTGATTTCTTTTCGGAACTTGATGATGACCTTGAAGCAGACATAGAATCCACATATAACTTGAAAAACTGGGGATTGTAATTTTACATTAAAACTCTGTATAAAAAACAACGGGAACTTTATGGTATCAATTCATAAGGTTCCCGTCATTGTACATCTGATTATCAGAGTAATATCTTCTACATTTCGGTTCAAGCGTGAAACCAAATGGAATCACACCTAAACTATTATTAAGAGATTAATCAAACGGCAAGTAATTCTTTTCCCAAAAGATGGAGAGCCTCTTTAATCTGCATCTTCCTTATATCACTCGGCTTTTTAATACCATAGATATACTTGGAAAGAAGACTCTTGTTTATTCCCATACTACGTGCAACCTCTGACACATTTAGTTGAGGGAAACGTTTAAATATCATTGCTATCTCATTTTCATAATCCGGCTCCGCTGTATCGAAAAAACTGGATATATGAATATCCTCATCCAATGATTCCCAACGAACATCGTCACCAAACTTTCCTATCTTGAAATCAAGGCGCTCTCTGTCACTTGCATCCTTCAGCAAAGGGAATGCCTCTAAGGGACGGCTGAAAGTTTCTCCACCATCCGTTTTCATATAAATGCGGTTAGCATCAAACCAAATGTCTTTTATTGTATCCATAACTTTCAGTTTTAATAATCATTCTCCATGATATTTTTAATTTTACTAATACAATATAGGGATAAATATTTATCCCCACAAATAAATAAGCAAAAAAATAGCGACAACTCTTTTCGAACCACCGTTCCATAACCTATGATGTACAAAGGAACTGATTTCCCTCCTGTTTTCCTAACAATCATCATCCGGCACACGGGTTCTTGCGTGTCAGAGCAGAGCTGCCATTTAATTGGAAAGATAATAATTATCTAAAGAATATATTTGTAGTTAAAAAGTTTCCTACACAAGAAACTTTATCTATTTTTGTGGTATGAATACGAATTTGCAAAAAATACCCCAGTTCGGGATAAGATTTTGTTCATAAAAAGTTGGTAGTCTCATAAAT
>ERZ780202.1177-NODE-1177-length-15205-cov-3.948119_pt1 | contig 15205 bp, 11 predicted proteins | sample MGYA00510978_ERZ780202 | MGnify/ENA primary metagenome ERZ780202 (study PRJEB29588, sample SAMEA2155689) | human gut metagenome | biome: human gut; feature: human-associated habitat; material: faeces | place: Denmark | collected 2008/2010 ...
AAGACGTCCCAGGCCACCATTACCAAGTGCCGGATCCGGCTCCTGATCTTCGATCACATCGAGATTCAGGCCGATCTCATCCAGCGCTTCCCTCACTTCTTTATATTCCTTCAGATTGATCAGATTATTGCCGAGCGCGCGTCCCATCAGAAATTCCATCGACATGTAGTACACGATCTTTGGATCTTCCTTGTCAAATACCTGCTGTGTTGCAAGCCATCTGTCATTGATGACATCCTTGACCGCGAAGGAGACCGCCTGGAAAATTTCCTGCTGATCCGCCTCCTCCAATGTCTTGCGGTATAAATTCTTCAGATTATCGCGCACACTCTGAATAAAGGCTTTCTTGTCAAAAACACCTGATTTCATCTAGTTTCCTCCTTTTTTCACTCCCAGAAGAACATGTTCGCCGTTAATATTCCATTCCTTGCTGTAAACTTCCGGCTCATCCGCAAATGCTCCGGCTGCATCCGCCACGACATTCACGCCGAGAACGTCCGATTTAATTGTATCACCATACTGCTCAAAAATACCAGATACTTTTTCATCTGACTTGTGATAGATCGTGATCTGATCCATCACCTCGAATCCGGCTTCCTTACGCATGGTCTGGATCTTGCTGATGATCTCACGCACAAAGCCCTCCTCGATAAGTTCCGGTGTCAGGTTCGTATCGAGCACCACCGTCACGGTGTTATCTCCCTCGGTCACATAACCTTCCATCTGCGTCATGGTGATCAGGAGATCCTCCTCTGCCAGCTTGACAGACTCGTCAACGGACGGAAGTGCAAGCACGCCGTTTGCCTTTAATTCTGCCATCGCCGCATTGCCGTCAAGCGCTGCGAGTGCTTTCTGGATCTGTCCTAAGAACTTGCCGTACTTCGGTCCGACGGTGCGCAGCTGCGGCTTGAACGTGTAGCTTGTGTAAGCGCTCACGTCGTCTGTAAATGTCACTTTTTTCACATTCAGCTCATCCTCGATGATCTCCACGAAGAACTCCGGCAGTGCAGACGGAGCCTTTACGAACATGTTTCCGATCGGCTGACGGTTCTTGATGTTCGCGGAATTACGGCATGCACGGCCCATGACAACGATCTTTAAGACCTCATCCATATTTTTCTCAAGCTCTGCATCGATGTACACCTCGTTTGCCACCGGGAAATCGCACAGGTGAATGCTCTCCGGAGCCGTCTGATCCACGGAACGAACCAGATTCTGATAGATATCCTCGGTCATGAACGGGATCATCGGCGCCGCACACTTACAGATCGTCACAAGCGCTGTGTAGAGTGTCATGTAAGCGTTGATCTTATCCTGCTCCATGCCCTTTGCCCAGAAACGCTCACGGCTTCTTCTGACATACCAGTTGCTCATATCATCGACAAAATCATCCAGCGCTCTTGCAGCCTCCGGGATGCGGTAGTTGGAAAGGTTGTTGTCCACTTCCTTAATCACCGTATTCAGCTTGGAGAGCAGCCATTTGTCCATCACGGAAAGCTTCTCATAGTCAAGCGTATATTTCGATGCGTCAAAATTGTCAATGTTCGCATACAGCACGAAGAATGCATAGGTATTCCAGAGCGTACCCATGAACTTGCGCTGTCCCTCCTGCACGAGCTTGCCGTTAAAACGCTTCGGAATCCACGGCGCACTGCTCGTGTAGAAATACCAGCGGATCGCGTCTGCACCGTAGGCAGAGAGCGCCTCAAACGGGTCTACCGCATTTCCTTTGGATTTGCTCATCTTCTGTCCGTTCTCGTCCTGCACATGTCCCATGACGATAACATTCTCAAACGGAGCCTTGTTGAATAACAGTGTACTCTCCGCCATCAGGGAATAGAACCATCCACGGGTCTGATCCACGCCCTCGGAAATGAATTTGGCAGGGAACTGCTGCGCAAACAGATCCTGATTCTCGAACGGATAGTGATGCTGTGCAAACGGCATCGCACCGGAATCAAACCAGCAGTCGATAACTTCCGGCACACGTTTCATGGTCTTGCCACAGTCCGGACAGGTAAAAGTCACTTCATCGATATACGGGCGGTGAAGTTCTACCTCCGCAGCCTTCGGATCGCCGCTTTTCTCTGCAAGCTCCGCACGGCTGCCGATGGACTCCTGATGTCCGCAGCCCTCGCACTCCCAGATATTTAACGGAGTTCCCCAGTAACGGTTACGGGAAATACCCCAGTCCTGAATATTCTCAAGCCAGTCGCCGAAACGTCCTTTTCCGATGGATTCCGGAATCCAGTTGACCGTGTTGTTGTTGCGGATCATATCGTCCTTCACTGCAGTCATCTTGATGAACCAGGACTCTCTCGCATAGTAGATGAGCGGCGTATCACATCTCCAGCAGTGCGGATACTCATGCTCAAACTTCGGCGCGTCGAAAAGCTTGCCCTGTGCCTCCAGATCCTTCAACACCTCCGGGTCTGCTTTTTTCACGAAAATGCCGGCATACGGCGTCTCCTTGGTCAGTTCACCCTTTCCGTCTACAAACTGCACGAACGGCAGGTCATATTTTCTGCCGACATTCGCATCGTCCTCACCAAATGCAGGAGCGATGTGAACGATTCCGGTACCGTCTGACATCGTAACGTAAGTGTCGCAGGTCACGAAAAATCCCTTCTTGTGCTGTCTGTCCGCCACTTCTTTTGCGCAGGCGTACAGCGGCTCATACTCCTTGCGCTCAAGCTCGCTTCCCTTATAGGTCTCAAGCACCTCGTAAGCCTTTACCTCCGGCGTATCCGGCTCGCCGTCCTTGCCCTTTTCGGCTGGTGTTCCAAGCCGTCCGAGCACTTTATCGAGCAGTGCCTCCGCCATATAATAGGTATAACCGTCGGCTGCCTTTACCTTGCAGTAGGTATCCTCCGGGTTCACGCAGAGTGCCACGTTTGACGGAAGTGTCCACGGCGTCGTGGTCCATGCGAGGAAGTAGGCATCCTCTCCAACAACCTTGAAACGAACCACAGCGGAACGCTCCTTGACCGTCTTATATCCCTGCGCCACCTCCTGTGAGGAAAGCGGAGTTCCACAGCGCGGGCAGTACGGAACAATCTTAAAGCCCTTGTACAAAAGCTTCTTGTCCCAGATCTGCTTTAACGCCCACCACTCGGACTCGATGAAATTGTTGTCATAGGTAATATATGGGTTCTCCATATCTGCCCAGAAACCGACGATGTCGGAGAAATCCTCCCACATGCCCTTGTACTCCCACACGGATTCCTTACATTTTTTAATGAACGGCTCGATTCCGTACTCCTCGATCTGCTCCTTGCCGTTTAAGCCGAGCATCTTCTCCACGCCGAGCTCTACCGGCAGTCCGTGTGTATCCCATCCGGCTTTACGCGGCACATATTTTCCCTTCATTGCCTGAAATCTCGGGATCATATCCTTGATCGTACGCGTCTCCACATGACCGATATGCGGCTTGCCGTTGGCGGTTGGTGGTCCGTCATAGAACGTGTAAGTCTCGCCCTGCTTGCGCTGCTCCATACTTTTCTTGAAGATGTCATTGTCTTTCCAGAACTCTCTTACCTGCTTTTCTCTGTCCACAAAATTCAGGTTCGTGTCTACTTTGTTATACATTTTTTCCTCCAAAATAAAACATTTAAGGCTCCCGTCCTGTAAATAGGACGAGAGCCTTTATCGTTATACCACCTAATTACATTGTACACAAACTTCTCCACGCACAGAAACCCTGGGTGTGCTTCTGCAGCTTGAAAAAATCTCATCCGGAGAAAATCTGGATACCCGTTCCCTTTAACGCAGGAAAAGCGTCAGCGCCTACCGTGCTGCCTTCCTGTCTGACACAGGCTCTGCTGTGCCACATCTGCGGCTGCATTTCGGGCTGCGGCTTGGAAGGGATCTTCGTCTGCGGCTTACTCGCACCGCCCCGGCTCGCTTTGCCTTTCATCCACAGCTTACTGTCTTCGTCACTGCCTTTGTCAACTATGTGTAAGTATAAGCCTTGCAAGCCCGCATTGTCAAGGTCTGAAATGCCGTTTCCCGTCTCATCCGGCGCGCCTTTCGTGCACCGTCTGTGCTATCTCCGCTTTGCAATCGTCGAAAAAAAACGCTCCTTGATCTGGTCGATCAAAATGACCGCCTTGCCGTCCGAACCGGTAAACGGTACAAAGCCACCTGCCATCGCAGCATGCCCGCCGCCGTTTCCGATCCCCTGCAGCGCCTCCGCCGTGATCTTGCCGGCGTCGAGAGAAGATTTTTCACTCCGGACGGACAGTTTGATGCCATCCCCTCTCCTTGAGTACACCACGGAAAAAGAAACCTCCACCAGCGCCAGCATAAAGTCAGAGACACTCGCGATCAATGCCTCCGGGCAGTCCTCCCCCGTATCGGCAAAGCTGATATTATCGTACACCTCAATGCTGGAAATCGCCTTGGAATACGCCACCAGATCCTCAAAACACAGGTTGCTGTTCTCCAGTGTGTGGATCTCCTCATAATCACAGTCATCGTACATCCGATAGAGCATCTCGATATCGAGCTTTGACACGCCGCGTGAAAGATTGTGCGTGTCAATGCGGATGCCGTATGTCAGTGCTGTTGCGATCTTTTTATCCATCGCAATGTCATTTTCCATAAAATACTGCGCGATCATCGTTGCGCACGCCCCGACCTCGGGGCGGATGTCCTGAAACCGGTACTGACACTTATCATTGTAAGGATGATGGTCGATGCAGATGATCTCATCTCCCGTAATATTGATGATGTTGGAATTGCCCTTCTGGGAATCCACCAGTATCACTTCGTCCTCATCCGTCAGCACTTCGGTCAGATCCTCCACATTCAACAGTTCAATGTCAAGAATCTCACACAGACGGCCGGTACCGTACCGGTCGATCTTGCCCTTATAGCAGATGCTCGCCTCGATACCCCTGGTTGCAAGCAGCTGCTTCAGACCGTATGCACTTGCAATCGCATCCGGATCCGGGAAATTATGTGTCTGTATATAGACATGCTGTCTGTTGATCTGCTGTAGTAATTCTTCAAACTTTGTCATGCTTTCTCTCTCCTGCATGCGGCTGCCGGCTCACATGGTTACGGCTCTCTGTTCTCTGGCTGCCCGGTGCTGCCGGCTCACATGGTCCAAGCGCTCTGCGTTTTGCTCGCCGATGAAATATCAAAGGTTTTTAGGTCTGCAAAGGTTTTCAGTTCCGGGACCGGCTCCGCAATCTCTCCGAATCCATATGCGGCGTGGATAAACCCGACTCCTGCCGCCCGGCTCGCATCATAATCTCCTTGAATGTCTCCGACATAGACCGCCTCATCCAGCCGGTTCCGCTCTACGACCAGCCGGATATTTTCTCCCTTCTGCCGCAGATTATTGCCATAACACTCTATGTCCTCCACCAGTTCCCACAGATCGTAGTGGTCAAGGAATGCCTCGATATACCCCTTCTGGCAGTTGCTGACAATCGAAAGATGATAGCCGTCCCGCTTCAACGCCGCGAGCGTCTGCGGCACCTGATCGTAGAGTATGCCCCCATGCTCCCGCAGATAATCATTTTCCACCTGACAGCATTCCTTTAGGAGCAGTCTCCGTTTTTCTTCGGGGAATTCCGCAAAGAGGATATCGGCGATTACGTCCATCGTTTTTCCCATTACCCCCTGAATGTCCTGCGTTGTCAGTTCTTTCTCCCTGACCCCGTACTGCCGGATTGCCACATTCCAGGACTTCGCCACATTCTCTGCGGAATCCCACAGGGTTCCGTCCATGTCAAATATGATTCCACGTTTCATGACATCATCTCCCGTTCTCTCTCTTTTGTCTAGGCTTCCTCGGAAAGTCCATACAGTCTCGTGTATTTTTTCTTCATGTAGCGCACGAGCGGCTGCGCGGACACTTCTTTCCCGCACACTGCCGCAATTACCTCTTTCGGTGTCCGCGTGCTTCCATACCAGTGAATCTTCTCATTGAGCCATTTTGTGATCTCACCGATTCTGCCGTCTGCCAGGATCTCATCCACGGAGCCGAGTTCCTCCTCCATCTTCTCGAGGTACATGCCGTCATAGATGCTGCCCAGCAGATAGGACGGAAAATACCCAAACGAGCCGTCCGACCAATGTACATCCTGCAAGATGCCTTCGGCGTCATTTTTCGGAGTGATATGCAAGTATTCCTGCATTTTCTGATTCCAGAGCTCCGGAAGTTTTTCCACCGGCACATGATCGTAGAAAATCGCTTTTTCCATCTCATAACGCAATATAATATGGAAGCAATACGTTACCTCATCCGCCTCGGTGCGCACCATACTGTTCTCCACGCGGTTGATTTCACGCTCAAACGCTTCGAGTGTCACATTCTTAAACTGTGGAAGCAATTCTCCCAGTTTTTCATAGATCGGCTTCCAGAAATTGATATTTCTTCCGAGAATATTCTCATAAAAGCGCGACTGGCTCTCATGCACCCCCATATAGCAGCAGCTGCCCGCCACCGTATTGTCGTATTCCGGGTTGACATTCTGTTCAAAAATTGCATGTCCGCCCTCATGAATCGCAGAAAACATGGCGCTGAGCGGCTCCGTCTCATAGTAGTGGTTCGTCACACGCACATCCTTTGAAGAAAAATTCGTCGTAAACGGATGCTCCGTCTCCCCGACAGCTCCCGCATCCCTGCGGAATCCGATGTAATCAAGCAGCAGCCACTGTACCCTGCGCTGTGCGTCCGGATCAGCATAGGCATGAAATGTCGGATTTTCCGGCATTTTCTTTGCAGTAATCTGCTCTACTAACGGTATCAGTTCCGTCTTCACTTCCTCAAACAGCCGGTCGATCGTTGCCTGATCCATGCCCTCCTCACACTGTTCCAGAAGTGTGTCATACACATCCTTTCCCGGATCTGTATAGCCGATTACCTGCTTCGTCATCTCAATCATATTCCGGAGGTGCGGTGCATAAATGGAAAAGTCCGATGCATTTTTTGCTTCTTCCCATGCATTTCCGGATTCCGCCGCTGCCCGCACAAACGCCTCATATAAATCCGCCGGTATTCTTTTATTGCGGTCGTAATCGCGCTTCATGCGTTTTACAATGAATCTCCATGTGTCATCTAACGCATCATATTCCGCAGGCTGCGCCAGTTTCTCCAGAAATTCTCCCAGTTTCTCCGATGTCCCCATCTCAAAGCTCTTCGCGGAAAAATAGGTCAGCGCATCCACATGCGCCGCCTGCCCAAGCTTCGGCACTGTCGTCTGCATATCCCACTGCAATAATCCTGTCACATGATCATACTGATTCATTTCTTTTAAATATTCTTTAAATTCTTCTAATAATCTACTCATCTTATCTCCTGATTTTTTCTTTATTCCGCCGGCATACCGTCAATGATTTATCGCGGATTCCTTCTCCTGACCGTTGCTTTCCCATACACCTTCAGTCGCTCTTTGACGCATACTTTCCATGTCTGCGGGTCTTACCCTGCGAACCTGCCAGCACTCGTTTTGTCACGCTGATTTTGAGTTCCGGCAAAAGTCCATAAACAGCTGCTTTCTGCGCATCCATATCTCGGCGATGCTCTTCTGCACATCCGATATTCCGTGGAACTTCCGGGAGGCATCCGCTAGGATTCATTTTCCCTTGTTTCTGCACTGCTTTCTGTGCATCCAATGTTCCATGGAACTTCCGGGAGGCATCTGTCAGCATTCATTTTATCATATCTTACATAGACTGTCACGAATTATGTCGGGTGACGAAAAGCCAGGGGAGATGAGACTGGCGGGGATGGAAATCTGATAGAATCCTGAGCCTCACGGGTCTGGGAGTATATTTTTCTCTCTCCAGACCCGGTTTTCTTCCTTGAGCGGGTCTGGAAGCGTATTTTTCTTTTCCTAGACCCGGTTTCTGGGCTTGACTACCCAAAATGGTTGACATAATTTCAATCCCCGGGTCTAGCTGCTTATTTTCGCATTCCCAGACCCGGTTTTCTTCCTTGGGCGGGTCTGGAAGCGTATTTTTCTTTTCCCAGACCCGGTTTCCGGGCTTGACTGCCCAAAATGGTTGACATAATTTCCATTTCCCGGGTCTAGCTGCTTATTTTCACATCTCCAGACCCGGTGTCGCACAAAAACAATTCAAATAAGTTAGCATAATTCCAACTCATGGGTCTGAGCGCACCTTTTCTCCACTCCAGACCCGCAAAACATCTTTAGCACTGTTTCTAAAGCATATCCCACAAAAATATAGCTTTCTTATAATATTATAGCTTCCTTCTAACCCGCAAAAATGATACGATAAGAGCGCAACCCATTGATTTTTCTGACATTTAGCACAGGTCTGCCGCACTACCGCACCGGCAGCCAGAAAGGCGGTTCCATTGAAACATTTTCTCCGATTGACCGACTATACCAAAGCTGACATTTACGAAATCTTCCATATCACCGATGAGATCCTGGAGGGGCACTATCAGAATCTGCTGCAGGGCAAAAGCGTCGTTTTATTTTTCCCGGAATCCAGCATCCGCACAAGGGTCACGTTTGAGAAGGCCATCGCGCTTTTGGGCGGTCAGCCGATTTTGTTTCCAAGTTCCGCTCTCGACAAAAAGGAAGATTTGCAAGACGTCGTCGGCTACCTCAACAACTGGGCCAATCTGCTTGTCGTCCGCCACCGGGATATGGCCGCTTTGGAAAAAATCGCTGCATCTGCATCCGTACCTGTCATCAATGCGCTGACCGACGCAAATCATCCCTGTGAAATGGTTGCAGATCTGTATGCGCTCTCAAAAATACGGAATGATTTTACCAAGGATCACTTTCTGTTCTGCGGTGTCACAGGAAATATCGGGCTGGCTTGGAAGGAAGCCTCCGAAGTGATGGGCTTTTCGCTGGAGCAGTGCTGTATTCCGGGATATGAGATGGATGGCGTGCCCTCGCATCACTGCATCCGCGACGCCATCCGTGGAAAAGACATCATCTGCACCGACTCACTGCCGGCCGACCTTCTTTCCGCCTCCCGCGGCTGCACCGTCGATCTTGCTGCCATGAAGCTGGCAAACGAGGGTGCCATCTTAAATCCCTGCCCGCCTTTTTACCGCGGTGAGGAAATCTCAAACGATGTCATCGACTCCGACTATTTCGTCGGATATGAATTTAAAAAACATCTGCTCACCGTCCAGCAGGCAATCATGGTGTACTGCTTAACACACTAAACTTTTCATATAACGCATTAAGCTTTTCATTTTTTGACATAACACAATATTTTCTGCAAGAAAAAATCCTGTTTTGCAGGATTCTCCGCCTGCGGCGGGTTGCTCTAGCGATATAATTCCACTCCGACGCAGTGCGATCCTGCCCGGAGGGCTTTTTCATTCATAGGATGTAATTTCCTATGAATAAAAAAAAGACATGCAGGTTAATACCCGCATGTCTTCAATGTCCAGTCACCGTTTCCGGAGCGCACCAGCACCCACTGCCAGTCCTGATAAATTTCGTTTGGATTGAGGCTTCCGTCTCCGCCGTGCTTGTCCGTCTGAAAATCTGACAGAAGAACAATTGCCTGATCTGCCTGATACTGATCTGCCCATTCCGGCTCCGCTTCCCGCACGCTCTCCTCATCGTACCGGAAAGACGTCATCACACATCCCGGAAAATGATCGTCGAAATACTCCTGCGCGGTATCCATCGCCGCACTGATCTCCTCCTGCGAATAATAGTCGGACGCTCCAATCTCTCTCTTGACTCCGCTCCTCGCTCCGTTGCCAAAACATACAGCGATCACTCCCACAACCACTGCGGCGAGCAGTACAGCACCCAGAATCTGAAAGATCCTCTCATACTGTTTTGTCCCCATGTTCTTTCCCCTTATTCCTGTGTTCTCTGATAGAATGTGTACACATTCCTATCTTTCTATCATACTCTGCCTGGCTCCATTCGTCAATCATCCGCCACAGAATCTTTCACATAAATACAGAAAAAGCGGCCGGTGCCTTCTCCTAGTCAATCAGATCATTCTGAAAACGCGACAGGTGCTCATACGGAAGAATCAGCCGGCCACGGTACAGCCCGCACCCGTCATTGATGAGGCTGTTGTCGATTGCCGCAAACATATTGACATCCAGCTTTGCAAGCTCGAGTTCGTGCAGTCTCCGGCAGCGCTCGTAGGCTTCATCAAAGTAGACACATTCCCCCTCAGGGATGGCATCCCTTCTCGCCCGGTCGCTCTCCTGCTTTTTCTCATACCCCAGATGATTGGCGGGTCCGATCTCTGCAATATCGTCCATCCGCTTCGTCCGAAGCTGCATCTCCATGTAGCACTTCGCGCTGTTATCAAAGAACGTAATATGCAGGGAGCGGTAGCCGTCCGGGTCCACATGCGCGATATAATCGCGGTAATACGGGCGCACCGCATCCGAAAGCAGTGGGGAGTCGCTCTCCTTCACACCTCCGGCGGGCTCCGCCGTAAATCCGCGCTCCTCCAGAAATCCCTTAAGCACATTGGCAATCTCATACAGATAACGGATCTCCTCCCGCTCTCCGTCCTCCGGATTCTTAAGATGGCACTTCGGCATGGAGATGACAATCCGGTACGCAATCAGATCCCGGAAGCAGTTCAAGCGTTCCTGCAATTCCGACACCGGCGGATACGTTCCGTTCTTCGTATAGTAATCATAGATGTACTCCACAACATAACCGTTGAACTTCGACTCCGCACGGATCAAAGACTTGATCCGCCCTTTGAATGTAAAGGACAGATAAGGATATTCCCGCGCCATATATTTATAGAATTCCCGGATCTTCTGCGACTGCGCCGTCAGGAAATCATTGTGCTCGAGCAATTCCATAATCTGCGACAGAAATTCACAGTGCCTGACATCCACTTCATTCCCGGTCTGCACTGCGGACTGCCGCAGGTCTTCGGTGTATTTTTTCAAAATCTTTAAGACGGTGTCTCCAGAATAGAGATAATCATTTAATGTAATCATAGGCGTACCTTCTTTAGGTTTCTACCTATATTTTCAGATATATTTTTTATCTCGTCAACACCTTTTTACAGTACCGGTGCGCTCCGCAATGCGGGCATACCAGCTTCCTTCTGGTCAGCGTGTGCGGTCCCATAACATAAGCACCCATCTCAGGCACAAATCGCGTCTTACACTCCGGACACTCATAAGCTCCTGCATCACGATCAAGAATGCATGCAATCGCAATGCCGATCACAATGACAACTATGCCGACTGCAATCAGCGCAATCCGCATCCAGTCCTCCATCGGAAATGCTCCCGCTACCACAAACATTGGCGTAGCTGCAATAATCACGAGCGCCGATACCATTCCGGATAAAATAATTTTCTTCTTGCTTTCCTGTGCTTCTTTCACTAAATTCACCATATTCTCCTCCGCTTTCTCCCGATACTCTGTCTCGGAAATCCGTTCTCCTGTCAGCAATTCGTTTACAGATAGATCCAGTTCGTTGCATAACGGCAGCAGCAGTGAAATCTCCGGGAAACCATTTCCGCGCTCCCATTTTGAGATCGTCTTATCACTGATTCCCAGCTGCTCCGCCAGCTGTCTCTGCGTGTAACCCTTTTTCTTTCTCTCATCTGCAATAAATTTTCCTGTCTTAATCTGATCCATGTCTTCCTCCTTTCTGGTCTCATTATGTTCCCGCTCCCACGGCTTTCACACACACGCAGCGTAGAATATGGTGAATTTGTGCGGATTCTACGCTCCGTCGAGTGGCCTCTTGCCCGCGATCTCTCAGTTCCATGACTGTTATCCTAGACTCCGACAGCTACAGTTTCCCTCTCCGGCAACCGCCGATCCAGATCCCGGCAGCTACAGTTTCCCACTTTAATGCAAAAAAGGCTCCCAAGGAAAACCCTGGGAGCCTTAAATTTACTGAATAATATTTAATTACTCGATGATTGTAGCAACACGGCCTGAACCTACAGTTCTACCACCCTCACGGATAGCAAATGTAAGACCCTGCTCCATAGCTACCGGGTGAATTAACTCGATAGTCATCTCGATGTTATCACCAGGCATGCACATCTCTGTACCAGCCGGAAGGTTGCAAACACCTGTTACGTCTGTTGTTCTGAAGTAGAACTGCGGACGATAGTTGTTGAAGAACGGAGTATGACGACCACCCTCGTCCTTTGTCAGAACGTAAACCTGAGCTGTGAACTTGTGATGGCAGGTAACAGTACCTGGCTTAGCAAGAACCTGTCCACGAACGATCTGGTCACGGTTGATACCACGAAGTAATGCACCGATGTTATCACCAGCCTGAGCCTCGTCTAACTGCTTACGGAACATCTCGATACCGGTTACAACGGTTGTCTGAACATCATCTCTAACACCAAGAATCTCAAGGTTATCATTCAGATGTAATGTACCTCTCTCAACACGTCCGGTAGCAACTGTACCACGACCTGTGATTGTGAATACATCCTCAACAGGCATAAGGAAAGGAAGGTCTGACTTACGGTCAGGAGTTGGGATATACTCATCAACTGCATCCATGAGTTCCTTAATGCAATCGCAAGCAGGATCGTCATTTGATGTAGCCTCAAGAGCCTTAAGAGCTGAACCCTTGATGATTGGGCACTCGTCATCGAAATCATACTCAGCGAGTGTTTCACGAACTTCCATCTCTACGAGTTCAAGGAGTTCTGGGTCATCAACTTGGTCAGTCTTGTTAAGGAATACGATGATTGCTGGAACGCCTACCTGACGAGCAAGGAGAAGGTGTTCTTTAGTCTGAGCCATAGGACCGTCAGTTGCAGCGATAACAAGGATAGCACCATCCATCTGAGCAGCACCTGTGATCATGTTCTTGATATAGTCAGCATGGCCCGGGCAGTCAACGTGAGCATAGTGACGCTTGTCAGTTTCATACTCAACGTGAGCTGTGTTGATTGTGATACCACGTTCTCTTTCTTCAGGAGCCTTATCGATATCTGCATAGTCCTCAAACTTTGCATAGCCCTTGTTTGCAAGATACTTTGTGATAGCAGCAGTAAGAGTAGTCTTACCATGGTCAACGTGACCGATTGTACCAATGTTTACATGTGGCTTGGTACGATTAAAATGTTCTTTTGCCATTGGAATTTTCCTCCTTAAAATTTACAATAGAAAAATTGTCAAAGATATTCTATCAAATAAGAATAGAAATATCAAGAGTTTTTTATAAAATTATATGCAACTAATTAGTCTTTCTTAGCTCTTTCGCTAATGATAGACTCACTAATTGACTTAGGAACAGGCTCGTAACCGTCCGGCTCCATTGTGTACTGACCACGACCCTGAGTCTTTGAACGAAGGTCATTAACGTAGCCAAACATTTCTGAAAGCGGAACTCTTGCATTAATCTGCTTAGCACCTGCTCTGTCTTCCATACCCTGAATCTGTCCACGACGAGAGTTAAGGTCGCCGATAACATCGCCCATATATTCTTCAGGAACGATAACTGTAACCTTCATCATTGGTTCGAGGATGATTGGGTTAGCCCTCTTAGCAGCATCCTTGAATGCCATAGAACCTGCAATCTTAAATGCCATTTCTGACGAGTCGACTTCGTGATAAGAACCATCATAAAGCTCAACTCTAACGTCAACAACGTTGTAGCCTGCAAGGATACCACTCTTCATAGCACCCTGAATACCGGCGTCAACAGCAGGGATATATTCCTTAGGAATAGCACCGCCGACGATTTGGTTTACAAATTCGTAGCCCTTGCCGATGCCATTTTCATCAAGGTTAGGCATAATACGAATCTTAACGTGACCGTACTGACCTGAACCACCTGACTGTCTCTTATACTTAAGGTCTGAAGAGCTTTCCTGCTGGATTGTTTCCTTATAAGCAACCTGAGGAGCACCAACGTTAGCCTCAACCTTAAATTCACGAAGAAGACGGTCAACGATAATTTCAAGGTGAAGTTCACCCATACCTGCGATAATAGTTTGTCCTGTTTCTTCGTCAGTATATGCTTTAAATGTTGGGTCTTCTTCTGCAAGCTTTGCAAGAGCAATACCCATCTTTTCCTGACCTGCTTTAGTCTTTGGCTCAATAGCAACACGGATAACAGGGTCAGGGAAATTCATTGATTCGAGAACGATTGGATGATCTTCGTCGCAAAGAGTATCACCTGTTGTAGTATTCTTTAAACCTACTGCAGCAGCGATATCACCTGAATAAGCTACAGGAATATCCTCTCTGTGGTTAGCGTGCATAAGAAGGATTCTGCCCATTCTTTCCTTTTGGTCCTTAACAGAGTTAAGGCAAGGAGTACCGGCAGCAATCTGACCTGAATATACACGGAAGAAACAAATCTTACCAACGAACGGGTCAGTAGCAATCTTGAATGCAAGAGCTGAGAATGGCTCGTCATCAGATGAATGACGGAATTCTTCCTCTTCTGTATCAGGATTTACACCCTTGATTGAGTCAACGTCGGTAGGAGCCGGCATATAGTCAACAATTGCATCAAGGAGTGGCTGAACACCCATATTACGATAAGCTGTACCGCAACAAACAGGAACCATTGAGTTTGCGATAGTAGACCTACGGATAACCTTCTTGATTTCGTCGACAGTAATAGCGTCTTCGCCCTCTTCGAAGTATTTTTCCATAAGGTCCTCATCCATCTCAGCAACATGCTCAACAAGCTCAGTTCTGTACTTTGCAGCGAGTTCCTTCATATCATCAGGGATTTCTCTGATTTCAAATTTCATACCCTTTTCTTTATCAGGATCGATATAGATAACGGCATGGTTTTCTACGAGGTCAATAATACCCTCAAAGGTATCCTCACTTCCGATTGGAAGCTGGATAGGAAGAGCATTACATTTAAAACGGTCTTTAACCATATTAAGAGCTCTGTAGAAGTCAGCACCCATAATATCCATCTTATTAACGAATATCATACGAGGTACTTTATATTCATCAGCCTGGCGCCATACGGTTTCAGACTGTGGCTCAACACCGCCCTTTGCACAAAGAACAGTAACTGAACCGTCAAGTACACGAAGTGAACGCTGAACCTCAACTGTGAAGTCAACGTGACCCGGTGTATCGATAATATTGATTCTATGCTTTTTCCAGAAACAAGTAGTTGCAGCAGATGTGATTGTGATACCACGCTCCTGCTCCTGCTCCATCCAGTCCATTGTTGCAGCACCTTCGTGTGTTTCACCAATCTTGTGGTTTACACCTGTATAATACAGAATACGCTCGGTGGTTGT
>ERZ780202.1184-NODE-1184-length-15165-cov-3.497617_pt1 | contig 15165 bp, 15 predicted proteins | sample MGYA00510978_ERZ780202 | MGnify/ENA primary metagenome ERZ780202 (study PRJEB29588, sample SAMEA2155689) | human gut metagenome | biome: human gut; feature: human-associated habitat; material: faeces | place: Denmark | collected 2008/2010 ...
ACAACGGCTATAACGGCACCGAGTACAAAGAATCCGCCTGCGGGGAGAATGAACAGCGTCATAGGCTCTATAAATTCAGGCATTACGGTAATTCCGAACCACTGACCCGAACCGAATATCTCACGGACGGAGCCTACAAGCACAAGCGTCAGCGTAAAGCCGAGTCCCATTCCAAGACCGTCCATTATCGACGGAATGACCTTGTTTTTAGATGCGAACATTTCCGCTCTGCCGAGAATGATACAGTTAACTGTGATAAGGCTCAGGTACATACCAAGGCTCGAATAAATATCGGGGGCGAAAGCCTGTAATATAAGGCTTACAAATGTTACAAAGCCTGCTACTATAACTATATATGCAGGAAGTCTTACCGTGTCGGGAATCACTTTTTTAAGCAGAGAGATAACTATATTTGAACATACAAGTACAAACGTTGTGGAAAGTCCCATTCCTACACCGTTTGCCGCCATTGTTGTAATGGCGAGCGTGGGACACATACCGAGCAGCATTACCATGTTCGGATTTTCTTTTATAAGTCCTTTGGTAAATTCCTTCAGATTACTCATTCGGCTGTACCTCCTTATCCATTACCGAGTATGCCTTTACGGCAAGATTTACAGCCTTCGCCATACCTTTTGAAGAAAACGTCGAGCCTGTAATTCCCTGTACCTCGTTTTCGTTTTTCGGCTCTGACTTGACTATTGAAATATCCGACTTCACGCCGTAGAACCTCTGCAAAAATGCATCGTCGTTTATTTTTGAGCCAAGACCCGGAGTTTCGCCGAGTGCGATTATGCTTATACCGCTTACTGCGCCGTTTTTGTCTATCGCTATTACTGCGTCGATACCATCTGCGGCATAGCCGTCAACAACGGTTTCAAAAAGGAACGTGCCTTTTGTCTTGTTCTTTACTATCTTTACGATATTATCAAACTCTTCACCGTCCAGCTTTGCCGCCGCTTTATCTGTGATAAGCGCATATTCGCCCTCGCCGTCTGCGGCGATACAGCCTGCTTTCAGATTATCCGTCAGTACACCGGACGTATCGACATAAGTCAGATTATATGTAACTATCAGCAGTGTGCAGATAAGAGTACAGATAATTGACAATACAAGCACGGGCTTAATTTTTTTCAGTACGTTCATTTCTTACCGCCTTTCTGCTCACGTGCCGCACCGAATGCCTTCGGCACTGTGAAGCGGTCGATAAGCGGAGAAAGGATATTCATAAGCAGTATCGAGTACGATACGCCCTCAGGCATACTGCCAAAGCAACGTACGAGCATAGTCACAAGTCCGCAGCCGATGCCGAAGATTATCCTGCCCTTTGTGGTGATGGGGGTAGTCGCATAGTCGGTAGCCATGAATATTGCACCGAGCAGAAGTCCGCCCGAAAGAACAGACGCTAATGCACCCTCAAGGCTTCCGCTTGAGAATATCGACAGCACGAACACCGTACCGATGAAGCACAGCGGCGTTACTGGCGATATTACACGGACAGCTACTAAGAAAATTCCGCCTATAAGCAGTGCAAGAGCGCAGGTTTCGCCGATACAGCCGCCTGTTGTTCCGAAGAACGGGTCGGCGAGCGAAACGGGAGTTTCGCTTACAAGAGGTGTCGATGTAGTTACTATCTCTCCTGCATTACGGTAATAGAATGGCTCTGCCCATGTCGTCATATAGGACGTGAACGACAGCATAAGCACTATTCTGCCGGTTATTGCAGGGTTTGCAAAGTTCTGACCGATACCGCCGAAGAACTGCTTTACTATTACTATTGCTACAAAGCAACCGATTATTGCCATATAAAAAGGCAATGTGACGGGCAGGTTGAACGCAAGGAGCATACCTGTTACTACAGCGGACAGATCGCTTATCGTGTTGCTTCTTTTCATTATCTTTCTGCAAGCCCACTCGAAAATCACGCAGGACGTGCAGCATATTACTGTCATTACGAGCGCTCTCAGCCCAAAGATCCACACAGACGCAAACAGGGCGGGGAGCAGTGCTATAATAACGCTCAGCATTATCTTCTGAGTCGTAACACCCGACTTTATGTGCGGTGACGGCTCTATTATAAGTTTAGACATATATTATACCCTTACTTTCCTTTCCTTGTTGACTGCTCACGCAGAAATGCCTTTGCAAGCTGATTCTTTTCCGCAAGGTTACGCTTTGCCGGACAGACAAAGCTGCAAGCGCCGCAGTTGACGCAGAGGTTTACCTTCAGCTTTTCAAGTCGCCTTGCATCCCTCATATCAAATGCGTGTTCAAGCTCTGTCGGCAGAAGATTCATACTGCAGGCTTTTACGCACTTGCCGCAGCGTATGCACTCTGACGGCTCATACACGGGGCTGTCTGCGAACATAAGCACTGCGTTGTTTGTTTTGGAAAGCGGATAGTCGGGGTCGAATGCACACGCACCCATCATAGGTCCGCCGAGTATTATTCTGTCGGGTTTGTCGGAAAGCTCGGCGTAATACACTATCTCGCCTATCGACATTCCGACGGGAACAATGAAGTTTGACGGCTTCTTCACAATATTTCCGTCAACAGTTATTCTTCTTTTTACAAGCGGCATACCTGTTCTTATATACTGTGCGATAAATGCCGCAGTGGAGGAATTGGCCACTATACAGCCGCTTGCAAGAGGCAGTGTGCCTTCCTTTACCACTCTGCCTGTCGTGCTGAAAATAAGCGTTTTCTCAGCACCCTGCGGATAGCTTGACTTAAGTGCCTTTACTGTGATGTTGTCGTGCTTTTCGCAAAGCCTTGTCATTTTCTCGATTGCCTTCGGCTTATTCTTTTCAATGCCGATAATGCACTTCGGTATACCGAGATATTTCAGCATAAGCAAAACACCCTCAAGAACGTCCTCGCCATCCTCCATAAAGCAACGGTAGTCGGAGGTTATGTAAGGCTCGCACTCCGCACCATTTATAATAAGGAAATCAGGCTGTTTTTCTTTGGGGTCAAAGCCGAGCTTCAGCGAGGTAGGAAAGCCTGCGCCGCCAAGACCTATGGAGCCGCTGTTTCTTACCGCCTGCAAAAACTGCTCCCTGTTTTCTACAGTAGGCGGACAGACGCTGTCGCTGACTTCTTCGAGGCCGTCATTCTCAATAACTACCGACTGCATATTTCTGCCCGATATATGCAGGACATCGGTTATTGCCGTTACCGTTCCCGATATACTGCTGTGAACGGGTGCGGACATAGCCGCCTCACTGCTGCCTATCACATCGCCTATCTTCACCTTGTCGCCGACCTTTACTGTCGGGGTACACGGTGCACCGAGATGCTGAGCCATACTTATCACTACCTTGTCGGGCAGTGGGAGCGTTACTGTTTCACTCTCGGCGGAATGTTTGAAGTGCGGCAGCTTTACCTGATGTAAAAGCATAAATTATACCCTCCGGATTCATTCCCGTTTTATAGTTATATACAGTTTTATTTTACACTAATTAATGCGTATAGTCAAGAAAAAATGCATATTGTCGGGATTATCTGAGAATTTGCTCGTTCCCCCACCTATTTGTCGATTGTGATAATTCTGTGAAAGTTATTTCTACCCCCTTGACATGGAGTAAACTCCAGGTTGTACAATATAGCCACAGCGAATGAAAACCGTAAAAAACAGGAGGAATTAAAGATGAAAATATCATCCAAAGAAGAATTTGAAAAGCTCAACGTATTCGGCACAGGCACAGCTAACACGGCTTACGCAAAATATTTCATTGGGGATTCTTTTTTAAATCCCCTGACAAAGGCAGAGGACGGATTATTCCTCGCAAATGTAACATTTGAGCCGGGCTGCCGCAACAACTGGCATATCCACCACGCTAAAAAAGGCGGCGGTCAGCTACTTATCTGCACCGCAGGCGAGGGCTGGTATCAGGAATACGGCAAGGCCGCAGTAAGCCTTGTACCCGGTACAGTCATCGTTATCCCCGAGGGAGTAAAGCACTGGCACGGTGCAAAGAAGGACAGCTGGTTTTCTCATATAGCGATTGAAATGCCCGGCGAGGAATGCTCAAGCGAATGGTGCGAACAGGTTTCGGACAAAGAATACAATGCACTGTAATTTAAATAAAGGAGAATCTCATTTATGAAAAAGCAAACAGCAGGAAGAGATGCACTCAATGAGATATACTCTTTTCAGAGGCTTGGCTCAGGTAACATATCGGATCAGGCATAAATTTGTTGCAATGAACCTCAAAAAATATGCAATCCATAGCCGCAGAAAGCACATATTTTTCTAGGTTTTTGCTATTTTGGAGCGTGGTTTCTGCATTCAGGCATAATTCGGCATTAATTTAACCCCGATTCGTTTCCAAATCGGGGTTTTCTGCAGGCAAAAATGACGTTACCGACAAGGCAACGTCATTTTTCTTATCTGATAAATATCATCATTACAGCGGACAGTATCGCCGAAATCAACGGAAATCCGACAAGCGTCAACAGCCACTTTTTGATCATCGTATTTTTATGGATATACGGCATCAGATCCTCAGTACCGGGAATTATCCACGCATTGGTGTGACCCACCCAGTAGGTGTCAATGAAAAATCTGTCAAACAGTCCCGATATTATCAGTATAGCGGTGATCTGCCAGAAGCCTTCAAGAAAGCCCCTCGCACCGTTTATGTAATACACGCAGAAAAGCGTGACCACAAGTAGCGGTAAAACCGAGAAAAGCTTGAACAGGTTAGCGTTCTTTATGATCTGCTTTTTGGTGATAAGCTCTTTTTCAATTACCCTGTCCCACACCGGTTTTTCATAAAAGCAGACAAGATTGACATTTTTCTTTGCAATGCCGACAACACAGCCCAGAAGCAATATAAAACTTGCCGCAAGACCTTCAATGAATATAAGCGCAAATATCATAATTTTCTCCCAATTTAAGTTACATTTAACTAACTGTACTGTACCGGATTTACCGATATTCCTTTACAAAGCCAGTCCTATTGCCCATGCGATAAGTCCTGCCAAAGCCGCAACGGGTACTGTCATTATAAGCAGTTTCAGCATTTTTGTTGACTTGTACTTAGGATCGTGCCATGTGTCAAGCAGATCTTCTGTGCCGGGGATTATCCACCATTTCGACTTTGCTACCCAAAGGTAGTCAACGAAGAACCAGTCGAAAAATTCCATTCCGTAGAACAGGACGTAATACTGCCACGCACACTCAAAATAGTCTCTTGCACCGTTTATAAAGAGTATCATGACTATCGGGAATATTAGATCTCCTATCAGAAGCAGGGTCATTGAAATGACAGTACGTTGCTTTATTCTCTTTGCGGTCGTAAGCCCCATTTCTATAACTCTGTCCTGCATTACCTTCGGATAGAATATAATTCCGCCTACAGGCCCTTTTCTGCCGACAAGCGCAAGCATAAAAAGTGCAAACCATACCCACAGGATAAGAATTTCTATAACCAGTTTAAGTATCAGCATATTTTCTCCTCCTTTTTATTTATTCCGAATTTGATTATACACGACTAACTTATTTGTGTCAATATAGGAAATAAACAAATCCGCCTGCCGTGTGACAAGCGGATTTCAATATTATTTCAACTTGTAGGAAAAGTCAGTTTTTTCAAAAAAAGTGCTTGTCCTCAATCCCTAACCCCAAACCCCTTCCCCATGGTAAAGGGCTGTGTATGCTTGGTTGGCTTTGCGTCCTGCAAAGCCTTGCGGCATACACGCCTGGCATCCGTGCCGGGGCTATATTACTGGGGCTACCGCCCCTAGACCAAGCAAGGATGCTTGCAGTCAGCCACACCAAGCCACTGCACGATGCAAAACCAACAAAGCAAGCAACGCTCGACACCCCATTTTTATCAATGATGGAGGTTTATCTATAAGCTATTATTTCTTCTTGGCTTTATTTTTCGGCACAGGCGTTATCTGTTCGAGAATTTCGACCGCCTTTGCCGTAAGCTCCCTGTCCTCTATATCAAGTATATAATGCTCCTTTGCGCCGTCATACGGCACACCGCACTCAGCGCCCGACATAAGCTCTTCGATTTCGGGGAGCTTTTTAACAAATACCGTATTGTCGCAGACAAGCAGGACAGGCTTATCGTTAACATAAACCATATATTCGCCGAACATCTTTTTATACCGCACGTTTTCGATGCCGACAAGCTGTTCACATACGAACTCTATATATTCCTGCGATGTTGCCATTTCTCAGCTCCTGCCTTCTTTTCTCTTTACAAAAAATCTTATCGCAAACAGCACCGCCAGCATAAGCGCCACCGAGAAGCCAAGCACTATGAATACATTATGCACAAAGCCCGACAGCAGATAGCCGACAACGCACACCGCCGCAACTGTCAGCGCATAAGGAAGCTGTGTCGAAACGTGATTGACGTGGTCGCACTGCGCACCTGTCGATGCCATAATGGTGGTGTCCGAGATAGGCGAGCAGTGGTCGCCGCACACCGCACCCGCAAGGCAGGCTGAAATGCAGATGATGACCATTGACGGAATTTCTCCCGTCTGCGAAACATTCGCAAGCTCCGCCTCAAACACGCTCGTAACGATAGGGATAAGTATGCCGAACGTTCCCCACGATGTACCCGTTGCAAAAGCAAGCCCGATAGCCACCACGAACAGTATTACAGGCAGAAGCACGCTCAGCGCCGTTGCACTCTGTACCACTCCCGAAACAAAAGCGCCTGCTTCAAGGTGGTTTGTCATCGTTTTAAGTGTCCACGCAAAAGTCAGTATAAGTATCGCAGGCACCATCTGCTTGAATCCTGCGGCGATAGAATCCATACATTCGTTGAACTTCAGCACACGGCGGAGCATATAATATGCGATTATAACTATCAGCGCCGAGATAGAGCCGAGCGACAGACCGTAAGCCGCATCACAGTTTGCAAATGCCGTCACAAAATCCGTACCGGAGAAAAATCCGCCGGTATAAATCATACCCACAACGCAGAACACGATAAGCACAGCAACCGGAAGTATAAGGTCTATAACCCTGCCACGCTCGGTAACAGGCTGTGCGTCCTGCTCGTAAGTCTTGTTTTTTGTCGTGAAAATATCACCGTTCTTTGCGTTATCCTCGTGTATTTTCATCGGTCCGTAATCCGTATCGCTCACCGATATGAATATTACCATAAGTATCGTTAAAAATGCGTACAGATTATACGGAATAGTGTTTATGAACAGTGATATTCCGTTTACGCCCTCGACCGTACCGCTTACCGCCGCCGCCCACGATGAGATAGGTGCGATAATGCAGATTGGTGCGGCTGTCGAATCTATAAGATATGCGAGCTTTGAACGTGATATGTTGTGCTTGTCGGTTATCGGCCTCATTACCGAGCCTACAGTCAGACAGTTGAAATAATCGTCTACGAATATCAGCACACCGAGGAAAAACGTTGACAGTGCAACTCCACGTCTGCCCTTGATATGAGCCGCCGCCCATTCACCGTAGGCACGGCTGCCGCCCGCCTTGTTCATCAGTACAACGATTATTCCCAGTACAACAAGGAACACCAGTATTCCGACATTGTATGCGTTTGAAAGATTTGTTATAAGTCCGTCCTGCACGACTGCCTTGAACGTTCCCTCAAATCCCGTTCCCGATGCCGCTGCATAGATTATTCCGCCCGACAATATTCCGATAAACAGCGAGGAATACACTTCCTTTGTGATAAGCGCAAGCCCTATCGCTATGACCGGCGGAAACAGCGACCACAGCGTACCTTTGGCTTCGGTTATCGGTGCGGCAATAATACAGCATACCGTAAAAGCCACGATAAGCAATCCAAACACCGCTTTGCTCAGATAAGATTTTTTCTTCTTTTCCATTGTTACTTCCTTTTCGCCCGTAAGCCATTCATACGGGCGGATTTACGTTTTAAGATACTTTAATGGTACATTATTTCGGCTCTGTTGTCAAGCGTTTACAGTTTAAAACCGCCGTAAAAAAGCGTATTTCCTGCACTTGCAACCAAAAATTCCGCCCCGATGATACGGGACGGAAAAATCTGTATTCAATATGCTATCCGAACCCGTCAAACTTCCCTGTACTCCATAGTATACAGATACTGACCGGATTTCAGTTGCTTTTTAGCGGTATTCTTCATTCCGCACTTAGTGTATTTAGCTACCTTAAGCTCAGTGTCGGTATCAAGCACGCAGGGTATACCCTCCCTTGCCGCTTCGGAAAAAGGGTGTTCCAGTATCCTTTTCATATATCCTTTCCCCTGATATTCACGCAGAACTACCACCATCGACACCGCTACATAATCCTTTTCCTTTTTGTAGACTTTGGCATAAAGCTCCTCACTTGAACCTGCCACAATTCTCACACTGCGAAATGACATCTCCCTGAGCATTCTCCCGACCACATGTAACGCAGGCTTCAGCTTTATTTTAGTGCTTTTGCGCCAATACGCAAGAAACCCCTCGTGATTGTCGGACGTAGTGTACAAAACCCCCGAATTGTAGAAATACTCCGTCATTATCTCAAACGCCTTTATAATATCCTCACGGGGCGCAGTTGTGGCAATACCGTCGCCCTCTGCGGCGAATGCTTCGCCGATAAGCGTTCCGTAATGCGCCAGCTCTTCCTTTGTCATATTGCTTACTTTCTGCATGGTTTTTTCGCTCCTGTTTTAAGGTTAGTTATCGCTAATTATATTATAACCGATTTCAATCCGGCAGTCAACCAAAAATTCCGCAATTTCCAAAGCAGACCATTTATATCAAAAACAGCGTTTTATCTTCGTGCCGCATATTACACTCCGTAATATTTTAAATCCACATTTCCATTTCTCCGCTGTCGCTGAATCCGATTTTTTCATACAGCCGCCGTCCGACAGCCGACGGTTTCAGCCGTACATTGTGAACTCCCTTGCCTTTAAGCCATTCGATAAGTTCTTTCATTATAAGAGAAGCATATCCGTTTCTTCTCTTTTCGGGAACGCAATATACATCAATGACATATCCATACATCGGAGTTTTGAAAAAGCAGAACGGCACATCTTCCTTTATCACAGCACCGCCGCACGCAACCGCCTTGCTGTTTTCATATACGAGATAGTGACAGCATTTTTCCTGTGAGTACAGTTCTTTGTATTTTGCGTATATTTTACTCTCGGCGTTCTCCTGAAGCAACGTTACTGAACCTACCTCTTTGAACATATCCATTTTCATTTGAACCACAATGTCAAGGTCTTTTATCTCCGCTTTTCTGACTTCCATAATTACAGCCTTTCGCATATTCGATTATATAAACATTGCCATATAAACCGGAACACATAAAATGTCCTGTTCCTTGCACATATCCTTTGTATACACAATGTATCTGTTCAGTATCCGCCCGGAATATTTTTCGGTAAATACATCAAGCGATCTATGCGTTTTATAACCCGATGATTTTACCTCTATCGGCACTATCTTATTTTTCCTTGCAAGCAGGAAATCAACCTCATAATTATGCCTTGTTTCTTCATTCATAATTGTATGATAGAATAATTCGTCACCGTTACTTGCAATACACTGTGCGACCGCATTTTCATATAAATATCCGAGATTGACGCTCAGCTTATCACTGAGGACTTTCTTATATATATCATTTTCAGTAAAATCCTTATCCTTGAACATAAGCGTTACAAACAGCCCCGTGTCACTAAGGAACAGTTTAAAACGGGATAAATCCTTAGTGCTTGACATTCCGGTGTTAGGGTCATTTACATTATACGAAACAAGGACAGTCTTTGAATCCTTAAGCTCGGCAATAAGCTCCAGAATTTTGTCCGATTGCTCTTTACCGATTACTGTGCCCGGCTGAAATCTGGCTACATTCTTATTAAGCTGTGCCGGTATTGCATCAAACAGCATCGAGAGCCTGCCCGTCTGATCTATTTTTGCAAAATCCGCCTCATAAAGATTTAGTATATCACGCTTAATTTCATCAACTTTTCTGAAATTATTGCTTTCAATATAAGTGCTGACCACCTTAGGCATTCCACCGACAAGCATATATAGTCTGAACTGCCTTAGCTGTTTACGGTGTATTGCGTCCCCGAGCGGAATATTTTTTTCAAAGCATTGTCTTAGTAAAGAAAATGTCGTTTCATCACCGAGCGCCCACAGAAATTCCTCATAGTCCATAGGGTACATACTGACTTTTCTTTCTTCGCTCGGGATCACTATATCTCTGACATTTTTCTTTATAGAAATCAGCGAACCCGTTTCTATATAGTCATATCTGTGATCTTTGACAAGCGTTTTTATAGCCTGCCGTGCCATAGGACATAGCTGAACTTCGTCAAATATGATAACCGACCTTCGTTCGTGCAGATCCTTTCTGTACTGAAGCTGAAGCTGCAAAAAAAGATAATTCAGATCGGAAACATCGTCAAAAAGCTCTCTGACCTCTTTCGACGCTGTAGCAAAATCAACAAGTATATAGCTTTCATATTCGTTCTTCGCAAACTCCTCAACGACTGTAGATTTTCCGATACGCCTTGCACCCTCTACAAGCAGAGCAGTATTGCCGCCCGATTCATTTTTCCACTGTAACATTTTGTCGTATATCTTCCGCTTGAACATAGGCTTTCTCCTTTTTCGCATTTTTTTATTTTGCCGATTTCAAGAATAATCGCATTTTTTATAAAAGCATTTTTATGCTTTATCGCAATTTTTATTTTCGCTATTTTATCCGTTATCGCAATTTTTATACTTCAATATTACCACTTTTTCGCACTTTTTGCAATACCCATCCCCATTTTTGCATAAAAAACCCCGCCCCCGAAACCTCGGGAGCGGGGAAATCGCCTATATCTATCGCTTCACTTACGCATTCTTGTCAAGACCTGTGATTTCAAGTGTATCACGGGCGATAAGAAGTTCCTCGTTTGTAGGAATTACCCATACCTCGACCTTGCTGTCGGGAGCAGAGATCTTTGTGAGCTTGCCCTTTAAGCCGTCGTTTACAGAGTTGTCGAGCTTGATGCCGAGATATTCCATATTCTCGCATACGCCCTTTCTGACTTCGGGAGCGTTCTCACCGATACCGCCTGTGAAGATAACAACATCAAGACCGTTCATAGCGGCTGTGTAAGAACCGATGTACTTCTTTATCTCGTATGTCAGCATATCTGTAACAAGCTGTGAACGCTTGTCGCCGTGCTGTGCGGCACTTGTAATATCTCTGTTGTCGCTGAACTGACCCGAGAGTCCGAGGAAGCCCGACTTCTTGTTGAGATAGTCGCTCATCTGTGCGGGAGTGAAGCCCAGCTTGTTCTGTACAAATTCAACAGCCGAGGGGTCAACACTGCCCGAGCGTGTACCCATGATGATACCGTCAAGAGGAGTAAAGCCCATTGATGTATCTACAGACTTTCCGTCCTTGATAGCTGTTATGGATGAACCGTTGCCGAGGTGGCAAGATACGATGTTAAGACCTTCAAGGCTCTTGCCTGTGACCTCGCCGTACTTCATTGATACAAAGCGGTGTGATGTTCCGTGGAAGCCGTACTTTCTTACATGGAACTGCTCATAGCACTCATAAGGCATACCGAACATATAAGCCTTGGGAGGCATTGTCTGGTGGAACGCCGTATCGAATACTACTACCTGAGGAGTTGTTTCGGGTATAACCTTCTTGCAGGCTCTCAGCGCAAGTGCGTGTGCGTGGTTATGTACGGGAGCAAGGTCTGCAAGACCGTCTATCTGATCTATAACCTCGTCCGTTACGATTGTTGTCTTTGTGAATACCTCAGCGCCCTGCACTATTCTGTGACCTACAGCGCCTATCTCGCTCATATCCTTGATAACGGCGGCATCGCCCTTTGTCATTACCTCAACCAGCTTTTCAAAAGCCTCTGTGTGAGTGGGGAACGAACATTCCTCTACATATTCCCTGCCGTCAAACGTCTTGTGAGTGATCTTTCCGTCTATACCGATACGCTCGCAATTTCCCTTTGCTATTACCGACTCATCCTTCATATCTATAAGCTGATACTTCAGTGATGAACTGCCGGCATTTACTACCAGAATTTTCATTTAAATAAGATACCTTTCTGAATTTATTTTTGCTGAACGCAATATCATTATTATTTTAAACCAAACCGCCCGAAAAATCAAGTGCTTTGACGAAAAATACGACTGCTTGCCGATATTTTTACACCGTGAGGAGAAAACAAGAAAAACCGCCCTATTTAAAAGGCGGTTGATTTTTAACTCAATCTTGGGAGCGGCTGTTTATGAAGTTGCATTTTCCCCGATAATATGCTAAAATATTCACGAGGGAAACCTTGGACGTCAGGCGGTCAATTCATCTCCCGTAAGTGCCAAAGCACTTTGAAAGGAGGTGAAGCTGTGTACATAACGCTAAGTGATTTAACACAGATAGGAATATTTCTTACTGCTTTCACAGTTATGATATTCACAATCATTTCTTTTAATAAAAAGAAATAACCGCCCCTATGTCGCAAACTGAAGGCGGTTATTTTTTACCAACTTAGGGAGCGACCGTCTGTCGTTTCCCTCTTTTTGTATCTATAATATAACACAAAATCAAGCCGGTGTCAAGTGCGTCGCCCTGCATAATCCGAAGAACCGCCCCAATTAAAAGGCGGTTTCCCGTTTATCCGGTTTTCCTCACAGGCCTTATATACTTCCAGTATCTCTTGCAGTCGTGATAGAAGTAAAACACCCTGCCCTGCGTTTTGTCAAGCTCATAGCCAGACTTTTCATAGTCAAAGTCCTTCATAGCCTGTTCTATCTTTGCTTCAACCGCACTGTTTTCGGTCTGAAAGTCGAACGGTCCGTGTTCAAATACGATATACTCGCCCTCAGGCACGTCCATAATCTGCATCTGCCTTGGTATCTCTCCGCTGTAGTCGGCAGGAAGCCTTACACCGTAAGCCTCAGCCAGTGGAATGCCCCAGCTGCATATTCTTCCCTCAGGCTCATTAATGAATGCCATCACCTGACCGCTTCCGCTGTTTGCCTCATCGCCGCCCATATCGTCGAGCTTGCCCTTGATGCTGTCAAGCAGTCCGCATATAGTTTCGCAGTCCTGTCCGGGAATGTGACTCTGCTTTTCCCAGAAGTCGTAATACCCTATACTCTCATAGTTTCTGATATGCAGGAATTTATGAGCCGGTATCGTTACGAAATACACCTTAATATCACTGTTTGTCTGTGCCATACCTGTTCCTCCTATGCCTAAAAGATAGCAGTCGAAAGGTCTTATAGCTGTGCGGAGAATTACAGGCACAGGGTGTGAGCGGTAAGCGCTCGGAGTAATTCCGTATGCCGCTTTGAATGCCCTTGTGAACGCCTCGTGAGATGTAAAGCCATAGTCAAGTGCTATGTCAAGTATGCCCTTGTCGGTATCTCTCAGTTCCCTCAGCGCAAAAGCAAGCCTGCGGTAGCGCATATAATCCCTGAGCTTCATTCCCGATATTTCGCTGAATTTCCTTGAAACATAGTATTCCGAGTAGCCGAGCGTCTGCGACAGCCTGCCGAGTGTCAGCCTTTCGTCCTCGCCGCTTCTGATACACCTGTCTATGTCGTCAACAATATTCTGAATATTCATATACCATTCGTTTATCCCGTTCATCTGTTTCCCCCTTACAGCTTTCTTCCGCCTTTCCGACTGAATTTATTTTATCACAAACGAGAAAGCCGAAACTTGATACGGCTTGCTGTTTTTACTGAAGGCAGCACAGTATTTTCATATCAGATCAAGATAAGTCTTGAGATCGCCGACAAACTGATTTCCGCACCGTGCAAGCTCACCGAGCACTCGATCGGTTCCTTTTTCGGTCGTATACCAGTTTTCTTTGGTGATGTTATAGCAATGTACGGGGCAGACCGTCATATCAACATTCGGGAAAGCCATTTGATACAGCATTAAGCATCGGCGAGCATGAAAGGCTTTACAAACAATTATACCGCTTTTTATCACTATGCCCTTTTCATCAACGGCTTTACGAGAGAGAAATGCGTTATCACGGGTATGCCCCGACTTGCTTTCTTCAATGATCGCAGTCTGCGGAACGCCGTTTTTTACGAGTACATCTGTAAAAAACTCGCAGTCTGACCGGTAATCGCCACTATAAATTTCCGCTTTTGAGCGGACGCCGTGCCATTTTTCCTCTTTAACGCTTACTCCTCCTGACGGAACTATCCAATCAGTCAAACCTTGTCGGTATAATTCTGCGGCATATTCGGGCTGTTCGGGGTGTGAGCCGCCCGGCAGAAAAATCGCATCGACCTTTTGAGGTTCTCCTGACACAAAGATATAATCTGAAATATCTGTGATGATCCGGTTTGGCATAGGGGTTCTCCTCTTAGTTTTTTTGTAAAAGAAAAATGCATGATCGATACAGCTTGCTGTTTTTACTACTCTTCCGGAGTGAAATAAACATTCCCGTCATCATCTGTCGTAAACACCGTGAAGTCTGTATAGCACACGTTTCCGTAAATATCGTTTATAACAAAGCTGTATCTGTAGTCGCCTGCAGGCAGATTGACAAACTCTATCATATTGTCGCCGCTGTAGGTGCATTCATCACCCTCGGCTTTGCCTGCAAAGTTACCCTCGCTGTCGTAGGTGTTGAATATCGGCACTATGACATCTCCCTCTTTAAGCGGAACAACACTCCTTGCCGACTCGCCGTTTTCGTTTACGCCGTCCCATGTTCCGAGTACCGTTATGTCATACGCATTGCCGTCCTGCGTCATAGCTATACGCAGATTTGTTTCCTTGCCGTTGAGCTTTATAGGTGAAGTGTAAACCGAGCTGTTTCCGTTCTTCTCCACTATGAACATAGGGATAAGATTATTCTCAATCATATACCACTGACCGCTGAAAGTATCTTCAACAAGTCCCGAAGAGAAATCTACCTTTGTACTCTGGTCAACGCCGAATTCAAGCAGTTCGCCTGTTTCCTCGTCCACACGGTAAACCGAGCAATTGACACTTGCAAGATTATTTATTGTATCGTCCGTTACGGTGAAATAGAATGTTCCCTCATCGTCAAGCACAGGGCCGACATCTATCTGCACACTGCTCTTATCACCGCAGAAATCCATATTGGCGTTCTGATTATTGTAATGCTCCCAGTTGCTCTCATAGTCGGAATAATCCCCGTCGCTCCAGTACACCGCACCGTCCGC
>ERZ780202.1189-NODE-1189-length-15065-cov-3.963624_pt1 | contig 15065 bp, 17 predicted proteins | sample MGYA00510978_ERZ780202 | MGnify/ENA primary metagenome ERZ780202 (study PRJEB29588, sample SAMEA2155689) | human gut metagenome | biome: human gut; feature: human-associated habitat; material: faeces | place: Denmark | collected 2008/2010 ...
CTAATCTCTTACTTTGTGATTCCCGGCCGTTCTTAGAACTACCCACACCTTTTTTATGTGCCATTTCTTTTCTTCTCCTTTAAACGTTAAGCAATAACTTCTTTAATACTCACCTCAGTGAACTGCTGACGGTGACCGTTCAATTTACGGTAACCTTTTCTTCTCTTCTTGTGGAATACCAGCACCTTGTCACCTTTTACCAGCGGAGATAATACCTCGCATACTACCTTTGCGCCCTCTACAGTAGGAACACCCACTGTTACCTCACCGTTGTTATCTACTAACAACACCTTGTCAAACTCCACAACAGCACCGCTTTCCGCGTTCTGAATGTGATGAACGAACAATTTCTTGCCTTGCTCAGCCTTGAACTGTTGTCCGTTAATTTCTACGATTACGTACATCTGTCTTAAAATCTTTTAAACAGGTTAGGTCCCGGGGGTGGGCTCCGTCTCCGGCTCCACTTATTTACCCTCTGCGGAAAATCGAGTGCAAAGATAGAGTTTTTTATTTAAAGGACAAGGGATGAAGGAAGAAAAAAGCTGACGCTGTTCTAATTCTTGCTTTTTATTTGTCATACCAAACGTATTCCGGTCATTAATGCTTCCCTTGCTACCGGTGAGTCCTCGTGATCACCTATTATATCGATCTTCTGATCTCCCAAAAAGTATTTCAAACGAGCTAACATCCTGATACGAGCCAATACGCCTTTTCGCTCCGAGGAACCACGTACAAGCAAATCAATATCCCCTCCTTTCTTCTCATCATTTATACGAGAACCAAAGAGATAGATCTCCACTCCCTCACCATATATTTCCTTAGCGACACGAAGTATTACTTGTATTTCTTTTTTACTTAAACGCATATACAAGAACATACATTATTCTTAAGCACAAAGATAGGCCATTAAATGAGACAGAGCAAATAAAGAACAAACTTTTACACATACAGAACTGTACACTAAAAAAACATGTATAAAACGACGGGAATACTGAGCTTTTTACTACCTTTGCTACTAACAATATATTACTATTATCCAAATAGAGATGCAAGAAACAAACAATATGTTATCAGTTCTTGATAGCTATACACTAGACAACCCGGATGAGATCGCTAAAGAAATAGCCAACGACTTATCGTAGAGTATCACGAACAGATAGTCAGGACGCTTTCACTCACTCTCGGTAACAAAAATGATCATTGCAAGAATTTCAGTTTTACAATACAGAAAAGTGATACCGACACATGCCAATGGCATCTTGCTCCCACCTACGATCTCACCCTATGCACAGAGGGTTATAATGGTAAATATGCGACTTCGGTCAATGGAACCGGACATCCCACCATTCAGGACATGATAACCATCGGCACTAAAAGCAAGATGAGTAAACCGCACTGCATGCGAATCTTTGAAGAGGTTAGAGCTGGTTGCGGAGATTTGTTGCGGACAAAGACTGGAAGTAATTTCGATGACAGGAAAGTACTCTTTCACCTCTATTACCCTTGTTTTCAACACCGCATTCACTACCATAGAACAGCGATCAGACTTCTCAGATCCGAAATATCCATACACTACGCCGTTCATCTGACAGAAACGGAGATGGAGAGAGACGGCCCCCTCTTGCGTTGATAACGATCCCATTGGGTCTTAAAATCTGTACCTGTTACCATATCTTTTTTATGAATCTGGAACGAAGATCTAGATTTAATTTTTTAGGGGCAAAGAAGCAATTGAATACTTACCTTTCCATAAGCAGAAGGTCTAGAGATATCGCTTTTTGTTTATCAACAAGACTATTTGTCTATAGAAATCCACTTTTTGCCTTCAAAAAAATCAAAGTCAATACTTACCTCCAAATTTTAAACGACTTGAATTTACACTTCTTAAACAATCTAAAATCAAATTCCCAGTGCTACTTCTTTTGCTTCCAATATATTATCCTCAATAGAACAATAAGTCCAACTTCCATACCGTCCTATGGAATAGATGTCTTTTTCTTTCAATATACTCTTATAACGAGAGATTGCTTCTTGACTTTCTTTACTAATATGTACATAAGCAGGCTTCATCAAGACAGTTTCATAGTCAACCAACTTCTGTGTTGTTACCACCCCCATTTTCTTTAAATCATTCATCACACAATCTAAGTACAAGCCTTCTTTGCATAGCACCTCGTCTTCAGGAAAACCTATTTCAACATACAAAGACATTTTATCTGTTCCCAATATATTGTCATAATAACCTAATCGATAAAAAATATAATCCTTTTCGGGAACATACACCCAACTATTCCTCTGATCATCGCCTTTAGAATCAAAACCTAAGTTAAATACCAAAACTTTATTACATGAAAAAGTATTGGATTCATACCCCAAGCGACATTGCTCTAACAAGGAAGGTAATGGTTGAGTTGATATCAGTCGATCATATTTTATCTTCCGTTTATTAGTTGTCGCTACTTTTTCCTCTATGTTTATTTCCAACAGCTCTTCATTCAAGCAAACTTTTGTACTATCTACATTCTTCAGCAGAGATTGAACATATTCCACCGCACCGCCTTTAGGATAAGTAAAAGAACTATTGTAAGAGGAATTATCTTGCGAACGAAAATTCGAGATAATATCTTCCTTATTTGCTTTTGGGAAAAAACGTCCCATCGCATTCATATCTAGCCTATCCAAATCACAAGCATACAATTTCTCATTATAAGGGATCAAGAATTTCTCCGCAATTGATTTACCATAATTGGCATAGACCATTTCTTTGAAAGATCGTATACTTCCTTGATTTACAGAGAACAAATCATAAAGGCAATCTATCAGTTCCTCTTTATCCAATTGATGAATATTCTTCTGGAAAGGAAAATCTATATAATCACCTTTATAATAAATCTGCGTGTGTTTTTCCACTTTCAACAAAGAAGAAGGAGATATATTTCGGCAAACATATTCTTCGATATCCGGATGTTGGAAATGAAAGAAATGTCCCGAATAGTCCCATACATATCCATTCCGTTTAATCGTACGGCAATATCCTCCCGCTTCGTTTTCTTTCTCAATCAATAAAAAATCATTCTTCGTGAAATTGGCATAACTGATACCTGATATACCTGCACCTATAATTAAATCCATCATCAACTATATTTAAAAACACTCCTTATAGCCCAATTCATAAAATAGTAAATACTTCTTAGCAGTCCCAGTTTCTCCACTTGATAATAAATCAGAAATTGAGGCTTAATCAGCTTTTTCCTATTACGTGTAACACTGGTGGAAACCAAACGATAAGATGCCAAGATTTTCGGATTACCATAAGCATAGTCCACCTTGTTCTTTAATATTTCCAACCAAAAAGCATAATCATCACGTAAACTTTTCAATTCTTCTTTAAAATAGTGTTCACCTACGACCTTACGATCATATATTGTAGTGAGGCAAGAAACAGGATTAGACTTCAGTATATCCCAATAACTTACCTTCTCAGGAACAATGAAAGGCTGTAACACTTGTATCCCTTGTTCATTAATGCGATGATAAGAGCCAGTGACTAATGCCGCACTCTTTTCTTTCATGAAATCCAGTTGAGAGTCCAAGAAAATCGGAGACCAAATATCATCTGAATCCAAGAAAGTAATATATCTACCCTGCGCTTCGTGCAATGCTATATTTCTAGCACCAGACGAACCTTTGTTCACAGGAGAAACTATTAATCTAATACGCTTATCTTTCTCCATAAATTTCTTCACTACTGCAACTCCTGCACCATCATCAGGTGAGCAATCGTCTACGATAATCATCTCCCACTTCGAATATGTTTGTACTTGTACTGAACGAATCGTTTCACCTATAAAAGCTGCACCTTTATACATAGGTGTCACTATAGATACTAAATCTGTAACCATACGATTAAATTGTTAATAATTTATTCCATAAAGTTCTCATACTTCTTTCTTTATAATTTCCCCACCATTTATATAATGTTACATCTCTACCAGGAAAACCGCAATCTTTCTTATTGATGATTATTTCCAGAAGTTCCGTGAAAGTGTACGCATATGTTCCTGGCGTATTTTTTTCGTAATCCATCAATGAAAGATCATTCTTTTGATATTCCTCCAAATCAAACATATAAAGGATAACTCCTTTGTCTTCCATCAAGATATAGTCGGCATATATTGAGGAGTAGTCCGTTATCAAGATATCCGTGAAAGGCAAGATGGGATATATATCACATTTATTGTCTATGAAATAGATGTGGCTATATTGATTATTTAAATTAGTAACCTTCACTGTTGGATGCTGCTTGATAACCAATAGGGCATTCACCTTTTTCAATATTTCATTCAGCTTATTCATATTCGGAAATGCTACATTCAAATAAGCAGTATTCAAGTGCGCCCTCCAAGTGGGCATATACAAATAAATCCGATCATATTGTTTCCAGCTGTTCAATAGCTCTGGTACCTCTTGTGGTTCATACCGCTTTATATGTTCCACAATTTCTATCAAATCTTGTTTCAAAAAAGCGCAGCGAGGATAGATATCATCAATTAATTGATCCTCTTTAATAGAAAAAAGCTGTTGAAAATAACCTCTCTGATAATAAGTTGGTACTAACAAATAATTCGGTTTTTTTAATATCCAAGGAGCAAATATTCTACAGAACAATCTATTATCTTTTATACCCGCATTCGTCGTTATAAAATTTTTAACACCCACTCCGTGCCACAAATTTACAAGTATACTATTTCCTGAAGTGAAAAAGTTGATAGCATCAGATGATGTAGTATAAAAATACATATATGCGGTAAGTGAATGAAACATCCCCTTTAAGCTATACCGATGATAGGCGGGCAGATTACGTTCGCACATCCATCGAAGTAATTTTTTGTCTTGAGTGATCCAATATACTTTAACTTCTTCTTGTTTCAAGGCATATAAATAGAGATATTTAGCATTGTCAACAAACCCATTTTTATGTCCAAATACCCATTTTCGTTTATCCTTTATAAAAATATAGGAAAGACAATATAAAGGGTAGCCCCACAAAAGTTCTAAGCCTCCGGTAATAATTTGTAATGGTTTTTTTCTGCTGAATACTTTTCCCCAGACAGACATTTTTTTCGTATTCATAATTTTTCCTATTTGTTGCTTATCATTTTATAATCAGCATTGGATACGTTTCTTAATTTCAGCTACCAAATCAATACCATTATCATAGCTATCCCAAAATGCCTTCATTAGAAAGCTGTGATCTTCTTCGGTCAAATGGCAATCTACACGATTCGCTATTAAAGTGATTAGTTCATCAAAAGTTTGAACCCTTTTTCCTAAATAATATTTGTTGTAACTTTCAAAACAAACAGTAGGCGAATACCATTTTTTATTCTTAAAATCAGCTTTATCATAAGCTTCTTTATTATAACTATCTTCTAAATCAAAAGGAAAAATAATTATTTCTTTACCTAACAGAATAAAATCCGAATAGACTGATGAATAATCCGTTATCAAGCAATTGGTATAAGGCAAAATCGTATTGACATCACATTGCTTTTCAAAAGGAATAATATGTGAATAACCCTTAATGACAGATAAATCCATTTGGGTAAAAGGGTGTAACTTCAAAATAAAGCAACTATGAGTAGTTTGCAAAGCCTCTTCAAGACGTTTAAAATCGATTCCGCTTTGTTTCAAAAAATCACTACCGTTATTACGCCAAGTAGGCATATAGATATACACCTTTTTAAACCGTTTGATTAGCTCAATAAAACGACAGGTTTCTTTAGGTTCATACCGTTCTATGAAGCGAGTTCTTTTCTCTTCCGGGCACAATAAAATTTCATTGCGTGGATAATTTGTCAAAATACATTTCTCTATCGGAATCCTAAACATAGGCATATAAAATTCTTGAGCTTGATCAAAAGAGGTGGTTAAACAGAGATCCGGCACACGAAATAACAGTAAATAATATTCTATTTTGGGTCTGAATTTAGTAGCAAGTTCCGTATAAGTATAACCTGTTAGTGCTAAAAAGTAAGACTCTGGACGTAACCATTTTGTCTTTTTTAATCCGATGCCATGCCCTAAATAGACCCAACAGGCACCTTCTGATGCATATCTGTTAATTTCTCTTACACTGTCAGTTGTCAAATACACTCCGGCAGTAAAACTATGATACAATCCAAGAATGCTATACCACATATAGCATCTGAACCCTTTAGAACGTACATTATGAAATTCGTCCTTACTATTAGCAATCCATATAGCTTCTATCTCAGGATACTCCTCCAGTACTTTTAAGAAAAGGTACTTGCTGTTATCTGAAAAAGTGGCATTATGTGTTGCGAACAACCATTTATTTTTTTTTCTAGGCATAATGCTACCAAAGAAATAAAGAGGATGCAACAGTAACTTGCATAAGTATCTTAAGTTTCTTGTCATTTGTTTTTAACTTGTTAAGTTATACTTTCAATGAAAGCTGGTATTGTTTCACTAAGAGGCATATCTTTTCTGAAAACACCTGCTGTCCCTCCAACGAAAATGGAAGCACCTAAATTGCGCATATATCGAGCTCTTTCACAACTCACACTGCCATCAACGCATATTTCTATATTTGTATGACTATGTTGATCTAGATATTGGCGTGTTTCTCTTACCTTTTCCATGATGCCATGTATCATGCTACTGCCAGCAAAACCAGGAACAATCAGCATTAATAAGATTACATCGACATAAGGTAAATATTTCTTGACCTCTTCAATAGATGTATCTGGATTTAATGCCAAACCAAATTGCGCTTTTTTCTGTTTGATGAAAGCTGCATTCTCCATGATACTTTCTTTGCATTCACTATGAATACTGACAATGTCACCTTCACGAATATCCATCGATCGGACAACGACACGTGGGTGCTCCATGAGTAAGTGAATGTCTAATGGAAGGTTTGTAATCTTCCGGATTGAATTGACAACATCAGGGCCGAATGTCAGATTGGGAACGAATATGGCATCCATTATATCGATATGTAAATAGTCAACCCCGTTTTCTTCTAGAAGTTGAATATCACGCTCCAAATTTACCAAGTTGGCACACATGAGCGATGCGGATAATTTAGGACTCATTGAATGGATTTATAATAGTTAATCAATCGATCGAACATCTCTTCTAAATTAAAGAACGGCTTCCAGCCTAATGCTTCCAGTTTTTTCGTGGACAGATTCAATTTCGTAACGGGAGCATATCCCATGTTATCTCTTGCCTCAATCACAACACGACAATTTTTATTAAACTTTTCTACTAATAGATAAGCCAGATCGCAAATGGAAATATACGTATTGGGGGTAGCCACGTTATACGCTTTACCCGGTTCCCCTTTTAGCAACAGATAAAACAAAGCCATAATCGCATCAACAGTATAGCAATAGGGTTTTGCGGATTCGCCGCTAGTATGCATCACAATATCTTGTCCATTTATGACGCTTTTGGCAAATTGGGCAAAAACCCTTGTATCTTGCCTTGAAACTCCAGCACCAAAAACTTGAGTCAGACGAGCCATTACCACTGGGACATGATATTCTGAGGCATAAGCATGACACAAACACTCCACCATTCGTTTCCCCAAAGAATAGCTACTGCGCACATCAATGGGATTTATGTATCCGCTTACATCTTCAGTCACCAGAACAGAATTGTCATTGATTGTCCCATAGGATTCCAAAGAAGACAAATAAACCATTCCTCTCATTGATAGGTGCTGAGAAGCATATTCCAATAGTTGTCGAGTTCCTATAAATGCCGTATTTATAGTTTCTACAGGAGAGTTCACATAAAATTGGGACGCTGTAGGACTTGCACAATGGATAATATAATGGATGTCCCAAGTTGACAAATCCAAAGGTTCTGTCATGTCTTGCCAGATCCATTGGATTTCGCAATTACCAAATAAATCGTATGCCTTTTGCTTATTACGGGCCACTGCTACGACCTTTATTCCTGAATTTGTTACTTGATTTAAACGTAGCAGACATTTGATCAAAACAGAACCTATTAGACCAGTTGCACCTGTGACTAAAATCGTTTTTTCTTTTATTTGCTCCACAAAGGGGAAATGCCCTACAAAAAAATCAATGTCCTGCTGTATAATGAGATTCTCTATCATACCTTTATAACCGGTTACTATTTACAATCTGTTCAAAACGTTCTAAATCTTCTGGAGTCGTCAGTTTAAAATTGATCTCTTCCCCTTTGGATAGAAAGACTTTCATGCCACAACGGAAAGCAAACTCGGCACCTCCTGTCACTGCCGCTATTTCTTCATAGCTTCTTTCCTCATGAATTTTAAGATATTTACCTAGTTTAAATGCTTCAGGGGTCTGTCCCGCATGTAAAGTACTTCGCTTAGGCACGTCCGTAATGCAATTTCCCTCGGTTGACATGTAGATTGTATCTTTCACTGATATAGTGGCAATAGCAGCATCGTTCGCAATGCAACCACAAATACAGTCATGTATGACTTGGGAACTAACTAATGGTCGGACGGAATCATGGATAATCACCACATCATCATCCACTCCTCCATGGGAACGGATTAGCTTTAATGCATTGTAAATGGTATGTTGCCTTGTTTCGCCTGGTTCGGCATAATAAACAGGAAGTTGGAGCATTGCCACATGGGGTTGTATGAAATCGATCCATTGTTTGTCTAAAGCTATCACAAGAGCATCTATTTCATTACTTTGTACGAATTTATCTATACAATAGCTGATAATGGGACGTCCCGCAACCATTATGTATTGTTTAGGTATATTACTACCCATGCGGGAACCGATACCTCCCGACAAAATAACTGCAATATTCATATATATTTTATGTTTTTTAAATATTTGGATTTTAGTGTTTGATCCGATAAATACCACCTGTCTGTCCACAAAATAACAGAAGATGTTTACCATGGAAATCCACGTCCTCCGGTTCATTCATCAGTTTTTCTTGCAAATTCAAAATGTGTGTCACCTGTTGTCGTTTTAAGTTCACCATGACAATAGCTCGTTCGGCATCTTTCCTATGTTCATTTCCCGTGTGCAATCCTACAGGCAAATAAAGTATGCCTTTACGTATGCTTCCACCTTGAAGTAGGTTTGGAAGATAAATATGAAACTGTTCTTCTACATCTTTTGCTGTTAGTGTAACATTACCGTCACTCAATAAAGGTAACGGAAAGCGAATAATCCGAAGCGAATCGCTTGCCTTGTTTCCGTCTGGTACAAGTAAACGGGACACGCCATAAAGTTTTCGTTCCTCGCGATCAACGATCCAGTCATGTACTACCTGTGCTTCTCCTCCTGCTGCTTGATATTGCAGTGTTTGTATAACCTTTGCGCTATCCAAGTTGACATTTTCCACAAAACAGCGATAAGGTCGGCGACACTCGGATACATACAAGGCAGGAAAAGTCATGTTCCCTTCTGGATATTCCACACCAAAGGAGGCACAGTTTGCATGATTATTCTTGTGAAAACTACCGAGTCGATAACTACCAGCCAACTCTTTTCGATCTAGGCTATATATGCGACAAAGACCCTGATCATTAAGTAATACGGCATAATTATCCCACACAGCCATACCTTGAGCTGAGTGTTTTTCATAGGTTCCCGATATACTATAGGCTACCAATCGAACTTGTTTACAACTTATACAGATCAAAGTACAAAACAGAAAAACAATATGGATTTTCATGAACTATTTATAACTTATAATTAAAAATTAGGAGTTCCCTTCGTAGATCTTCTTTGGGGTAAAATACAGAGCTATACGGATAATATATCATATATCTTTGTATCGCATTAGGATTGTTGGCAAAAGGAACGGCATAAGATTTATAGCAAAAATATACAGGAATTAATAAAGAGAAAAAGCACAATACTATTCTCTGCTTGACATCCATTTTCTTTACACATTCCATAAAACATATAATAACCAATAAACTAGTAAACGATTGAAAATAATCATATAGTCTATAAAATATCATGAATGAAAATTTGACACTAATTAGGATAGCTGAAAAATATATAGTACTCTCAAAGATGTTATTACTTATTTTAATGTATTCAGAAAAAATATGTTTACATCGAATAACCATGAATATATATATATAAATAGCAAGAAATGTAACAAGAACTCCCTTCCAATTATATTCAATCATGGTATATTGATCGGAAGTGGCATAAAAGATTAAACCCTTAGTAAAAATAGTATCTAATGAAAGAATATTTTCTATAATTGTATAAATCCAGTCTCTTTGGACAATAGGCATTATAATAAAAAAAGCAATAACGGGTAAGACGTATATCTTTTTTAAAGAATAGACCAGATAAAAACCAAAGAAAAGTCCAAAGACCACCAGCGAAAATTTGTGGAACAAAAAAGCAGTGATAACATATAGCATAACTTTCCAAGTTTTACGTTCATCCAAGGCTAATATGGCAAGCAAGAAAAAAGCCAAAGCCACAGCTTCACGCATCACTTCCATATTCTGCTTGGTATATTCAAACATATAATAGAACAAGACCATAGAAAAACAAAGTGTAGGACAAACTTTCTTGACGAACTTACCCCAAATGACTATGTGGATCATGCTTATGACACACTGCACCAAAAAGAAATCATTACAAAGAGTTTTACAACAAACGTTAAGCAGTATCCAAAAAGGTTCGTAACGCACATCTGAAAAATCATTCCACCGTAAATGGAACAAATCCGGATAATATTTAAAATCATCCATATACACTACAGTATCGCTACCGACTCTATATCGCAGTCCACTGACAAGGATCATCAAAGCTAACGAAACAAAGAAATGCAACCGCCTATACCTTCGATACCTACCAACATCATACAATAGTGCCAAGAATACATAATATATGAATAAAACAATATATATCATGACTTTTCAAAGATTAAAATCCTATATAAACGGCAGTAATAAAGACGGTAGAACAGAACAAAAACATCTGCTAAAATCAATGCTAACGCAAAATTATATATAGTAAACAAATTCATCCAATAGAGTGACAAATAGACAATCACCAGCACAAAAGTGCTATATATAACACTATTATTGAAAGGTTTAGGATGTCCGAACGCTACCAATGTCGTAGATCCAAGACATATCGTAATACTCGTACAGAATGTGTATAAGCAGAATATGCGCATCAAAGAAATAGTTTCCGGCATCTTTGTCCCCGTAAATAGAGACACCAATAACGGAGATACCACAAATATGACCGTACTAAGCACAAAGGCGAACAGGATATTGATCCAAATAAAACGTGCTACAAAACGTTTGTCTTGTGTCCGAGCGATATGGGGGTACACGGCTTGGTTGAGCATATTGGTAGGAATACGGACAGCATTGGAAACCTTTTGTGCCAATTCGAAAGCCGCTACACTTTCCATCGTAAAGAATATGCCACTTACCGTTTTAGCCAAATTGGTATTAAAGATAACCGATATGCGCGAGAACCAGAAAGGTACGCTCTCAAAGAACATTTTCCATACCATCGCACAGCAAGGCACCTTTAAACGTATGCCTTCCAACCTCAACAGACAATAAAAAGAAATCATCCCCGCTAATACATTCCCCATGGACTGCAAAAGAGCAACCTGAGGATAATCACTTTCGCCACGAATGAAAATAAATACGGAACATGTATAGAACAGGATGGAACTGGATCGGACAATGGTGATATATTTCATCTTTTCGATCCCTTGATAGTACCACACGGGAAACAACAGCTCTGACAAACAAGTTAGAAACGCAAAAAGCATAAGAATTTTGTTCTGCTCCATAAACGGAACGACTAACATTCCGACTAGTAACACAAAAGAACAAAGCAAAAAAAGTATTAACTTGATGAATAAAACTGTAGAAACGATCCTATTCAACGCAAGCTTGTCATTACGATGAACGGAAACATCTTTTACCGCAGAAATGTCCAGACCAAAATTAATGACCACAATAAAGTATTGAACAATGGTCTGTGCCAAAGCCACCATCCCATACCTCTCCATGCCAACTGTCCTTATGATATAAGGTAAGGCTACAAAAGGCATGAAAATACGTACACACTCTATGATAGTCAAATACCCTGTATTCTTGGCAATGGTTTTATTGTTGCGCAATTTACTCTTTAAGGCCTCTATAAAAAAGCGCATCATCACACAAATAGTTAATACATAAATACTCTGTTAGCACTCTATTTAGAATATACCCTTTGATAGGGTGCTTTTTAGTGCATCGTTTTGGAAATACGGTTAGTAAACTAAGCCATTATACCTGTATCAATTTCATTTTTAAGGTATTGGAATACGTACAAAACTATCACTTAAACAGATTTAATAACTCCGCCAAGAAAGACAACCTATTGTCTATCCCTAAGCTCCTCCAATAAATCATTTAAAATATAATCGTCACTCATCAAATGAAGTCCATACTTGCTATCATGCAACATAGAACAAGTACGCGTATCATAGAAGATGGCAAGCGCACGCTCCGGGGATATTTGCAAACGCTCCGCTAGTCGCATAATAATCCGGGCGACCTTTCTCCAAAGCACTTGCTCTCTCATACCGGCCTCCCTTCTCGTATATCATTAAGCCGCTCGCTATCAACAAAACGTAAATACTTATCAAGCAACGACTGACTCAATATACATATTTGATTATTAGGAGAGGTATATCGCAATTTACCCAATGCTTGATCAACCGTGATATTGCCACTTATATAATCCTCCACGGTATCGATCACACGGTCATCCACCACTCCACCCTCTATTATATCATATCCAATCCAAGGTTTTTCCCCGTTGCGACTAGCTACAATAAAATCGAGCCAATGCCGGTCATAAGCTTCAAAACTCAACATTTTAGCGCCTGCGTTCAAAGCAGCCTCTTAATCAAACTCATACATATTGATCCAAGCGTCAGAGGATAGACGAATTAATTGTACCCGAATGGCCCAACGTTCTGCTTGATCTCGCAAACGGGTCAAATAGAAACCCTTTCCAAAGTCCAAATCTTCCCGCCCCACACACGCCAAGGGTTGCTCCAACCGAAGTGTTGTCTCATGATATAGAACAATCATAACTCACCTCCTTTCGCACCTCCGGACGCAGCGGCTTCCCAGTTTCGCAAGGCCTCCACGACATCCTCCGCTACATTCCTCAGACTTTGGGTGTGCATGACATCATAGCAATCCAACAGCAAGCGACGCACCAATCCTACCTTCTCCAAGCGTCTACGCATTTCCATCGGAGAGATACGCATTTTCTTGGCAGAGGCTTCTATGGCCATCACCGCAAAATGGATCTTATCTACTATTTCCGCTTGTCGAGTATCCATGAGTCTTATATTTATCCTTCTTTATCTACAAAAAAAATCACATTTACGATTTCCCCACACCTATCCCGATAATAATTCTTCACTTATCGCAGTTGTTCGCTCTCTTTCCGTTCCCGATTCCGTTCAATCAGCCCATTACCACACGGATCACGTCCAACAGAGGAACCAACACCGTATCTAGAATTTCTTCCCGAACACTATGTTCAAGAACGTCTTCACCAATATCTTGAAATCGAACCACCACGAGCGGTGCTCCAGATAGAACAGGTCGTAACGCAGACGGCGGATCATCTTCTCCAGCGTATCCGTATAGCCGTTGTAGAGCGTGGCATACGAAGTCACGCCCGGACGGATCTGGAACAGGAAGCGATAGCGGGGATCACGCTCCATGATCTGGTCGATGTAGAACTTCCGTTCCGGACGGGGGCCGATGAAGGCCATATCACCGATGAAGACATTCCATAATTGGGGAAGCTCGTCCAAATGATGCTCGCGCAGGAACTTCCCCACACGGGTCATGCGGGGATCTGCGCCTCCCTTGTAAAGGGCAGGGCCGAACTTCTCAGCGTCCAAACGCATGCTACGGAACTTATAGATGTTGAACGGGCGACCGAAACGACCGATACGCTCTTGCTTAAAGATCGCCGGGCCTCCATCCTCCCGTTTTACGGCGATATAACAAAGTAAAAACAGCGGGGAGAATACGATCAAGGCCAAAAACGCCAGCGCACAATCCCCTATACGTTTTACATTACGTTGGAACATACCCATCCCATCCGGGATGAATCGCTCCGGTTCCGCTCCCTCACTTTTTCCTAATGGTGTAGTTTTCTTTTTTTCAGCACTCATACTCTCTCACTTAATAAAGGTAGTCCCTCCACCTCGCCGGCGTGCCATTCACGGTAGTCTGCCAAGGAAAATCCGGGGACGGTCAATAGCTTGTAATCCGACTCGTCTCTTCTCAAGATATGTTTGCGGGCGTACGAGCGGAGCGAGCGATCCGTAACGGACACCATCACGATCGGGAACGGGTAGGCGAACAGGCGCAGCGGCGTGGTCTCGCTATCCGAGAACGCATGATGCAGTTGGTAGGCGGAACGCTCGAACGCTACCCAGTAGGGACCCGTGCAATACAGGTGTATTGAGTTTCGGTTCGCACGCTCACGATCCATGATCTCTGTCAAATGCTCACGCAACAAGTTCATTAACCGGATACCCGAAGGAAGAGAAGACATTTCTTTTTGAATCTTGATTTCTGAATCTTGAATCTTGAATTATTTAATTCATTATTCCTTATTCACTATTCATTATGTTTCAGCCACCGGTCGTAATCACGTAAACGACGTATCAACACGGTCTTACTCTTCTTGGGCGAGGCCTCCTCCATCCAAGGGTCAACCAGCTCGTGCGCCATGCGCTGATAGAGGCTGCTGTCCGTACAGCCGTACAGCGTGACCAGCAACAAGGCACGGGATTGCCCCGCTTTTATCACCGGGAGCATGCTGCGCATCGTGGCGTGCAAACGATCGAACTCATCCGACTCGCCCAAAAGCTTATAGGCAGGAAGGAGCAAAGAGTAAAGCTTGCAACGGATCACGTCGGTCTCAGCACGGAGAGAGGCGTAGCCACGCAGGACCTCACGGGCCAGACGGACATCCTCATCCACT
>ERZ780202.1193-NODE-1193-length-15008-cov-2.659533_pt1 | contig 15008 bp, 13 predicted proteins | sample MGYA00510978_ERZ780202 | MGnify/ENA primary metagenome ERZ780202 (study PRJEB29588, sample SAMEA2155689) | human gut metagenome | biome: human gut; feature: human-associated habitat; material: faeces | place: Denmark | collected 2008/2010 ...
TGGGCCGATACATATATGTTTGTTAGGGAGAATAAAAATGATTAAAACTAAGAACTTTTTGCCTGTTTTATTGTCTTGTTTCTATAACCTATTAAAATAGAAAAGATATGGATGATATGATTAACAGACACGATTCGATTGCCGAAGAGAATATCGAACCGAATGGCCGTCCGGCTAAAAATCAGTTTGAAGAATGGAGCAGTGAAGTAACTGACCGTGCAGATAATGTTTTCAAAGATGATACGAAAGACGGTCCTATCAAGAACCGCAAGAAACGTATAAAAGAAATGGATGAAGTAATAAAAAAGGACCTTGAATAAAGGTCCTTTTTTTATTTGGTGGGTATAAAATGTAGTAAAGCCACTTCATATAAGTAAATCAAAAAAATAATCTTCTTCAGAACCTTCTATTTTTAATTTGAGTAAAGCTTTTAAAGACTGATTCTCATCCTCTGATATATATATATACCAAATCTTTAGACTTTGAATGGAGCCATCTGAAGTCGTAAGGAGAATAATCATCAATAAATGTTTTAAAGAAAATATCTTTCAAAGATAGATCACCTAGCTGAGCAGTCCTCACGATTACCCCTTTAGTAGTATCTAAATCTCGGTGTTCATAAGAATTATAAAATAACTACCACCTAATAGCTAGCTGATGTTGTATGAAAATCTGGTAGCTGATGGTTAACTTATTGTTTTTAATAGAAAAATAATCAATTTACCACCGAGTCGTTAATTAGTATTGCATTTATGGAAAATATTGATAAAAATGTAAATAATTTGAGCGGCTTGTTTGTCTTAGTTGATGGAATAGTGTATACATTGTATCTGGTCATTCTAGATGTTGAATAATATTCTTATTTTTTCTCTGTCATCATTATCCTTTTGGAAAAACGGTGTACTAATAGAACTATTTTATAGCATATGAATATCTTAATTTGTAAATATCAACGATGTCCTTGCACAAACTATCCAAAGAAGGCATTATAAATGATCTTGTAATTCCTATTTTTTCAAGTTGATTCAATATATTTCTCTTATAAGTTGCTGGTATTATATATTTGGAAGAAATATGTTCAAAATCCTCTTTCCACGGCTCTGGATAAAGTACAAACAAGCCATTTTGATTTTTATATCTGACATTTGTTACATTAGGAATCAACAAGGTTATTGTAGGAAATGAAAGTATATCATCTTTATTTTCGTTGAAAATCTTCCTTGAGAATGGATAGCTCTTATAAACGACTCCATTTTTACTAAAATTAGAACAACAGGCAAAATATAATGCAATTAAAGGATTGTAAGTCCAATCAAGAAGCCTTGTTGGAAGTCCATAATGCTGTGCAAGAAATAGAAATTCTTTGTCATTTTTGGGATGTGTGTCTGTAAACATTGAATATTTCCTTTTAAAATCTTCAAAGATTTCTTTCTCATATTGTTTTAATACACTTTCCTCTCCTTCCTTAAACAGTCTGCCTATTGAAGGTATTAATTTATATTCAGAGGATGATTGTCCTCTGAAGAAATCTGTTTCAGGAAATCCGTGTTGAATAGATATGAACATCTCCAAACTTTGAATGCTAATCTCTTCCATTTATACTATTCTTGTGTGTTTATAAGATTAAAAAAATATTTTAAGTTTTACATCTTGGCTTTTATCTATTACAAATGTACTACCTTTTTTTAAAAATAATATAAGGCATGTCAGAAAATATAGGAAAGAGTACAGATATAGCTTTTGGCTTGTCATAAAATGTATTATAGTTTATCATCTTTAAGAGAATAGGAATAAGGTTCAAAGGTTGATATTCTTTTTTCTTGCTTATATTGTTTTGGAGGTATGAGTTTTTTTTGCTTTCTTTGTCAAGAAGGATAATATAAATGAAGTATGAATAATAATAATCAGATAATTCGTTTTGACTGGGCGATGAAGAGATTGCTCCGGAATAAGGCAAACTTTAGCGTACTTGAAGGTTTGTTGACTACGTTATTGGGTGAGAAAATCTTTATCCAGAAACTCCTTGAAAGTGAAGGCAATCAGGAGGATGAATTTGATAAGTATAATCGTGTAGATATGCTTGCTGAAAACTCTAAAGGTGAGCTTGTTTTGATAGAGGTGCAGAACAACAATGAGTATGCCTACTTTCAGCGTATGTTGTTCGGTACTTCTAAATTAGTGACTGAATATATCAATAGAGGAGAGAGTTATGACAAAGTACGTAAAGTTTATAGCGTCAATATTGTCTATTTCTCATTAGGTCATGGAACGGACTTTGTATATCATGGAAAGACGGAATTTAGAGGTATTCATCAAGGGGATATTCTTGAATTGACTCCATTCCAAAAACAAACATTCAAGGTGGATACGGTGAGTCAACTTTATCCTGAATATTATATCCTGAAAGTGAATGGCTTTAATCAGGTAGCTAAGAGTCCGTTGGAAGAATGGATTTACTATTTGAATACAGGTGAGATTCCTTCTAGTGCTACAGCTCCCGGACTTGAAGAGGCACGTGAGAGATTAAAGCTTGATAGTATGACGAAAGATGAACTGGCTGCTTATTATCGTCACTTGGATAATATTGTGATACTCCGAGATAATATTTATACAGAGCGAGAAGAAGGAAGAGCAGAAGGTCTTGAGGAAGGATTGAATAAAGGGAATGGAGCGGCCAAGGATGCGGCTCTTGACGCTTTGTTGGCATGGAAGGGTATTGAGGCTGCCGATGAACTATTTAAGGTTTGCCAATCAGCCTCTTCCGATCAAGTATTCGACAGGGCGTTAAAGCGTTATGTGCAGTTGGTATCTAATCCGGCATTTACGAGAGAGAATCGTTTGTTGAGCTTGCGGAAAGTCATGGAGATCGCCCGGACGAGCGAGCAAAAGGCTCTTATTTTACGTCAGATCCAACGGGCGGATACCTTCTTGGCATTGATGTATGCGTCGGAATTCTTGGATTCAAGCGATGCGGCTGTTCGTTCTGCGGCTGTTTATGCGGTTTGGAATATCGCTCGTAACCATCCGGAATATAAGGGTGACAATGTGAAGGCAATCTTGAAACGTGTTTTGACCATGTTCGACGGGGAAGACGCTCGTTATGATATCGATGCCTTGAAGCAACATTTGGATGCGATGCCGGACGAGGTCGGATTTGTCTCTATCTTTAATGGTAAGGATTAAACGGGTGGGAAAGGTTGGGTCGAGAATCCGATCGCCCGCGCCAAAATGAAACCGGCTCAATTGGCGAAAGCGCAGGAGAAGGCAGATGAGAATATGCGTCGTGACTGGAAAGTAGAGAACGGCCTGTTAGTATTTGACGGTACTGGGTACGATAACCTATGTACGGAAAAGCAATATGGTGATTTCGAGATGTATGTGGATTGGATGTTGGATCCGAAAGGCCCTGAGGCTGATGCCGGTATTTATCTGCGTGGTACTCCTCAAGTCCAGATCTGGGATACTTCTCGGGTAAATGTCGGTGCGCAAGTAGGTTCCGGAGGCTTGTATAACAATCAGGTGAACGAGAGCAAGCCTTCGAAAGTGGCCGATAATAAACTAGGTGAATGGAATTCCTTCTATATTAAGATGGTTGGCGACCGTGTGACGGTTGTCTTGAACGGAGAAAAAGTGGTAGATAACGTGATTCTGGAAAACTATTGGGATCGCAAGCTTCCGATTTTCCCGGTAGAGCAAATCGAGATGCAAGCGCATGGTAGCAAGGTTTATTACCGTAATATCTACGTGAAGGAATTAGAGAAACAAGAACCGTTCCAATTGTCTCCTGAAGAGGAAAAAGAGGGTTTCAAGGTTTTGTTTGACGGAACGAATATGCATGAATGGACTGGAAATACGGTTGATTATATCTTGGAAGACGGCTGTATCTCTATGGTTCCAAGCAGTAGCTTCGGAGGTAATCTGTACACCAAGAAGGAATACGGAAACTTTATCTATCGTTTTGATTTCCAGTTAACCCCGGGAGCTAATAACGGTGTCGGTATCCGTACGCCGATGGAAGGAGACGCAGCATATGTAGGTATGGAAGTGCAGGTCTTGGATTGTGAACATCCTATTTACCAAGGAAACATCACTCCGCTGCAACATCATGGTTCCGTATACGGTATCATTCCCGCCCGTGAGGATCATCCGAAAGCGTTCAAGCCGGTTGGAGAATGGAATACGGAAGAGATCATGGCGGATGGCGATCATATCCGTGTGACGGTGAATGGAGTCGTAATCTTGGATGGAAATATTCGGGATGCCGTGAAGAATGGTACGCCGGATGGAAAGGAGCATCCGGGTTTGTTTAACAAAAAAGGTCATATAGGTTTCTTAGGACATGGTTCCCCTGTCAAATTCCGCAATATTCGTATCAAGGAATTGAAATAATTTATATCAGGCTTTGAATATATAAAGAGATTGTCTTGAGTGATTCGAGACAATCTCTTTTTTATTATAGGGGATTTATACTATTTAAATTATATCTTTGTGAAATCATAGTGTAATTTTATCGGAAGGGATATTTTTATGGAGGATATACAGACTCAATTGGATCAATGTAAATTGTTATTAGATAGAGCGGAAGTTGGCTTGTGGGAAGCCGATTTTGTTCAAAGAAGTTATATCTGTTCCGATTATTTAATGAGTATATTTGGGAAGAAGGGGAATAATCTCTCTTTTTTTGAATTTTACTATATAATCCGGGAAGACTTTAGGGATCTGATTACTACGGATTTTTTATCGATCCAATCTGTCGATACGTATGAGCAGATATTTCCGATAATAACACCGACTGGGGAAAAATGGGTACGCTCCAGATTATGTGAGCGTAAGTTGAATAATGGAGTGTGCGTAAAAGCGTTGGGCATATTACAGATTTTACCTAATTTCAAACTGAAAGAGGAAAAGATTAGTAAGATGATCGATCATAATGAGATGATTTTCCGAAAGCTGTATGTAAATTTACCTGTGGGGGTCGAGCTTTATGACAGGGACGGTTACTTGATTGACCTGAACGCAAAGGATATGGAGATATTCGGTATCCGGTCAAAGAAGGACGTTTTAGGAGTCAATATTTTTAGCAACCCGATTATGCCTAAAGATGTGATCAAGAAACTCAAGGAGAATAAATCCGTGAATTTCCGGCTGAATTATTCGTTTAAGAAGGTCGATGATTATTATAACACCTCGAAAGTAGGCGAGATGGATATCGTTACCAAGGCCAGTATTTTATATGACCAAAGAGGTGAACCTTCCAGCTATTTACTTATTAATTTGGATAATACGGAAAAGATGATCGCCTATAACCGTATTTCTGAGTTTGAGAATGTATTTACCTTGGTCAGCGTATACGCTAAAGTCGGTTATGCCCTTTATGACTTATATACCTTTGAGGGCTATGCCATTAAGCAATGGTATGAGAATATGGGAGAGAAGGATGGAACCCCCTTGTCCCAAATTATTGGGATTTATTCTTATATTCATCCGAACGACGCTGGATATATAAACTCATTCTTTGAGGAGGTGAAACAGGGTAAAGCGCATCATTTCCGTAGGGAAGTGCGTGTGAAGTCTGGTGACGGATGGAAATGGATTTGCGCCAATATCACCCGTAACCCTCAAAGCGTAGACCCGAATAAACCGGAGATGATCTGTATTAATTACGATATCACGGAGTTAAAGGACTCTCAATTGAAAAGGGAAAGGGCGGAAGAACTGGATCGTTTGAAGTCTGCCTTCCTAGCGAATATGAGTCATGAGATTCGTACGCCATTAAATGCCATTGTCGGTTTTTCTCAATTATTGGCGGAAACGGATGATCCCGAGGAGAGGCATGAGTTTGTGGAAATCATCGATAGCAATAATCGGATGTTGCTTCAATTGATCAGTGATATTCTAGACTTGGCAAAAATTGAATCCGGTACGATGGATTTCAAGTTCGCCGATATGAACGTAAAAGAGGTGATCAATGAGATCGTGACCTCATTCCGTATCAAGATGCCCGATAACGTAGCTCTGATCGCTCCCCAAGATTCACCGGAATGCCAAATCTATAGCGATCGTATGCGGCTGACGCAGGTAATATCCAATTTCCTTAACAACGCGATCAAGTATACGAGCGAAGGTTGTATCACCTTAGCTTACGAGATCATAGGTGATGAGATAAAATTCTCCGTGACTGATACGGGGGATGGCATGAGCCAAGAGATACAAGCCCATATCTTTGATCGTTTCTATAAAGGAAATACGTTTAAACAAGGTACGGGCTTGGGGCTATCTATTTGCGAGACCATCGTAAATAGGCTAGGTGGTCGGATCGGTGTAAATTCCGAGTTGGGCAAAGGCAGTACGTTTTGGTTTACGCATCCCTATTCCTTCTCGCCGAACGCTAAATCTCCTGCATCGCCTAATCCGGGAACGATATAAGAATGATCGTCGAGGTCATTATCTAATGCGGCGATCCAGATTGTAGTCTTGTCATCCGGCATTTTCTTCTGCAAGTATTCCAAGGCTTGTTTGCTTGAGATGATGGAGGCTACGTGTACATGGCCGGGTACTCCTTTGGTCAGCAGGGCCTCATACGCCAATTCCATAGAGCTTCCGGTGGCCAACATCGGGTCGGATATGATCAAGGTTTTACCTGTTAAGCGAGGAGAGGCGATATATTCGATATGAATATCAAAATTCAAACGGTCTTTATATTTGCGGTAAGCGGATACGAAAGCGTTCTCCGCATTATCCAGATACCGAAGGAAACCTTGGTGGAATGGAAGTCCGGCACGCAAGATCGTACTAATCACGATTCGATCGTCCGGCGTATTCATCGGGGCTATACCTAGCGGGGACTGGATGTCTTTCGTACTGTAATGAAATTCCTTACTGATCTCGTAAGCCATGATTTCTCCGATACGCTCAACATTACGACGGAAACGAAGGCTGTCTTTTTGTATATCTACATCTCTAAGTTCGGCTACGAACTTGTTTAATATGGAATTTGTGTCTCCAAGATTGACGATTCTCATGAGTCTTTTTTTTGAGCCCAAAAGTAATCATTTCCGGACACTAAAAATCATAAGTATGAAATTTTTCATTCATAGTTATAAATGAAAGATTTCATACTTATGGTTTTTTATCCCCTTACCGGGGATATTTTTACTACGTTTTCGGTGACTTTATTATTTCAGGTGGGCATTCATCGCCTCAAGGAGGAATTTACCCGGTTTGAATTTTACGGTCGTACGAGCGGGGATCATTACCGGAGTACCTGTTTTAGGATTTCTGGCAAGACGCTGTGTTTGCGGTCTTGGGATCAGTGTTCCAAATCCGACAAGTACGATTTCCTCATTTTCGGACATACGCTCAGTTACGATCTCGATGTAAGCATCCAATACTTTCTTTGCTTCTTGCTTTTGTAACCCGGTCTTGTCTGCTAAAGCCTCTATAAGTTCTGCTTTGTTCATAAATGCAAATTTTTTAAATTGTTAAACACTACAAATGTACACTTTGAAGCTGGTTTTATAGTTACGTTTTGCAAAGATACATTTGCATTTGAGTTTCTTATTAAACAAGGCCTACAGATGTTTGTTACATTTTTAAGAACAAAAAATGTTAATAATGTGTCAGTTTGCGAATTTCGAAACATTTATTGAATCTTGATATACCCGATTCGTGTGTACTTGATAGTACGGGATTCTATATGTTTTAAGACCTTAGCGGAAGTCAAAGTCAATTTTTCCCCTACTTGGAAAGCATGAGCGCCCGGTGGCAACGTTTGCGTGGTAAGACTACGATCTTTCGCTTTTATCCTCAATAAAAAGTAATTCCCGGCGATGTCCACGGCCGTGAGCAATTGATCTACATAGAAATATTCGGTACCACGGATAATCTGTGTCTTGTAAGAATCGTCTTCAATGCGGACTTTTGTGATTGTTAACTTTAAATCGCTCAATTTTTCTCCCGGTGTTCCTACAAAGCGGCTTACAGGCATTTTATATTTCTTACGGGTCTGTAGGTCGAGATAGATTTTACTGTAGGTCACCGCTAACTCTTTAAAACGCATCTCGCTTTTTACGTGAGGCTCATATTTATCGGCTATCCAAACGACGTAACGGGGATCGATCGTATAGATGTCATGCAAATGGTATCCTCTGTATTTACCGAAAGAAATAATATCGTCTCCATTATCGGGAGAGTCTTTGATATCTGTCGTTATAAATAAAGGTAGAAAGGAGTTGCTTACCATCTTAATCGCCTTATTCACCGAGCTGATGGCATTCAAGTCGAGATTCGCCAAATAGACCGTCGGATGATAAGTGGCCGAAGGCGTAAAGAACCAAAGCGTATAATATAAGGTCTTTGAGGTAGGCAAAAGAATGTAGTACCGCCCTTTGTCTGACGTTTTTCCTCGATTGAACGTGTTTAACTTGTCGAGGATCATCTTCTGTATTTCACCGGATAGGCCGGACGTGTTCTCATCCATACGATCAACTCTATATACAAATCTACTGAAAAAATCCGGAACTACATAATTTGCGGATGAGTTATTTATGACTACTTTTGCCCTAAAAATAAAATAGACGATGAGAATAGAGCAGAATTATTCGTTGGAGAAACACAATACGTTCCATCTCCCAGTAAAGACACGTTGGTTCATGGAGTATGAGACGGAGGAGGAGTTGCAACGAATCTTACATGATGAATACTTTCAGGAATGTTTATCCTTGCATATAGGAGGCGGGAGCAATCTATTGTTCATCAACGATTATAATGGCATTATCATCCATTCCCGAATCAAGGGGATTTCTATCTCGGCGGAAACGGACGAGTATGTATCGCTTCGTGTCGGGGCTGCGGAGATCTGGGATGATGTCGTGGCATACGCCGTATTGAAAGGTTGGGGAGGTATAGAGAATCTTTCTTTAATACCCGGTGAGGCGGGCGCTGCCGCTATCCAGAACATCGGGGCTTATGGTATGGAGATCAAGGATGTGATCGAGAGTGTGGAGGCTTATAACCAGTTGACATTCGAGAAACGGACTTTTACGAATACGGATTGTGAATATGGATATCGTAATAGTTATTTCAAGAATGAGTATCATGACCCCCACATCATAACTTATATTACGCTTCGACTATCCAAGAACCCTTGCTTTTCGGTTAATTATGGGAACTTAAAGGAGGAGTTGACGAAATATCCGGAAGTTACTTTGGAAACGATCCGTGAGGCTGTCATAACAATTCGCAGGCAGAAGCTTCCCGATCCGGAAGTATTAGGCAACGCAGGCAGTTTCTTTATGAACCCGATAATTACGGCAGAGCATTTTGAGAAATTGAAAAAGCAATTCCCGGAAATCCCGTCTTATCCCGCTTCGGAAGGAAAGATCAAGGTTCCGGCCGGTTGGTTGATCGAGCAATGTGGGTTTAAGGGTAAAAACCATGGGCCGGTAGGTGTTTACGAGAAACAAGCGTTGGTATTAGTGAATTTAGGAGATGCCCGGGGGCATGAGATCGCGTTGGTCGCGGAGAGCATTCGTACCGCCGTAAAAGATCGTTTCGGTATAGAGCTTATGCCTGAGGTTAAATATGTCGGATAATGAAAATCGTTTTTTTAGGAACAGGAACGTCTACGGGCAATCCTGAGATAGGTTGCCAATGTGAGGTATGTACTAGTAAAGACCCCCGTGATTGGCGTCTACGGGCTTCGATCTTGGTAGAGACGGAAGGGAAACGGATATTGATCGATTGTGCTCCGGACTTCCGTTGGCAAATGATAACCAATAAGATTTACTATTTTGACGCCGTTTTAGTAACTCATGAGCACTACGATCATGTAGGTGGCTTAGATGATCTACGTCCTTTTGGCCGGTATAAAGATGTGGATATTTATGCGGAAGACAATGTCGTGGAGGCGATAAAAACTCGCATTCCTTATGTGTTCCGGGAGCATAAATATCCGGGAGTGCCTAATTTGGTATTGCATACGATCGGAACGAAACCGTTTGAGGCCGCCGGTGTCATGATCACTCCCATTCGTGTAATGCACGCTAAGCTGCCGATCTTAGGTTTCCGTATCGGCAATATGGCTTACTTGACCGACCTTAAATATCTTCCGGAAGAAGAGTACGCTAAGTTGGAAAACCTTGATGTATTGGTTATTGATGCCCTTCGGAAAGGAGAGCATCAATCGCATGAGAGTCTGGAGGAAGCCTTAGCGAATATATCCCGTATCCAGCCCAAGGAGGCCTATTTAATCCATATGAGTCATCGCATAGGGTTGCATGCGGTCATTGAAAAAGAGTTGCCTCCGCATGTACATTACTCATATGATGGATTAACGGTGACTTTTTAAGTCATATATTGAAAAGATTCTTTATCTTTGCCAGCTGAAAATCTAGAGAATAGCTGCTTTTTTAAGTTAGTCGCTTATAGCAGGAGTGGTATATAATAAAAAACAATAATAGACTGTATGAATTTATCGTTTAAGAACGTACTATGCGTATGTTGCTTATTGCTGTCGGGATCTGTGTATGCACAGCTTCCGCAAGACTTGATTGACAAGGCGAAAGCCGCTGGAATGTCGGATACGCAGATCCAGCAGGAATTAGCCAAGCGTATGAAACAAGAAGGGGGATCAGTCGGATCTCAAGCTACCGCTACCGATGCGAAGGTTAGCGACCGGGTAATGCCGGTAATCGATGAAGGACAATCCTTAGAAGCCCAACGTAGAAATAATCTTCCTGCTTCAGCCATGGAGAATACCGTATTCGGGCATGAAATCTTCTCAAACAAGAACTTATCTTTTGCCCCAGACTTAAACATCCCTACACCTAAGGATTATGTGCTTTCCGCTGGTGATGAGTTATTGATTAATGTATGGGGAGATTCCGAGCTAAACTTGAAATTAAAGATCTCTCCGGACGGTACGATCCTTGTACCAAATTTAGGTCCGGTGTCGGTCAGTGGATTGACGATCGCTGGCGCTGAGACTCGTCTGCGTCAGGAGTTGAGCCAGATTATGTCTACGCTGTCTGGTTCGGGAGAGGGGAATACCTTTGTTTCTGTCAGTTTGAGCCAGATTCGTAGCATGAAGGTGAATATTGTCGGCGAGGTAGTCGCTCCCGGTACGTATACATTACCTTCATTCGCCACATTATTTAATGCGTTGTATGCCGCCGGTGGTGTGAATAAGATCGGTTCTTTGCGTAGCATCAAGGTATATCGCAATAGCAAGGAAATCGCTAATCTCGACGTATATGATTATTTATTGAACGGAAAGTACACAACGAATGTTCGTTTGGAAGAGAACGATATGATTATGGTAGGCCCGTACGACCAGCTAGCGGTGGTTCGAGGTAAGGTGAAACGTAATCGTATTTTCGAGTTGCGCAAGGGCGAGACCTTGAAGCAATTGCTGGATATGGCCGGCGGATTTACCGGCGACGCTTATACGAAGGACGTACAAGTGAAGCGTAAATCAGATAGTCGTTACCAGATCTCTACGGTTTCGGAAGATAAGTTCGCTTCTTTCGTGATGCAGGATGGCGATTCTTTGCTGGTAGATTCCGTTATTCCTTTTTATGAGAATCGTTTGATCGTGACGGGAGCAGTATGGCGTCCGGGAGAATATGAGTTAAGTCCGTCGGTTCGTACGGTAAAGCAATTGGTAAAACAGGCCGCAGGTCTTAAAGGAGACGAGTTCGCCGGCCGTGCCTTGATTACCCGTTTCACGACTACGATGATCGCCGTGGATATTCGTGGTATCTTGAACGGTACCGCTCCAGATGTGGAGTTGCAAGCGGAAGACCAATTAAGCATTCCTTCCCTATTCGATTTGCGCGAACCTTATACGATCAAGGTTGGCGGAGCCGTGAATTATCCGGATACGGTGCTTCCGTATCGTCATAATTTGACAATAGAGGACGCTATCATGATGGCCGGTGGCTTAAGAGAGTCCGCTTCTTCTATTAATGTAGAGGTAGCCCGTCGTGTGAAGGATCCTAGTTCCAATCAGAATGTCAACCGGATCGCTGATGTATATAACTTCTCGTTGAGTGAGGACTTCAAGTTGAATGCGGGAGATACGATCTTTACGCTGGAGCCGTTCGATGAGGTTTATGTTCGTTTCTCCCCGGGGTATCATGAGCAACAGGTCGTGAAGGTGAACGGTGAGATCACTTTTGCCGGTAGCTATGTATTGGCTACGAAGAACGCTCGTTTGAGTGACATTGTCGCGAAAGCGGGAGGCGTTACCCCAGAGTCTTATGTAAAAGGTGCCAGCTTGAAACGTCAGTTGACAGAGGATGAATTGAAGCGCATGGAAACCCTTCTGGCTTTAAGTGAGGCGAATAAGCAAAGCCGGGATTCTATCGGTGTAGCGTTGATGAATGTGAAGGACTATTCCGTAGGTATTGATTTAGAGAAAGCGTTGGCTAATCCGGGCAGTATCGATGATGTCGTGCTTCGTGATGGTGATGAACTTTATATTCCGCAGTTGCAAAGTACGGTGAAGATGAGTGGAGCCGTGACTTATCCGAACAGCGTGACTTATACGAAAGGTATGTCGGTTACGGATTGCTTGTCTCAAGCCGGTGGTTATAATGATATCGCACGTAAGTATCCGATCGTAATATATATGAATGGTAAGGTCGCTACGACGAAGCGCACCGCTATATTCTTCAAGCGTTATCCGAAAGTGGAGCCGGGCTGCGAGATCGTGGTTCCGACGAAGACACAACGTGAGCGCCGAAGCTTGGCTGAGATAATGACTATTGGTAGCTCCGCTACTTCTATGGCCGCGATGATTACTTCTATTGTTAATATGGTTAAAAAATAATCAGGCATGGATACGATAAACGAGATAAAAAGACAAGAGTTACCTGAGGAGCAGGAGATCGATTTAATCGAACTGGCGCAAAAACTGTGGAAAGAGCGTAAGTTCTTATTGAAAGGCTGTGGTATTGCGGTGGTAGTAGGTTTGATTGTAGCTTTCAGTATTCCCAAGGAATATACAACTACGGTGAAATTGGCACCAGAGACACAGGATGCGGCAAAAAAATCTAGTCTTGGCGGTTTGGCTGCTATGGCTGGGATTAATCTGAATGCCGCTGCCGGTGCGGACGCGATCTCTCCGGATTTGTATCCGGATGTGGTGCAGAGTACCCCGTTTCTGTTGGAATTGTTTCCGGTAGAGGTTACCGATAAGGAAAAGGAGTTAAGCACTACATTGTATGATTATATGAGTGAACATCAACGTAAGGCTTGGTGGGGATATATTGTCTCCGCTCCATTCAAGGCGTTGGGTGCGGTAATGAGTTTAATCTCCGGTGACGAGGAAGAGTCTGAGGGCTTGAATCCTTACCATTTGACAAAGGATCAAGAAGAGGTGGTGAAGGCCTTGCAGGAGCGGGTTTCTGTTTCCGTGGACAAGAAGACCTTGGTTATCACGGCTTCCGTACAGATGCAGGACCCGGTTATTTCCGCTCAGATGACAAAGGTCGTTTTGGAAAACCTCCAGAATTATATTACGAATTATCGTACGCAGAAAGTAAAGCAAGATTTGGAATTTACCCAGAAGGTATTTGGCGAGTCACGTGACGCTTATTATAAAGCGCAACGTGCGTACGCTGCTTTCGAGGATGCCAACCGTAATATTATCTCTTCCAGCTACCGTACGGAGCAGGAACGTTTGAAGAATGAGATGACCCTTACGTTTAATGTTTACAATACGTTGGCGCAGAAGTTGGAGCAAGATAAATTGCGTGTACAGGAAGAAACTCCGGTGTATACCGTAATCGAGCCGGCTACCGTACCTTTGAAAGCATCTTCTCCTAAGAAGGCACTTATCTTGGTCGGTTTTGTCTTCCTCGCTTTATTCGGATGTATCGGATATTTATTCGTAAAAGATATGTTTGTGTCAGCATTCAAGAAAGAAGGGACTGAAGCTTAATTCCCGCAAACCGTAAAATAGACCACGGCCTCGTCATGACTGACTTGTGCCGTGGTTTTTATTTGTGGGAATAGCCGATTGATCCGAGTAGTTATCGTATCGCATAAGTTGGGGTAAAAGTTCTCCAAGGTTTCTTCATAGGGCTGCTCATTGAAGCAGCAAAGGCTTCCTTCATTATAGAATAAATCCATTGCCAACCATTGATTTTTCATTTTCCACTCCGTCGAGTCATTCATTTGAACCTGTAAATCTAAAGAGGCGCTTTGGATGAAGAGATTCATCGCGCCACTCTTGCCTTTTTTACTAATTAGATCAGCTAATTCCGGAATGATCTGTGCGGGGTACATCTGTTGCTTTTTCGCTGTCTCTACCAATAATTTTCGATTGTAGGACACCACGAATATACCCTCGTGGTAGTAACAACCTAGAAAATGCTTATCAACATCCGGATAGTATCTAACAGGAACGGAAGCTTCCTCTCGTTGCTGGGCAGGAAAAGTGAAAGAAGCGTCCAGTTGCTTGAAAATACGCTCTGCCGTATGACTATCCATAGGGGCGTACAAGATATCCCCTTGTGGATAATAAGCGATCAAGAAAGACGATAAATCCGGATTTTGCTGTATTAAAGAGAGGAAAATAGCGGGCGTATGATCCGAGAACGCCTTGCGTATATTCTCCATGGGTAATATCATCTTCTCGAATACAGGAGGACGATTGATAGCAAAAATTGCTGTGGGGGTCGGGATGACCAAGCTATAGGGATCTACCGTGGCGACAAATTGCTCGTCGCTCATATTCTTGTAAAAGTACCTCACGCAAACGATCGTAGCCAAAAACAAGACAATGAATGCCATTATGTCTTTCTTGCCGATCCTCATGTTTGCTTTAGGAAGTATTTACACCAAGGCTTTAATCCGCATTCCTCACATTTCGGTTTCCGGGCGAGGCAAACATATCTTCCATGTAATATCAACCAGTGATGGGCGATGGGGATCAGTTCTTCCGGAATGTTCTTCACTAGCTCCTTTTCCGTTTCCAAGGGTGTCTTGCTATTATTGGTCAA
>ERZ780202.1197-NODE-1197-length-14983-cov-7.473004_pt1 | contig 14983 bp, 10 predicted proteins | sample MGYA00510978_ERZ780202 | MGnify/ENA primary metagenome ERZ780202 (study PRJEB29588, sample SAMEA2155689) | human gut metagenome | biome: human gut; feature: human-associated habitat; material: faeces | place: Denmark | collected 2008/2010 ...
TTAGGCAAATATAAATAAAATCCTAAACTTCTCATCCTATTTATCAATTATTTATCCATTGACTTATGAAAAATAAGAAGAAAGTCTTTTTCATGGTCCTGCTCTTGCTATGCTCTTATCTAAGCTCATTTGCGCAGCTTATCAACTTGCAGTTAAAGAACGTAACCGTAAAGCAGGCTATTGAAACAATACAGAAGCAAAACGGATATTCATTTGCATTTGCAGCAAGCGATCTGAATACCAAAAAGATTGTGACCGTGCTAGCCAAAGATTTACCTATTGAAAAGGTGGTAGAACAGGTCTTGGCAGGACAAGATGTTAGCTACACTATCCAAGGGAAAGATATTATCATCAAGAAGAAAGACAGTCAGTCTGTACAACAATCCTCCAAGAAATACACTATTAGCGGGATAGTGAAGGACATGTCGGGCGAACCGGTCATCGGAGCCAATATAAAAGAGAAAAATGGCATGGCGGGTACAATCTCCGGTATGGACGGTAAGTTTCAGTTGACTGTCAATGAAGGGAGTATAGTGCAAATATCCTACCTGGGGTTTCTGACACAAGAAGTGAGCGTGAAGAATAAAAACTATCTCACTGTTATGTTGAAAGATGATACACAGACGTTGGACGAAGTAGTAGTGGTCGGGTTCAGTACTCAAAAAAAGATAAACTTGACAGGTGCGGTAGAAAATGTATCATCAGATGTATTTGAAAATCGTCCGGTAGCTAATGTCACGCAGATGTTGCAAGGTGCTGTACCTAATCTGAATATTTCGTTAGTTGATGGTAAACCCAATCAATCGGCTTCGTATAATATCCGTGGTGTAACGTCTATCGGAGCGGGCGGTAGTGCGCTGGTATTGATCGACGGTGTAGAAGGTGATCCGGCCATGTTGAATCCGAACGATATAGAAAGCGTGTCCGTATTAAAAGATGCGGCTTCGGCAGCCATCTATGGTTCACGTGCTCCGTATGGGGTTGTCCTGATTACAACAAAAGATCCGTCAAAGCAAAAAGATAAGTTTACAGTCAATTATACGGGGAACTTCTCCTATGAGACTCCGTATGCTGTGCCGGATGTTGTTGATGACGGTTATGTCTGGGCTTATCTGTTTCGCGAGGCGGAATACAATTACCGCGGGATAGAGCCTACCAGCATTAATAAATCACAACCTTTCTCAAAAGAATGGTTGGAGACTTTCCGGCAGCGGAAGTTGGCAGGAAATACATTACAGGCAGCGGTTGGTCCCGATGGAAAGTATACATACTATGGAAATGAAGATTACTATGACGCGCTTTATAAGGATCATACGTTTGCACAGTCGCATAATGTATCCATTAGCGGTTCGAACGGAAAAATCAGTTACTACACTTCCGCACGTTTATACGATTACGACGGTCTGTTCAATTATAACTCGGATACCTACCGCACTATGAATATGCGTACCAAAATCAGTGCACAGGTGTTCGACTGGCTGAAAATTTCTAATAATATAGACTATACTCATGATAAATATACGCAGCCATTGGGTTATGTAGAGCAGAATGAAGGTCTGGTTTGGAAAGCGATCAATATGGAAGGCCATCCGTCCGAGCCAATCTTCAATCCGGACGGCACCTTGACACACTCCGGTGCACGTTCCGTCGGTGGACTGGTAACGGGTAACAACTGGATAAAGCGTACAACGAAAACGCTGAAAAATACGACTACCCTGAATATAACCATGCTGGACAACAAATTACGTTTTACCGGAGACTTCTCTTTCCGTACGAAAGATTTTATAGAAGACAAGAAAACGACCGCCGTTCCATATAGCGATTACGAAGGGGTGATTAAATACCTCGGAGTACCGGAAACGGATGATAAGATGTTGGAGAAAGTGCAACAGACCACCTATATATCCACCAATATATATGCCGAATATGAGAACACCTTTGCCGGAAAACATTATTTGAAAGCTCTGGCGGGATATAACTATGAACAGCAGGACTATAAGGCAATCTCTTCGGAGCGGAATGGCTTGTTGATGCCTGATGTGGAAAATATCAACTTTGCTATGGGAGATAATATGTCTATTAAGAGTGATGGTAACCGGTGGCGGTATGCCGGGGCATTCTTCCGGTTGAATTACTCTTATGACAACCGTTATCTATTTGAGGTGAACGGGCGTTATGACGGTTCTTCGAAGTTCCCCAACAATTCGCAATGGGGATTTTTCCCTTCAGCTTCGGCAGCATGGCGCTTCTCGGAAGAGAAGTTCTGGAAGGTGAATCCGGCTATTATCTCACACGGAAAACTGCGTGTCTCTTATGGAGCATTAGGTAATAGTAACGTGAGACCGTATTCTTATCTGGAGAAGTTCGCATTGAAGACCTATTCTACTACCGGTTCTTCAAGCGAAGGACGTTACCTGGATGGTAAGGCACAGTTACGCTACACGCTCAACCCCGACCAGATTCCGGATAATATCGGTTGGGAAACTTCACGAACCATAGATGGGGGTATCGACTTGGGATTCTGGAATAACAAGATTACGCTGTCCGCCGATTATTATGTACGTAAGACCGCTAATATGTATACAGTAGGTCCGACGCTTCCCGATACATTCGGAGCATCATCACCCAAAGGAAACTATGCCGACATGAGTACCTATGGTTACGAGATTTCCTTGGGATATAACGACTCGTTCCGTTTGGCAGGCAAACCGTTCAGTTTCGGCATTAAAGCGACCCTTGCCGATTATCATTCGGTGATAGACAAATATAATAATCCGAAACGTGACTTGGATGATTATTATGTAGGTCAGCGTATCGGTGAAATTTGGGGATTTGTTTGTAACGGACTGTTCCAGTCACAAGACGAAATTGATGCGGCTTTTGACGGGAAAGGTTACAAAAACAACCTGATGCAGACATCTGTCAATTACATCACTTATCCCGGTGATATGCGTTTCGAAGACTTGAACAATACAGGTACTATTGATAACGGAGCCAACACGGTAGACTCACCGGGCGACCGGAAAATCATTGGAAATTCCGAACCGCGCTACATCTATACCCTCTCATTTAGTGCCGACTGGAATAACTTCTTTCTGTCAGCCATGTTCGACGGTGTGGGAAAACAAGACTGGTATCCTAGTGGCGAGAGTTCTTTCTGGGGACAGTACAACCGTCCTTACAACCAAGTCCCGGTGTGGCACTTGAATAACTACTGGACCAAAGACCGTCCCGATGCCTATCTGCCGCGTTATTCGGGTTATTACAATCCCTTATATAAAGGAACGGCCAATACACGCTACCTGCAGGATGTATCTTACTTCCGGCTCAAGAACTTGCAGTTTGGTTACAATCTGCCAAAGAAATGGATAGCAAAAGCCGGTTTCTCTAAAGTATCCGTCTATTTCTCGGGCGAGAACTTATGGTCGTGGTCTCCACTCTACCGTCACACGAAAGATTACGATGTGACAGTGATAACGAAAGGTTCGGATAATGACCTGACTTCCGGCAACAAAGGAGACGGCTTCAACTATCCGACGATGCGGAATCTAAGTTTAGGAATCTCTATTACTTACTAAATAGAAACAAAGAAGATATGAAAAGATTAAGTACTATACGTAATATCCTGCTTCTGTGTGCAACGGTGCTGCTAGGTGGTTGCGATTTGACGGAGACGATGCAGGTAGAGGCTGACAAATCTATGGTTTTCGGCAGCGAGTCCGGATTGCGCCTTTATGCCTATTCCTTCTATCGGGCATTGCCTACACTTTCTACAGGCTATCAGCAGGATGAGATGTGTGATATTGCCGCTGTCCGGCAGACGAATGTGTTTATTCAGCAAAACGCGTACAATTCGGAAACAGCTACCAGCTGGTCGTGGGGAACCTTACGGAACATCAACTATTTTATTGATGGTTGTCACTCGAAAGAGTGCACAGTGGATGCAGCTACCCGCGATAATTACTTGGGCATTGCCCGTTGGTTCCGCGCCTGGTTTTATTATGACAAGTTGACTCAATATGGCGAAGTTCCCTGGTTTGGCAATGAAATACAGTCCTACCAGTACGATGTCATGTATAAAGAGCGTGACAGCCGGGACGTTATCATCAAGAATATGATCGAAGATCTCGATTTTGCTTACGAACATATTCAGGCAACTTCTTCTGTCAATAGCTCCACACTCACCAAATGGGCCGCAGCCGCACTCAAATCCCGAGTGTGTCTGTTCGAAGCCGCCTATCGTCGTTATCACAAGCTGACAGGTTTGGAAATCACTCCGGAAGAACTTTACCGCCATGCTGCCAATGCAGCCAAATTGGTAATGGACAACAGCGGGCTTTCGCTGAATACGGCAACAGGAACCAAAGGGGCCTACCGTGATTTGTTCTATCTGGAAGCACCCATTACCTCTGAAGTAATTCTGGCGGTATGTGCCAATAGCGCATCAGGTATCTACGGGACTCAAAATTACTGGTATAACTCGCTTTCGTACGGTAAAGGCTGGAGTCTGGTTCGTCCGTTTGTCAATACTTACCTGAAATTGGACGGCACTCCGTTCACTTCCGAAACAGGTTACGAAACCAAAAACTTTGTGGAAGAGATGAAGAGCCGTGACCTGCGTTTGGCACAGACCATCCGCGGACTGGATTTCAAACGTGACGGAAAAGCCGTAGTAGCCGATATGACAGTTTGCCTGACCGGTTATCATGTGATTAAGTATTCTCTTGATGACACGAAATATGATAACAATGAAAAGAACAACAACAGTATCCCCCTGTTGCGTTACGCTGAAGTGCTGCTTAACTATGCCGAAGCACAAGCCGAACTGGGTGGACTTACTGATGCTGAATGGAACACTACCATCGGCGCCCTGCGTCGACGTGCCGGAATCACAGGCGGAACGGAAAAACTCCCTACAACTGTTGATTCGTATTTGCAGCAGGTCTTTTATCCGAATATCACTAATCCGGTTTTACTGGAAATCCGTCGGGAACGTGCCATTGAGTTGGTGGCTGAAGGAACGAGATTCAATGATTTGCGTCGTTGGAAATGTGGTGAACTGATAGAGGAACTACCGTGGACAGGCATGCACATCAGCGCATTGAATGTGGATATTGACCTGAATGGTGACGGAACTCCTGATTGCTACTTTACCGATAACGGTACGCAATCATCCAATAAAGACTGCAAAACGGTGAACGTAAAGAATGAAACAGGACTTTATGCCACAGCAAATGCCGCAGGCGGATACGATTTGAGATATAACCCCGGTACGGGAAACCGCATCTGGTACGATGACGACCGCCAATATCTTTATCCTGTTCCTGCACAGGTGATCCGCGACTATGAGAGTGCCGGATATAAACTATCACAGAACCCCAATTGGAATTAAAATATAAAAGATTTAGTATGATGAAATTTAACCAGATATTGCCTGTTATTGCTATCTATGTTGTAGCATTAGGCGGATGCAGTAATACTACTCCTGATTATTCAGAATTTTATAAGGACCCGGAAACAGTAAAAGAGGAAGACCCGTCACTGAATGATAACCAAATTAAAGTCATGTCGTTCAATATCCGTTATTATAACACCAATGATACGGGAGATAAATCCTGGGAGACCCGTACGACAGCCTTTATTCCGATGATTGAAGATCAGAAACCGACGGTGATCGGTATACAGGAAGCCCGGCCTCCACAGTTGAAGTGGTTGGAAGAGAACTGGAAAGATTATGGATATATCGGCAAGGGACGCCGTGCCAACAATGCCAACAATGATGAGTTTGTTCCCATCTTTTATAGAAAAAAGGCTGTTGAACTTGTCAAGTGGGATTGTTTCTGGCTTTCCGAAACTCCTGATGTACCGGGGTCTCAAGGTTGGGATAATACAGTTCCGCGTGTGGCAACGTGGGCAATCTTCAAGCACATTGCTTCCGGCAAGAAATTCTTCTTTATCAATACGCACATTGATGTAGGCTCTACCATCGCTCCGGGCAAGTCAATGGAAGTGATTGTGAATAAAATGTCGGAACTCAATCCGGAAGGATTGCCGATGTTGCTGACTGCTGACTTTAACAAACAGATCGACAGCGATATCTTTGACGGGGTTAAAACATTCATGACTAATGTGCGTCTATCAGCTCCGGTCACAGACACGAAAAACTCATATACAGGCTTTGGTACTGCCAATCCTTATATAGTAGATCATATCTTTTGTACAGGCTTTAAAGCTTTGAAGTTCGAGACGATCGATAAGGTATATCAGAATATCACTTATATCTCCGATCATTATCCCATCGTCGGTAAATTGGAATACGTGAAGTAATGAAACGATCATCTAAAATTACAGAAACGCAATGAAAAGAATCATATATTTATTAGTGGCTGCTATCGGTCTGCTGGTAGGATGTACGCCTGAAGAAGAGACATGGGTGCAGGCAGGATTTACTACAGATAAAGAATCCTATGAGATTGGTGACTTGATTACCCTGACAAACACGTCGACGGCGGAGAATGCCCGGATTGCAGTCTGCAAATGGGAATTTATGGGTAAGGTGTCCTATGAACTGACTGCTCCCGAGCCTTTTAGTGTGGAAGAGGGCGGAGAATATCTTTTTCGTCTGACTGTCACTTCGGATCGCGGTGCTATGAAGTCGGTATTTGAAAAGACCATTAAAATTATCGATGACGGTATTCGTCCTACGGCAGACTTCAGTTGGTTGCCCGAACGAATTGTAGCGGGAGAAGAAGTTGCTTTTACGGATCAATCGAAAGCGGCGGAAGGGTGTGAGATTGTCAAAAGAGAATGGACGTTCGGCGCTATCCTCTCTACAGAGGAGAATCCGAAAATAACTTTCGGTTCGCATGGAAAAATAAACGTATCGCTGACTGTGACGGATAATAAAAAAAGGAAAGATACGAAGACTGTCACAATGGATATAGCCAAGGGGGCCGGTAGTCTTGGCGTGTTATGGTCTCATTCCTACGATGAGCAGGGAGTGGTGTACGGCACTTCTCCGGCAACAAGTGCAGATGGTGAGTATGTTTATGTTTCTTCCAGTAATTACAACCTGGTTTGTTTCACGAAACTCGGTGAACGGACTTGGGGATTTGATTGCGGACAGAACAATGAACCGAATCGAGGTTCTGACTATCAGCATCCGACTCCTACGGTGGATTCCGACGGAACGGTTTATGTAGCTGTCGGAGATAATTCTTCCAAAGCGGATGCAACTAAGTCTGCCAGTATTTATGCCGTTAAAGGTGGTGCGGACGGCGGCACACAGAAGTGGTTTACTTCGATTGGCGCAAAATCGAGTATGCGTCCTTTCGGTGCTCCGGTTGTCACGGATCAGTATGTGATGATTCTGACGAATTCGGCTCCAAGTACGGATGGTATGCATTTCCGTATTTACGATAAAGCGTCCGGTGTTCTGAAGTATGCGGAGAAAACATCTTCTGGAAGTTATGGCGGTTGCGTAGGATTGAAAGATGGCAGGGCACTTGTCAACACGGGACAGAGCGGAGGACGGTCGTATGGTACACACATCTTCTTTCCGAATGGCAATGGCTGGAGCAAGTCGACCAATGAGCAAAACTATGCTCCGAATGATCAGCCGAATGGCAGTCAGATCGCTGTCGGTGCAGACGGGAGAGCATATATTCTTTGTCATAATTTGGGTGCCCGGATTTCGACCAATGAGACGAAAGCATTGGTTTATTGCTATGATACCAAGAAGACGACCGCAGGTAATGTTTCTACTCCTGAATGGTACACTGCTGTCAAAGGGGAAAATAAACAAACCGGTTATGGCTTGGTGGTTGATGGAAATGGGGTTGTGTATGTAGCTACTGACAAATACATTACTGCTATTTCTTCCGCTGGTTCCGTTTTGTGGTCAACAGAAGTGGCTGGTACTGCTTATGGTGTTCCTGCTATAGATAATGAAGGGTATATCTACTATAATGATACGGAAAAAGGTTCTTTGGTGAAGCTTGAACCGGCCACAGGAAAGGCAATCGCTTCGCTCCAGCTTGGAACCGAACTGAAATCATCTCCTACCATATCTGCTGATGGCACAATCTATGTGACCGGTATGCTGGAAGGAAAACCGACTCTGTTTGCTGTTGAAGGAGCGGCGACAGGTTATGCAGCCAATGCCTGGTCGCAGATGGGCGGTAATCCGGGTAAGAACGGATATATGTATTAGTTTTTTTATCCATACAGACTTTTAGTTAGCATGTTTCTTTTCTCGTCGGAACGGGCTTTGCCTTGCTCCGATGAGAAAAGACTGGCTGTACGTTTATAAAAAGCTTGCAAAAAACTTATAAAATAGTAGATCAAATGAGAAAGAGAAACTTATTAGTATTCCTGTTGTTGACGGGGGTGTGGCCTGTCACTGGTTTGTCGGCGCAGGATGCCTGGAAAATAACTGCCGGACAGATTGAGCCTCCGTCTTATTATGGAATAACAGTAGCCAATGGTATGCTGGGATTAGTCTCTTCTCCCGAACCTTTGAAGATATCCCGCGTCGTGTTGGGAGGACTCTATGATATCTATGGTAAGGGGAGGGTAAACAATTTCTTGCATGGCATCAATATGCTCGATACGGAATTGCAGATAAACGGTTCTACGGTGACAGCTTCCCGGATATCCGGTTATAAACAGACTTTGGATATGCGTCAGGGAGTGTTTTGCGGAGAGTTTGATTATCAATCGCTTGCCCGTGTTGAGTATCAATATACGTCATTACGTCATTTGCCTTATTCGTGTTTGCTGCGGGTGCGGATTATTCCGAAAGAAGACATAGAAGTAGCTGTGGCGAATATACTGACGGTGCATGAATCGTTACGTAATCCGCAGGAGTCTTTCAACCGGATATTCAATGGAAAGACAGCGATTGATTTCTGTACGTCGATGGCCAAATCTCCGACCCGGGAACTTGAAATCGGGGCTTGTTCATCGTTTGTTTTCGATGATTCTTTTCCCCGTCCGGAAGTCTGCCACCGGAGTGCACGCGGAGTCGGAGTACATACACAAGAGTTTACGGTTCGTTTGCAGGCAGGTCAGCCTTACACTTTTTCGATTATCGGGACGACACTTTCCTCCGCCACTCATGTCGATGTCAAGAATGAAGTGGAACGGTTGACGGCATTTGCGGCTGTAGAAGGTGTGGAACGATTATGGAGCAAGCATATAGCTGCGTGGGATAAGCTTTGGGAAAGTGATATTGTGATTGAGGGCGATCTTCAGTCGCAACAAGACATTCACAGTATGCTTTATCACATGTATGCCTTTGTGCGGGAAGGTTCGGGATTGTCCTGTTCCCCGATGGGATTTTCGGGTTTCGGTTACAACGGCCATGTATTCTGGGATGCTGATACGTGGATTTTTCCGGCTTTATTATTGCTGCATCCCGAATTGGCGGAGTCAATGATAGAGTATCGTTATCAGCGTTTGGACGCAGCCAGGCATAATGCCTTCATGCACGGCTATAAAGGAGCTATGTACCCGTGGGAAAGTAGTGAGATGGGAAACGAGGATAACACAGTAACCAACATGTACGGCCCTTTCGAAAATCATATTACGGGAGATGTAGCTATGGCAGCCTGGCAATATTATGCTGTGACGCAGGATGTAGAATGGCTTCGTCAAAAAGGATTTTCTATTCTTAGTGCCGCTGCCGAATATTGGGTAAGCCGTTCGGAATCGAATGAAGCGGGAGAGTATGAAATCAGGAATGTTATTGGAGCGGATGAATGGAACCAAAACCGTCAAGGAGGAAAGAATGTGAATAATAATGCTTATACAAACGGTGTCGCGAAATCTACTTTGGAAGCTGCCTGTAAAGCAGCCAAACTGTTGAATGTAAAGTCAGACCCTATGTGGACAACTGTGGCGGAGAAACTTCGTTTCCGGAAACTTGCCAATGGAGTAACGGCAGAGCATGATACGTATGACGGGGCTATAACCAAACAGGCTGATGTCTGCCTGTTAGCTTTCCCGTTAAAGCTTATTACGGATAAAGAGCAGATCCGGAAGGATTTGGAATATTATCTACAGACTGTTCCGAGAAAAAAGACACCTGCCATGTCGAAGTCCATTTACTCTATTTTGTTTACCCGTTTGGGAGACCGTGAACGTGCATGGCACTACTTTAGAGATTCCTATCTTCCCAATCTGAATCCGCCATTCCGGGTAATTGCCGAGTTTGACGGTGGTACGAACCCTTATTTCCTGACAGGGGCAGGTGGTGTATTGCAGTCCGTACTGATGGGATTCGGTGGATTGGATATTACGGATAAAGGTATTGTAGCCGGAAAAGGAGCAATCCCTGATACATGGAAATCTCTGACCCTGAAAGGAATAGGGAAAGAGAAAAAGAATTATATCATTAAATAAATTGGCAGGATATGAGATTTCTTGTTTTTCTTTTGGCTATATGTAGCGTAGTAAGTGCACCTGCCAAGGTGGTACTTTCTTCGCTCTTCACAGACAACATGGTTTTGCAACAACAAACCGATGTGCAGATATGGGGAATGGCGTCCCCTAAGAAAACGGTTTCTATCCGTCCTTCCTGGGATCAGAAGCTTTATACGGTTCGGGCGGATGATGCGGGAATGTGGCGTACAAGCTTGAGAACACCCGTTGCGGGAGGACCTTACTCGATCAGCCTAAGTGACGGTGAAGAATTGATGCTTCGTGATGTCCTGATTGGCGAAGTGTGGTTATGTGCCGGCCAGTCGAATATGGAAATGCCTTTGATGGGAAAAGCCAATCAGCCTATTGCTGATGCTGTGGATATGATTGTCCGCGCCAAACCTTCACGACCGATACGGATTTGTACAATTGGACAGGCGGGAGCGCGGAAACCACAAAAAGATTGCCGGGCGCAATGGTTGAAGAATACTCCGGAGGTGGTATCTGAAGCGAGTGCAACTGCTTATTTTTTTGCTGACTATCTCCAAAAAGTACTTGATGTGCCGGTTGGCATTATTGTCTCTTCGTGGGGAGGAACCGCCATTCAGGCTTGGATGAGCCGTGAAGTGTTAGCTCCGTTTAAGGCGTTCGACCTTCGTTTTCTTGACGACACAACGTCCATTGAACGACCGAAGTACAAGCCTTGTATGCTATACAATGCAATGATTGCTCCTGTCGAGCAATATACCATCAAAGGCTTTCTTTGGTATCAGGGCGAGTCCAATCGTAAGGACCCGGATTTATATCGCAGGTTACAGCCGGCTTTTGTCAAGATGTTGCGTGAAGCGTGGGGGCAAGGCGAATTGCCGTTTTATTATGTTCAGATAGCTCCTTTTGCGTATGAGGGAGCGGAACTGGTAGGAAGTGCTTTATTGCGTGAGGCACAATTGCTGAACTTGAAAGAGATTCCAAACAGTAATATGGTTGTAACAATGGATATCGGTGATCGTAATTGCATTCATCCGGCCCGTAAACGTAAAGTCGGCGAACGGTTGGCGTTGCTGGCCCTTTCCGGAAGTTATGGGTTGAAAGGTTTTGTTCCGGATACACCTGTCTATCAATCTATGGAGGTAGCCAATGGCAAGGCGTACTTGGCTTTTGATTGTGGCAGTGAAGGGCTTGCACCATTGGGAGCTACTATTTCCGGCGTGGAGGTGGCCGGGAGCGATCATGTGTTTTATCCTGCTACTGCACAGATTGAGAAATATACAGGACGTCTTGAAGTAAGTTGTGAGAAAGTTCCTGCTCCTGTGGCTGTCCGCTATTGTTTCCGGAATTATGAGCAAGGGACACTCTATAGCCGCTATGGTATTCCGGTGGCATCTTTTAGGACTGATACTTGGGAGGTGAAAGAATGAACGATTAGATTTTAATAATTGCATATAAGTTGCGTCAGGTAATTCACATTGTGGGAGAAGGCTTGTGAATTAGCTAAAAAATACGATGGAAATGAATCTTATAGTGGAGTTTATAGGGCAATAAAGAAATTAGCAGGTCAATAGAAAGCTTCGCTATAAGTATGGAAGGTATCCAAACTCTCGTTTTGTTCAAAGAGTTCGGATACCTTTTTATTTAAGTTCGTTTATTTACTGCTTTTTTACTTGTTGCTCTTTGAATATATATTCTGCGCTATTGTGCTTTTACAATACAAATGTCGCATCTGCAAACTAAAATAACCCATATTTTGTTGTCTTTATACAGTATCGAGTTTTTAGCAATAAATATATAATGAATGATGAAGATGACAAAGAACTTATTGTTAGGGATTGCTGCCGTATGTGGCAGCACTTTTCAGGCTGTAGCTTGTACGGGAATTTCGCTGACATCTCGTGACGGCAGTTATGTGCAAGCCCGTACGATTGAATGGGCGCGCGGTGTATTGCAAAGCGAGTATGTGATTATTCCACGTGGCCGGCAGCTCACGTCATTCACTCCTACAGGTGTCAATGGACTAACGTTTACGGCAAAATATGGAGTGGTCGGTCTGGCTGTTGTACAAAAAGAGTTTATTGCCGAAGGAATCAATGAGGCAGGACTTTCGGCCGGACTATTTTTCTTTCCTCATTATGGGGGGTATGAGACGTATGACGCTGCACAGAACCAGCGGACACTGGCAGACCTTCAAGTGACGGAGTGGTTGTTGTCGCAGTTTTCTACTATTGACGAGGTGAAAGCAGCCCTCTCTTCTGTACGTGTCGTAGGATTGGAAACGACAGCGGTAGTACACTGGCGTATCGGTGAACCGTCGGGACGTCAGGTTGTATTGGAAATTGTAGGTGGCGTGCCGCATTTTTATGAGAATAAAGTAGGAGTACTGACGAATGCCCCCGGCTTTGAATGGCAACTCATTAATTTGAACAACTACGTCAATCTTCATCCGGGTGACGCTTCCGTGCAAAAATTGAGCGGTATTACGTTGCAGCCGACTGGTAGCAATTCCGGTTTTCTCGGTATTCCGGGTGATGCCACGCCTCCTTCGCGGTTTGTGCGTGCGGCCTTTTACCGGGGGACAGCTCCGCAACGTGCCACAGGCTTTGATACCGTGCAGCAATGTTTCCACTTGCTTAATAATTTTGATATTCCCATCGGTATAGAATATTCGCAGGCTGGTGATATTCCGGATATTCCCAGTGCTACACAATGGACCTCGGCTATTGATCTGACGAACCGGAAGGTTTATTATAAAACGGCCTATAACAATTCGATACGTTGCATCGATTTGAAGGCTATTGATTTCTCGAAAGTAAAATATCAATCACAACCGTTGGATAAGATACAGGAGCAGCCGGTTGAAATGGTTAAAATTCCCCAGTAGAATATGGAAGGGTGTGGAGGTGATCCTATGTGATAGTTACTTGCATTGAAATGTTTTCAAATAAATGTTGGTGACGTTTTTACCCTCACACCCTCACCCTTTGCCTTAATCCCTTTATTCATCGGTATTACAGGTGTGAGGGTAAGGGTGAGAGTAGGTGAGGGTAACTTTTTACTCTCACCCTGATTCGTCCTGATTAGGGTTGACTAATCTTATTCCGTTTTTACACTAATTTCTTCATTATTACCATAATATCCACTTCTCGGAACATAAATCGGCTGCATCGCTCCACCCATATTTTTCAATTTACCCTCATCGCGCAGACGCCGGATATGTCGCATGGCTGTGCTTCTTGCCATTCCACAAAGAGATTGGAAGTCATATCTCCGCATAAATGGGTGAGTCCGGAAGTACTTTGTCAGTTGCAGGTCAATTTCCTCGTTCGTTAGTTGGGTGAAATCCAGTCCCCCTTTGAGGCTTTTCACTTTAAGCACGCCAAATTCGTTTTTCAATGTTTGGTCGGCACGAAACTGGATAGCTTTCAGTTTCACTTTAGTTGCTTTCCGTTTGGTGCCTATCGTCACAGGTTCCGTGGTGGTCAGGCAAGGATGAAAATAGCCGATGCCGTCCAGATGTACTTGGCGTCCCTCCGCCAATTCTTGTCCCATGATGTGCGAAAGAGCGGCGAGCACGGCAGAGACATCTGTTTCTGTCAGTGAGCAACGTTCCTGAATACGCCGGCGCAGTACATCCGTCCCTGTGGAACCGTTGTATTTGATGCGCGGATGCAGGGTATTTTCATTTTCTCCCTGCTGTTTGTCTGAAGGCTTCGGGTCTTCATACCAATCGAATAATATTGCCATAGCTTTATATTTGTTTTAAATGAACTGTTCTTATTATGTATTCTCTTAAGTAGTAATACGTTAGCGCTTCATGTTTCTTCTGTTAAGCTCTAATGCTTTGCAAGGGCTCACCCATGTGAACAAAGCTGTTTACGTATGTGGATATATTTGTTTACAACTGATAGCCTGTTTGTTCACACAGGTGAGCCCTTGATAACTATTAAGCAAAGACACATAAACAATAAGGGAAATGCATATGAAATGCGGGTATTTGTCAGATGAGATGCTTGCTTCCTGGAAGATGAGCGTAAGAGTGATGATAACATGACTCAAGCGTTTGACTCCTTCAGCAGAACTTCGATGGCTTCAATAAAGTCAGTTGCTTTAGGCAGCAATTCGTCTATTTCTTCCTCACTTGAATAGGCAAAATCATCATAATCACTACTATGCCGACGTTCGAAAAGTAAGGAAAAACAACGTCCCAATTCACGTGACATACGACCGGTAGCGACGAAATGCAATCCTATCATCTGTTTGACACCTGCATGGGTACCAGGATTTATCTCGTGTTTAATAAGCAGAGCGACTGCTGCATAATAACAGGCATAATAAAGACGGTTTACAGCTGTATTATAATAGCCTTGTTGTTTTAGATAGGGTATTTCTTTCAGCGTTTCTTTAGCACGTAGAAAACGGTAAGCTGACAGTGCCTCAATATTTTCCCTGTTTAATTGTTCTTTCATAGTACGATCCCCTCTTTCATTACATTCATACCAAAAGGTGTCTGAAAAGGACGGTTTTCCCAAATCTTTTTCAGCAAGACACGTGCATTTATTTGCACTCC
>ERZ780202.1201-NODE-1201-length-14939-cov-2.904192_pt1 | contig 14939 bp, 14 predicted proteins | sample MGYA00510978_ERZ780202 | MGnify/ENA primary metagenome ERZ780202 (study PRJEB29588, sample SAMEA2155689) | human gut metagenome | biome: human gut; feature: human-associated habitat; material: faeces | place: Denmark | collected 2008/2010 ...
CCCCCACGGCAACAGCGAATAAAAACGGATAAGGACTCACTCCGATCTGTAATGCGGATTGCATGGCGATAGGAGCCAATAAAACGGCTGTTGCCGTGTTACTGATGAACATCGTCATCAATGAAGTCGTAAAATAGATACCAGCCATTAAAGCCAAAGGCCCGTAACCGCCCAAACCGCTAACCAAACTATTCGATATATATTCCGATGCTCCCGTCTTTTCCAGAGCCAACGACATGGGAAGCATGGCGGCGATAAGAACGACACTCTCCCAGTTAATTGTTTTATAGGCTGCCTCCACATTCCTGAAACAACCGGTCAATACCATAAGTATCGCAGCAATCATCACAGCCGTAACCGGAGCTACTGGTATAGAATCGAACACCATCATAAGAATCATTAAAAGCATAATCGCAGCAGCAATCGGTGCTTTATAATCGAGAGTAACTTTCGCGGCTTCGCTCAACGGCTGGCCGAGTACCACCCAATCGGAATCTTCCGAACTCAACCGAGCTATATCCTTCCATGTACCTTGCACGAGCAAAACATCGCCCGACAACATCTTCACATCTTTCAAATCATGCAATATATAATCGTTCTTTCTCCTTATGCCCAATACATTGACATTGAATTTTTCCCGAAATCCCGAATCTCCGACCGTCTGTTTCAACAAACGTGACGAGGGCATCAAGACAATCTCGGCGATACCTATGTCATAAAAAGCCAAATCGGAAGTCAAGTTACCCTTACCGTCTTCGATGGTATGGGCATCCAATAATACCAAAGAAAATCGAGAAACAAACTCCCTCACTTTTTCGAAATCGCCATTCACATACAACACATCGCCGGAGCGTAATACAGTACCCGGATCGGCCAATTTCTGATTGACCGTTTTCAACAACCGGGACTGCGACGAAACAGTACGCCGTACCTCCAATATATTCAAATGATATTGTTGGCGAATATTCAACTCGACAATCGTTTTACCGGCGACTATCGATTTTTCGGGGATTTGTATCCGAAACAAATTTTCGGAAAGCTGATATTCCCTTGCCAACTCGTTCAGAGATTTATTCTTGTTTTTACTATCAGACTTTTCGGTTCCCCGTTTGGTTAGGAAAATTTTACTCAAAGGCATCAATACGACCATTCCTACAAAAACACAAATCAAACCGACCGGCAAGAAAGAAAAGAAAGTAAGCGGTTCAAAACCGGCATTGGTCAAGGCATTCTGTATAACAAGGTTCGGTGGAGTACCTATCAACGTCATCATACCTCCCATACTGCTGGCAAAAGCCAAAGGCATAAGCAAGCGACTCGAATTTATATGAGCGTTGGCAGCCAGACTCACGACAATAGGCAGCATCAAGGCCACCGTACCCGTATTACTCACAAAAGCTCCAATAGCCGAAGTAACCAGCATGACCAAAATAAAAAGCCTTGTCTCGCTCTTGCCTGCCAACTGCAATATCTTTCCGCTTATCATCTTTGCCAACCCGGTTTGGAATATCGCACCACCTACTACGAAAAGACCGATCATCATAATCACGACCGAATTGGAGAATCCAGACAACGCCTCATCGGGAGTAAGAATGTGGAAAAGCAGCAATAAAACCAAAGCGCACAAGGCTACCACATCAGAGCGAATTTTACCACTCACGAAAAACACTGCCGATAAAGCTAAAATTACTAACGTTACAACCATTCAACCAATTTTTTAATACACCTATATCTTTTCTTGACAGGAATAACAATCATGAATCAATCCATATTCCCTTATTTCACAATTTATCCACACAAATCTAAGAAAATTTTTCAAGGCAGTCAAGCTCTGAATTTCTTAAAAAGAATTGTCTCTCAAACATATAACAATAGCACCCGAAAGGCTATACAGACAGTCTTTCGGGTGCTATTACCCTTTTGGAGAAAATACATTATTTCACTTCCCAAGTCTCCCCGGTCAACAAAAATTCACGCAAGGAGGAATAAGGTACTTTCGAGGTTACCTCTTTTACTTGTCTATCCACCTCTTCGTCATATACGGGAGCCTCCACATTACGAATCACACCTATCGCCAAAGGCAGTTCATGTCCGTCCATCATCGCAAGACTTTGATGTAAGAAATTATCGGGAGACTTGGCATCATGTACCAAAATATCATCGAGAGTCACACCGTTCTCCCCGATAGTCACAGCCTTTAATTTGTAACCGTCCAACACGAGGCCTCGATTATTGTCTTTCCCGAAAATCATCTTTTCACCATGACGCAAATGAACAGTCCGGTCGGCACGGAACTCTTTATCAGCCACATAACTGTGAATATTATTATTGAAAATCACACAATTCTGCAACAGCTCCACCACCGACGTTCCTTTATGGCGGGCAGCTTCTACCAATACTTCTTGCGAAACAGACATCTCCACATCGAGCGAACGAGCGAAAAATGTTCCTCTCGCCCCGAAAACGAGTTCTGCCGGAATGAAAGGATCTTCCACCGTTCCATAAGGAGACGATTTAGTAACGAAACCTCGGTCGCTCGTCGGGGAATATTGGCCTTTCGTCAAACCGTATATCTTATTATTCATCAAGACCACATTGATATCCACATTCCGACGTACCGAATGAATAAAATGGTTCCCACCGATAGCCAGACAGTCGCCATCTCCCGAAATCTGCCATACCGTCAGATCGGGATTGGCCGTCTTCACCCCGGTAGCCACAGCTGCGGCACGACCATGAATCGTATGAAAACCATAGGCATTCATATAATAAGGCAAACGCGACGAACAGCCGATACCCGAAATCACCACCGTTTCGTGGGGAGGCACTCCCAGTGTCGCCATAGCTCTCTGCAACACAGCCACGATAGAATGGTCTCCACAACCCGGACACCAACGTACATACTGGTCGCTTTTAAAATCCTTTGCCGTATATTCCTTTTGTTCTTCCATATCCTATTCCTCCAAAAGCTTTGAAAAATGCGCCATCAACTCACTCACCATGAACGGCTGTGCCTGAATTTTATTATATCGCAAGAAATTCACACCCGGAACTTTCCCTGACAAATACGATGCAAACTGCCCGTTATTCAGCTCGCAAACGACCACTTTTTTATATCGCCGTAATATCTCCTCGGTATTCGCGGGCAACGGATTGATATAATTGAAATGAGCGAAAGCCACAGGTTTCCCCTCTGCATTCATAGCTTCCACAGCAGAATACAAATGTCCGTAGGTTCCGCCCCAACCGACAACCAATAAATCGGCAGAAGAATCGCCCGACACCTTCAACAAAGGAATATCGGTGGCTATGCTGTCGATTTTCTGCTGCCGGGCACGAACCATCTTTTCATGGTTGATGGGGTCAGTAGAAATTGCGCTAGTCTTATAATCCTTTTCCAATCCTCCGAGCCGGTGCATGAATCCCTCTGTTCCGGGCTTCGCCCAATAACGTACGGATTTTTCGTTACGGTCATATGGTTTCCACGTACCTTGTTGTTCCGGCATAACATAATTGGGCTTTATCTCCGGATATTCATCGATTTCCGGAATACGCCATGCCGAAGAGCCATTTCCAATAAATCCGTCGGTCAACAAGATAACGGGAGTCATGTGCTCCAAAGCGATTTTAGCCGCTTGAAATGCCATATCGAAACAATCGGTCGGTGTAGAGGCAGCCACCACTACCACCGGACTCTCGCCATTCCGCCCGTATAAAGCCTGCAACAAATCGGTCTGCTCGGTTTTCGTCGGCAATCCCGTGGACGGTCCACCTCGCTGAACATCGATAATGACCAAAGGCAATTCCGCCATAACGGCCAAACCTATACCCTCGCTCTTCAATGCCAAACCGGGCCCCGACGTGGAAGTCACTGCCAAATTTCCGGCGAACGAAGCCCCGATAGCCGTACAAACACCGGCTATCTCGTCCTCCACTTGAATAGCCTTTACGCCTAAATCTTTCCGCTTGGCCAACTCATGCAAAATATCTGTGGCCGGGGTAATGGGATAACTTCCTAAGAACAAAGGCAGTCCCGACTTTTCAGATGCGGCTATCAAACCCCATGCGGTAGCCGTATTTCCGTTCACATCGGTATAAATACCGGGCTTCACTTGTGCAGACTCCACTCGATAAGTCGAAACCGAAGCATGTATGTTGTTCCCATAATTATACCCGTCGCGCATAACTTTGGCATTAGCCTCGTAAATAGCCGGTTTCTTGGCAAATTTATTTTTCAATAGATGTTGAGCTTGTTCCAAAGGACGGTCGAACAACCAACAGACAAGCCCTAAGGCAAACATATTTTTACACCGTACGATAGACTTGTTGTCCAAGCCCGAATCGGCCAATGAATCTTTCACCATTTGGGTAATCGCTACCGGAACGATTTGTGCATGAGAAAGGCCCGCCTCTTGAATGGGATCGTCCGTCGTAAACGCCGCCTTCTCCAAATCGCTGGCCCGAAAGCTATCCGAGTCGATAATTACCACACCGCCTTTTTTCACATAGCGGGCATTCGTTTTTAACGCTGCCGGATTCATGGCAACCAAGACATCGGCCAAGTCTCCCGGAGTGTGAACGCCTTTCCCTATATGAACTTGAAAGCCAGACACTCCCCCTAACGTTCCTTGCGGAGCACGTATCTCTGCCGGATAATCGGGAAATGTGGAAATTTCATCACCGATACCGGCCGAAACATTGGAAAAGATATTCCCGGCCAATTGCATTCCGTCACCGGAATCGCCGGAAAATCGTACCACGACTTCTTCCAATACTTTCACTTTTGTTTTTTCCGTCATGTTTATATTACAATTTTAATCCAACATGATATATTTCAATTCCAATATTACTATTTTAGCAAAGATAGTGTTTTTTTGTAAGCATTTGAAATATTTTCATAGAAATATGTAAGGTCCCTATCTATTCATTATTTTAAAAGCTGTTCCGATAAAAACAAAGATCTTTTCAAAACATCGACATAAAAAGAGCCATATCATAATAAGGCAATCCCAACCGTATGCTCAACTCCTTATAAATCAACTTTCCACCGAACAAATACACGGCATTCCGAAGCCTTTCGTCCGACTTTATATGGCCATAGAGCATGGCAGGGTCATTCAAATCGATCAATACCGGAACTAATAAATTGCTCAACGCCATCGATGCCGTTCGGGCAACGGCAGATCCAACGCTCGACAAGCAATAATGCAAAACGCCGCATTGCTCATACACTTTATTACAAGGAGCCTCGCTACAACTCGACGTTTCGAAACAGCCTCCTTTATCCATACACAAATCGAACAACAATGCCCCTCGTTTCATCATCTCGATATAGCTTACTCCTAAACGGCCTCCCTCCGGCACTTCCGTGCCAATAACCACATCGGCCGAGCGCATGGCGTTTTCCAAGACATGAGGGTGCATATTGGAAGTAAAGATAGAAGGACTCACTTCCAACTGAGTAGCTTTTAAACGATAAAAATCATTATCGAATACCCTCACCAGAGCGCCCAATCCACAAGCGGCACGAGCCGCCGCACGGCCTGCAAGGCCTCCTCCTATAATCAAAACCTCCGAAGAGGCGACCCCCGGGATCCCCCCCAACAGAACACCCTTTCCTCCACTCCGGTTACTCAACAATTCCGAAGCCAACACAATGGCTGCACGACCGTCAATTTCGTCCAATATATCGGCAAAAAGATAACGGCCTCGCTCATCGGTTATCAAATCTATCGCGACTGCCGTAACTTTCTTTTGCATCAATATGCGCACGACCGAAGCCGATTGATATTGAGGCTGTAACAATGTGAGCAGAAACACCCCCGGACGTATCATAGCAGCCTCCTGTTCATTCAACGGAGTAATTTTAAGAACGACATCGCATCTGAAAACTTCTGAGGCTGTTGTCGCTTGTGCCCCAGCCTCGGTATAATGTAAATCGGAATACTTGATACCCTCGCCGGCTCCGCTTTCCACAAAAACGCGATACCCCTCTTTGGTCAACAAGGCAACCCCCTCGGGCGTCAGAGGGAATCGTTTTTCCCCTCCGTTATGTTCCGCCGGTAACCCTATGGACAAACGCCTGTTACCAGCCATCGTTCCCAACAATTGTTCTTGGGGTGCGACCCCTGCATTCGATTTACAAGCAAAGCTACCAGCCATAACCACGAAGTTTAAATTTATAAAGACGAATTTACAAATATACTTCGGTAAAAACCAGAATTATATATTTATATTTCATCGGCTCCATCTCCATAAGCAGGATTTTGCATCAAGACAGCCAGCCGATGCACAGCCTCGTCGACCGAATCGAGCGATTCATACCCGTCGGCATCGAAACGATAATCGGCTTGCCGGTAATAAGACTCGCGGCGATTCAACATCTCGGTAATGTACTCATACAGTTCCTCCGGCGTTTTACCCGCCACCAACGGGCGTTTTACTTTTGCATGGGACAAGCGTCTGCACAACGTCTGTACAGAAGCGGCCAAATAAACCGTGATTCCCCGGTGACGCATGTACTCCATGTTATCGAAAAAACAGGGTGTACCTCCGCCCGTAGCGACCAACACATTGTCAAACTCCGCTACCTCATGCAACATACGACGCTCTATATCCCTGAAACCCTCTTCTCCCCGTTCGGCAAACAAATCGGATACCCGTTTCCTGTATCTATATTCGATATAAGCATCGAGGTCGATAAACTCGACATTCAAAAGCTGAGCCGCCCGACGTCCCAATGTCGTCTTGCCTGCCGCCATGTATCCAACCAAAAACAAAGGCTTCATTTCTTAAAAGTATTCGATATCGTATTTGTCTCTGTCTGCCCGTTAGCGACCAGAGCATCATGCTTCGCTCTCCAAGTCTCTCCGAACTGTCGAAATTCAAACTCCGACAAAGAGTGAATCAACGCCTGTTTATCCGCCTCTTTCAAAGGCGACTTTGCAATAAAGTCCAAAGCCGTTTGTTTCCCCTCCAATCCCGATAGCAAGACCGATTTGTTCAACAGATAATCCATATTCGCCGGATCCTCCGTTAAATAACTCTCATACAAAGACAAGGCCTCCGACAGTTGTTTCTCGGCATCTGCCTCGTCACCCCGGTCATAAGCGATAAACCCTTTTACCGTATAAAAATAAGCCTTCATACGGTTTTTCCCCGTTTCTCCTATTTTTTCGATAGCGGCCGAAGCTGTCCGGTAAGCACTGTCCGGACGCCACAAATTCAACTCGTTCAACACCTTCCCGAAATATACATCTATATTTTCGCTATCGGTATCAAGAGCTTGTTCCAATAATCTCTGGGCTGCCAGACAATCATCGATAGTCACGGAATCGCTCCCCAGCAAAACTATCGCTTCTTTATATAAACGCACACTTTCCTCCTTGTCGCTCTTGCCGGGAGCACACCCGATCAGGCCAAACAAGACTACCGATAAAATTCCGTATATACCAATTCTTCTCATCGCTATTCGATTATGCCACGGAGAATCGGCTTATCGGCAATATAAAAGAAACATCGCACCGGCTTATCTCCGCTAACGTGCGTAAAGATACGACAATTTTTATATTTTTGTACCCGTCATTTATAACGATAACCGAATCATGGCCAAATACAAATATTATGTCGTATGGGAAGGGCGTGCCCGTGGAATTTTCGATTCTTGGGAGGAATGCAAAGAACAAGTCGACAATTTCAAAGGAGCGAAATACAAAAGTTTCGACAGTCTGGAAGCCGCTACCGAAGCCTTCCGCAATGCCCCCGACGATTATTTCGATGTCATTCGTAAAATAGGCGAACACTCCCGAGACAAACTGTCTGCTCCCATCTTACCCCCTTCGGTTATCTATCGGTCGATGCGGCTTGTAGCGGAAATCCCGGAAAAATGGAATACCGGGGAGTAGACACGAAATCGGGAATCGAACTGTTTCATGTAGGCCCTTTGGAGCAAGGGACAAACAACATAGGAGAGTTCCTCGCCCTCGTTCATGGGTTGGCCTACTTGCAACAGCGAGACTCCGATATACCCATCTATTCCGACAGCCGTAATGCCATACTATGGATTAAACAAAAAAAATGCAAGACCAAACTAGCCCCCAACGCAGCCAATGCTCCCATATTCGACCTTATCGCACGGGCAGAACGCTGGCTACATACTCACGTCTATGCCAATGCCATCATCAAATGGGATACCGAGAAGTGGGGCGAAATCCCCGCCGATTTCGGCAGAAAGTAAAAGGAACGGTTACAAGATACAAACAAAAGAACCCTGTTATTTTCCGGATTCAATAAAACGGGGCGGTATGAAAAAATCATACCGCCCCGTTTTATATACGATTTAATCGATCCTTAATCGATAATATCGAACCCGCAATAAGGAACCAACACTTTGGGTATCTTTATACCTTCGGGGGTCTGGTTATTCTCCAATAAGGCTGCCATGATACGAGGCAATGCCAAAGCGCTGCCGTTCAACGTATGGCACAAATGCGTTTTCTTATCGGCTCCACGATAACGGCATTTCAACCGATTGGCCTGATAGCTTTCGAAATTGGATACCGAGCTGACTTCCAACCAACGCTTCTGTGCGGCGGAATATACTTCGAAATCGAATGTTATGGCCGAGGTAAAACTCATATCGCCGCCACACAAACGCAAAATATGCCACGGTAATTCGAGACGTTCCACCAAACTCTGTACATGAGCTTTCATCTCTTCCAAAGCTTCATACGAATGGTCGGGGTGTTGTATCTGCACAATCTCCACTTTATCGAACTGATGCAGACGATTCAATCCCCTCACGTCTTTTCCGTACGAACCGGCTTCACGACGGAAGCAAGCCGAATAAGCCGTATTCTTAATCGGTAGATCCGATTCATTGAAAATTACGTCACGGTAGAGGTTCGTCACCGGAACTTCGGCTGTGGGAATAAGATACAAATCGTCTTCGTTGCAATGATACATTTGACCCTCTTTGTCGGGTAATTGCCCTGTACCGTAACCGGAAGCGGCATTCACGACATAAGGAGGTTGTATTTCGAGGTAACCGGCCTCGCGAGCGGCATCCAAAAAGAACGAAATCAAAGCCCGTTGCAACCGAGCGCCTTTGCCTTTATACACAGGGAATCCTGCACCGGTAATTTTCACACCCAACTCGAAATCGATTAAATCGTATTTCTTAGCCAAATCCCAGTGCGGAAGCGCATCGGCGGGAAGTTCGGGAATCACTCCGCCGGTCTTTTCCACAATATTGTCTTCGGCAGTACGACCTTCGGGTACTCCGGCATACGGCAAATTGGGAACAGTCAATAAAATATCGGTAATCTCCTTTTCTGCCGACACCATCGACTCTTCCAACTCTTTGGTAGACTCTTTAATGGTTGCTGTCTTCATTTTCACAGCTTCGGCTTCCTCTTTTTTACCGGCTTTCATAAGCTGTCCAGTCTGAGCCGCCAAAACTTTCAATTCGGCCAACTTCCCGTCCAACTCGGCCTGAGATGCCCGACGTATTTTATCTAATTCAAGAACCCGATTTATAGCTTCTTTGCCATCGAAATGTTTAATTGCCAAACGACGAATCACCTCTTCGGGATTCTCCTTAATAACACTTAGTGTAAGCATAGTTCAATTCAAATATTTATTCTGTATTAAGCCAACAGTTCTTTTACTTTCGCAGAAATAGCGCGGCCATCGGCACGCCCTGCCAACTGTTTGGTAGCTACTCCCATCACCTTTCCCATCTCTTGCGGAGTAGTAGCTCCTACCTGAGCGATAATCGCTTTCAACGCTTCGGTCAACTCTTCCTCGGTCATCTGCTTCGGCAAATAAGTTTCTATGACAGCTGCTTCGGCCAATTCCGGTTCGGCCAAATCGGGACGATTCTGCTCGGTATAAATCTGAGCGCTTTCCTTCCTCTGCTTCACCATCTTTGCCAATATCTTCATCGCCATGTCGTCCGTCAATTCTCCGTCGGCGCCTTTGGCTGTTTTTGCCTCCAAAAACTCTTTCTTAATTCCCCGCAGGGCTTCCAATCTCACTTTGTCTTTTGCCAGCATGGCACTTTTAATGTCGTTGCTGACCTGATCGAATAAATTCATAATCCTATATCTATTTTATAGTTTTCGATTAAAACCTTATGGTACGACGGCCACTACCGTTACTCTCCTCTTTTTTCTCCGAACCGTCGAAATTATCGCGAAAATCTTTCGGACGGTCATAAGCGGGTGTCTTATCCAACTTTTCTAACAAATCGTTATCATCGAGTTGATCGGGTTTCAAAACAATATATTGCGATTGAGCGATATGCTCGTCGGCATCACCGCCATATTCCCCTTTGAACGTCAAGTCAGATACCTCGAATCCCGTAGCCAAAATGGTAATTTTCACGGCCTTGCCCAAAGAAGAATCGTGAGTATATCCCCAAATAACATTTACTTTCTTCTTGAAACGCAACATAAACTCGCTCAACTCTTTGGACTCCTGCATACGAAGCTCCTCCCCCTCTTCGGGTGAAAAATAGAGATTGAACAGTACTCGTTCCGCTCCATAAATATCGCTCTCTTTTAAAAGAGGAGAAGTCAGTGCATTTTGGATCGCACGGCTCATGCGATGCTCACCCTCGCCAGATCCGGTACTGATTACAGCAGCTCCTCCGTCTTTCAGCGTCGTGCGTACATCGGCGAAATCAAGATTGATTTTTCCATCTTTCGACACCAGCTCGGCTATACTCCGGGCTGCATTCGACAACGAATCGTCCGCTTTGGCGAAAGCGGTCGTCCAAGAAAGATCGGGATATATCTTACACAATCGCTCGTTATTGATCACCAACAAAGCATCGACATGCTTCCGCATTTCCTCCACACCGGCGAAAGCCTGTAATATCTTCGGTTCTCCTTCAAAGAGAAACGGGATTGTCACGATGCCCACTGTAAGCACACCCTTCTCCTTAGCAATACGGGCAACCACGGGAGCGGCTCCCGTTCCGGTTCCTCCGCCCATTCCGGCCGTAATAAAGGCCATGCGTGTATTATCATCGAACAAGGCTTCGACTTCGGCGGCACTCTCTTCGGCCAATTTCTTAGCGACCTCCGGAATGTTTCCGGCTCCCTCACCCTTAGCACCCAACTGAACTTTTACAGGAACAGGCGAATTTCGCAACGCTTGTGCATCGGTATTACAAAGAACAAAACTGACACCACCTATACCTTGATGGTACATATGGTTCACGGCATTTCCTCCGCCTCCGCCGACACCTATCACTTTAATCTTTGCCGGTTCGTCCTGTTTTTTTTCATCAGCTCCGGGAACAATAAAATCGGGTAACTGAGGATTATTTATATCTAATTCGTTCATGATGTTCTCCATTTAAAAATTATCGTTTTCATCATCGAGCAGGTTTTCGGCCTTCTTCACCATCTCTTTCAATTTTCCGAAGAGCCCCGGCCCCTTCACTTTCTCCTCTTTTTCTCGCTTCTTACGTTCCTTTTCTTCTCGCTTTGCATCTGCGGCTTCCCGTTTCCGACGCTCTTGTTCTGCTTTCTCCTGTGCCTTCTCTTGCGCCCTTTTCTCCTTTGGGCTCAACGGCTTTACTTCTTCATGCGGCTCGTCTTCCGGCTCATCGACAACCTTAGGTAAAACTTCGACACAATTCTCTTTTCCGCAATAAAGCAACCCCAGAATCTGCAAATAGTCAGCACTCTTCGATTGAGAAGCCACATCTAACAACATATCCTGACGAAGAGCTCCTTTCCTCACACGAATATCGCACTTCTCTGCGATAAGTTCCGCCAGATTGGACAGTTTGGATGCACCTCCCACAATCACCATACCGGCTCCTAAACTTTTACGGTCACATTTCGCATACTCGAAGTGAGCATTGACATTGGCCACGATTTCCTCGATACGAGCTTTGACTACCTTCGACAAATCCAAACTTTTTATTTCAGACGAACTCTCTCCCCGAAGCGTAATGTTCGATTCTTCACCCATTACCTTAGCAGAACCCAACCGCACTTTAAACGACTCGGCCTCCGGTTCGGTAACTTTCAATGTCATAATATCGCGGGTAATGTTATACCCTCCTAATGGTATCGTAGAAAGATAGCGCAAAAGCCCGTCCTTATAAATCGAAACTGTCGTCGTTTCCGCACCGAAATCGACCAACATGACTCCAGCTTGGCGGTCTTCGTTACTCAACGCCACATAAGCAGTAGACAACGGAGTAGGAATATAGCGCACTATCGAAGGCTCGCCAGAGAAACAACGGGACACACTTTTTTTCAAATCGTCACGAGCCACGATCAACTTCAAACTCATTTTCAGATTCGAGCCCTCGATTTCTTCTCTGCCCGATTTAGGTTTATCATCGACAAGTACTCCGGTACGAACGACCTCCAATATATCGGCTCCGGCAATAGGCATTTCCCGGGCTTCCTCCTGCAAGCGTTTGATAATGTCCTCCGTAATGGGAGTTCCTTCGGGATAATCTCGGCTTATCATGTGGTCTTCGGCATGTAAAGATTGTCCCCCGATTCCCACATACACCTGTTTGATTTTTTTCGAAGCGCCTATACGGTTATTCAATTTCCGTATCAAACGTTTCACTTTCGATGAAACTTCATCGGGATTAACGACGAAACCTCGCTTCACACTCCCGGTCAATGGTTCGGTATCTACTCCCAGCACAGTAACGACTCCTTTCAGAGAACGAGTTCCTATCGCGCCTGTAATCTTCGAGCTTCCTATCTCGACAGCTACTATGTATCTTTCCGTATCCATATATATTGTTACTTTTATTTCATTTTTTCTTTCGGGTACAAACGACTTGATTCTTAAATTTCAACGAAACCGTATCGTACATCGCCCAACCAGCTTTACTGAATACCTTTTTATAAACCAGCATCAAGTTATCCAATTTCGTTTCAAAATCCTGTACCGAGCCCAACAAAATGGTTTGGCCTCCCACTCTGGGAACCAACTCTACTTCATGACGCTCATTGACATAAATTTGTTCAATTTGAGCATTCCAAAACCGATGATTATAAATATACCGAGCCAACGGCAACATATCCCGATAGGTCAACACACTGTCCACTCGTCCCGTCACCAAAGGTAGATGCGCTTGATATTGAGTCCTGACAGCCATGCGCTGCCCCTCTGCATCGACGTAGTAATTTCCGTCGTCAGCCATCACCCGCATAATCGGGACACGCTGTGTCACTTCCACACACACAGTTCCGCCTACTTTTTTATAACATTCGACCGAGCCCAACACCCCGTTCGACATAAGTGTACGCTCCATCTTTTCAGTATCGATTCCTCCCAAAGGCTTCCCGCAAGGATCCATCTCGAAATCCTCGATATAGTTATATACATCGGCTGGTGAGATATAATGCAATACAGCACTGTCGGTTATCTCCACTTGTAAGTCCCTGCATTTATCCTCCGCTGCATAGGAGCGTAAAAAAAAGAACGAGACAAACAGATAGGATACCAACACTACCATCAACAAAAATCTCAACAGTACTTTCATTTCGACTCTACGATTGCCGCTATTTCAGGGAGCAAACGGTCTATATCGCCGGCCCCCGTCGTCAATAAAATGTCAAAGTTACACTCTTTTATCCGTTCTAACAACTTTTCACGCAAACAAAGTTCTTTATTTCTGCATGTTATCTTGTCAAAAATAAGTTTCGAAGTTACGCCCGGTATCGGCAATTCTCTCGCCGGATAAATGTCTAACAGAAAAACCTCGTCGGCAAGGGACAGCGCCTCGGCAAACTGTGGAGCGAAATCGCGAGTACGGGAGTACAGATGAGGCTGGAAAATCACCGACAACCGACGGCCGGGATAAAGAGCCTTCACAGAACGGATACTAGCTTTCAATTCATCGGGGTGATGTGCATAGTCGTCTATCATTACCCTGTCGGGACGTCTCACCCAAAACTCGAACCGGCGTTTTGCTCCCTTGAACGAGGCCATAGCTCTCCGCATATCGTCGCCAGATACCCCATTCAACCACGCTATCGCCATAGCAGCCACTGCGTTTTCGATATTTATCTCCACGGGAACACCCAGCTCTATATCTGCGACACTCCCTTCCGGCATCACAAAATCAAACACGATGGTTCCGTCGCCTATACGTATGTTACCGGCATGAAAATCACCCCCGTCACGAGCCGAATAAGTATATATTTTTACATTCTCCTTTACGCTGGGAACCAGCTTGATACCTTTCTTCATAATCAAACAGCCACCCGGCTGTATCAACGAAGTGAAACGAGCGAAACTCTCCAAATAAGCCTCCTCGGTTCCGTAAATATCCAAATGATCGGGATCGGTTGCCGTAACGACAGCCATATAGGGATGCAGCCAATGGAACGAACGGTCATATTCATCGGCCTCGATTACCGTAAACGGCGACTGTTCCGACAGGATAAGGTTACTGTTATAATTACGAAGAATACCACCCAAGAACGCATTGCAACCTATCGGAGATTCATGAAAGATATGAGCAGCCATACTCGATGTCGTGGTCTTGCCATGAGTGCCGGCAAAGCACAGGCCTTTGCTCGATTGCGTAATCAGCCCCAACAACTCGGCACGCTTTACCACTCGGAAACCATGCTCCCTGAAATAAACCAATCCGACATGACTTGCGGGAATCGCCGGAGTATAAACGACCAAAGTCGTCTCGGGATTCCGGCAATAATCGGGTATCGACTCTACCGACTCTTCATAAACGATTTCCAGCCCCTCGGCTTTAAGTTCGGTAGTCAGGGGTGACTGCGTGCGATCATAACCCGCGACTTTATATCCCTTCGCCAAAAAATACCGGACCAATGCACTCATGCCGATACCTCCGGCTCCTACGAAATAAAGAGATGTATACTGTTTCATTTTTTATTGACTATATCAAAAATTATATCGGCTATCCGGGC
>ERZ780202.1233-NODE-1233-length-14684-cov-3.411922_pt1 | contig 14684 bp, 13 predicted proteins | sample MGYA00510978_ERZ780202 | MGnify/ENA primary metagenome ERZ780202 (study PRJEB29588, sample SAMEA2155689) | human gut metagenome | biome: human gut; feature: human-associated habitat; material: faeces | place: Denmark | collected 2008/2010 ...
GGTGACTAACCGCCTCCTACTCGATTATAGTCCTAAGTATTCACTTGGCAGAATTGCCTTTATGTCTGATACTGAATAATCCGATACATTTCTTGTCACAATATATTCTGCTCCATAACTTTTTGCACATTCCATTTGTAAGCAATCCTCAAAGAATGGTTCTCTTTCAAGAAGATAATCAAGTAATACATTGGTATCAATCAGAATTTTACCTACCATATTTATCTTCCCTGTAAGATGCTAATTCTGCATCATCATCGGTAACAGTCCCCTTTTTGCGTAACTGCTCTAATCTTACAAAAGCATCTTTCCTTTCCTTATTAGAATCATTATATAATCCATTTACACCCTGCATAATCTGAATTACAAAGGATAGCTTATCTTCTGGTATTTTTTCCAGTTCCATTATTGCACTCTGTCTTAATGCTGTCATAGGTCATACCTCCTTTAAATTTTCGGATGAAATCGTCGTTTCTTTATATGCTATTATTTTGCATTTTTGTAGCGATTTTCATAAGATAACTCTAGGTTTAACTCTACTTCCCAATCAATTATGTCCTGTGGCTGGCATTGTAAAAGCTGGCATATATCCTTTTTGCCTTATAACACAAGTTGTTATACCTTTATCATCCAACTTCTTCATCAATTTATTATAATTTATCATTAACATTCTTCGTTCAAATAATATACATTATCTTTTGTGTATATTATAACACTTCTTTCCCTAATTTTCAATTAGCATTAGAAGAAGTTGCTGCACCTCAACCAATGCCGGTTACAGTTCACACCCCTTCATAAGCCATTATAAAAGTGCCGAAAATGAAAAACCAGCTTTCCCCACTCCCCTCTTGCAAATCCCCGCCCCTTCCCTTACAATTAATGAAGATAAAGTATCAAACCCAATGATGCCCTACAGCATCTTATTATCTAAAGAAACGGAGATTTTCATGAATTTACTGATTTTTGAGTATGAACATATGGCAATTGAAGATTTGCGCGAAGCGCTGACAAATCTCGGACATACATATACTGTTATTACAGACGAAAATATTTATAACCATGTCGATGAAGCTTTTGATGCACGCTTTGACAAGCTGATTGAAAGTGCTTCTTATGATGCTGTTTTTACATTTAATTACTTTCCGGTTATTTCTAACTGCTGTAAAAAGCACAATATACCTTATATAGCCTTCGTATATGATTCGCCGCTCGTTTCGCTGTATTCATATACCATTATCAATCCCTGCAATTATGTATTTTTATTTGACCAGCAGACTTATCTGGAGCTTAAAAAAGAAAATATCCAAACTGTTTATTATATACCGCTTGCCGTCAATACCAGCCGGCTGGATAAGATGACCGCTTCTGCTGTTTCTGCTTCCCGGCACCCGCTGGATTTTTACCAGAGCGATATTTCTTTTGTCGGTACTATGTATAATGAAGTCCACAACCTGTTTGACCGCATGGAGCATTTATCTGATTACACAAAAGGCTATTTACAGGGGATTATGCAGGCGCAGATGAAAGTGTACGGATATTATTTTATTGAAGAACTCTTATCCAAAGAAATTATTGAAGATATGCAGCACTCCCTGCCGCTGCAACCGGGAAATGACAGCGTTGAATCTACAGAATGGCTCTTTGCCCATTATGTAATTGCCCGTAAAATTGCGAACTTAGAGCGTACTGCGCTTTTAAAAGCTGTTTCTGAACATTTTAATACAAAACTTTACACTCCGAACCCTACACCTGAGCTTCCACAGATTCACAATATGGGTTCTGTGGATTACCAGCACCAGATGCCATATGTTTTTAAAAATTCGGCTATCAACTTAAACATTTCCCTGCGCAGTATCCGAAGCGGTATTCCGCTCCGATGTTTCGACATCATGGGATGTGGCGGATTTTTACTTTCCAATTATCAGGGGGATTTTTATGAACATTTTGTTCCCGGCGAAGACCTTGTGCTTTTTGAATCTCAGGAAGATTTCTTAAATAAATGTGATTACTACTTAAAACATGACAACGAACGACGCCAGATTGCTGCCAACGGTTATGGAAAAGTAAAAGAATTCCATACGTATGAAAAACGCTTAGTTAAAATTTTTACAATTGTATTTCCATAAATTCATTTTGTCTATAAGTTGATTTAACCTGTCAGTTTGACAGGTTAAATATTTTGTTTAATGCGATATCATATGTGAATTCTTTTTGCACTTTCCTATAGCCATTTTCAGCAATTCTTTTTCTTTCTTCATCATGTGTCAGATAATATTGCAACTTTTGTCTTAAATCATCCATACTCTCATATAGCACCACTTCTTCATCCGGCACAAAATACTCCGCCAATTCCTGCTGATAATTAGATACTAAAAAGCCCCCACTTGCCATTACATCCAATATCCTCATTGGCATTCCAGATACAATAGAACGACATGTAATATTTAAATTAATCTTAGACCGGCGATACAAAAAGGGAAGTTGTGCATCATAATCCACTGGAGGAAATACCTTTATATCTCCGTGAATTGCACTGGTATCTGAATTTGTATATAATGCAACTGATGCACATTCACCACACACTGCTAATACATCTCTTCTTTCTAACTCTGCCAATTTTTTATAAAGAATATCTAAGAAAATTTGCCTGTCTGGGATTTCAATTGCTACGTCATTTCCATACTTAATATATTGATTCAGCTCATTGATAATTTCATCTGTTAGCAGTTCTGAAATCAAGTCATATCCATAGATACTCTTTTGGCTTTGTAATATTGCATTTAAATACCCCTTTAAATAATCCGGCAGATAATTTATTTGATTATATAAATTATCATTATACAAATTCCCTATAAAACTAATATCATGTATATATTCCGTATTTTTTATATCTGTTCCCAATAAATCATTGTATTTATCTGTATTAACGGCTAATGGCATATGCCAGACATTTTTAACTCCTCTTTTTCGAAAATAATCACATTGTTGTCTGTCAAATAAAAATATTCGATTATATTCACTATTCACAGATTCTGAAAAAAGTGTACTATGTGGGCAATAGTAAACCCATGCATAATATAACGTTCTACATTCCTTTGCTGCATAAGCAACTACCGGAATGTAATCAAAAGAAAAAATTGCATTAAAACATTCTCGCCTTAATACCCTACTTAAACTTTCTAATAAGTTTCTATCATCCTCATAATTTATAATAGAACACTGAAATACTTCATAGTGTATTCCAAGTTTTTGAAATGATTTACAAATGTCTTGATTAGAATTAGAACCCCAATCACAATATAAAATTTTCATTTTCCCTCCAATATATTCTTATGTCATGCTTTCAATTGTGATAAATTATACCCTAATTTATCACAATTGAAAACATTTTTATTTTTGTTAATAACTATTATTATTAAATTTTAATTACAATACACTATTATCTATCATTGTCTTATGTTATAATTATATAAAAATTTTTTCATAAATGAGGAGTTTTAAATATGAATTTTCTATTTTACCGATACAACAGTATCTGTGAGCCATATATGATTAAATCACTGCAATCACTTGGACATACTTTAAAAACTATTGACACTGAAATTACATGGAAAGACGTTCCTCCCGAACAAGTTATCGATATTGTTTCAAATGCACTACTTTCCGAACATTTTGATGGCTTAATCAGTGTAAACTACTATCCCGTATTATCCGAAATATGCAGAATATTTAAATTAAGATATATTTCATGGACTGTCGACAGCCCTGTACTTGAGTTGCTCTCTGACACAATTTCTAATGAATATAATCGTATCTTTTTATTTGATTATCAACAATATCAAGATTTATTACCTTATAATTCTAATCATATTTTTTATCTTCCACTTGCAACAGACACTTTGTACTGGGATAAAATAATTTGTTATTCTAATCAGTCAGCAGAACCTTATAAAAGCAATATTTCCTTTGTAGGTTCACTATACACTGAAAAATGTCCATATGACAACATCACAAACCCTTCATCTTATCTTTCCGGATATCTAGAGGGAATTATGAAGGCACAAGAAAAGGTTTATGGCTACTTTTTCTTAGATGAACTACTTCCTGAACCTATAATTCAAGAATTTATTTCATGTATGCCTGATTATTATATTCCACCTGAACAAGCACGAAAAGATAATGCAAAAATAATTGCACTTCAATATCTCGGTATGAAAGTTTCTTCAATGGAGCGTATAAAAATAATGCAATTATTAGGTTCTCGCTATAATTTAGACTTATATACCGCCAGCGATACTACCGGACTTCCTGTCCTTAACCATGGTTGCGCTAAAACATTGACCGAAATGCCATTAATTTTTCATTATTCAAAAATTAATTTAAATATAACTTGCAAATCTATTCGAAGTGGTATCAGCCAACGAATTTGGGATATTTTAGGTTGCGGAGGATTCTGTCTTACCAATTACCAAACTGAAATTCCTGAATATTTTGTAATCGGGGAAGACTTAGAGACCTATGGCTCACTTGAAGAATTATTAGATAAAACAGCTTATTACCTTACTCATGATGACATCCGCTCTAAAATTGCTAAAAACGGATATCAAAAAGTAAAATCTTACCATAACTATACAAACCGTATGGAGCAAATGATTGAATATGCTTATAAATAAATTTTTTGCGGTGCGATTAAAAATAATCACACCGCAAAAGCCTTATAATACAGCATTAACCATTTGCTTAATATATTCAACAAAATCGCTTTTATTTTCAATAACACTTTTTGAACCTGAATAATCAATCTGACCAATCATAAAATTCATAACCTGTTGTTTCATTAAATTTTGCGATGACAATATCAATCCAACATATTTATCTATTAATAACATAAAACATTTAAATTTCATTGCCTCTGATGTTTTTATATCAGCAATCACATTAACAAATCCCTTAAATTGTTTCAGACGGCTTTCATACGTACAATATGCTGGCAATCTAATTTCTTCATTTTGATAGGATTCCTGATCATCTATCGCATCCCCTTCATCAATTAACGTAATATTACTCGCAAAATAATCCGCCTGTAATAATACATATAAATCTACTACCATATGAGGATAATAATAATACGCCAAATTATTTTCTTTATATTTTTCTGCCAGATAATCTATCAACTCATTCGTTACAATTTTACGATTATATATTACACCTGATAGATAATTTCCCCTCAAAAAAAAGGCTTCAATTGAATCAGATCCTGATAACGCATATATTTCTTTTTCAAAATGATAGGACTTTCCTGCTCCTTTAATAATACCTAAATTCTTGTATTTCTTTATAATATCAATATAATAATTCAAATTATCAATAATAATATTATCTTCATCACTTATTAAAAGGCACCAGTCTCCATTGGACTTTTTAACAACTTCATTATAATTTCTCCAAAATCTCATATTTTTGCTAAATTCATAATAATGGAACCTACTATCTTTTATCTTTTTTAATTTTTCATATCCTTCAGTATTTTTATCACTTCCATTATTTGATAATATTATTTCATAAGCATCTTCCTTTAAATCAATTTTTTCCAATAACTCCTTAACCAAAGCATAAGCTCTATGCCCTCTATTATATGTTGGTATACAAATGCTTAATAACATATTTTGTAATCTCCCTCTATTTTAAAATCATTTTTTCTGTCAATTGCACATCTTTTTCAATATCACATGCCGCATATTTTCCAATAATTTCCCAATAACGTTCCGCTAAAATTTCTCCTGTTCCGGGACGTTTCACCCAAAGGTTTTCTTTTGTAAACTTTTCTCCCTTTTTTATTGGACGAATTGTTACAACTGTTGCAAATGCAAAATCAATAGTAACCTGTTCTTCTTCTGCTGCTTTCTTATGTCCACCTAACATTTGCGGTACTTCTCTTGATGCCAGCAATAATTCTCTTAAACGTTCTTCATCCATAGAACACACAATGTCTGGTCCTGTTCTATTCATTTTATCAGTGTAATGGCGTTCTACCAACTTTGCTCCCAATGCCATTGCTGCAATACATGCAGAATTATTTAATGTATGATCCGATAATCCAATTGGAACATTCGGAAATTCCTTCATCATTTCCTGCATTGCCCCAAGCCGCACTAAATCAGGATTTGTTGGATACAAATTTGTTGTATGCATTAATGCATATGATATCCCATATTTCTCTAATATATTAACAGCTTTCGCAATACTTTTTAAATCATTCATTCCTGTTGAAACAATCATCGGTTTATGAAATTGTGCAATATGCTCTATTAAGGGATAGTTATTCAACTCACCTGACCCGATTTTATAAGCTACAACGCCGAATTTTTCCAATCTATCTGCTGCTGCTCTTGAAAACGGTGTACTTAAAAAAAGCATTCCTAAGCTTTCAGTATATTTTTTCAATTCCAGTTCTTCCTCTTCTGATAATGCACATCTTTGCATAATATCATAAATAGAATCCTGGGAATTCCCCGGAATAACCTTTTTAGCAGCTCCACTCATCTCATCATCAACAATGTGTGTCTGATGCTTAATAATTCTTGCCCCTGCTCTGTATGCCGAATAAACCATCTCTTTGGCTGTCTTTAAACTCCCCTCATGATTAATTCCAATTTCAGGAATTACAAGTGGAGTGTTATTTCCACCTATTTCAATATTTCCAATTTGCACTACTTTTGTCATATATCCTCCATAATGTATACCGATTTAATATTTATAGACTTTTTTTTACATTTATTGTATTATTATATCATATTCAGCTATATTTTAATAGCCAAAAACGAAAATTGGAGAATTTTATGAACACATCTAAGAAAAAAATATTATTTATTACTGGCACACGTGCCGACTATGGAAAAATTAAATCCTTAATAGGTGCTGTAGAACACCATAAAAACTATGAAGCCTATGTTTACGTATCTGGAATGCATCTTTTAAAGCAGTTTGGAAGTACTTATAACGAAGTCTTGAAAGATCATTACACTAATGTTTACGTAGATTACAGCCAACACTTCTCACCCAGTATGAGTTATAATCTAGGCGATGTTATTAAAAATCTTACGGGTTATGTCCAAAACGTTGAACCCGATATGATTATTGTTCATGGAGACCGCATTGATGCTCTTGCAGGTGCAATCGTTGGTGCTTTGAATAATATTATTGTCAGTCATATTGAGGGTGGAGAATTAAGCGGAACCATTGATGATTCAATTCGTCATGCCATTTCAAAATTCTCACACTTGCATTTTGTATCAAATGAAGCTGCCAAAAAAAGACTGATGCAATTAGGAGAAACACCTGAAAATATCTACATCATTGGTTCTCCTGATATTGATTTAATGATGTCTGATAACCTTCCGTCATTAAATACTGTCCGTACTTATTACGAACTTCCTTTTTCAAATTATGGTATCGTTATGTACCATCCAGTTACTACTGAATATGCTGTTATTGGAAAACAGGTTCATGAAGTTGTAAATGCTTTATTAGAATCAAATGAAGACTATATTGTAATTTATCCCAATAATGATCTGGGGTCTGAAATTATATTAAACGAATATCACCGTCTTGAAAATTCAAATCATTTCAAGATTTTCCCTTCTATTCGTTTTGAATACTTTCTGACATTGTTAAAAAATAGTCATTTTATTCTTGGCAATTCCAGTGCTGGAATTCGAGAAGCCGGAATATATGGAATTCCTTCCATTGATATTGGAACTCGTCAAAAAAACCGTTATGATTTATCCGTCTGCAAAAACATTCAATGGACCGATTATAATTGCACTCAGATTTTATCCGCTATTTCTAAAGTGGATAATTATCGTATAATAAATGGCGGTTTTGGTACTGGAAACAGTACTCAGCTTTTTATGAAATTAATTGAAAATCCAGACCTGTGGAAAGTCAATATTCAAAAACACTTTGTAGATTTGTTTTAGTTTCAAAAGAAAGGATATATTTATGTATAAAAATCAGAAAATACTAGCCCTCATCCCAGCCAGAGGAGGAAGTAAAGGTATTAAAAATAAAAATATTATTGATTTATGTGGTAAACCTCTTATTTCCTATACTATTGAAGCTGCTCTCAATAGCAAATATATTGATAATGTCATTGTATCTACTGATAGTAGTGATATTGCTAACATCGCTGTTCAGTATGGTGCCGAAGTTCCGTTCCTTCGACCACAGGCGCTTGCAACCGACACATCAAAAACTATTGATGCAGTTTTACATGCAATTACATATTTAAAAAATAAAAATCGCGATTATGATGTACTTGTTTTATTACAGCCGACAGAACCTCTGCGAGACTGCACTGATATTGATAATGCCCTTACTATTTTTTTTAAAAACAATTATAATAGCCTTGTTTCTGTTTCTCCTGTGACTGATTCTCCTATTCTTATTCGCACAATCAATAACAATAATGAGCTAAAACATCTTATTAATTGTAATAGTACCATACGGCGTCAGGATATGAAGTCTTATTATGTCATTAATGGCTGTATCTATATTAATTATATTTCATCACTTTCACCTGATACCAGTTTTAATGATAACTCGTTTGGATTTGTAATGGATGAATCACACTCCATTGATATTGACGAATATAAAGATCTGTTTATTGCCGAGTATTATCTAAAGAATTCCCCTAGCGGCAATCAAACATAACTACTATATATTTATTTTAACGAAAAACAAGGATTCTTTATACATCCTTGTTTTCGTCTTTAAGCCTTAACTTTCCAATTTCCTAACAGTTTCTATCAATAAGTTCTCTGTATGTTTTGTAGCTTCTTTAAATGCATCTGTAACTTTCTTCCCTTTATATACCAAATCCTGAATGTCATTTAAAGATGATTGCCCATCTTTTACTTTCATCTGTTCATATAATATTGCCAGTTGTTTATCTACATTTTGTGTTGCATAGTCTGTTATCATATCCATGATAAATTTCTTTCCAATCTTCTCATGAATTAGATCTATCTTTGACAGTAGCTCACGTATCTCATCTACACTTCTCTTTAACAGTATCTTATCATATAAATCAGTACATTGTTCAAATGCCTTACTGATTTCATGACATTCCCCAATACAATTCTTTAATATTGCCAAAGCTTTCTTCTTATCTTCCTCTGTAAATGAATTTTTCATATTTTCTATCACTGACTTATAATTACATTCTTTATAACAATATTTCTCTATTGCCTCTTTTAACGACATAGATATAGCACCTTTAATTAAAGCACCACCTTCCGTTGCATTAATCAAATTCCAATTTAAATTTTGCATATTTTCCTCTATTGCCTTCTTGTAATAAACAAAATTTTTATATGTCAACAGTTGCTCTCCATTTTGCCCTTCAACATAATCATAAAGAACCGATTCCTTTTCATTAATACCTCCGTCATCATACGCCACAGAAGCATGTTTTTTATCACCCGCAAAAGCTAAATCCAATCCTATTGTAATTAAATTTTCAAATCCCAAATAGTGTGCAATAGATATTGCTGTAGTTGCAACATTCCCCCCACACACTATATACGGTTCTTTTTTATCAAGGAGTTTCAAAAAGTCTGCTGTAAATTGATCGGTATTACAAAATATTTTTCTTCCTGTTAGTTTGTATATTGCATCATACGTACTCCATGAACTATAGATTATAGGTGTCCTTTTTGCCAAATCATTTTCAAACAAAATGCGTTCTTTATCCGGATCTATTGTTACTATCACATCCGGTTGAATATTATGCTTTAAAAGCATCCGGATTGACGAATCCACTGCTAAAATAAAAGCCCTGCCTTTTGCTAATTTTAACTGTTCAATATTTTTATCCAACGATGGTCCTGCTGCAACAATAATAGCTGCTTTCATATCCAAATTATCATTCATCTGCAACTTATTTTTTAAATCTGATAACATTATACTGTCCAGCATTAATGGTATACTTTTAATACGATTATAATTAATCTGCTCTGCCTTCATCACTATTGTATTTTCATACATAACATTATATGTTAAACTATCACAGCAAATTTCAATAATTCTTTTAATATTATCCATGTATAATTGTGCATATACCGGTGAATAATATGTTACTATATGGCTTGGTGCAAGATTCTGAGCCGCCATTCTTACATAATCTCCTATTTGTTCTTCATTTAATTCTTCTACAAACAAAAATGTTTTTTCACGTTTCAGAATACATTCCATGTTATTACAATACATATTCGCAGCAAATATTTCTTTTTCAGGTTCATAAATTATTACTATCATGTCCTTGGGAAAATTATCTATAACCTCTTTTATATAATCTGTATTTCCCAATCCCATAATAAACATAATCGCCACATACTCATGCGTAATTAATTGCTTTGTTCCATATTTTGCTGCCTGTTTTCTATTATATATACTATTTAATCTCCAATAATAATTATCTTTATATAAAATCATATTGCCATATTGATCTGCCTGAACTATAGAATTTTGTAGAGAAAATCCATCTGCATACTCATTTAACTTTTTATATAATATTTCATTTTTTTTAAGTGCTTCTTTGTTTTTATTATATATATTTTCATCAACAGCTTTACTCAATACCTCATTATCTTCTATTTCAGCAGAAACCTCACCATTTGCTAATAGCATACCTATTTCAAAATATAATGTATCTGCTGCCAATATTTTATCGCCATGCTGCAGCGCCATATTTATTTTTTTTACACATTGCGTAATAAACCGGACATATTCTTCGGACTGGCTGCTCTGTGCCAGTCCAAGCAACTGTTTAGTTAACATTTCTAATATATTTTTTAAACGTAAAAGACCAACATCGTCATCTTCATATAAAAGTATTGCTATTTTTTTTAATTCATTATACAGTTCCAACATTTTATCTTCCTCTCATTTTACATATTACTCTTTATTTATGTTTAATTGTTATTAAAAGAAAAGAGCCAGCTATTGCTGACCCTTTTCTAAAAAATATTGTACTCAATTCACAATTACTGAAGTAATGAAAGAACACCCTGATTAGCCTGATTAGCCTGTGCAAGCATAGACTGACCTGCCTGCTGTAAGATATTGTTCTTTGAGTAAGTAACCATCTCTTCAGCCATATCTGTATCTCTAATACGTGATTCAGCTGCCTGTGTGTTCTCACTGATGTTATCAAGGTTAGCAACAGTATGCTCCAGTCTGTTCTGAACAGCACCTAACTTTGAACGAATCTTTGATAAGCTTTCAATACCCTTCTGAATCTTTGTAATTGCTTCAGAAGCTCCAGTCTGTGATGAAATTTTTATGTTACCTACTGATAATTTTGATGCATTAATCTGTGCAATGCTGACAGTAATAGACTGTCCTGCATTAGCACCAACCTGAAGCTTCTTACCACCAGAGAAATCACCATTTAAGATATTCATCTTATTGAACTGAGTTGTAGAACCTACTCTTGTGATTTCTTCCTTTAACTGTGATACTTCATCATTCAGAGCATTTCTATCAACTGTCTGGTTTGTTCCGTTAGCTGCCTGAACTGCAAGTTCGCTCATTCTCTGAAGCATAGAATGTACTTCATTTAAAGCACCTTCAGCTGTCTGTACTAAAGAGATACCATCCTGAGCATTGTCAGATGCCTTATTAAGACCTCTGATCTGGTTTCTCATCTTTTCTGAGATTGAAAGACCAGCTGCATCATCTGCTGCACGGTTAATCTTATAACCTGATGATAACTTTTCTGTAGACTTCTGAAGTCCGTTTGTTGTGATTCCTAACTGTCTGTTAGTGTTGGCTGCTGTCAAATTGTGCTGTACTACCATAATATTCTTCCTCCTTGAATATGTAGCGGCTTCCATGCCGCCGTGATAATTTTAGTAATCTTCTTGATTACTTACATTTATTATATCGGGTGTATTTTAAAATACTTTAGCCCGGATATAAACTTTTTTCATTTTTTTTGGTCTAAAAAATGCGATTCATAATTATTGAGCTTATTGGCATTCTTATAATACGCATTCGCCTTGCTGGTTGCACGCTTTGCATTACTTAATTCTTTGCGCATCTGTGCAAAACGCTTTTCGACCAGCTGTTTATTCCGCAGCTCCTGTGCCTGTATCCGGACACCCAAGTCCGTAACCGCCGACACCAGCTCTTTTAACCGCTGTAATGGCTGCTTAAACTTTGCTTTATTGTGCTGTACTTCGTCTTTTACACGGTTAAAGACGGAATTAAAGCCCTCATCTAGCTTAAGAATTTTTTCTACCAGTTCACCTTTATCGCTTAAATTCTGCTCAAAAGCCTGATCATCAAATTCTGCTGCCGTAATAATTGCCTGCTGTTTTTCATTATAATCTACAATCTGCTTTAGCAATTCTTCTTTTTGAACCAGACTGTCAATCATAATCTGAAGATAATTTTCTGTATCCATATCTGCTCCTCATTTTTCGTGTACATACTTCCACATTCAATGAGTTACACACTTTTTGCGCTTTTCATAACCTGTTTCCATGTATCCCGCATACCGCGGATTTCATTTAAAGCCTTCTCTAACGTTTCTTTATCCTTATGGATATTGGCATCTGTAAGCAGACTATAAATATAACGGTATACATTATCAAAGTCTTCTGCAACTTTATATGAATGATTTAATGTTGCCTGTAATTCCTCAATAATCGCCTGTGCCTTTTTGATGTTATCATGTGTCTTTTGGATATTTTTTTCTTCAATCCCCATCATCGCAATGTTGCAGAACTTAATTGCCCCTTCGTAAAGGAGCAATGTCAGTTCTGCCGGGGATGCGGTGAGGACTTTATTGTTACTGTATTGTGCATATGCATTATTTACTGCCACGATTTTTCCTCCTGCATGCTGTATTTATCAGCCAAATAATCCAGAAATAGAAGATGCCTGTGAATTTAATGAAGCCAGTGCAGATTCCATTCTTGAAAACTTCTTATAATAATAATCTTCCCACGTTGAAATCTTTGTTTCCTGGTCTGAAATCTTTGTCTTATATTCTGAATACTGTGTTGCCATCTCCTTGTCATTATAAATGGACATATAACTGCTCATGCTGTTTGATGTTCCCAGCTTTTTGTTCAGTGTGCTGTACAGGTTATTTGCCAGCTGTGAAAAGAATTTAATGACTGTATCCGAATCATTGGCAATGGCGGCTTTTAATTTATCTGTATTACCTTTTGATGTTGAATCGTCTTCATCACCATCAATGTGATATACGCCCTTTTCATTTGTTGATGTTGAGAAGTAACTTCCTGTAGAAATACCAAAATCCGAAAGATTATAAGTTTTTCCATCAATTGTAATTCCTGCAAGCATTGAATTTTTCATAGAAGAAACCACGCTGCTTAATGTTCCATCATTACGAAGCAGGGAATCCTTAATCTTTGTTTCCCACTTTTCGACCTCATCATCAGACATGGACTCTTTTTCATCATCTGTCAATGGTTCATAGCCCTTTGCACTTTCCGCATTATAAGCAGTATCTAACGTCTTAATCAGTTCATTATACTCTGAGAGCATATCTTTAATCGTATCATAGATACCATCGACATCTGTGTCTGTCGTAATCGTTATCGCTTCGTTGCCTGTCAGTGCTGTTGCCTGAATCGTTAAACCATTGATTGAGAAGTTATTGGTCGTATTTTCAAATACTGCACCATTAAGTTCAATCTGTGCATTGCTTCCGGCAATACGGACTGCTGATGTTGTATCTGTTGATGACGAGGTGGACAGTCCGAGCAATTCTTTCTGAGAATCTGTAGCTGTACCTGCTGTATATGCATTGTAGGCTTCTACCATGCTCACAGCATACTCATACTGCGTGGTAGCTGCTGCCTGATAGCCTGTTGCCAGTGAATTGCTGCCTGTGATTGCATCACTGTAGCTTAACAGAATCTTTCCGTTGGTGCTGTCTACCTGTGCTGCATTGGTGCTGTCTACGCCCGCTTCCGTATAATACTGATTGATTGATGTATTATTCGCCGCAATTGTTTCGTTATTTGATGTAATAGAAGCTTCTGTACTTGTAAGCAATGAATCCACATCACTTGTATATGACACATTGCCATCGTCATCTGTCTTCTGTGTTCTTGTAAATACAAGTGTATCATCACTCACTGTTTTTGAAACAGTCTTTACTGCTTCCAATTCTAACTTTTCATCATCCGTAATGGTTCCATCTGTTTTTTTAGCTTCTAACTCTGACTCTCTGTCAGACAAATACTTTCTGGCCTCATCAAGTGTCGTCGGATTATAAATTCCATCACCTGTGCCTGTATAATTTGCCTTTTCAATAAAGCTGTCCACATACTGCTTCTGGTATGCAAGTTTTTTATTCTTTTCTTCCAGTTCTGCATTCGATGTCTTTAACTTCTCAATTGCTGTATTATACTGTTCAATTGTTGCATCATAATTGCTCTTAGCTGTATCAGCAATGTAAGTATTCTTATCCGTGCCTGCAATTGTCTGATATTTTGCAATATCCTTTGCAACTGTATCGGCTGTTGTTGCCTGAAGCTTTAATGCCCCCAAAGCATTCTTACCATTGCTGTTGGCAGCCGTCATTGAAAAATCGTTATCCGCACCGGACGACTTCGAGCTGATAAAGAACCGCTGATTATTCT
>ERZ780202.1264-NODE-1264-length-14438-cov-6.562956_pt1 | contig 14438 bp, 10 predicted proteins | sample MGYA00510978_ERZ780202 | MGnify/ENA primary metagenome ERZ780202 (study PRJEB29588, sample SAMEA2155689) | human gut metagenome | biome: human gut; feature: human-associated habitat; material: faeces | place: Denmark | collected 2008/2010 ...
TGGAGACCGGTGCTCTACCAACTGAGCTACTCCCGTGTTTGCGGCTGCAAAGGTAGTATAAACTTCCGAACCTGCAAATGTTAGGGTAAATAAATTTCCAATTATTTTAATTTTTCCCATTCATCGGGCTTAAAACCTACCAGAACGAAGCTGTCGGTCACTACTAACGGACGTTTCACCAATTTACCGTTAGTTGCCAATAAGGTGATTTGCTCTTCTTCGGTCATAGTTGGCAGCTTCTCACTCAGTTTCAGCTCTTTATATACCAAACCACTAGTGTTGAAGAATTTCTTTATCGGTAGTCCGCTTCGCGGAATCCATGCTTTCAACTCCTCCACCGTAGGGTTATCTTCCACAATAAGCCGGTTAGTGTACTCAATGTTATTTTCTGTTAGCCATTTCTTGGCTTTTTGGCATGTGCTGCATGCCGGATATTGCAAAAATAAAGGTGTCATACTATATGTTGTTTATTGATTCATACTTAAAAACTCAAACCTCAGAACTTAATACTTAAACAAGCATCTGCAAATCTTGATACATAATCCGATAGGCAGCCGCTTTTTTGTCTAAGGCAAGAGGGTATGCCCGTGAGGAAGAAGGCATCCTGTAGAGTCTCATCGCTCGTCCTTCGAATACGAATTCTGCATAATCGCCTACTTTGGGTTCGCCTACTTCCAATTGTTCACGGAGTGTGTCCGTCGCTTTTTGTCCGGTGGTGACGATGGCCCTGCATTCGGGCAGTTGGCGGAGTAATGCTGCAATATCCGTCGGCTGTACTACTTCGAGGAACTTGTCCGAAGCATTATCCTGCAAACGCCGGATAGAGGAGGCGGTATCGAACAGGGCGATTCCTTTTTCGTTTAGAAAATCAACGATCTGTTCCCGGCAGAATGCTTTCCGGCTCTCATTCAGAAAGTGTTCTTTGTCTCCGAAAAATAAAAGTCCGACAATGCGCCACATATCATTATTCAGGTTCGGATAGTAAAAATCCATCGACCACCGTTTCCTTTGTGGCGGAAAGCTTCCCAGCATCAGCAGCTTTGCTTTCGGGGGAAGAAAAGGTTCCAGCGGATGTTTTTCGATTTCAATTTCCATGCTTCTGTAATTTCTTACAAAAATAACGAATCTATTCTTTTCATTCAAAATAGTTACAGAAAAAAACAGTTTTAAAAAATTTTGGCTATTTTTGCACGGTAATGACAAAACAACATATTGGAATACTTTTGAAAACAAGAATACTTATAAGTTGCTGTTTTATAGGCTTGTTATTTTTCTTTGAAGAAGGTTGTTATGCTTCGCAGTCAGAACCGAAAGAAAATGTGAGAGTCTCTTCTGTTAATTTTACGGTGAGGGGACGGGTTATTGATGTGTATGGTGAACCGTTGATCGGAGCGACAATCAGAGAGAAAGGCGGAGCGAATGGAACAGTGACAGATGTTGAGGGGAATTTCTTCTTATCCGTTCCGGATAGTGCTATACTGCAAATTTCTTTCGTGGGTTACGAGTCTCAGGAAGTCGGCGTACAGGGCAGGTCGATGCTTGAAATATGTCTGAAGGAAAGCATTCAGCTGCTTGATCATGTGATTGTTACCGCTTTGGGGCTTGAAAAGAAAGAATCTTCTTTGGCCTATGCTGTGCAGAAGGTGAGGGGAGGAGAATTGAATCGCGTGAAAGAAGTGAATATGATCACTGCTTTGGCGGGGAAGGCAGCCGGTGTGCAGGTCAGCAAGAACTCTTCCGGTATGGGCGGGTCGGCGAAAGTCAGTATTCGTGGGGTGCGCTCGGTAGCCGGAGACAATCAGCCTTTGTATGTGATAGATGGAGTTCCTATGTCGAACTCCACTTCGGAACAGGCTTATTCGGCTATTGGCGGTACGGCAAATGCCGGAAACAGGGACGGAGGCGACGGTATCTCCAATCTGAATCCGGAAGATGTGGAAAGTATCAGCATCCTGAAAGGAGCTCCAGCCGCAGCCTTGTATGGTAGTCAGGCAGCCAACGGAGTTATTCTTATTACGACCAAAAAAGGAAACTCCGTAGGGCGGAGAGATATTCATTTCTCTACCGGATTGACTTTTGAGAAGGCTTTCTGTCTGCCCAAAATGCAGAATAACTATGGGGTAAGTGATGTGACAGACAGTTGGGGGGAGAAAGAAAACCTCATGGCTTATGATAATCTGAATAACTTTTTCCGTACCGGACTGACGTCGATCACTTCCGTATCCGTCAACTCCGGAAACGATAGACTGCAAACTTACTTCTCCTATGCCAATACGACCGGGCGTGGCATTCTGAATGAAAACAAACTCTCCAAGCACAATATCAATCTGAGGGAGACCGCTGTACTCTTCAATAGCCTGCTGAAACTGGATGGTAATGTGAACGTCATGAGGCAGACGGTGAAGAATAAACCTGTATCGGGAGGTTTCTATATGAATCCGCTGGTAGGGCTTTACCGCTTTCCTCGTGGCGAAGACTTGTCATATTATAAAGATAACTATGAACACTATGATGAGGAAAGAAAACTGAATACACAAAACTGGCATACTTTTACTGAGGACTTCGAGCAGAACCCGTATTGGATACAAAACCGTATACAGAGTAAGGAAGCGCGTACGCGATTGATCCTCTCTCTTTCCGCCAATTTGAAAGTGACCGGTTGGCTGACGCTTCAAGCTCGTGGTAATATGGATTATTCAGCCGATAAACTACGTCAGAAATTCTATGCCTCTACCGCTACGGCACTGTGTGGAATGAACGGGCGTTATATTGAAATGGATTATCAGGAAACGCTGATGTATGGAGACGTGATGGCGATGGCTAAGAAGAAACTGAATGATTTTACGTTGGATATAGCTATTGGCGGCAGTATCAATGATAAGGTTGTTAACTCCACCCGTATTGATTCGAAGAATGCTTCTCTAAAATTTGCCAATGTGTTCAACCTTGCCAATATCGTGATGAGCAGTTCTGCCAGTATTGACCAGAAAATAGATGCTCACTACCAACTGCAATCTGTCTTTGCAACAGCACAGGCTGGTTATAAAGAAGGAGTCTTTCTAGATCTGACCGCACGTAACGACTGGTCATCTACACTAGCTTATACAAAATACGAAAAGAAGGGATTCTTTTATCCTTCCATCGGAGTATCTTTTCTCCCCGATAAGTGGGTGAAGATGCCCGAATGGGTTTCGTTCTCAAAGTTACGCGGAGCTTATAGCATTGTAGGCAACGGGGTACCTCCCTTCATTACTTATCCCGTATCGTATGTGACTGCCGGCGGAGGAATGCTGGCAAGTGATGCCGCTCCTTTTGCGGAGATGAAACCGGAAATGACACATTCTGTCGAACTGGGTATGGAATGGAAATTCTTGCAGCACCGCTTGGGATTGAACCTGACTTATTATCGTACCAACACTTATGAACAGTTTTTCAAACTCCCGGCACTTGCTGGAGATAAATACGCCTATCGATATGTAAATGCGGGAGACATTCAGAATCAGGGATGGGAGATCACGCTGGATGCCACTCCGGTACTGACTTCTGACTTTACATGGAAGACTTCCATGAACTTTTCTGCCAATAAGAATAAGATCGTAGAACTTCATGAAGAGTTGAAGGAGTTTGCTTACGGACCTACCAGCTTCTCTTCCAGTTATGCGATGAAACTGGTGAAAGGCGGTTCGATCGGCGACATTTACGGTAAAGCCTTTATACGTGATGAAGAAGGTCATATTCTGTATGGAACGGAGGGAGATTATAAAGGACTTCCGTTGGTAGAGGGTGACGGGAATACCGTAAAAGTGGGAAATGCCAATCCTGTTTTTATGTTGGGATGGGATCATTCTTTCTCTTACAAAGGTTTTAGCCTTTACTTCCTGCTCGACTGGCGATATGGAGGTGAAATCCTTTCGCAGACTCAGGCGGAGATGGATCTTTATGGAGTTTCGAAGGTTACGGCACAAGCCCGTGATAAAGGATATGTCTCGTTGGAAGGCCGGCAGATAAGCGATGTAAAGGGATTCTATAAGAATGTGGTCGGCGGACGTGCCGGAGTGACCGAATACTATATGTATGATGCGACCAACCTCCGTCTGCGGGAAGTCTCACTGAGTTATAGCTTCCCCCGAAAATGGATACAGAAAACGAACGTACTGAAGGACCTGCAACTTTCCTTTGTAGCCCGTAACCTTTGTTTCTTGTACAAGAAAGCCCCTTTCGATCCTGATCTGGTACTTTCTACGGGAAATGACAATCAGGGAATTGAAGTGTTTGGCATGCCTACCACCCGCAGTCTGGGCTTTACGTTGAAATGTGAATTTTAAGAGCAGGAGGGAAGATGATGAAAGGACATATTTATATATACTTGTTGGGTATTCTGCTGCTCTCTGTCAGCTGTACAGGGAAGTTCCGTGAATTTAATACCGATCAGTCGGGTATTACGGATGAGGATTTGGTGATTGATGATAATGGCTTCGGCATCCGTCTGGGAATTATCCAGCAAGGTATTTACTTTAACTACGATTTCGGTAAAGGCAAGAACTGGCCTTTCCAATTGATACAGAATCTGAACGCGGATATGTTCTCCGGCTATATGCACGATGCCAAACCGCTGAACGGAGGTACGCATAACTCGGACTATAACATGCAGGATGGCTGGAACAGTGCCATGTGGACACATATGTATTCGTATATTTTTCCACAAATCTATCAGTCGGAGAATGCCACCCGTGATACAGAACCTGCTTTATTCGGTATCACCAAAGTGCTGAAAGTAGAAGTTATGCATCGGGTGACGGACTATTACGGCCCTATTATTTATAAGAACTTTGCGAATGCCCGAAATCAATATCGCCCTGATACGCAGAAAGAAGTTTACTATGAGTTCTTTAATGAACTAGATTCGGCTGTTGTCTCTCTTGTCGGTTACATAGAAAAGAGGCCTGAATCCAACGGATTCTCCCGTTTTGATCTGTTGCTGGACGGTCAGTATTCTTCTTGGGTCAAGTTTGCCAATTCTTTGCGTCTGCGTCTGGCAATGCGTATTTCGGCAGTTGATCCGGATAAGGCATATACCGAGTTTCGGAAAGGATTGGAGAACGAATTTGGTGTTTTTGAAGCCGAAGATGAGCGGGTAGCGGTCTCGACACAATCCGGATTTACCAATCCGTTGGGAGAACTCAACCGTGTATGGAACGAAACTTATATGAGCGCTACAATGGAATCTATTCTCACAGGCTATGATGATCCCCGGCTGAAAGTCTACTTTGAAGCCTGTACCGACAAGGCTTATGCAGGGGAGTATCGTGGAATCCGTCAGGGAACTTGTTTTGCACACAATCATTATGCAGGATTATCTAAATTGGCTGTCGATCAGAGTACGGATGCTCCTTTAATGAACTCTGCCGAAATCTGGTTTCTCCGTGCCGAAGCGGCTTTGCGTGGCTGGACTCCGGAAGATGAAGAAGAATGTTATCTGAATGGTATAAAAGCATCCTTGCACCAGCACGGGATTTATCAGATGGACGACTATCTGAACAGCGAACGAACAGCCGCTGACTTTACTGATACGTATGATGCTGAAAACAACATTCCTGCCCGTTGCCGGGTTTCTCCTAAATGGAATCCGGCAGATGATAAAGAAGTGAAACTGGAGAAGATCATTACACAGAAATGGATTGCCATGTTTCCGGAGGGCTGTGAGGCATGGGCTGAACAACGTCGTACGGGATATCCGCGTCTGTTTCCGGTACGCTTTAACCATAGCAGAAACGGGTGTATCGATACGGAGACGATGATACGCCGTCTCAACTTCCCCGGTACCCTGCAGACAGAAGATAAAGAACAATACTCAGCTCTTGTTGAGGCCTTGAACGGACCGGATCATGGAGGTACCCGACTTTGGTGGGATACAGGAAATAATCGTCTGGATTAAAATAGTAGTGTCAGAATGTGAATATATGTATAGGTTTAACTATTTTTGCACCTTCATTTAAACACATTTGTCATGAAAAAGATCATTTCTGCTCTTTTCCTGTGTATGCTGCTTTCTGCCGTACCGGAATTACAGGCACAAAACATTCAGTTACATTATGATTTCGGACGTTCCCTGTATGATAAAGACTTGAAAGGGCGTCCATTGTTAACCTCTACAGTGGAGAAGTTCCATCCCGATAACTGGGGAAGTACTTATTTCTTTATTGATATGGACTATACTTCCGAAGGTGTCGCTGCCGCATACTGGGAGATAGCCCGCGAACTGAAATTCTGGAAGGGTCCTTTCTCTGCCCATCTCGAATACAATGGCGGATTAGCAAAAGGATTCTCCTACAATAACGCTTATCTGGCAGGAGCCACCTATACCTATAATAACGCTTCTTTTTCAAGAGGCTTCACCTTGACAGCCATGTACAAGTATATTCAGAAACATCGCTCTCCGAATAACTTCCAGTTGACAGGAACCTGGTACATGAACTTTTGCAAGAACCTGCTCACCTTCTCCGGCTTTGCCGACTGGTGGCGAGAAGAAACGAACTATGGAAAAACAATCTTCCTGTCCGAACCTCAATTCTGGGTAAACCTGAACCGTATAAAAGGAGTAAATAAAAACTTTAACCTGAGTGTTGGCTCCGAAGTGGAACTGAGCAATAACTTCGGTGGTCGTGACGGCTTCTATGTGATTCCGACACTGGCTCTGAAGTGGACGTTAAACTAAACTTTAAGATACGAAATCCCGAAACGGATATACATAAATTATTGAATAAAATATCGAATGAAAACAGATTTGATCTACGGCGTAGAAGACCGCCCTCCATTTAAAGATGCCCTGTTTGCTGCCTTGCAACATCTGCTGGCCATCTTTGTAGCCATCATAACACCTCCTCTTATCATTGCAGGTGCGTTGAAACTGGATGTTGAAAAAACAAGCTTTCTGGTATCTATGTCCCTTTTTGCTTCGGGTGTATCCACGTTTATACAATGCCGTCGAATTGGTCCGATAGGGGCCAGGTTACTTTGTATTCAAGGCACCAGTTTCTCTTTTATCGGGCCCATTATAGCTACCGGATTGGTAGGCGGACTTCCCCTTATATTCGGTTCCTGTATAGCTGCCGCTCCCATCGAAATGGTTGTCAGCCGTACTTTCAAGTATCTTCGCAATATTATCACTCCGCTGGTGTCCGGTATTGTCGTGCTGCTCATCGGATTGAGTCTGATTAAAGTCGGTATTGTTTCTTGTGGCGGCGGATATAGTGCAATGGATGACGGTTCCTTCGGCTCGTGGGAAAATCTCTCTATTGCAGCACTCGTCTTGCTGAGCGTCTTATTCTTCAATCGCTGCAAAAACAAATACCTGCGCATGAGTTCCATTGTCTTCGGTCTCTGTCTGGGCTATGGATTGGCTTTCGCTTTGGGCAAAGTGAATATGAGTGCGCTCAATGTTGAGATGCTGATGAGTTTCAACATCCCTCAGCCCTTTAAATATGGTGTTGACTTTAATATCTCTTCGTTCATCGCCATCGGTCTGGTCTATCTGATTACCGCCATTGAAGCTACGGGAGATGTGACAGCCAATTCCATGATTTCCGGACTTCCGATTGAAGGGGATTCATATCTGAAACGTATTTCCGGCGGTGTGATGGCAGATGGATTCAACTCTTTCCTGGCAGGTGTTTTCAACTCCTTCCCGAACTCCATCTTCGCACAGAATAACGGTATCATTCAATTGACCGGAGTTGCCAGTCGCTATGTAGGTTATTATATTGCCGCCATGCTTGTCCTCCTCGGATTATTCCCCATTGTAGGAGCCGTCTTTTCCCTGATGCCCGATCCGGTATTGGGTGGTGCTACCTTATTGATGTTCGGTACCGTAGCAGCCGCAGGTATCCGTATCGTCTCTTCGCAGGAAATAGGACGCAAAGAAACTCTGGTATTGGCAGTCAGCCTCTCTTTAGGTCTGGGTGTAGAACTGATGCCGGATGTTTTAAAACAAGCTCCAGAAGCGATTCGGAGTATATTCTCCTCAGGAATCACCACTGGAGGTTTGACTGCAATTATTGCTAATATAGTAATACGGGTGAAGAACTAGGTATTAGGTATTAATACCTAAATTACTCATTTTATCCGTGATACGGAAGGGGAAATCGGGGTATTCGTAAAGGCTGAAACGAGGTTCGGTTTCTCCTTTTGTATAGCTCCAGATGGATGCGTAGTCTTCCGGATCTTCCCCCATTTTGCCAAGTTGGCGCAGATAGGCAGCCAATGATTTGTTCTCTACGATATAGATCTGTCCCATCTGGTCAATAATAGGACTGTGATGACGGGTACTGTCATGCTCGAAACGCAGAATACGTTTTCCTTCTTCTGTCAATCCGACTAGCTGGAAAGTCATGCTCTTGCCGATCGCGGGTAAATTCAATACACTACGGTCTGTAGCAAGGAAAGGCAGATGATGCTTTCTCATAAAGCGCCTTATCTGTCTGGCAACATCCTCTTTTTCTTCCGTATCCATTTTGGTTTCCAGCAGCTTATACAACTCTTCCGCCTGTTCCGGATTCATCTGACCGTAGATCTTTTCTTCCTGTTGTTCCTGCATCGAACGGCTGTTCGGTGCAAACACTGCATAATTTTCATTGAATCCCTTCACAGAGAAAGTATAATAACATACCACTCCCAACGAATTAAGCACTTGGCGAAGCCGTGTCGTATGTCCCCTTCTCGAAGCAGCCACCGTATATACCAACTGATTCGTAATGATCCATCCGGCAGAAAGAATTTTCCGGATCGCCTCTTTGGCTTCAGGAGTCACCTCTAGCGGTGTCTGAAAATGCGTCTGAATGATAAACTGCTTCACACCAATAGCCGAAGCCTTCTCCTTAAACTCACGTAAAATATCGACCAGTTCATCATTGATACGCATCGGCAAATAAGCCAGCAAGCGAGAACCTAACCTTACCCGTTGCAGTTCCGCATACTTTTCTCCTTCCGGACGTTCGAGATTCGCCCTTTGTTTACGTACTGCCATGCGGTAGACAGCCTCCAATATATTCCGGAGCGTCTTATTCTGACTCATCAACGCATCTCCGCCAGTGATAAGAATATCCCTCAACTGCGTATCTTTCTCGAAATACGTCATCAACCGTCGCAGCTTACTGTCCCAAGCTTCCTTCGGACGTAACGTTTCAAATTCAAAGTTTAACCGCTCGCTCTGGAAATCATACATACGCTGGCAAGACGCACAAAGACCTCCGCAAGCCCGTCCCATCGTATCAGGAATAAGGATCGCCACTTCCGGATAACGCCGGTGAATATTATGTCCGTCAGGCAAAAGCCATCCTGCCGCGTTAGGTTTCCCTTCCTCTACAATATCCTCCTTCTCCCATGCACGAATATTGCCATACGTTTCCACCAACCGCGGTGAATAAAGAATATAACTCCGGATCGCATCATCATTGTACCCATATCCCGTAATATTCAGCAACGACAGATAATAAGGGGTAGCAAAGAACGGCATCCCCTTTTTGCGAGCCCTATTCAGCAAATACATCGTCTCCGACGAAAGCGAATTCCCCAAAAAACGATTCAGCTCTGCCGGACTCTTTACCGCCATCGACAAATGGAAACGGAAATCATTCCACCACTTGCTCACCAATTCATACTTCTCCTCATAACTCATCCCCTCCTCAAAATGGAACCGTACCGAAGGCTTCGACTTCCGATTCTCTATCTTCTGAATCAGCAAATGCAACATCCGCTCCTTGTTCTCATCGCGTTCTTCACGCACCTCTTCATCCAGCCCCGTAGCCCACCGGTCATTCCGGCTCTTGATACGTTGCGGCGACGGCAAAGGAACAGTCTCCCCCTGCAAGCGTTTAAACAACTGGAACAATTCAATAAACAAATCCGTCGGCATCTCTATATTCTCCAACCTTTCCGTCAGAAACTGATATAGCAACCGAATCGTCTGTACTGACATATCCTGTCCCGTAGACAGTTCATGGACATCCTGTCCATCATAATGGAGTAAGAGTCGAATTTGCTCCCTCGCCTCCTTCGCCGTCTCGTTCACTACCTCACAAGCATCCAGATACATCAGCAACCCGGCCTTAAAATCCTCCACCGTAGGACTCTTTACAGCCATCTCCACCAACTCCGGCATCTCCTGATTATAGATTTGTTTCAACTGCGAAAAAGTAAGTACAAGCATTTTCTTTTGTTTCATAAGCATCCTATCTTTTTATCGACTAGCAAATTATTGACTAGTGTAGTAAATTATCGACTAATAAATTAACGACCAGCAGCCCCAACACCTCCAACACCCCGCAGGTCCCCCCGGCCTCGTCTGCCCGGCGTCAAGCGAAGGTCTTATTCACGGCGTCAAGAAGGGCAGACTGTTTGAGCGTAGCGAGTTTCTGCCCTTTAGCCGGGAATGAGACCTGAGTAGCCGGGCAGACGCAGCCTTGATTTTTTCTTTTTGGTACTTTTTCTTTTGCATCAAGGCAAAAGAAAAAAGTACATAAAGATAATAAAAAAAGCGAAGCCCCAAAAGCCCCGCTTTTCCAATCGTGTATTTCTTTACGATTTATTTTTTCTTTCTAACATTTCGAGCGACTTATTTTTTCGTCTCCGTGTCATCCTCTTTCCGTTTCGGTTCCTTCTTGGCCAGAAGAACGATATTATACACATAATCCGTCATCCATTGTTCCGAATATCCCAGACGTTCCTTGTATTGACGTACGGTAGCAGCTGTCTTGTGTACATCATCCGCCTTCCATACCTGCTTGGTGCAAACATCGTGAACCGTCTTCTGCGTCATCCCGTATAAAGCCTTCTTGAAGATAGACGGCATACGGAATTTCCATTGCATCAGGTTACCCATTAGCATCATCAAATCATTCGAGAAGCCCTGATACATAAACAGATAAGACTGAATATCATTTTGTGTGCGGCAGTTACGTTTGACAGAAGCATCTATCTCTTTGAAGAAACTCTCGTTCAATCCGTAGTCCTGCATCAACATTTTGCGTGAAGCCGATTTCTCTGCCAGTCCCAGTTTGCCGCCTTGCGTCGGTATTTTGAACAAACGTTTGAAGTTTGCTACATCCGGCAAGAAACGGATATTAGTGATACCTAAGTTGGTAGCGATGACTGACTGGAAATAAACCCTTGTCAGTGATATAAAATCTTCTACGTTGCCGACTTTTGTTTCATCGGATTTTTTTTTAAATAAACCAAATAAGCTCATTGTCCTATATCTAATTTTATGATTTACAAATTACAGATAGAGTCTGCGGAAAGATACTATCAAACAAGTCGTCCGCTAAATTGCCGCAAAGGTAGTAAAAACTGTTGGTTTTCACCAACATTCCAAGTCCTTTTCGATCTCCGGCATAGTCTCTTTCTTGAAAACGGGACTTTGGATGCCTGCTTTCTTTTGGGCGCGATAGTCGGAGAGCAGCCGTACTGCGTACTTCCCGAGAAAAAGAATGGCAATCAGGTTGCAGATAGCCATCAGCGCCATCGTGATATCTGCCAGGCTCCATACCATATCAAGAGTCGCAACAGAGCCAAAGAGTACCATGCCGCCTACCAATATCCGGTAGGAGTGCAGTACCCATTTCTTTTCGGTGATGAAGCGAATGTTTGCCTCTCCATAATAATAATTCCCCAGAATACTGCTGAATGCGAAGAAGAACAGTGCTACGGCAACAAATACCCCTCCGGATGCGCCGATCTCATTGGTCAGCGCCTGCTGAGTTAGTTGAACACCGTTGGCAGAACCGTCCAGCGGAGCACCGCTAAAAAGAATGATAAACGCCGTGCAAGTACAAATCAGTAGTGTATCGGTGAATACAGCCAGCGTTTGTATCAGCCCCTGCTTCACAGGATGAGTGACGTTTGCCGTTGCCGCCGCGTTCGGTGCCGATCCCATACCCGCCTCATTGCTGAAAAGTCCCCGCTTGATGCCTTGCATCAGTGCCATTCCGACTCCTCCTCCCAATGCCTGTTCCCAGCCGAAAGCGTGGCTTACGATCAGTGAGATGACTCCCGGCAACTGAGTAATATTGAGTAATACGATGACCAATGCCAGTCCTACGTATCCCAATGCCATAATCGGTACGATAATACTGCTTACCCGGGCAATGCGGCGAATTCCTCCGAAGATGATGAGAAGAGTCAGTGCGGTAAGTATCCCTCCCAACACCGTATGGTCGAAACCAAAAGCATGTTCGGCAGCGGCACAGATTGTATTGCTTTGTACCGAGTTAAAGGCAAAACCGAACGTAATACTGATAAGTACGGCGAAGAGCATCCCCATCCAAGGCTGTTTCAATCCCTTCTTCATATAATAGGCAGGGCCTCCGACGAAAGAATCCTTTCCGCGTATTTTATACAGCTGCGCCAGTGTAGATTCGATGAATGCGCTTGAAGCTCCCAGCAGGGCAATGACCCACATCCAGAAAACGGCTCCGGGACCGCCGGCGGAAATTGCGGCCACCACGCCGACCAGGTTGCCCATACCCACCCGGGTTGCTGTCGATATAATTAAAGCCTGCACACCGGAAATAGACCCTTTTTGGGAGAGGCTTTTCTTTTCTGTTGTGATTTTCAGCATTTCCGGAAAGAGACGGAAAGGAAGAAAACGAGTTCTGACAGTAAAATAGATTCCGGATGGTATCAGAATCAGGACAAGCAAAGAAAGCCCGACAGAACTTCCTCCGGGTAGTGGAATTGTGATGAGATCGCCCCATAACAGATGATAGAAAAATTGAATAACAGCCATCCTAATGTTCCCCTTTTTGCGTATTTTTCAATCTTGTACTTTTTGTTAAGAATCGTTGTAACTTTCTGCTATTTAGTATATATTAGAATGTAACATCTGTAAAATTGATAATTATAATTCATAGAATCGAAAAAATAGATAGAGGAGAAAAAGGATTTGGATATAAAGAATTTAATTACATTTATTCATGTAGCTGAGTTAAACAGTTTTACAAAAGCGGCCTCGAAACTGGGATATTCACAGTCAACGGTCTCCTTTCAGATTAAGCAGTTGGAAACAGAGCTGAATTCTCAGCTGTTTGAACGGATTAATCATACAGTTGCCTTGACGGAGAAAGGAAGAGAGGTTTTGGAATATGCCCATCAGATCAGCAAGCTGACACAGGAGCTGGGGGAGAAGATGCAGGATGAGAGGACGGTCAAAGGCCATATCTGCCTGGCTATGCCGGATTCTCTATGTGACTCCCTGTTGGGAGAACAGTTTTTGGATTTCAGGAAGCGATATCCGGGGATTACGTTAAAGATTATTGAGGCGGGAACGGAAGAGATGTTTCGTCTTATCAATCACAATGAGGCAGATGCAATCCTGACTCTGGATAATCATATTTATAATACGGAATATGTGATTGTCAGAGAAGAGAAGATGGAAATGCACTTTGTTGCAGATGCAAAAAGTCCCCTTTGCCACTCAAAAACGATTTCTGTTCAGGAATTGATACATCAGCCCTTTATCCTGACTGAGAGAGGGATGAGTTATCGCAGACTGTTGGATGAAAAACTGGCGGGAATGTCGCTGGAGATTCAGCCGATCCTGGAAATCGGGAGTACAGGGTTGATCTGTTCTCTGGTAGAACAGGGAGTCGGAATTTCGTTTTTGCCTGATTATGTAACTGCTGAAGAAGTTGCCAGGGGCAGGATGGCGTATCTGCATGTAGAGGATTTTGAAATTGTGGTATGGAAACAGCTTCTCTACCATCGGGACAAATGGGTTTCCCCGCAAATGGAGTCTGTGCTGCAGTATTGCGTGGAAAGAGAGTTTTCGTCAGATTTGTTGTCTGGGAAGAATCAAATGTTAACTTTGAATGGTTGAAAGGTTGACAAAAAGAAGTGCTTCTGTTACTCTTAGAACATAGAAAACGGATTTCGGAAAGAATGTAGGATGAGATGCATTCCGGTACGAAAAATGAAAGAGAATATGGAGTAGATGAGATGACGAAGCAGAAGACAAAAATCAAAGAGATGACCTTGTGTGCCTTGTTTACGGTATTGACTGCCATCGGAGCATTTATCAAAGTTCCGGTTCCTGTGGTTCCTTTTACCCTGCAGTTTCTGTTTACGATGTTGGCAGGACTCTTGCTGGGCGGAAAACTGGGTGCAGTCAGTGTGGGAATTTATGCCCTTCTTGGTCTGGTGGGACTTCCGATCTTTGCAGAGGGCGGCGGATTCTGGTATTTACTGAAACCCAGTTTCGGTTATATTCTGGGATTCATTTTGGCAAGTTATGTGACCGGAAAAATGACAGAGAGGAGGGAAGGGTTGACATTCGGAAGAATTCTTGCAGCTGATTTTGTTGGTCTTGCTGTCGTTTACGGAGTGGGGATGGTCTACTATTACATAATCAGTAACTTTGTGATCCATACACCGCTTGGGTTGTGGCC
>ERZ780202.1271-NODE-1271-length-14349-cov-2.385546_pt1 | contig 14349 bp, 8 predicted proteins | sample MGYA00510978_ERZ780202 | MGnify/ENA primary metagenome ERZ780202 (study PRJEB29588, sample SAMEA2155689) | human gut metagenome | biome: human gut; feature: human-associated habitat; material: faeces | place: Denmark | collected 2008/2010 ...
GAGCAAGACTGGATCCGTGCTTGTAAAGAATCGCCGGAGAACCGTGTGGAAGGAACTTCCAACTTCGCTTATTCCGGACCATTCAACGAGATGGTGTTATTAGGCGTATTGGCGATCCGTCTGCAAGGCTTGAACAAGAAATTGATGTGGGACGCCCAAAACATGCGTTTCACCAATATATCCTCTTCCGACGTATTGAAGATCGTAACCAGCGATGATTTCAAGGTGATAGACGGTCACCCCTATTTCGATACGAAATATGCGGAGTTCAATGCGCTAGAGGCTGCCAACGAATATATCAGACATACCTATCGTGAAGGCTGGAGCCTTCCGGAAATGCCGGTATAAGTATGAAACGATATATTATATTAGCACTATGTACGGTCATGCTCCTTGGGCAGGCCGTACAGCTGGCGGCGCAAAAAGCGGACTGGAAGGTGGGTATACAGACTTGGACTTTCCACAATCTTACGTTGATGGAGACCTTGGATAAGACCCAACAACTGGGCATGAGGTATGCGGAGGCTTTCTTTTTCCAAGAATTGGGCGCTCCGTTCCCAAAAGAGACGTATTTAAATTACGACTTGAGCGATGATGACTGCGCTTTATTACGCCATGAGTTCAAGAAAAGGGGAATCAAGCCGATCGCCTTTGGTGTAGCCTCTTATGGGACTAACGAGGAATGGGATAAGTTCTTCGCGTTCGCTCATAAAATAGGCGCGCATATCGTGACTGTCGAACCGGAGTTAAACCAGTTGGACTACATCGAATCCCTCGCCAAGAAGTACGATATGGAGGTAGCGATCCATAACCATCCGAGTCCATGCATTTATGCAAGTGCCGAGGTGGTAGAGAAAGCGCTGAAAGGCCGTTCTCCCTTGATGGGAGTATGCGCCGATATCGGCCATTGGAAACGGGTGGGTGAAGATCCGCTCAAAAATCTCCAGAAGTTATCCGGACGCATCAAGGTGGCGCATTTGAAAGACCTCACCGACAAGATGGAAGACGCCACATGGGGAACCGGGATCTTACCGGTAAAAGCGTTCGTCAACGAGCTGAAGCGTCAGCATTTCAACGGGCTTATCTCCATTGAGTACGATGATTTCAAATCCGATATCCAAGAGATACGCAACAGCTTGGAATTCCTACGAAAATGCTCTAAATAGAAGTATACGCTTCCCTTAAAAACATCTATATCGGCGTAGGCCCACACGTATATACGTATAGGCTTACGCCGATACTAATATGGGCCTACACGTATATACGTATAAGCCCACACCTATATATGCCTAAAAAGTCGTTATCAGAACAAGGGATTATCCACCTTTTCTCTCAGCAACGCAAGATCTACCACCTGTTGAATATCACTCACATAATGGAACACCAAGCCTTTCAAATACTCCGGTTTGATCTCATTGATATCCTTCTCATTCTCCTTGCAAAGAATCAATTCCTTGATCCCGGCACGTTTAGCCGCCAAGATCTTCTCCTTGATACCACCTACGGGAAGCACTTTGCCACGCAGCGTAATCTCGCCGGTCATAGCCAAGTTCTTTTTCACCTTACGCTGAGTAAAGGCGGAGACAAGAGAAGTCACCATCGTTATTCCGGCACTCGGCCCGTCTTTCGGGATCGCCCCCTCCGGTACATGGACATGCACATTCCAGTTCTCGAACAACTCCTCGCTGATATTAAACTGAGCCGCATGCGCATGGATATACTCAAGTGCCAACATGGCAGACTCTTTCATCACATCTCCCAGATTCCCGGTCAAAGTAAGCTTTGATCCCTTACCTTTACTTAAGCTCGACTCCACGAAAAGAATCTCACCACCAACAGCCGTCCAAGCTAATCCCGTAACCACGCCGGCATAGTCATTCCCTTGATATTTATCGCGGGAATATTCGACCGCCCCTAGATATTCATACAAATCCTCCGGCTTAATACTAGTCGGGATAGGCTCATCGCTAGCGACCTTACGGGCTAGCTTACGCATGATTTTGGCGATTTTCTTATCCAATTCCCGGACACCGCTCTCGCGTGTATAGGCTTCAACGATCACTTGTAAGGTTTTCTTGGGGAATTTCACGGAACCTTTCTTCAAGCCGTGTACATCCATCTGCTTAGGCACGAGATGCTTCGCTGCGATCTCTCCCTTCTCCTCCATGATATAACCGCTCACCTCGATCAGTTCCATACGATCCAGCAACGGCTGGGAAATCGTATTCAAATTGTTAGCGGTAGCGATAAACATTACCTTGCTTAAATCGTAATCGATATCCAGATAATTATCGTGAAACGCGTTATTCTGCTCCGGGTCCAAGACCTCCAATAAAGCGGATGCCGGATCCCCCTTGAAATCATTCGTGATCTTATCGATCTCATCTAAGATAAAGACAGGGTTCGATGTTCCCGCCTTCTGTATATTCTGGATGATACGTCCGCACATAGCGCCGATATAGGTACGACGATGTCCGCGGATCTCGGCCTCATCGTGCAATCCACCTAAAGAAACACGTACATATTTGCGGCGCAAAGCCTCTGCGATGGAACGCCCCAATGAAGTCTTGCCGACTCCCGGAGGACCGTACAAACAGATAATCGGAGATTTCATATCCCCTTTCAGCTTCAATACCGCCAGATGCTCGATAATACGCTCTTTCACCTTCTCCAAACCATAATGATCACGATCTAAGACCTTCTGGGCATGAGACAAGTTGAAATTGTCCTTACTATACTCGTTCCACGGCAAGTTAACGATATTCTGGACATATTGCGTCTGTACGGAATAATCCGGAGATTGCGGATGCAATCGTTCCAATTTTCGCAATTCCTTCTCAAAGACCTGCGCTACCTCGGCAGGCCATTTCTTACGACTGGCTTTCTCCCGTAATTCTTTTATCTCCAACTCATTGATATTCCCGCCCAATTCCTCTTGAATGGTCTTGATCTGCTGTTGAAGGAAATATTCTTTTTGTTGTTGATTGATATCCTCATGTGTCTTCATCTGGATGGAAGCTTTCAACTCCACCAGCTGATACTCGCGGTTCAAGATAAAAAGTAACCGATACGCACGCTCTTTTAAGTCCCCGATCAATAACAATTGCTGTTTCTCGGCCGATCCACTCGGTATATTGCTACAAGAGAAATTGACCACATACAAGACATTCTTATTATTCTTGATCGAGAAGATCAAATCCCGGGGAGGTTCAGCCACGGCCCCAAGCATCTTGATGGTCAAATCCTTGATCGTTGAGATCAAAGCCTCGAACTCGCGGTCTGTCTTGTCCGGCTTCGTGTCCTCCAACACGGTGATCTTACCGGAAAGATACGGATCTGTCTCGGTCAACTCATTCAATTCAAAGCGTTTCTTACCTTGAAGAATAACAGTAGTGCTACCATCTGGCATCTCTAAGACACGAACGATGTCAGCGATTACCCCGGTAGTATATAAATCCTCTAAAACCGGATCTTCCGTATCCATCTCTTTCTGGCAAACAACTCCGATCAAACTCTTTTTATGTACAGCCTCTTTGATCAGGCGCATCGATTTAGGACGCCCGATAATCACCGGCAAGGCAACACCCGGAAAGAGTACCATATTCCTTAACGGAAGAATGGGTATAGTGTCTCCAACTTTCTCTATTCCTTCTGTGAAATCCTCATCTACATCGCATTCTGTAAGAATTGGCATTACGATACCAATATTGTCATCCAAGTCATCAAACGAATTCTGGCAAAATACTCTCGTCTTTTCTTTCATATATACATTCATCATTGTATATGTTAATACAATAAACGTGCCAAAGTTACAGCTTTTCATTCAATTCTTACTAATTTCGCGGCATACAATCGATAGAGATATGGCAAATCCTTATTTTCAATTCAAGAAATTTACGGTATGGCACGATAAATGTGCCATGAAAGTCGGAACGGATGGCGTTTTGCTTGGGGCGTGGGCTAGCATAGAGAGATGTCAGAGGATTTTGGATGTGGGAACCGGAACGGGATTGATCGCCCTCATGCTGGCGCAGCGTAGCACCGCGATCCTAGACGCTATCGATATAGATTCAGACGCATGTTTACAAGCTCAGGAAAACATCGCGAAATCGCCTTTCGCCAACCGGATACAAGTCTATCAAACCTCGCTCTCCGAATATATGCCGGATGAGAATATCAAATATGACTTGATCGTATCCAACCCACCCTATTTTATTGATTCATTGAAATGCCCGGATACTAAACGTAATCTAGCCCGGCATACGGATACTCTATCTCTCCCGGATTTATTGCGTGATAGCCGCAAACTGTTGGCACCCGAAGGAAATATCGCCTTGGTGCTTCCCTTTGATCAACGGGAGTCTTTAATAGACCTCGCTCGAGAAGAGTCTTTATCGCCATCGAGAGAAGCCCACGTTTCCCCCATACCGGACGCCCCTCCTAAGCGCTTATTAATAGAACTCTCAGCGACGCCGGTAGCAAAACCCAAGTCGTCTCATCTGACCCTAGAAATCGAGCGGCATCGATATAGCGATGAATTCACCGCTATAGCTAAAGACTTTTACTTGAAAATGTAAGGAAGTTTTTTATCGAAGAAGCGAGTTACCTCGTCAAATAAATTATGTACCTCCTTGGTGAAAGACACAACCTCCGGAGTCAGCACATGTAAGGCCTTTGGTTCCACCGTAATATCGATACGGCGATCTGCCATGATCGGTTCTCCATCCAAGTGCATCACGCCCGGATGTTGGCGAATAATCGTGACTTGCTGGGCTTTCATCGTCTTAATCTTACTATTCCGATCAATCTGTTTGGTAAACAATTGGATGGCCAAAGGAGCGATATCCAATGGCATAAAAGGGGATAAGATCGTAACGTCCATCCGTCCGTCCTGTATATTCGCGTGCGGAGCGATAAACGCGTTATTACCATATTGCGAAGCATTCGCGCAAGCGACTAGAAACGCCTTCTCCTTGATCGTCTGATTATCTACCACCAATTCATAAGGCTCAGGCTTATAGCTCAGATACTCCTCTATCGTATTCTTTATATAAGTAAGAGACCCGCGCCGTTTCTCATTCGCGAATTTCTGGCTGACGGCGGCATCAAAACCGACTCCACAGGTACAGAAAAAGACCTGTCCGTTCGCCCGGCAGCAATCTATCGTCGTAACATGCCCTTTCGCGATCAGATCGATAGCCCTTTTCACGTCCATCGGTATGTGCAATTCTCTAGCTAAGCCATTGCCCGAACCTTTCGGGATGATACCTAAGATCGCGTTCGAATGGATCATAGCTCTCGCTATCTCATTCACCGTCCCGTCACCGCCTACCGCCAAAATATATTCAGCTCCTTCCTCTATGGCTTGCCGAGTCAACTCGCTGGCATGGCCTGCATACTCTGTAAAAGAAATGTTTAACGAACAGTTCTTTTTCGAGCAGATCCCTTCGATCATCTTAGGTATCTTGCGCTTCGACCCTACACCTGATATAGGGTTTATGATAGCTTGTACTTTTATATCCCGTTCGCTCATCCTCACTTCTTCTTTTTTATTTGAGAGGACAAAAATAATGCTTTTATAAAACTTTTAAAGCATTTCGACTACTATAAGTTATTTTTTTACTACTTTTGCGGCTGGATTTGCCGAAACATGGGATTATGTACGCGGCGAACCTGTGTTCTTTATTAGAATAAATAAATAGCGAGATAAATCATTCTCTTTTATAATAATATGAAACTTTTACAAGAGAAACTAGCAAAGTACGACGCTCCTCAAAGAGCCATGGCAATGGGAATCTATCCTTACTTCAGGGAAATCCAGAGCGATCAGGACACGGAAGTTCTAATCAGCGGGAAGAAAGTCTTGATGTTTGGTTCTAATGCGTACTTAGGATTAACCAATCATCCTAAAGTAAAAGAAGCAGCGATCGAGGCCATTAAAAAGTATGGTACAGGTTGTGCCGGCTCACGTTTCTTAAACGGAACGTTGGACTTACACCTCCAGTTGGAAAAACGTTTAGCAGAATTTGTTGGTAAAGAAGACGCCATCGTATACTCTACAGGTTTCCAAGTTAATCTAGGTGTTGTATCCTGTATCACCGGACGTGAGGACTATATCCTTTGGGATGAGTTGGATCATGCATCCATTATCGAAGGACATCGTCTTTCTTTCTCCACGAAATTGAAATTCAAGCATAACGATATGGACTCCTTGGAGAAACAACTCCAGAAATGCGAGCCAGACAAGGTGAAACTTATCGTTATCGACGGTGTCTTCAGCATGGAAGGTGATGTCGCTAAATTACCGGAAATCGTAGTTCTCGCAAAGAAATATAACGCAAGTGTAATGGTTGACGAGGCTCATGGTATCGGTGTATTCGGTGATCATGGCCGCGGTACTTGTAATCACTTCGGCGTTACGAACGATGTTGATTTGATCATGGGAACTTTCAGTAAGTCTTTCGCTTCTATCGGTGGTTTTATCGCATCGGACGAACCGGTTATCAATTACTTACGTCACCACTCCCGTTCCTATATCTTTAGCGCAAGCAATACGCCTGCCGCTACTGCCGCAGCGAACGCGGCATTAGATATCATGTTAAGCGAACCGGAACGTATCCAACATTTATGGGATTTGACTCATTACGCATTGGATGGTTTCCGTAACATGGGTTGTGAGATCGGACATACTTCTACCCCGATCATCCCGTTGTTTATCCGTGACAACGACTTGACATTCCTTATCGTAAAAGAATTATTTGAGGCCGGAATCTTCGTAAACCCGGTAGTAGCTCCCGCAGTTGCTTCCGAGGATACACTGATCCGCTTCTCCCTTATGGCTACCCACACGAAAGAGCAACTAGATTACGCTTTGGAGACAATCCACAAGGTATTCAAGAGCCATGGGTTGGTAGACTAATCGTGTAAATATATAAGAAAAGGCCCGAAGGTTAGGTATAACACCTATCTTCGGGTCTTTTTTTATAACTGAAAAAATCATAACTATGATTTTGAATGGGAATAAATCACTATTTTTGCATATTTAGATAAATTGGGCGGTTATGTCGATGGCCCTCTTACAAATTAAAAATAAATGGATTTCATATTAGATAAAGGAAGTAGCCATATGGGCTGCAAAGGTTGCAGCAAAAGGCAAAACAATAAACTGAATACCTATGATTGGTTGTGCGATGTACCCGACGCGGAAGGCTCGACTGATTTCGTAGAGGTTCAATTTAAAAATACCCGCAAAGGGTATTACTTGAATAGTGCTAAAATACCTTTGGAAAAAGGTGATATAGTAGCCGTAGAGGCAAGTCCCGGTCATGATATCGGTACGGTTTCTTTAACGGGTAAATTGGTTCTGCTGCAAATGAAGAAGAACAACGTGCGCACGGAAGCTGAGCCAAAACGGATTTACCGAAAGGCAAAACCGACCGATATCGAGAAATATGAGGAAGCGAAAGCAAAGGAACATGCCACTATCGCAGCCGATTTAGGATTGAATATGAAAATCGGTGATGTAGAGTATCAAGGTGACGGTAATAAGGCGATCTTTTATTATATAGCGGATGAACGTGTAGATTTCCGTCAACTAATTAAAGTGCTAGCGGAGGCTTTTCGTGTTCGTATCGAGATGAAGCAGATCGGTGCTCGTCAAGAAGCCGGACGTATCGGTGGTATCGGCCCTTGCGGTAGAGAACTTTGCTGTTCCAGTTGGATGACAAGTTTTGTATCGGTCGCTACCGGAGCTGCCCGTTATCAAGATATTTCCATGAATCCCCAGAAATTGGCCGGACAATGCGCTAAATTGAAATGTTGTATCAATTATGAGGTAGATACATATGTGGAAGCCCAGAAACGCCTTCCCTCCCGGGAGATTGTCTTGGAGACCAAAGATAATAATTACTATCATTTCAAGACGGATATTTTCAAACGGGAAATTACCTATTCTACGGATAAATCATTTGCGGCTAATCTTATCACGATTCCGGCAAGCCGTGCTTTCGATGTCATTAACATGAATAAGAAAGGCATGAAGCCGATATCTCTAGAGGCGGATACGAAGCCACAACCACCGAAACGAGACGCTCAAGATATTCTTGGGCAAGATAGCGTCACACGTTTCGACTCTGTTAAAAAGAAAAAGAAAAAACGTCCTGCCAACAAGAATAATGGCGAGAACAATGGAAACGGGAACGGAGCTAACACCACCGCGACGGCAGTTACCAACACCGACGCACCTGTTTCTGAGAATAAGAACAACGGAGGAAACGGAGCCGGTGGCAATAATCGCCGCAACGGAGGAAATAATAGGAATAGCAATCGTGAGAATAACCGGGACAGAGAGAATAACCGGGAGAATAACAAAGATAATAGCCGGGAAAACAGTCGGGAGAATCGGGAGAACAACCGAAACAATCGCCCGAAACAAAGGCCGAGAGCTAATAACGATAAGCAATCCAACAATGACAAGCCTGCGAATAATGACAAACCTCAGCAACCGATCAAACAGGCCAGACCTGATAAAACGGAGAATAGGCCAGAGACAAAGCCTGAGGCTTAAAAAGTTCATTGCCGCCTGTGTAACATGCTTCTTATGCTTCTCTTGCGAGAATGAAGCTGTATACGATCAGTATCAAGCTATCCAGAACACCTCGTGGGAGAAGAATAAGGAGTACTATTTCACTTTCTTGATTGAGGATATATCGGTTCCGTACGACCTAACCTTGGAAGTACGGAACAATAATATGTATCCGTATCAGAACCTATGGGTATTTTGCAGCGAGGAACTTCCGATAGGTCCTTTAAAAAGGGATACGATCGAATGTATGTTAGCTGATGAGTTTGGGAAATGGTATGGGGACGGGATCTCCCTGTTTCAATCCAGTTTCCCGATACGGTCTGCTTACTATTTCCCCGTTAAAGGGCAATATACCTTTAGCTTCCGGCAGGGGATGCGTAACGACCAACTTCCGGGCATTCAGGAAATCGGCTTACGGGTCTTACCTTCTTCCACTAACGCTCCTTCCGAGAAGCGTCCAAACGAAGAAAAATAAACAATAAGATCGTAAATCCCCAAAGCGAGGAACCTCCATAGCTAAAGAAAGGCAAGGGAATGCCGATAACCGGAGTCAATCCCGTCACCATGCCGACATTAATCGCCAGATGGAAAAAGAATATGGAGGCTACGCTATAGCCATAGACTCGCCCGAAAGCATTATCTTGCCGCTCCGCCAATACAATCAGACGAAGAATAAAAAGTCCGAATACGATCAATACGGCAGAGGCTCCCAAAAAGCCTTGCTCCTCGCCTACCGTACAAAAGATAAAATCCGTATCCTGTTCCGGCACATACTTCAATTTGGTCTGCGTCCCATTCAAGAATCCTTTTCCGGATAATCCTCCGGAACCGATAGCGATCTTGGACTGATTCACATTATACCCCGCCCCGCTTGGATCATCCTCCAAGCCTAAAGAGACTTTAATACGAATTTGTTGGTGAGGTTCCAATATGTCATTAAACACATAATCCACAGAAAATAGGAAACAGATAGAACCTAAAGCGAACAGAGCGATTAACGCATAATGCCATACCCAGTTTCGAATGGATAAATAGAATAAATAGATTGACGCGGCTCCTACCAAGCCTATCGATATCCAAGCGAAGTTTACCGGGACAAACAAAGAAACGACATACCCGATCAAGAATGTCGAAGCAATTCCCCCAAGCATGATCTTAACGCTTATATAATCCTTACGGACACTCCCAACTAATCCCATGGTTATTAATAAGACAAGGCAAGAGACGATTAATTCACCCAATGGGGTAATACCCACCATCACCTCTGAATATTTCATTCCCGTAACGAAAAAGACGACCGCACAAACTCCTATCAACAAAATATATCCAGTCATTCCTTCCCGGTATAACATCAGGAAGAATGCCAAGTAAACCAATGCCGACCCCGTCTCTTTCTGTAAAAGAATACAAACCATCGGCAAGAAGATCAAGAACAAAGTGATTGAGAAATTCTTGACCGTCGTTAGCTTAAAGCCATAGCCATTCATAAACTTCGCCACGGCCAAAGCGGTAGCGAACTTAGCCAACTCCGCTGGTTGCAAACGGATAGGTCCCAATACGAGCCAAGAATGCGATCCCTTGATATTAGGTGCTAAAAATATAGTGGCGATCAACAATACGATCACGCACGCATAGATCAGATAGGCGAATATATCGAAGAAGTCACTTTCCAGCATCAATATGACGAAAATAAGGGCGAGTGAGGTACCGATCCAAATCATCTGCATCCCCGGACGACCCGACGGATCGAACAAGCCAACGTTATCAAACTCGTAGCTCGCCCCACAAATACTAAACCAACCGGCGATTACCATAATCAAATACAACAAAATGGTAATCCAGTCTACCGACTTCCATATTTCCGTTTTCCTATAGCGCATTGTTCGGTAGTATTACGGCATTCATAATATATTCCTCCGTCGCCTTGTTAGCCTCGGATATTTCTCCTTTCAAATATTTCTCCAACATCAATTTACCGATAGGCACCGCATAGGTAGCACCGAATCCGGCGTTTTCCACAAACACGGCAATGGCGACCTTCGGCTTTTGATAAGGAGCGAATCCCATAAAAATAGAATGGTCCTTACCATGCGGGTTCTCCGACGTTCCCGTCTTTCCACAAACCTCGATATCCGGTAAAGCCGCCCCACGACAGGTTCCACCATAAGCGGTTCCCGTAACAGCCCCTCGCATACCCTCGGCAATATAACTATAATAATGTGTATCCACCGATGTATAATGCCTCTTACTATATAACGTATCCAGCGGAGTGTCTTGGATCTCTTTCACGACATGCGGAGTGACATAATATCCCCGGTTAGCGACAGTAGCCGCCAAATTACAGATTTGCAAAGGCGTAGCCAATATCTCACCCTGACCGATAGCGATCGAGATAACCGTACTGGAATTCCAACGTCCCCGGTACACCTTATCGTAGAACTTACTATTCGGGATGAACCCTCGCTTCTCTCCCGGAAGATCGATTCCCAACTTATAGCCATATCCCATTGAGACCATGTGGTTCTTCCAAACCTCAAAAGCCTCCTGTACCGAGGGATATCGCTTCCGGCTGTCGATCATATCATGCAGTCCCCAAGGGAAAAAAGAGTTACAAGAGGTCGCCAACGCCCCGACCAGATTCAGAGGAGACGGATGCCCGTGACAAGCCGGCTTACCTCCCCGGAAGGTATATCCATGCGCACAGGTATATTGAGTTTCCGGAGTAATCACCCCTTCTTGCAAGAAGATCAAACCTTGAGTCGGTTTAAATGTAGATCCGGGAGGATATTGCGCCATGAGCGGGCGGTTGAATAAAGGTTTCAACGGGTCCTTCTGCAAAGCCACGTAGTTCTTTCCCCGCTGGCGCCCGATCAAGATACTCGGATCATATGTAGGAGCGGAAACCATACAAAGTACCTCCCCTGTCTCCGGCTCTATCATCACGATACCCCCTAATTTATTCTGCATTAACTTCTCCCCATAAGCCTGCAAGTCCATATCCAAGGATAATTTCAAGTTCTTGCCGGATTCCGGCTGGATATCGTGCCTGCCTTCCTCGTATCGCCCCTTGATACGTCCGTGAGCGTCACGCAACAGGATCTCGACTCCTTTCACGCCCCGCAAATATTCCTCGTACGATTGCTCGATCCCGGTTCTGCCGGAGTAATCGCCTTGTGTATAATAAGCGTCATTCTCTATATCTTTCCGGTTTACCTCGCCGATATTTCCCAGCACAAGAGCGGCATTGGGATACTCGTATTGGCGGATCGTGCGATTCTGGATATAGAAACCGGGAAATTTGTATAACTTCTCCTGCAACACGCCATATTCCTGCGCAGAAAGCTGGTTCATAAATACTTGAGGGACATAGGAAGAATAACCGGGATTTAACCGCCGGTTCTTAATATCCGCTATACGTTTGAGGAATTGCTCTTTCGTGATGCCCAGCACATCACAGAAATCGAGGGTATCGAAAGGCTGTATCTCACGCATGATAAGCATCACGTCGTAAGCGGGCTGGTTATAGACCAATAATTTACCATTACGATCGTACATCATACCTCGGGAAGGATATAAGGTTTTTTTCAAGAAAGCGTTACTATCCGCCCAAGCTTTATAATCGTTGTCGACCACCTGAAGGATGAACAAACGGATAATAAAGATGATAACCAACAGGATCACCGCCCCACCTAAGACATAGCGCCTGTTCTCAAACTCATACTTGGTATTATTCTCCACTTTTCTGAGACTCTATATTGAATGCTTCTACCGTACAAATCAATAAGGTTGTCATCACCACGCTCGAGAGGATACGGACAACCAGAAACAACGGGTCAAATAAAGTCAACGACTCAATCACAAAAAGAGTCGTATGTTGTATCAACACAAACGATAACACATATCGGAAAAAGCCTCCGAAACCAAAGGTCTTATAAGACGGGTAAATACCTTCCGGCAAATCTTTCCCCATGAATACACGGATTAACGGCTCCCTGCAAAATCCCGCCAATGTACAGGCGGCCGCATGCATACCCGGTGTGTTGCTGAACGTATCAATAACCACCCCGGCTATGAAAGAGAAGAAAACGACTTGCGTCCGTGAGCTACCGACCGGCATCTTAATAATGAAATAGAGATACAGAAACGGGGTAGCGATCCGCAAGAAATGAATGTTGTTCAAGACCAAGACCTGAATCAACACAAACACCACGAAATATATGAAACCACGCAGTAAATTATTAATCATTTCTTTTCGCCTCTTGTTCTACACCAATTTGCTCCGTCTGACGGAAATTCTTGATAATACGCACGTTGTTCAACGCTTGGAAATCCGTAGCCAACTCTACCTGTAATGAATAGAAATTATCATCGTGTTGTTTCTCGAAATCAGCGACCGTACCTACGATAATACCCGAGGGGAATACGGCTGAGTAACCGCTCGTCACGATCGTATCGCCTTTCTGGAACTCCACATGGCGCGGCAACTCATCGAGGTTGGCGTACAGCGTATTGCGTCCATTCCAGCTTAATGACCCGAAATAACTACTACCTAATACCTTACAACTCAACCGGAACTTAGGATTCAGCAACGGAATGATCACGGAGAAATGATCGGAAACCGTCGATACGATACCCACCACACCTCGTTCCGAGACAACTCCCATATCGGGCATGATCCCGTCCAGCTTCCCTTTATCCACGGTAATATAATTAGACAAATGCGTGACACTGTTGTTCACTACATCCGCCACGACAAACGAATAAGGAAATTGCTCCGTCGAATCCGGCGCGAATCCCTTAAAACTAACCGTATCCGCAATCAGCGCATCTAACTGATCTTGCAGATCCAGCATTTGCAATTCCAACTGTCCGTTACGCTCCAATAACTCCTTATTGATATCCCGAAGATTCAAATAAGAAGTAACAGATCCGGATATCGAGGCGATATATCCTGTCACGACATTCGCTGAACTGAATATAATATTCCGTTGGTACGCGTTATTACGATAGACCAACATCAACGAAACAGCCTCAAGCAGAATGAACAAAAACCAATGCCTCTTCCCGATCAGGAACTCTAGTAACTTACGCATAGGAATTGAAAACTGAAAGTTGAGAATTGAAAATTGAAAAGAACTAGCCCTATCGGCTCGCTAATTTTCAACTTTCAATTCTCAATTCCCAATTATTTACTCTTATCGGATTAAGAAATTAAACTTCTCCACATTCTTCAAAGCGACTCCCGTACCTTTAGCCACGGCATGCAACGGATCCTCGGCGATATGGAACTGGATATTCATCTTATCCCGCAAACGCTTATCCAAACCGCGAAGCATAGCGCCACCGCCAGCCAAATAGATACCGTTTTTCACGATATCGGCATATAACTCGGGAGGGGTTTGCTCCAAGGCACTCAAGATAGCCGCCTCGATCTTCGAGATAGACTTATCCAAACAGTGGGCGATCTCCTGATAAGAGACGGGTACCTCCATCGGTAAGGCAGTCATCTGATTCGGGCCGTGAACCACGTAATCCTCCGGAGCGTCTTCCAATACCGTAAGCGCGGAACCCACGTTGATCTTGATACGCTCGGCCATACGCTCACTCACCTTCACGTTGTGTTGGCGACGCATATACTCCACGATATCAGCCGTTAAATCGTCACCCGCCATACGGATTGATTTATTCGACACGATACCACCTAAGGATATGACAGCGATCTCGGTAGTACCACCTCCTATATCCACGATCATATTACCCTCGGG
>ERZ780202.1284-NODE-1284-length-14198-cov-2.338966_pt1 | contig 14198 bp, 16 predicted proteins | sample MGYA00510978_ERZ780202 | MGnify/ENA primary metagenome ERZ780202 (study PRJEB29588, sample SAMEA2155689) | human gut metagenome | biome: human gut; feature: human-associated habitat; material: faeces | place: Denmark | collected 2008/2010 ...
CTGTAACACGGAATGTTCACCTGCCGTAACGCCTCGACCAGTAATGCGTCCGATTTCCCTCCGCCCGCCGCCCCACCGTACAACGCTTCATATTCCCCTCTTTTCATAAATTGAGCCTGCTTCTTCTGCGGCGACCATACCACCCGCCGCGCCGAATGTCGTGCACTCTTATCTTTCTTTTTATCTGATCCCATTGTTTTGCTCCTCCCGAAATTATTTCTTAATGAAGAATGAATGATGAATGATGAAAAATTGCGGAGGCGCTTTCAGCGCGTATTTAAAAATGCCATCCGCAGCCTTTCGCTATTTCTCAAACTTCCTACATCTCCACCTGCACTATCCCTTGCCAAGCACATTTATTCAGCTCCCTTGTGTAAAGAAAGCCGGCTTGCGGCAAGGCTCGCTTGCTTCCGATATGATCATATTCACTGACACTAACACCGTTCAAATTGCTCATACTCTTTCTGCCGTCAAGACTGAGGGTTTGCTACCGCCAACCATTCCATTCCCACCATCACCGCCAACCGCTCTCTGCCCTGAAATTCAAATTCGCGCCGCAGGCGCCACCATAATTCTTCATTCTTCATTATTCATTATTCATCATCTCCTCCGCCTGCGGCAACACCACGATTCCCCTCTCGCTTTCCTCCTCTCCGTCCTGCGGAACATTTCCGTCCCACTCATATCCGCATCTGTTTTTAAGCCAGAATATCTGAGCTGTTGTGCTCGGCATAACCTGCTTTTCGACTGTTTTAACTACGCCAAGCTTGCCGTCCTTTCCGATTTGCCGTGTGATCTCAGTCTGCGTATACCCGATCGCACGTTTGAAAAGTGCTTCCTCTACCTGCTTTACCTTCTCTTCATCTGTGACTTCTTCAGGCTCATAAAGCCGTCTTATCTCACTGTACTGCTGTTTCCATTTTCTAAGCGTTCCCCTGTTGATTCCAAGCTTTTCGGCAGTCTTTCTTTCACTGTATCCGCATTCAATGCACAACTTTATGTTTTCGATTGTATCCTGTGTAACATCAAGTCTGACCGCCGTAGTCATCATCCCCTTCCCACTCTCCGCAGTACTCAACATCATATCCGCATATCGGGCAGAAGCTTTCATTTTCATACGCCGCCTGCCCCTGATATTCACCTCTGTACTGCGGCACTGTTGTAAGCTCTTTGTTGTCAAATTCTCTTCCGCATCTCAGACACTTATACATATTTACACTCCTTCCTGTTCAGACTGATTCGGATTGTCCGTTTTATAGTACCGTAAACCCGTTATAATAATCTGTATATCCCCCAACAAAAGATTTGAATTTGTTTTTAGTCAACCTTTTGTTGTCCTTATAATAGCACATCTCTTGCCGCTTGTCAATCTTTTGTTGCGTTAATTTTATATTTTCGTCGATTGCCACAAATTTAAGCAACGATTTGTTGTTATTATTGACAAATCAACATAACGTTGCTATAATTACTAAAGACAACTGAATGTCAATATGAAAGGAAGAGCGGATATGAGCACTTTTTCCGATAAAATAAGAGAACTGCGTAAACAAAAAGGTGTTTCCCAGGCAGTGATAGCTGAGTACCTTGGCATAACAAAACAGGCATACAGCCTGTACGAAACAGGCAAGCGTGAGCCGGACTTTGACTCGCTTTTAAAACTGGCAGACTATTTCGGTACCGACACTGACTCATTGCTGTCAGACGACAGTGCCATAAAAGTATCAGACAGCCGCCTGAAGTTTGCACTTTTCGGCGATGCCGAAATCGATGATGAAGTTCTGGATGATGTAAAGCGTCTGGCAAAGCTTCACCTGGAGCTTCGCCGCAGCAAAGAAAAAGACGCAGATAAATAAAGAAGACATAAAACGTACAGCCGGGAGGAGGAACGTATAATTGGAACATATGCTGAAAATAGCGCAGGATAACGACATACCGATAGTTGATATGCCTATGTACGGAAAAGAAGGCGCAATGAGCCAGTGTATAGACGGCATGTGCATCATTGCAATTGACCACCGAAAAGTCGCGGGACTCGCCGACCTCAAAGAGAAAACCTCCCATGAGCTCGGACATTGTATGACCGGCGCATTTTACGATGAAACCTGTCCGGTTATACCTCGCGGCAGATGTGAACACCGTGCAACCGTCTGGGCAATATGCAATACGTTTTCCCGTCAGAAGATAATAAAGACTATCCGTAGTGGGCTTACAGAACTGTGGCAGCTTGCAGAACATTTCGATGTTACCGAACACTTTATGAAAGAGGCGCTTATCTATTACGGACTTTACAGCGGAGAATAAAAAAACTCCCTTATACGAATTTTCGTATAAGGGAGCTTTATATCCGGTTATATATGACTTCGTGATATAAAAATCACAGCCCGCTTAAAGCGGGCTGCAACATAACTTTTACTTTTCAAATATAAGCTTGAATCTGCCGATAACAGGAAGGTCCTTTGCTTTTCCTTTTATTGCATTTACAAGTCCCACAACAAGTATCATAACAGGTATTGCCATAAATACTATATGTACAAACCATGCCAGGAGAGTACCGACAATATTCGCAGCTACATCGTTCCATGTTCCTGAAAATATTGCAGAATAAACACCCCAGAACAGCTTTGATGATATGAATCCCTCAACAACGTCAACAACCATGACGCCGAGCAGTGCGGGGAAAATCATCGAAAGATGATACCGTAAAAATTTTGACTTCTTTGCAATTATGCAAGGAGCAACAAGCATACCTGCACATACTAAAATAGCTAGAAATCCGCCGAACAGCCAACCAACAAGTATGTAAGCAAACAGTGCGCAATAAGCAAGTATACCCATCGCTTTGCCTGCATTTATATCGGCAGCGTCAAATGAAGATGTTACATCTTTTGTGTCAAGTATTTTCTGAAAGAATCCGGGACCCTGATTCACGGGGACAGGTGCTACGGAGCCGTCAAGGTTTCCTCCGCACTTTGCACAGAACTTTGTGCCTTCCTGATACTCAGTTCCGCATTTAGGACAAAATGGCATATTTATTTCCTCCTGATTAGTCTATACCTCTGTATTATATCTGTCTGATACAGATACAAGTTTATTATACACCCCACCGACAGTAAAGTCAATACCGGAATTGTAAAGGAGAATTATGAAAAACGAAAACCCTTTCAGATATTCAGATGACAACAAGCGTTATCACACTTTAAACTACTATAATAAAACCGGATTCGCAGGTAAAGTGTTCAAGGCGGTCATTGACGCAGGCTTCACCTGTCCGAATAAAGACGGCACAAAAGGCACGGGCGGATGTATCTACTGTATGGGCGGAAGCGGCTACTTCACCGAAAAATCGGACGGCGAAATCTACGACAGCGTAAAGCGTCAGCTTGCCGCCGAAAAGGAGCGTATATATAAGAAACACCCGGACAGCCTCATTACAGCCTACTTTCAGGCAAACACCAACACATACGCACCTGTCGCAACGCTTAAAGAGGCATACACGGCGGCGCTTGATTTCGGAGTACACGGAATTTCAATCGGCACAAGGGCTGACTGCCTTCCCGATGATGTTATTGCCCTGCTCTGTGACATAAACAGCAAAACCCACCTCACTGTAGAGCTCGGCTTACAGACAATACACGATAAAACGGCACAAATCATCAACAGATGCTACAGCTATGACGAATTTTTTGAAGGCTACCGTAAACTGCAAGAATCCGGCATACGCGCCTGCCTTCATCTGATTGACGGCTTACCCGGCGAAACAAAGGCGGATATGCTCAAAACCGCAAAGGAGGTCGCCCGTCTGCACCCTGCCGCCGTGAAGATACACCTTCTCCATGTAAACCGCAACACCGCCCTTGAACAGATTTACCTTTCCGGCAATTACTCTCCGCTTACCCGTGACGAGTACATAGATATAGTAATCTCACAGCTTGAGTATCTACCCGCAGATATAGTAATAGAGCGTATCACAGGCGATGCGGATAAAAAATATCTTGTTGCGCCGATGTGGAGTGCCGACAAGATAGCGGTACTTGGCGGCATAGACCGTCAGATGAAGCTGAGGGATACTTATCAAGGGATAAAGTGCGACAGCGGACAGCTTTAATTCATTCCGGCTTTATATTGCATTTTCCTTTGCGTTGTGATAAAATACGGTTGCAGACTAAGTTTTACTTATTGAAGGAGAAACAATATGGATATGAAACAGCGCATGCACGCAAATCTTCCCTATAAGGCCTGGCTTGACGGGCTGAGTGAAGAACGTGCCGAGTGTAAGCGTAAGATATACGAATTCAACAACTGCCACCCCGATGACCGAGGAAAAATGGATAAAATCCTCCGTTTGCTTCTCGGTAAGACGGGTGACACCATTCATATAGAACAGCCGTTCCACTGCGATTACGGCAATAATATTGAGGTCGGCGATAACTTCTTTGCAAACTATAATCTGGTAATACTTGATGTCGGCAAGGTTAAAATCGGCAATAATGTTATGCTTGCCCCAAATGTAGCCATCTACACCGCAGGTCATCCCGTACATTATATTCCCCGTAACACAGGCTATGAATACGGCATAGATATAACGATAGGCGATAACGTATGGATAGGCGGAAACGTTGTAATCACACCGGGAGTAAAGGTCGGAAACGGCGTTGTTATCGGTGCCGGGAGCGTTGTGACAAAGGATATTCCCGACAACTGCATAGCCGCAGGAAATCCTGCAAGGGTTATCCGCGAAATAACGGACGAGGACAAGCATTATTACTTCAAAAAGCGTCGCTTTGACGTTGACGATTACCTGATACCCGACACAACAGACTGGAGCAAAATATGAACACACCGACTTTTGATATAAACAAGGTAGATACCCCGTGCTATGTCACAGAAGAATGCTATCTCAGGCGCAACTGCGAGATACTGAAAAGCGTACAGGATATGACAGGCTGTAAGATACTTCTGGCGCAGAAAGCGTTTTCGATGTACAGCACCTACCCTCTGATAAGCGGCTATCTCAGCGGCACTACTGCAAGCGGACTTTACGAGGCTCGGCTCGGATATGAATATTTCGGCAACGAAACGCACGTTTTCTCTCCTGCCTATACAGACAGCGAGATAAACGAGCTTACAAAGTACGCAGAATATTTTGTGTTCAATTCAATAAGGCAGTTTGCCCTGCACCGTGACGCAGTAAAGGACAAGCACTGCCTTATCCGTGTAAATCCAAGATTTTCCACGCAGGAGGGACACGAGATATACGACCCGTGCGCCCCGGGATCAAGACTCGGACAGACGCTTGCTTCGTTTGAAGAGGACATAAAGCGTTACGGCGAGGAGATCCTTGACGAAATAGACGGACTTCATTTTCACACCCTCTGCGAGCAGAACAGCGACGACTTAAAGCGTACCGCAAAGGAGGTCGAGGTGCAGTTCGGCAAGTATCTTGATAAGATGAGCGTTATAAATTTCGGCGGCGGACACCATATAACAAGGGACGACTACGATATTGACACGCTTGTTGAGGTGATAAACCATTTCAAGAATGAATACGGACTTGAGGTGTATCTTGAGCCGGGCGAGGCTGTCGCTCTGAACGCAGGATTTCTTGTAACAACGGTACTTGACGTGATAGACGGAAAAATAAACGGCGAGGACGATATAGCGATACTTGACGCTTCAGCTGCCTGCCATATGCCCGATGTGCTTGAAATGCCGTACCGTCCCGTTATCATTCAGCCAAACGGCAACATTGCAGGCGAAAAGGGTGAAAGGGCTGTCACTGTGCGGCTTGGCGGCAACACCTGCCTTGCAGGCGATGTTATCGGCGATTATTCTTTTGACAAACCGCTGAAGCCGGGCGACCGCCTTGTGCTGTGCGATATGTCGATATACTCAATGGTAAAGAACAACACGTTCAACGGTATGGCTCTGCCGTCAATATATTATAATACCTCGCTCGGTATGCGGAAAATAAGAGAGTTTTCGTACAACGATTTCAGGTGCAGGCTCTGATTTCATATTCAGTACAACATAAAAAGCAAAAAACAATAAACCGCAGTAACAGAACCCTTCTGATACTGCGGTTATTCTATATCCGTGTTTAAAAATACTTACTTACTCTTCCGGCAGAGATACTCCTCGCAGGCTTTAAGTATGCCCTTATCCTGTTCCCAGTTCAGCTTGTTCATAGCGTCCCCGTAGCTTAACAGCCAGTCGCCTATTATCTCTTCCTGCTGAATCTTCACGGCGGCGTCCCTATCAAACCTTCCCGCAAAGAATACGCTTGTCTTTTCGGTATTGTCAAGCGTATGGAATGTGTACTCCGCACGGAAATTTTCATCTAATTCCGCTTTAAGTCCGCATTCCTCGAAAACCTCACGCAGAGCGGTCTCACGCTCATTCTCGCCGTACTCGATGTGACCCTTCGGAAAGCCGATATGACCGCTGTTGTTCTTGATAAGAAAATATCTGCGGTCATAGACGTTCCCTGTGTACATTACCGCACCGCAGGTCTTTTCATATAAGGCGAATATCTCGGAGGTATGGAACTGCTCCTGAAAATGAACGGCATTTACTATATTGCACTCACAGCAAAGCTCAGAGCCGACAAGCTCAGACGGTACTCCTACCCACTTGTCCTCGTTATCGTCTGTACGCATAACAGTTGCGATGATAACGCACTCTGCCTTGTCAACCGGCTTATCAACACCGAGAATATATACGTCCTGTTCCTCGCCGTCACCGCCGAGAAGCCCCTCGACATAGCCGTAGTTTATCGGATATACTATCTCCGGGTGCTTTGGGTGATGCGTGCCTATCGGTCGGTCAACCGTCACAGTGACAGTCTTTCCGATATATGATTTGTCACCTCTCGGTATCTTTGTCATAGCTTTTCCTTTCAGCGTTACTGCTTTCTTGCAAGTTCGTATTCATCATCGTTTCTGAAATACGGACAGTTGTAGTTGTCGCCCGTTATAAAACGGCGCATTTCGTCCTCGTCAAGATTTACAAGGCAGGTGTAGCAGTCGTACTCATCGTCATAAACATAGTTTACGCAGCAATCACAGTTGGTCATGCCTTCTTCTTCCACTTCATCGAAATATCAAAAGCTGTCACACTGTGAGTAAGTGCACCGAGGCTGATTATATCAACGCCCGTCAGCGCAACGTCACGGATATTGTCGAGCGTTACGTTTCCGCTGGCTTCCAGCTTTGCTCTGCCTGCGGTTATCTCTACCGCTTTCTTCATATCCACCTTCAGCCTGAAAATCAGCAAGACCTCCACCCCATAGAAATGTTTTTGGAAATTCTAATTTTCTCATTATTTAACCTCCGCTTCTAAACTCTTTTCATATTGTTTGTTTGAAAGCATAACAAATGGGTAATAGAGTAACATACATAATGCTAATGCAATCAATTGAACAATAACCCCTTGAATTCCAAATCCTAAGAAAGCTGTAATAATTGGTGGAAGTCCAACCGGAACACTTACAATAGATGGTGTCAAGAAACCAATATTAACAGCTAACAAAGCAACACCAGTTGAGAGTGCTGATCCAAAGATAAAGGGAATAAAATAAGTAGGATTTAAAACAATAGGTAATCCAAATACCAATGGTTCACTAATTCCAAACAAACCAGGAATTAAAGATACTTTGGCAATTTGCTTTTCTTCTTTACGCTTTCCAAGAATTAATAAATCAAGTAATAAAGCGAAAGCAATTCCACCACCACCAAATACTGTAAATGCAATCCAGAAAGTATCTGTAATTGCTTCTGTCGCTGGTAACCCCTGTTCAACTAATGTCATGTTTGTAGCCAATGCAGCAATAACTAAAGGTTGACGAATTGGGAATAAAACTAAACCTCCATGGATCCCTAAGAACCAGAATAATTGCATAATAATAATCAAGATAATAATTCCACCGGGAGTTTGGAAAACAACTTGTAATGGAGCCTGAACAACTGTATAAATCCATTCATTTAAGTAATTTCCTGTAATCATCTGGAAAACTGATCCTAATACTGAAACAACCATAACTGCAATAAAAGCTGGAATCAATACATTGAAGCCAGTTGCAATTCCTGAAGGAACTTCTTTAGGCATCTTAATTTTAATTTTCTCAATCTTATTAAACATAGAAAATATTTCTGATACAACGATAGATAATATCATTGCAATAAATAAACCTTGCGCCCCTGTCACTGTATTTGCTAAACCAGCTCCTGTTTTCACAACATCTTCAAAAGCTACACTAACAACATTAGGAACAACACTAATAAAAGAAACGACACATAATGCACCTGTTACAATTTCAGGAGTTTTATTTCTTTTTGCAAGTTGCATTCCAATAAAGAAACACACATAAACAGAAATCATTCCAATTGTTCCATAATTAATAGCTTTAAATCCACCTGATAAAGATGCTAGAGCAGGTATGAATTTTGCTAAACCGACATCTGTGGAACATATAATATTAGCAAATAAACTTGCAAATGACCCAATAACAACAAATGGTAGAAAGATTGTAAATGATTTTTTAATGGCACTCAAATATTTATTATCATCTACTTTTTCAGCAATGCAAATTAACTTATCACTAAACTTATCAATAAAACCCATCACTATTTCCCTCCTAATATATCTTCTGCTTGTTTAATAACAGCTTCACCATCACCACGACCATAAGCCATAGGATTAATCACAACAACAGGAATATCATCTCCTACAATTCTTTGTACCTTCTTTTGAATATGTCTTACTTGTGGCCCTAACATCAAAATATCAAAGTTTCCTAATTCTTCTTCAACGCGATCTTGTTCGACTGCCCATATAGTATGATTTTTCCCTTGTGCTATAGATGCATCTTTCATCTTTTCAACAATCAAACTTGTTGAAATACCTGCATGACACGCTAACATTATTTCTCCCCCTTCAACGCCTGTATTTCTTGATAAATATTCATAAATTCTTTTGAAACTTCTTTTAATAAACTTGCCATCGTCAGATGGTCTTGTGCATGAACCATTAATATATCCATTTCCATGCTTTCACCTCTTGCAGCAGCTTGTAAAAGCTGTGTTTGAATTGTATGTGCGGTGCGTAATTCTTCATCAGCAATATGGTATTGCTGATGTGCTTCATCAAAACGATATTCTCTTGAAGCTTCCATTGACATAATTGAAGCTGATTCAGAATTTCCCGCATTTAAAATTATTTCAAATCTTTTATCCATTTCTTCCATACTCTCACTCCTCTTTTTTGCTAACCTTTAATACTTTTAACAATGTCTTGAAGCGTTAGATAATCTTGATTTAATATTAACTTTTGTATTTGTTTACGATTAGTAAATAATTTGATAAGACCTTTATAGAAATCATCTAATCTTTCTGAAGATGATTTGGCTATAGAAATTAAAAAGATTATTTGAACCGATGTTCCATCCCAATCTATAGGTTTTTCTAAAATGCTAACACTTATATATGTTTTTAAACTACTAGATTTTGTAGGATGAGGCATAGCAACATAGTTACCAAAGGTTGTTTTTCCTAATGTTTCTCTATCCATAACCAAATCAAATAAATCATCTTGAGAATAACCCTGTTTAACAATTTGAGAACAAATATACTGTAATACTTGATTCTTTTCTTGATATCTTAAATGAGGAAAAAATAATTTTGGATCAAAATATTGTTGAAAAAATATCTGTTCACCTATTTCAAATCGTTGTTTAATTTCATAGATATTATCTTCATTCAAAAACGCTGACATTTCTACAATTGGTACAGGAATTTCATCATGAATAGGAACTGTTGTAAAGACATAATCAATTTGGCTAAAATCCATTTCTAAAACCTGATGAATATCACAGACAGATAGACAATTAACAGTTTCTTTAAAATGTTTCTCTACCTTAAGCTGTAGAAGTTTAGCACTTCCTCTTCCTGTTCCACATACAAGTAAAACATTCTTTTTATGATGACTCTTTCTTTTTTCTAAAGCCAATGCAAAACTCATTGCAATATAACCAATCTCATCTTCGTTTAGTTTTCTTAAATACTGTTCATACATAACACCACTAGCTAATGTTGCTATTTCATATGCCAATGGGTATTCTTTTTTGATATCTTCTAAAAGTGGATTTTCTGCCAGAAATCCATATTCAAGTCTTATTTTTAACGGAACCATATGCTGGCATAGATTCATCTGTAACTCTAGATCACTCCTAAAATCAATATGAAAGGCATCATAAACCTGTTGAATCATAGCTCCTACAATGTCTAATAATTGTTGAGTAAATACAAGGTTTTTCTTTGGATTTTCTTTATCAAGAATTTGTTTACATGCGAGTTGAATTGCAATATAATCAATTTCATTTGATGGAATTATAATATGAAGTGCTTTTTCTAATTTATGAGCAATAATTTTAGAAATCCTTAGATTTTCTTGATTTTTAGAAACAAAACGATGATTTTCATTTAAACAATAACCTTTTTGAATTCTTCTTAATGCAATACATAAATGTAAGACCAGACTATTTCTTGATATTGCTGAAATAGCAAATCTTTCTTTATTAAAAACATCATTTAAAACACTCTGAATAATCTCTTCAATTTCCTGATAATCTTTATGTAGTTTATAATCCTGTTTAAAACATTCAACGATACAGCGTCTTCTTGAAAGTTCATCACAAACAACCTTAATACCATAATTAGGTTTCAAATCCATATCAATCATATATTTAGAAAAAATATCTTTAACACTTTTCATTGTATTCCCAATTGTTGATTTAGATACACAAAGCTGTTCACATAAATCATCTAACTTGACATATTGACTATGCAACAATAGATATAATGCAACATATAGACTTCTTTCTTCTGGTGTTGATGGTATGTCATCATCCTGAAAACACCATGTCACCCTTAAATAATCCTGATATATGTCTTGATCAATAACTTCTAAATAATAACCATAACTTTTTTTGGCAAGTATTCTTGCTCCATATATTGTCTCATCTCGATTCATCTGTTTTATAGTTGTTTGAATCGTCCTTTCTGATATCTGCAATTGTTTAGCCATCGTTGAAGCTGTAACAAATTTGTCAGGCTTCAGCATTTCTAAAATCAGCTTTTCTCTTCCACTTTTCATAGTCAACTTCTCTCCTCATCAGTTACTATCTTCATTGTACATATTGACTAATCCATATAGGAGTGTTGCACTAGTAACAACATATGTCTTAGTTTGAGTACATCTTTATCATACAATAATTCGATTTTCTTTCAATACAACAAATTTCGCTTATAGTAACCGCAATATTTATTTTCTTGTTTAAGACTATAAAATTCGTGAAAATAATTAAAAAAGGTAAATCTAAACATTAGATTTTACCCTCTTTATTTGATTCATGGAATTGTTTTCTATTATTTTGTCTCTATTCTCACTATAGTAATTTTTAAAATATTTCTTTTTCTTATCTTTAGTTATGCCAAAAATATAATACGAAAAGATAACCAGTGATGATAATGAGGATTTAATAAAAAAAGAAAAAATCCTATGCTTATTCCTGCACAAAAAGATGACATAACTGTTTTAGAACATTGCCACGAAAAAAACTTAATGGCTAGATTGATGAATCAGATAGTCAAGATCTTCGCATATTCTATGACAAAGTAAAATTAAAAGTTGTAGAAAAAGAAAAATACAATCATGACTACAAAAAGCCTTATTAATATTATCTGTTACAAATATATACCCAAAATAAAAAGGGTGAATGGAAATTTAGAACAAGTTTATATCGCGGTAATATACAAGATTTAGTCAGTGAAGAAGTAATGTATAATACTGTAATGATTGGAAAGTTGGATTTTCAATATAAACCATTTACAATCAAATTAGCAAATAGAAACGCTATCAAATATCGTGAAGTTTAGTTATAGAGCAGTAGAATCTATAAAGTTTACTGCTTTTTCTATATCTGGATGAATGTTTATGAATTTATTGAAATATAAAAAACTTATTCTTCTGCATCTTCGTTTTAATTATGAAATTGTATAAAAAGAAAGCCTTATTTAGCAATATCCCTCCACTCTTGACACAGAGTTCTTTTCTCTAAACTAAAGTTTATTCATTTAAGAACACTTAAAATCACATCATTCAATGATGTGATTTCTTATATGATCCCTCTTCGTAAAAACTCAAAATAAACACCATCTTCATCAACTGATTCGCAAATAGAATCAGCATGATTTTGTAGTTTTAAAGATCCATTTTTCATAGCAACACCTATAAAACATGTTTTTATCATTTCCAAATCATTCATACTATCTCCAAAACCTATTGTATTCTCTATAGGTAAACATAAATACTTCATCACTTTTAAAACAGCAAAACCTTTATGAATTCCAGTCATTGTTATTTCTCCATGAATTCTATCATCAAGTTTAATATCATGAAGAATGATATTAAACTGATGAGATAATACTTTTTGCATTTGTTCAATATCTTTACTTTCTTTTGCCATAAAAGTTATTTTCTGAATAGGTTCATAATGATATTGATCTAATAAACAAATATGGTATTGTTTATTAAAATTATTTCTCATATTATCTGTTAAAGATGATATATTCTCTCTACGTTTTAAAAACCTATTGTTCATAGACAAACTTTGAAACGTTATATCCACACTTTCCAAATGATAATCAATATGATATTTATGCAAAACACATATTATCTTTTTTATATCATTTCTCTTAAAAAAAGTATCAAAAATAACTGTTTGACATATGTTTATATATGCTCCCGAATTACATATATATCCATCAAATCCAATAGATATATATTCTTGAATACCCACTTTATTTCTACCTGTACATAAAATTACATAGTGTCCATTGCTTCTTGCTTTTTGAATAGCATATTGAACTTTTTTTGAAACCATTTTATGATGGGAAACAATTGTTCCATCAATATCTAAAAATACAATCAATTTTTCCATAAGACCTCCTCAATAGAAAAAGAGGCTTTTATGCCTCTAAATAATTAATGGTTCATCTTCCTGTTCAAGATTTGCACCATTTGTTGTTAAGAATTCTTGCATCCAATAATATGACTTTTTAGGAATACGTTTTTTTGTTCCATTTCCTTCATCATCCATATCCACATAAATCCAACCATATCGTTTTTTCATTTCGCCAGTTCCAAGTGATACCAAATCAATACATCCCCACATCGTATAACCTAAAACTTCAACATGATCTAAACATATAGCTTTACGAATTTCTTTAAAATGATCTTTTAAATATTGAATACGATAATCGTCTTCAACATATCCGTCTGCATCAGCCTGGTCAATTTCACCCAAACCATTTTCAGCAATAAAAACAGGTTTTTGATAACGATCATAAACTTCATTAAGAATATAACGTAAACTCATTGGATCTAATGGCCATCCCCATGCTGTGGTTGGCAAATATGGATTTGTATCCATACTCATAATATCACAGCCTTTAATTGGGAATTCACTATAAACGTTAACAGTTGTAGAACGATAACAACTAAATGAATAGAAATCTAAAGTTCCTTCTCTTAATATTTCTTCATCACCATCTTCAATAGGCAAAGTAACACCTTTTTCCTCTAAAATTGTCTGGGCATAACCAGGATAATATCCACGCATCATAACATCAGCAAAATACCATGTTCTTCTTCTCACTTGCATTTGCATAAAGACATCTTCTGGTTTACATGTTAATGGATAACAAGGTGAAGATGCATACATTGCACCAAACATAACATCATCCATCATTTCATGACCCATTTTGACTGCTAATGCACTTGCCAAAAACATATGATGAGCTCCTACAAAACGACTATAATCATCGTATTGTGTACATCCTAATGCCATATATCCATTTAATGAATTAATTTCATTAAATGTAATCCAATATTTTACTTTACCTTTAAATCGCTTAAATAAGGCTTTGCATAATTTTAAATAACAATCGATTGTTTTACGATTTAACCACCCACTATATTCATCAGCCAAATAAGCAGGAATTTCATCATGACAAATAGTAACTAAAGGTTCAACTTTATATTTTAAACATTCATCAATAATATTTTCATAAAACTTTAATCCAGCCTCCAAAGCTTCATCTTCAATACCTTTAGGAAAAAGACGTGTCCAACAGATTGAAAAT
>ERZ780202.1289-NODE-1289-length-14174-cov-2.115872_pt1 | contig 14174 bp, 8 predicted proteins | sample MGYA00510978_ERZ780202 | MGnify/ENA primary metagenome ERZ780202 (study PRJEB29588, sample SAMEA2155689) | human gut metagenome | biome: human gut; feature: human-associated habitat; material: faeces | place: Denmark | collected 2008/2010 ...
TTACGACTGCTGCCAATTTTTCTTGGTTTGTCTTGAGGATATCAGAATGTTGCTTTTCCGCATAAGCTCCTGTTTCGATAAAAGTCAAAACCAACCCATCAACTGCCGGAATTAAATCCAACATATTTCTGTAATCCTGCTTAAACCATTCCCAAAAAGAAGGATTATCCAAATCAATCGTCCCACCCGGTCCATTTCTGAACCGGGACGGATAGTACTCCAAATCATAAAAACTATGATCCCAAACAAGCACCTCCTCTATTCCGTTTTTGTGTGCCAAATCAGTAAGAATATTTACTTGTTCGCGAGTTTCTACCTCTTTCACTTCTTTCAAATCATGTATAATCTGATGAGATAGCTGAATTTGGTTGACCCCATATTTTTTAGCTGCTTCGATTGTCATTGTTGCATTGTCCATATTATCGGAGAGAATGATCCAACCCTGTACGGGCAAATCTCTTCCTATCCCCTTAAATGACAAGGCCAACATGACTACGATCATTAGACTATATCTCATAACTTACCATCCGGGATTTTGTTGATAAACATTAGAACATCTATCGATTTGACTTTGAGGGATTGGCCGCAACAGATGATATGTCTGCATATTGGCTGCTTTCGAATTATATTTACTCGCTCTTTCTACCAATCTTCCTAATCGTTTCAAATCATACCAGCGCTTCCCCTCTCCACAAAGCTCACGAGCACGTTCATCCAAAATAAAGTCAACAGACAAGTCGGATGCTGAAATTTCCATTTCTTTTTCTTTTCCTTCGATTGCACAATTTCTACGCAATGTATTGATATATTTCAAAGCATTATCTATATCACCAGCTCTATAATAAGCTTCACCTGCCAAAAGATAAGCTTCAGCCGTTCTAAAGCAGACCCAATCTCTGGTACCTTTTGTTTCATTTATCGTGAGTCTTTTAGTATCATCAAATTTCCTCATTTGCACATACACCCGATTATTTACTTTAGAGTAAGCACTTCCAAGACTTTCACTAAATTCAGGATTGAATACCATATATTTTTTCGAATCAATTTGATCTTTATTCCACATTTTCTTAGGAAGATAAAAAGCGGTATCCCCTATCGCTATATTTTCTGCATCAATGATTGCATACCAAGTATCACGCCAATAAGCCTGATAACGGGAGTCTATGGCTTCATCATACAAATCAAGTGCGAATTGCGTTGGCTTAAAACGAGAATAAGGACGACCATATTTTATTGCCCGAACCATGCCCGGAATATTAACATCATACTTCGGAGCAAAATACAGGTGGGTTTCGTTTCCACTTTCTCTTAAGGATTCATCTTCTGAAAACTGTAAACTCCATATAATTTCTTTATTCATGTCATTCTCTTGATCAAAAACCTGGCTTCTTTCTTCTAACAATGTATATTGGGAATCAGTAATAACATTAGTCGCCAATGCTGCTGCTTCTTCAAATTCTGAAGTACTACTCCTCTCATCAGATAATAACACATACGATAAAAAGAATTTTGCCCCAAATTGATCAATTCGTCCGTAATCACTTTGAGATGTCGGCAAATATTCGACAGCGAAACGCAAATCCGGATAAATTGCCTCATCTAAAATTTGTGCGACAGGTGTCCGGTTTGCTTCGGTCTGGACCCCAACAGTTGGCTCCAAAGATAAATGAACATCTCCAAACTGCATAATCAAATGATAATACATATATGCTCTCAAAAAGCGTGCTTCAGCTTCACGAATTTTTTTCTCCGAATCAGACATATCCGACACAGCACCAATATAGTGCATCACGTTATTACAAGCATTAATACCAATATAACAATTCTCCCATACACTCGTAATTTGCCCTGCTGTAAGAGAAATACTATATGTATCAAAGTTCACATCTCCATCCACCCCAGCTTCAAAAATATCCGTACCTTGCTCAGTCAATTGTAACAGATTAGTTGTCGAAGCAGTAAAGGAGCGTAATCTTGCATAACAAGCATTTACAAGAGTCTCCATACCTGTTTTTGTATCATAATATCCATCCGGCGGTAAAACAGTCTTAGGATCTTCATGCAAAATATCACAACTAAACAATAAAGAAAATATGATAGAAGTCAAAAATATCTTTTTCATATAGATTTGCTTTTAAAGTTTAAAAATTAAGATTAATGCCTAACTGATAAGAAGTAACAGCAGGATAAGATCTTTTATCAATACCGGCTTGTGGATCTTGCCCATCAAAAGGCGTAAAAACAAACGGATTATTGATGTTGACATATACTTTGGCTTTTTGTATTTTCAACTTATCAATAAAACTTTCAGGCAATGTATAACCTAAAGAGATATTTGATATACGCACAAAAGAGATATCTTTCACAAAATAATCACTGTTCCCCAATTCCGTATAAGTACCTTTAATAGCTGGAGCCGGATGTTCGTTCGATTTATTTTCCGGAGTCCAATAATTTCCACTAAAGCCTATATATCTCACCGGATCATCATTACTTTGCTTATGTGTTTCAGACACCGCATTCACTCCTTGCCGAGTTTGTAAACTCATATAAAAATCAAAATTTCTCCAAGCCAAAGAAGTATTTAAACTTCCGATCCATTTCGGATCTCTACTGATAATATATCTGTCATCATTCAAATTGATACCAGCAGGATTCCCTTCTTTATTATAAATATCCCTATATTTAGGATATCCAGGCTTCGCACCATAACGAGCTGCTTCTTCTACCTCATTATCTTGCCAGACTCCAATAAAATCCAATAAATAATAAGATAGAATGTCCAATAAAATAATTGGAACCGACATCATCCTTTTTGTCTCCGTATAAATCCAATATCTCATTGTTATTTTTAGCAAATGTGATTCCCACATTCCATCTCAATTCGGAATTCCGAATAATATCTCCATTAAGAGTCAACTCAACACCTTGATTTCTTGTGCTCCCAATATTTTGAAATATAGAAGAATACCCTGATGTAACCGGAAGTTTTCTTTCAAGTATCAAATCTTTTGTTGTTCGACGATACCAATCAATTGTTCCGTTTAAACGAGAATTAAACAGGCCGAAATCTAATCCGACATTCCACTCTTCCGTTTTTTCCCATTTCAAATCAGGATTAGGGATTCCGGTCGGTATAGTTCCAATAGCCGCAGATTCATTCCATGAATAATATGTTTTAGACAACTTACCCAGTGTTTCATAAGGATCCACATTAGTATTGCCCGTATTACCCCAAGAAAAACGAAGTTTCAAATTATCTAAGAACTTTTCTCTTGCATTTCTCAAAAAGGATTCTTCCGACAATCTCCATGCAACCGACATGGATGGGAATCCTGCCCATTTATTCGAATCAGAAAGTCTTGAAGAACCATCATATCGATACGTCAATGTCAGAAGGTAACGATCTAACAATGTATAATTAAAACGACCCATAAAAGACATAATACCCCATTCAGACAGTAATGTATTCTTATTTAAGATGGTCGACGCTGCTTCCAAATTGTAATACAGGCCATCATAATACATATCTGTACCTTTCAAATAAACTGACTCCTGCCGGAATTGTTCCACATTGAAAGCCGCCATTGCTCCTACTCTATGAATACCGTTTATCTCTTTATTATATGACAAAATATTATCAATAATTGAAGATAAGCGAGTCCTACTATCATAGCTGGCTGCATGAGCTCCACCACTTCTATCACGTGTATCACTACCATTGTAAATGCCATTGTTTATATTGCTATAATCCAATCCCATAGAGAACCTATAGGATAAACCATCCCATATATTCCAATCCAAAGTAGCTGAACCGATCATACTATATTCACTCGTTGCATTCTGATTATTTTGTATTTCACATAATGGATTTGTAATCAGGGATTCATTAGGAGTAGGATACATTTTTAACTGTCCGTTTTCATCTCTAACCGGAGCCAAAGGAGATATTTGATATACATGATAAATATATTCCGGAAGTGCTTCATTTTTTGAATAAGACCCTAAAAGCGCAGTTGTCAATTTCAGCCGATCAGAGAACTGAAATGTATTATTAAAATTCACATTAAACCGCCGATAACCTGCATTATCAACCAATGCTCCCTGCTCCAAATAGCCTAAGGAAAGCATTGTAGCTGTCTTTTTACTTGAGGCACTAACTGTCACATTATGATTAGTAGAAAAAGCAGTTCCTCCCCACACTTCGTCATACCAATCGGTGAATTTTCGATTTTTCCAAGAATACAGTTCTACTTCATCAAATATGACCTCATCCGCATAATCTTGCCCTGCATTAGCCAATGCTCTTTTTTTATAATCCACAAATTCATCAGCCGTCATAAAATTCGGTTTTCCCGCAGCCTTGTCAAATCCAACCCAACCATTATAACTAGCCTTTATTGAACTTTCTCCAGCTTCTGCCCGTTTGGTCGTTACAATGATTACCCCATTGGATCCTCTTGCCCCATAAATAGCCGATGCTGAAGCATCCTTCAAAACATCAATAGATTGAACATCATTGGGGTTCAGATTCACACTCGAACTTTGCATCGGAATTCCATCCACCACCCACAAAGGGTCATTCGAACCTGTTATAGAACTAATTCCACGGATTTCAATGGTTGGATTGTTCCCTGGTTTCCACACACCTCCAATGTCAACCGGAATTTTTCCTTGCAGGGCTGTACCAATATTAGGACTATTTGCCTGTGTTATTTCTTCAGCGCGTATTTGCGTTATTGCACCTGTTAAATCCTTTTTCTTAGCTGTTCCATATCCAATTACAACAACTTCATCCAATGCTTCCGTATCTTCCTTTAGTTGGACTTCTATGTTACTCTGGTTATCAATAATCAGTTCACGCGAAGTAAACCCGATATAGCTGACCAAAAGTGTTCCTTTAGAATATACTTCCAAAGAAAATCTACCATCAACATCAGTAATTGTCCCATTTGTCGTTCCCTTCTCTACTACATTTGCCCCGATAATCGGTTCACCATTTTGATCTCTAACAATACCGGTAACTTTTTTCTTAGTTTGGGATTTATTTTGACCGACAAATTTCAGTTCTTCTGGAGAAGGATTTATCAGAATAAGGTTATTTTCTGTAATTTCATAATCAATACCTTCACTATTAAACAGTTGCCTTAATACGGCTTCTACAGACTGTTCTTTCACTTTAACAGAAACCTTTTTATCCAAATTAATCTTTCCACTTTCATAAATAAATCGAAAATCGGATTGATTTTCGATCAAATAAAGGACTTCCTTTATTGACTGATTCTGTACATTCAATGATAACTTTGTGGTCTGCGAATATACAGATGCAGAAATCTGCAAAGAAAATGCAATCAAAAAAACGACTGTCAATTTCATAATAGATAACATCTTTTTAAGAGTTGAAGACTGGTCCAACTCTAACGTATTAAAAAAATTCATATATTTGTATATTGATTGTTAGTTAATTATTAGTGCTTCCAACACTAATTTTATGATCGAACTTATAACGGGAGATGTTACAGCATTTCCCGTTTTTGTGTATTCATGGCATTCTACTTCATAGGCAATTCTATTTAGAGGTTATACTTATATGTTTTCCTTTTACATGATAGCTTATATTACTTAGGCGAGACAAAGCATCCATAACATCTGTTACGGTCTCTTCCTGTATTACTCCGTTATAACGGATCTTTTCTCCCAATCCCGGTTGAAGCGTAATTTCCACATCATACCATCTTTCTAGGTATTTACAAACAACCGACAAAGACATATCTTCCATATATAACTTATTGTCCAACCAGCCATAAGAATGGGACAAAACACCTTCTATTTGCTTAATCTTATTTGTCTCTTTATCGAAAACAGCTATTTCTCCCGGCTTCATCCTCAACATCTCGTTCCCTTTCTCCAGTTCGATACATCCCTCAACTAAAGAAGCTTGGATAACCGGATCATCTGCATACGCCTGCAAGTTGAATGAAGTACCCCAGACCTTCACGTTTAAACCTCCAGCCACTTTAATGACAAAAGGTTCCTTACTCTTGGATACATCAAAAAATCCTTCTCCTTGGAAATCAACTTCCCGCGTTTTTTTCTTCGGATCATAAGAATAAACGACTTCAGAACCTGCATTCAGTTTGACCAAAGATCCATCCGGCAACATGATCTCTGAACGATTCCCATAATCAGCACTCATACTGACCAGCACCTCCGATCCTTTCTGAAAAGCTCCCATAAAAGATAAGGCCAGCACCACCAATAAAGATGCGGCAACCCCGGAAGCCGCATATAATATGTTTTTCCAAGATTTTCGAAGATATACTTTCTGTCGGTTTATCTTGTTAACCTCTTCCCATGCAAGATCAGGATCAAAAATCTCAGGCTCTATATAACGGTGGGATTCTTTCCAAATCTTCTTATACAAATCAAATTCTTTTCTATGAGATTCATCTTCGGCTAACCACTCGGCCAATACCGGATCAAGACGTTTCTCATCTTCATCTTCCAGTAAATAGTCGACGATATAGTCTTTTATATGTTTATGCTCTTCCATGAATCTTGCTTTTATCATATGACACTACAAATAAAAAAAGGTCCTATTCCGGACCTGAAAAAAATTATATTCCTTTTAATTCCAAACATCTCCTCAGTTTCTGAAGCGAGGTCCAGATTTGATTTTTAATCGTTTTTACCGAGATATCGAGTTTTTCCGAGATCTCTTTTTGCTTTAATCCTTTTATTCGGTGTAGCAACAGTACTTCTTTACAGCGATCGGGAAGATGGTCGATACAACCATAAAGGGCAATCCTAAATTCTTCAGACTCGACCCGGTTGTCTTCATACGATAACTGATCTTGAGTTTCCGACAGGTTATTAAAATAGACTTTTGAGCGAAGATGGTTCAATGCCAAATGTTTTGCCATCTTATAAAGATATCCACCAACATTTTCTTTAATTTCAATTCTCTCCCGGTTCTTCCATATATTTAGAAAAAGCTCCTGCACAACATCTTCCGTATCATTTTTATCCATAAGCAGACTATATACATATTGACAAAGGCGACCATAATAACGCTCAAACAGTTTATTATAACTGACGTAATCATCTTTCCTGATCGCCTCTATCAATTTTTCATCTGTGGTATTAGACATACTCTTATCCGGTTTATCTCCTTAGTGCCCAAATATACAATAAATTTTGGATTGAAAACGGAAACATGAACTTTTTCAAAAATGAACACCAACCATACTTTAAAACAAATGCCGTATCAAGACTGAAAATTGACCCTGATACAGCATTTATTTTAAATTTTAGTAGACATCTACAATATCCTCTGATACAATTTCTTTTCCTGAGGCTGTATAGAAGTAAGATCCGCTATTTTCCCCGGCTGCCCAGCCGCTATACTATTACGCGCCGCAATGCCGACCAAACAAGCCAAAGCACCATCGCGGACACTTGCACACTGCTTATACGGGTCTTCTACTCCAGGTAAGAAAATCTGATCTTTCAGCAATGCATCCCCTCCTCCATGACCAGACGTTCCGAATGGAATTTGGATATACTCACGTTTTCCAAAATTCTTAAATAAAACGAGTTCATCAAAATTTGCATCAGAAGTCGGCCGGGATTCCTGTATCCAAGCTTCCAAACGCCCTTTCGTTCCATTAAAGGCTATACGATAACCTTCATAAGGACTGTAAGTCGTTAGAGAATAAGCAACCTGCACGCCATTTTTATAACGAATTGTTGCCGCCATCTTATCAAAGATATTGACATCGTTTTTAAATACGCATCCATCACGAAGATAACCATCATATTTTTCGTTGGCTACATATAAATCCATATAATTCTGATTCCGTGTTATATCGTAATAGAATTTACATTTGGAAGTGTGAGGACAGGTACGGCAATTCTCTGCTCGGAATGTTCCGTTTTTACCATAATGATCCAAACTGCCCAATGCATACACACTTTCCGGATCACTGTCAATCCACCAATTCAGAAGATCAAAGTGGTGGCTAGCTTTATGTACCCATAAAGAACCGCTACATTCTACCAAACGATGCCAACGACGAAAATAATCGGCACCATGAGAGGTATCCAGATACCAATGAAAATCGGCAGAAGTGATATCGCCAATCTCACCAGCACGGAGTAACTCCCATATTTTCGCACGATGTGGAGAATAACGATAATTAAATGTCACACGGCAATTCTTTCCTGTCCGTTTTTCTGCATCCAAAATTGCCTGGATTTTCTTTTCATCCGTTGTCATCGGCTTTTCTGTAATAATATCCGCGCCAAGCTCCATTCCACGGATAATAAATTGATGATGAGTGCTATCCATTGTCGTTACAATCAGCACATCAGGCTTAGTTTCCTTCATCATCTTTTCAAAATCCGTATAAGTAGGACAGGAAGCCCCGATAATCTTCTTACCGGTTTCCACACGACCTTCATTCTTATCGCAAAGGCCTACAAACTCGATGTAGTCAGGATAACTTTTCATTAAGTCATACCCCCACATGGAAGTTCCTCTTCCGCCAGTACCAACAATAGCAAGGCGAAGTTTTTTCCCTACAACTTTCGAAGCTTCAGCTGTTTCTGCCGCTACTCCCGATAATGGATTCAATAAGGCTGCCCCAGTTATAGCACCTGTCGCAGCTAAAAAATGTCGTCGTGATATTTTATTCATAATCATCATATTAATAGAATTATTTATAGCCTTTATTTTGAACGAACACGTCCAAGTTCGTCACTTCATACAACGCATCTTGAGGAAGAGGACGATAGATATGATAATCCTTGATCAATGTAATATCCGGATTATGTTCTTTCACCCATTCCACCATTTTGCCAGAACGTTTCAACATATACCAACGGTTCAATTCGCATCCCAGTTCACGTGCACCTTCTTCTAGGATAAAATCCATGTCCATATCAGCGGCAGTTACCTTCAGTTCGCTTTCATGTCCATCAACTAAAGCTCTTTTTCTCAGTTGGGTAATCACTTCTGCCGCTTTTTCCGGTTGGTTAGTTCTTACATACGCTTCAGCCAAAGTTATATAGACTTCACCTAGACGCATCAGAATCAAGTCTTTAAATCCTTCTTCCCGTTTAGCCTCATCACGGCTCGGATCCAGATATTTTGTCATTGTATGATGGCAGGATCTACCGTTGATAGTAGGAATTCCGGTATTAATATCATAAAGATCCGTAATATTGTCGACAATAATTCCTCTGTCTTCATAGCTTTTCACATATTCATCTGACACAACATCCAATGTCCGGATAAGCAGCGTATCGGAATAGTCGGGTTCATTATTCCAGTTATCCGGAATTCTGCACCATGCAGTCTGGAAAGTCTGTTCCCTGCGCTTATCAAATTTATCGAAAAGACTGATATAATAATAGGTAGGCATCGTACAACGATATTCACGGCCATATACGCGAGAATGGCTCCACAATCCGTCAATATTGATGTTCGGATTTTTGGCTGACTTGTTATACCAACCTACAAAATACCGATGCATACTATTCGCATCAATATCCGTAAGGTCCATTCCGTTATACACCAAATCACTTGTGTATTGTATTGACCAGATAATCTCGTCATTTATTTGGTTATTCACATCAAACACAGATGCATAATTATCCAAAAGTTTATAATTATAGTCATTAATAACTGAATTACACAACTTCACCACTTCATCATAACACTGTTGTTTAGTATAACCGGCTCCCGTAATAATCGAATCATCATAAGCAGCCAACGCCATCAAAACACGCATTTTCAAAGTTTTAGCAACCCCGATATTCATACGGCCCCATTGAGTATTCTGAGGCATATCCAAATATTGGAAAGCAATATCCAAATCTTCCAATATTTTCTTGTAAAAGACAGCAATACCCGGTTGATATCCTTCTGTTATCACTGATTGGGACGGAGTATCCGCATAATGGGATGCAGGACCATATGTCTCGACAATCATAAACAAGTAAAAAGCACGCAAAGCATGAACCTCCGATATCAGTTGATTCTTTTTTTCCTCATGTGCAATAGGAGTTTCCTGTATATACTGTACCCCCAAGTTTGCAACGTTCAATCCCTTATAAAGATATTTCCAATATTGGGAATTCCAACGATTAGAAATCATGAGAGGATCGTTATAAATCATAGCCTCTTCATAAGGCCAACCAACACCGTTAGTTGCATAGGTTGTCAAATCCGTTCCGCAATCTGCAAACTTGTATAAACGTTCTGTCAGATAACGATTCCGTTGATAGATACTCAATATAAGCGACTCAACCCCTTCTTCTGTTTTCGCATACGTATCACTGATCAACCCTTTTGGCTCTTCTTCCAGAAAATCACAAGAAAAGGAACTTACAGATAATACGATTAATAAAAAAATTGCTATGTTTTTCATAATACATGACTTATTAGAATGTTACATTAACTCCGAAATTATAACTACTGGGAACCGTATAATTAATATTAGGTTGTTCAGGTATAATATCAAACTCCGCAGCTCTATACAAATAACCGACATTTCTCATTTGCACATAGAAACGCAATTTTCTGATTGGCACCTTCTTTGATAGCAGATTCTCAAAACTATATCCTAATGTTATATCCTGAATTTTAATATGGTCGCCTTTCTGGTAGCCATTAGAGGTACGATAGGTATCATAACCACTCGCCTGATCCGCACGTGGGTAACTATTTGTCGGATTATCCGGAGTCCAATAATCTACAGCCGGCAACCATCTCTGTCCGTCCATTGTAATATCATCATATGGAGCGGGCTTAACCAAATATCCCCATCTTGAGTTCAGATTGAAAGAAAAATCAAAATTCTTATATTGAACATTCGCACCTAACGAAGCAATCCATTTCGGGCGAACCTGCCCCAAGATTATGCGATCGTCCGCAGCACTAATCGAACCATCTCCATTTTGATCTTTAACCTTGATATCCCCCACTTTAGCATTATATTTGGCAGCAGCTTCTTCTTCTCCCAACTGCCAAATACCAATTTTTTCATAATCATAGAACACACCTAAAGGTTTTCCGATAAACCATTTATTATTCGGCAAATCTTCACCACTAATCAAAGCCGTAATCTTTTCCCAGTTTCTGGAAGCATTCAGTGAAATATCGACATTCAAGTCTTTTGTCCTTACCGGATTATAGTTCAAATTGAACTCAACTCCCGAAGTTTCTGTTTCTCCGATATTCTGCCAAATATCATTGAAACCGGTAAAAGAAGGAATCGTTCTCTTCATCAACAAATCACTCGTTTTTGTATTATAGTACTCGACATAACCATTCAATTTATTGTTGAACAAGCCGAAATCAACCCCTGCATTTACAGTTTTGGATATTTCCCATCCAAGATCAAGATTCACGATCGAAGTTGGGCTATATACATAGAACTTATTAGACGAATCTTCTCCGAACAAATAAGCATATTGCGACAAAGAAGCAAGTGTTTGATAAGGAGAAATAGCAGTATTACCTACAGTACCATATGACACACGAAGTTTAAGGCTATTAATCCAATTCACATTCTGCATAAAATTTTCATCCTTCATACTCCAACTGACTCCCCCTGAAGGGAAAACAGCCCATTGGTTCCCTTTTGCCAAACGAGACGAACCATCTGTTCTGAAAGCTATATTAAAATAATATTTATTCTTATAATTATAGCGTAAACGACCTAAGACAGATGCCAAAGCCCAGTTTTCAAAACTACTTCCTATTTTTATATTTTCCGTGTTGGAACCTAAATTATGATATGATGTATATTCTACCGGCTGGTTATCTCCAGACAAAGTACCTTTATCATATCTCCGGCTCTGCATTTCACCGACAAGGTCAACAACCAAATTATGATCTCCGAAACTATTATCATATGTAATAATATGGTTTAGTGTCCACTGGTCATAATTATTATACTCTTTACCGGAATTCGTCTTGACACCTTTACCCTTGTATGAATCTTTACCATAGAAATACCCTCGCTTATAGTCTGAGAAAATATAACCAAAGTTAGTATGCATACTCAACCATTTATTTATCTTTATATGTGAAGTCAAATTAAGATTCAACAAATTGCTTTGGGCATCATCTGCAAACTGTCCAGGCACATTATCAGCCAACGGGTTATACCCGGACGTGTTTAACGGATTCGGGAAATAATTAAGATCACCATTCTCCAAATACGGATCAGATAACGGTGTCATATACAATATTTCGTTATTGAGTTTCTGGAATCCAGATATATTATTTCGTTTCAATCGAACAGTCGTACCTAATGTCCAGAAGTCTGCTAGATCATGATCTGCCGTCAATGTCAAATTATAGTTTTCCGCATCATTCGTTTTATAATACCCCTGTTCTTTATCATATTTAAATGATAACAATAAACGAGTCTTCTCTCCACTATTACTGATGCTCAAATGATAACTCTGTGTCAATGCATTGCGATACAATAAATCCTGCCAATCGGTATAATTGCCATTTCTTATCATATCAAGTTCAGATTGGGTGAAAACATCTTCATCCGCAAAAGGCGTATCCCATCCATGAGCATACCTGTATCCATCACGTCTAAACTGTACATACTCTTCTCCGGACTGCAAAGGCATCATATGAGGAACGTTCAAACCTATATAAGAATTAAAATTAACTTCACGGTTTACCCCTTTTTTTCCTCTTTTGGTCGTTACCAAAATAACACCATTTGCACCCATAGAACCATAAATAGCAGAGCTTGCAGCGTCTTTCAACACTTCAATTGATTCTATATCGTAAGTATTTACACTCCCTAAACTTCCAGGAATACCGTCTACGATAATCAGTGGATTATTTCCTGCATTCAAAGATCTTGCACCACGGATATAAATTTGCTGATCATCCCCTGCATATCGTGCAGACTGGATATCCAGACCAGCGACTTTTCCCTGCAAGGCATCTTGGACATTACTTGTTGAAGCAGCACTAATGGTCGATCCTTTGACAGTAGACATAGCACTTACAATATCTCTTTTTCTAGATGTACCATAACCGATCACAACAATTTCATCCAAATTCTCCGTATTCTCTGCCAAAGAAATATTCAATACATTTTTCCCGTCCACCTTTATCTCTTTGGTATCATAACCGATATAGGAAACCAGGAGAACAGCCGAAGGAGAAATATCCAAACTATATTGACCATTCAAATCGGTGACAGTCCCATTCGTCGTCCCCCTCTCCACAACATTCGCACCGATGATCGGTTCTCCTTTTTCATCTTTGACAACGCCTGTGACTTTTTTTGTTTCGGAAGATGCCGGGGCTTTTCTGGAAATGATTACATGGCCGTTACTGAATGTGATGGAACAGTTCGTGCCTTCCAGTAATTGTTCCAGGACGTTCTTGACGTTGTTGCCGGCCGGCACTTTCTTGATCACGCGTGAATCGTTGACATCTTGTGTGTTGTAGTCTACGAAAAGTTTCGTTTGTTGTTCGATTTGCTTGAAAGCAGCCTTTAAGGTTAAATTACTTCCAGACAAACGAACCTGTTGATTTTGAGCAAATACGAACGAGCTACCAAGAGACAGAGCTCCAATTATGCATAAACGGGAAAGCGTTTTTCCCGCTTTTATAGGTATTAGATTAGTTAATTTCATATATTTGTATGTTTGAAAATTGAATATTAATTATTTCCAACGTTTTACGTTGAGTCCAAAAAAGTCACAATTCGGTTTCAAACGCCGGAAAGAGGGATTTTCGCACTTTCGTTCTTTCCGGTTTTCTTTTGTTCATCCTGTTCCTCTCCTCTATTTTTAATTTATAAATACAACATTTCCCTTTATCTTAAAATGAATGCCGATCAACTGCTGCAAAACAGTCAGCACATCCTCCAGTGTTTCATGCGGGGCGAACTTGACATTGTAATATTCGTCTGCATATTTCTGGGAATTATAATGAATCGTCACGTTAAACTTCCGTTCCAACGAAGCCATCAGATGACTGAAAGAGACATTCTCGTAAATCAGGTAACCGCTACGCTCCATCTTATAGAGCAAAGCATCGACTGACTGGACCGTTACCGTATGCGCCGCATGCGAATAAACCAAGCGTTCATTCGGCTTCAGGATAGCCGGCTGGTGGTCGCCTG
>ERZ780202.1291-NODE-1291-length-14157-cov-5.756488_pt1 | contig 14157 bp, 16 predicted proteins | sample MGYA00510978_ERZ780202 | MGnify/ENA primary metagenome ERZ780202 (study PRJEB29588, sample SAMEA2155689) | human gut metagenome | biome: human gut; feature: human-associated habitat; material: faeces | place: Denmark | collected 2008/2010 ...
AAACGGCTGGTGCATTGCAGACGAAGCGCTGGCGGAAGAACCGCAGCATTTATACGAAATTATTATGCTGGTGCCCGGCAGCGAGCCTCCGCACAGCAGCATAGAATATGAAATTGGGCCGCGCCTTATTGAAAAGCGGCCGCCGCTTTTTGGCAGGCACATTGAAAGACTTTACGCCGCTTACGCAAGAATGCTTAAAAGCATGGCGCAGAGCAGTAAGGCGCAGCAGAGCGGTAAATATAAAAAAATGCAGGAGCTTCTTGCCGGATTGGAGGAATATAAGCATGAGTGCGACTGTGAATGATATAGTAAAAATTATGGACAGCATTGCTCCGCGCAATCTTGCCGAAGAGTGGGATAACGCCGGTTTTTTAATCGGGCGCGGCAATAGTTCCGTAAAAAAAATAATGGTAGCGCTTGACGTATCGCCGGAAGTTGTGCAGCAGGCTGTTGGGCAAAAAGCAGATATGCTGATAACGCATCATCCGCCGATTTTCAAACCGCTTAAAAACATCTGCGACAGCAGCTGGCAAAGCGATTTGCTGTTAAAGTGCATAGAAAACGGCATTGCCGTATACAGCGCGCATACAAGCCTTGACAGCGTGCTTGGCGGCGTTAACGATGTGCTTGCGGAAAAGCTCGGTTTGGAGAAAACCGTTTCGCTGGTAAAAAATGATGCTAACTGCGGTGCTTTGGGGCGCGTTGGTTATTTGCCGCATAAAATGGAATTTGAAAAATTTGCGCAGGTTGTAAAAGAGGCGCTGGGGCTTTCTTTTGTTACCGGCATAAGTGCAGGAAAAACTGTTTACAAGGTTGCTTTATGCGGCGGCGCCGGCATTGATTTTATTGCCGAAGCGCTTGAACAGGGCGCGGATACTTATGTGACCGGCGATATTAAATACCATGAAGCCCAGAATGCCGTATTCAGCGGGCTGAACCTTATTGATGCCACGCATCAGGGTGCGGAGCTGCCGGTTGTGGCGGTGCTGGCCGACAAACTTTCGCTGAGGCTGGCGGCGGCAGGCTTTGCGGCGCAGGTTTTAACGGCGCGCGAAACTTTGCTATTTAAACAATATTAATGAATTGAGGTACAATAAATGATTAGTGATTTTAAAGCCGGGGCAAAAATTTGCCAGTCGGTGCTTCTGCGTGTTCAGCGCGTGGGCACATCTTCCAACGGCGCGCCTTTTGCACGCGGGCTTGCGGAAGATAACAGCGGCAAAATACCGTTTATTACTTTTGAAGCCGGCATTGTTGAAAAAATGCGCGAGATGGACGGCCCTTCGCCGGTAATGGTAAGCGGCAGCGTGGATATTAACAAATTTTCCGGTGAAATGGCTTTGCAGCTGGTTATAAAAAAATTAAGCGATATCGTTCCGGAGGACGATATCAGCAACTTGCTGCCGGAAGGCGATTTTGACCACGAAGCCTATAAGGAAAAATTTGACCGCCTGATAAAAAGCGTTTTAACGCCTGGGTTGCGCCTTGTTTTGGATAATGTTTTTGAAGGCGCGGTTTACGAACAGTTTTTGCGTAATCCGGCGGGAATGAGGCTGCACCACGCTTATATCGGCGGGCTGCTGCAGCATTCTGTTGATGTGGCGGTGCTGGCAATTGCCATGGCGGAATCCATCGGCGGCGTGGATAAAGATTTAATTATTGCCGGGGCGCTTTTGCACGATGTTGGCAAGCTGCGGGAAATTTCTGCCTCCATGGGCTTTCCGTATACAACGGAAGGCAGGCTTTTGGGGCATATCAGTATGAGCGCGGCAATAGTACAGGAAGCGGCTGCCAAAGCGCGGGTTACCGGCCCTAAATTGCAGCAGCTGCTGCATATTATTTTGTCGCACCACGGCGAACCGGAAAAAGGCTCGCCTGTTGCCTGTGCAACCAAAGAGGCCTTTATAGTGCATTATGCGGATGAACTGGACGCAGTTATGAACCAGTTTAAAAAGACGGATAATAAAAATCCGTGGGAATATAATAAAATGCTGCAGCGTTTTTTAATGAGTAATGTGTAAGCAAATAAGGTGATATTATGCTTTACCTGTTTTTGATTATAATTGTTTTGGGATTGCTGGCAGCTATGCTGACAGCGTTTGCTAAACTTATAAGGGATTTGGGAGAGCTTGCTGCTATGATGCGCGCTTCGGGCAGCGGCACGGAAAATAATGCCGCGCAGGATAAAAACAGCCCCGCAGATAACAGCAGTGGAGTTGTGAATGACCACCCGTACACTCAGGACGATATTATTTACAAGAACGGGCGTTATTACGAAAACGAAAACAGCGAAGACTGGGAAGAATTTGAGTACGAAATAAGCGAAGACGAAAGATTTAAATAATATTTAAAAATTTATAAAACAGGTTTTTCATGCGTTGATGTACGCAAGTGGAAAACCTGTTTTTATTTTTAATATATATTGTTAATGTTGTTACACAATAACAAAAAACATGAAATTAAAATGAAGAAGTTGCAAAGTTCTCTTAAAGTTGCTATAATAACGGCGCTGAAGTTAATTTTATATAAATTAAAAATCTTAATGGTTATTATATAAAATTACAGCAAAATATTTTATTCATTGGAGGAATCAAGGTGAGAAAGTTTTTAATGTTGTTAATGATGCTTGGTTTAATTTGTTTGAACGCAGCTGCTTTGGCAGGTACGCCTGCTGCGGAAAATAACGCGGCAAATTCTGCGCAGCGTCCGTTCAGCGAACGGCTGAATAAAGCTGCTGCTGAAGAAAACGGCGCAAAGGCGGCGGTGCTGTATGTTAATAATGCCAACACAACTTATGACGCGGATATAGACAGGGCAGTTCTGGAAAACATGCAGTCAGCACTAAAAACTTCTGCCTGTGAGTATATAGACGGAACTGAGTTTTTAGGGCAGCTTAACGAAAACGGCATTGCCGATATTACTCAGGCCGAAAGAGCTGATATTGCAGACGTATTTAAAGGCAGCGGCGTTGACTACGTTGTGCTGGTGCAGGTAGAACCTTTCGTCCGCAAGGAAAAAGTAACCGTGTTTACGCTTGGCAAAGAGATGACGGCAGTTGTGCCTTTTAAAATTTTTGATGTAAAGAGCGGCAAATACATTTATAACGGCAAATTTACGGAGCTTGCCAAAGACAGTTCCGTTATCGGCGACGTCGGCAACAAATCTGTCGCGTTAAAAGCGCTTGATTCGGTTAATGCCAAAATCAGCGGAGTAATTGCTTCGCGCTTGGCGCAGGTTAAAAATTAAATACCTGCGGCTCACATTTTAACCCTTGACTAATTACAGGCTTTGTGCTAAAGTACTGACAGTATGAGTGTGAAAAGCAATCGCTGACGGCTTTGCCGTAAGAGGAAAGTCCGGGCATTATTACGTACAAACATTTACAACACGTAGGATGAAACCTGCGTGTTTTTGCTTTTATGTAAAGCGCATGCGAGTAAAGTCTGCAATTTAGTCAGCAAGATAATTTAATTCTTTTGCCGTGTAATAGGATAGTCCTTTGCCTAAATTTTAATAAGGGGGTAATTGCCTATGTTATTATCGGAAAGTAAAAAAAGATTTTTACGGAGATGTATTGCATTAAATCTTGCAGGGGGAACGCTTATTAAATATGACCGAACATTGTGTAGATTTTTTGAAACATGCACAAGTAGAAATATTCAACACGTTGAGGATATTACAGCTAATGATATAAGAGTACATCTTGCAAAACTTGCCAAGGAAGTTAATCCGAATACGCTAAAAGTATATTTTGATACAATCAAGTCATATTTTAATTATTTATACCGTGATAAGATAATAGCTGAAAATGTAATAGCAAGCATTGAAACGCCAAAAAGAGAAGAAAAAATAATACCAGCGTTTAATAGAATTGAAATAGATACTATTTTAAATTCTTTTGATAAAAATAGTTTTTTGGGATTTAGAAATTATACTATAGCTTGTACTTTGTTTGCTACTGGGTTGCGAAGGGCTGAATTATCTGCATTATACATAAACAGCATTAATTTTGATGTTAATATTATCAAAGTCATTGGGAAAGGCAAAAAATACCGTGATGTTCCTTTAAGTAATACTTTAAGAAAAGTAATATTAAAATATTTGCAGAAAAGGAAAGAGTATGTTGCCGAGCATAAGCTATTTAAGTCACCATACTTAATTATTAACAAGGATGGGGAAAAATTAGGTGTATCGGCAATAAGCGGTATAATAGCTAAAATAGGTAAAGACGAAAATATTACTGGTGTTAGGGTATCACCACATACTTTTCGGCATACATTTGCAAAGTTTTTTCTACTTAATGGTGGTGATTTATTTAGCTTGCAAAAAATACTCGGTCATAGTGATATTGAAATGACAAAACGATATGTTGAAATGAACGAAGTGGAATTAAAAATACAGAACGATAAATTTAATCCATTTGATAATACAAGTTGGCGTTATTATTAATTCAAGGGTGTTGTTTATGAAAGAGGATATAAAAATACATTTAGTATACCGTAACGCAGAAACAGATAAACTTGGTTATTATGGCGTTTATACAGATGAAAATGAGCCGTTAAGTCTTAAAGAATTTTTAGAGTTAATTAAGTTAAACTGTTTAAAAGGGACTCCAATAACTATACTTGAATTTAAAATAGAATAATAGAAAAGGGACTGCTTAAAATAGATTCATTTCTATCTTAGGTAGTCCCTTTATTTGTTTTCAGAATTATTCTTTTGATATTGCTTTACATACTGCGTCAGAGCATATTCAATTTCTTTGTTGGTAGAACGGCAATTTTCCTGTGCTATCTGTTTTATTTGCTCTAATAGTTCTTCTGGTATTCTCAAAGAAAATATTGGTAAAAGTGAAGGCACTATACTCTCCCCCGCTCATTGAATTTTATATTATATATACTATATTTCAATGAGAATTATGTATACGCTCATAGTGATAGCACTTTGAATTGACTTTGAAATATGTGAATATTATAATTATTCTAAAGGAGAGTGGTTATGTTGAAAAGAAAAGGAATTTTATTTGCAGCAGTTATTTTTGTAGTTTCTGTTTTTATATATGCAATAACTGTATATATGCCAAAAGTCAATGAGGAGCAAGATTATTTGAATGAAATTGCAACTGCGATTAAAAACGGAGAGTATATTAAAGCTATAGATTATCCTGAAAAAGTTTTAAGCACTGAAAATCAGAAAGAAAAAAATAATTTAGTGTTTTATGCAAAAGCTTTAGACGCGAAAGAAAAAGGTAATATTTCAGATTATAAATATTTTCTATATCGTATTCCTAAAGAATATAAAGGTAGATTGAACCATGAAATAAAAAAATCTCGTGAAGATGTAAAGAATATTATACAAGAAGAAAAAGATAAAGAAAGAAAAGCCCATGAAGATAAAATCAGGCAAGAGAAGCAATTAGAAGAACAACAAACAATAGCGGAAATCGAACGAATTTTAAATAACATGCCGTCAAAAACTGATGATGTAGAGAAAATAACGTGGTATCAACCTTGGGGCAGTAACGGATATCCTGCAAAAGACGCTATTTATTGGTACGTTGGGGAAAGAAATGGAGAGTATTGGTTAAGAGCTTTTATAGTGCATTTTGATGATGGTATTAATTGGGTATTTTGGGATAAAGTAATTTTTTCAACATCTAATACAAATTGGATATATAATATTGAAAATTGTTTTGCTGGGCAAAGCGGTGGTGGTAAAGATACACAAATTGTTCATGGTGGTAAATACGAAACTTTAGATGTTAGATTTTCTGATTTAGAACGAGGTTATAAATTACTTGCAACCGGTAAAAATCCAATAATACGGCTTCAAGGTAGAGATAGACATCACGATTATTATTTAACCAGTGCTGATATAAATCTTTTAAATACAGGTATATATTTAAACGAACAATTAAAGAAATTAAATTATAGAATTTCTAAATAAAGGAGTAATAGACAATGAAGAAAAGTATAGTTGCTTTATTATGTATATTCTTTTCTATAACCGTTTTAGGCTGTGATTTTGATAGTATAACTGACAGAGAATATTCTAAAGCTAAAGATATTATTTTATCTCAACTACATGACCCAGATAGTTATGAAATGGAATATAAGAAATATACTACGGGACGAACACTAATTAAAGTAAAATTTAGAGCTAACAATAGATTAGGTGCAAAAGTAATACAATATGCTTATGTTGGTTCATTAAATGATAAACCATCTTTATTATATATTGGTTCTGAAGAAGATTTAATGTTGGAATCTATTTTTAGTTTTAAATAAGGAGCAATAAAATGGTTACTTTAAAAAATATTGATACTGGTGTAATAAAAAATGTTCCTACGGGTTATTCGTGGACAACGTTATTATTTGGGTTCTTTCCGGCATTATTTCGTGGAGATTTAAAATGGGCAGTAATTTTCTTTATAGCTAATATTACTATTGCATGGTTTACATTAGGTATAGGTGCATTGATATTTAATATTGTTTTTGCTGCATTTTACAATAAAATTTATATTAAAGAATTAATGGCAAAAAGATTTACTTATGCAGATGAAAAATCAAAAAATTATTTGCTAAATAATGGTATAATTCAATAATAATAAAATTCAAATTTATTTTGGAGTGATAATGGTGAAAAAATTACTAATATCTTTAATTTTTATACTATTTGCTGTAGTAATAGCAGAATGTGGAAAAAGCGATACCGAAGAAGCAGCAAGGCTTGACAAAGAATATTTTGTTATTTTAAAGCAAACTTATGACGATTTTATGATAAATGATAGCAAAACTATGGATAAAAAATCTCCTGAAGAATGGTTAATTGAATATAATCAATTAAAAGATAATAAATACTTGCCTATAATTAATGATTTAAAAAGCAAATTAAAGAAAGAAAAAACAAGTAAATCTCTTGATGTAATAAAAAGTGATTTACTGAATATAACAAATTCATTGGATAATTTATTTAATTCCGTACCTAAAGCTATACAAGCAATAAAAGAACGTAATGAATTTGAATTTATAAAACTTATAAAAGCAATATCAAATGTAGAAGAAAATATTTTAATTTATCAGAATGACTATAGCAAAATCACAACTGATAAAGAAACTTTTGAACTGACTTTAAATAATTATCAGAAAATTAATCCACGGAGTCCATATCTTGATGTAATAAAAACTTTTAAAATGCCCGGTAAACTTGAAAAAAATAGCTATATTAATGGTTCGCTAAGTGAAAGTTATATTTGGGAAAGTAATGGCGCAAAAGTAAAAATGATTTTTAAAAATACGGTTTTAGAATCTATGGAGCAAGAAGGATTAAAATAGGAAAGGTGCTATTTACATGTATAAAAAATTTATATTAACAATAATAATGGTTTTAAGTTTTATTCCAAGTTGTTTTGCTGTTTCTAACATAGAAATAAATAATGTAACCAAAAAACAAGTTATGGATTATATTATGCTTTATGCAAGCAGAAGCGGTTTCAATTATATGCTTGAAAGTGTTAATGATTATGGTGCTACTTTTGTTGGCTCGCAGGCAAGAAATAATATTTTTGGTATGCAAGTGGCAACTCAGCAGAATAAAATTAGTGTTACTTTAGTTGAAAATGGTAATAATGTTATAGTAACTCTTAATGAAGTTGCTTATCTTTATTATAATAATGGACATAGTGAAGTTCATCCAGTAAATGATGTCCCAGTAGAACAAGGCATACTTGTGGCATTAAAACAATACTTTAACGATTATTATTTGTTCGGTTATACACCGACTGATAAGAAAAAAGACGGTGGTTTTGTAATAGGTGAAGTAGACCCTGATTCCCCCTTTGGCGAAAGAGGTATAAAGGCTGGTGATGTTATAGTAGCAGTTAATGGTGAAAAAGTTAGAGACAACAAACGAGCTTTTTTGTGGGGGTCATTCCACGAAAAATTTATGCCAACAACTTGTAAGTTTTTAATCAAACGTGATGGTGTTGAGCATATTTATACTATAACTTCTAAACTTTATAAAGCACCATATACTATTGAGAAAGAAAAACAAGCTCAAATTGCTGCACAAAATAACAATGTATAATTTAATTAAGGAGATGATTGTATGAAACGGATTTTCTTAATAGTTATGCTGGCTTTATCTATTTGTTGCACGGCTTTTGCAGGTCATATACCAAACAGAGAAGAATTAAATCAAATTCAAACTCTGTTTAGTGGCTACTATTTTAATGATAAAGGCAAAGATATTACTAATTACCTTGAAATTGACGATACTGGTATTGTAACCTTTATGCACAAGGGGAAATACCATACAATAAAAGAACCAAACTTACAGGTAGATTTCAATAACGGCATTAGTATTACATTTAAAGGTGATTGTTCTGAAAACGGTTGTGACTTTCAAGGTTGGAACGTAAGCCTTAGTCCTTTAGGTTATCAAAGTAGACGTACTCCGGGTATTGCTTTTAGCTTACTTTTAATGAAACCCAAAGACGTTTCTGCTATGAAACCAGAAGAAATAAAGGATATTTCAGATGTATTTTTTGAAGAAAGTTATCTAATAAGAAAAATGGATTAAATAATCTTCCAAGACGTTCTTCGGAGCGTCTTTTTTATTGGTAGCAAAAAATATATAAAATTTTGTAACAAAGTATAGAAAGTATAAAAATGCTTTTTACTCGAAAGTGCCAAAATATAGGCACATGTGCTAAAAACACAATAAATGAGAAATAATAGCAATTATTACACATTTGCCGTATTTTACTGCAAATATACTTTTAGCTGTAAATGTCATACTCAAAACTCTTGACATTATTCTCTTTTTGTAGTACAATACATATATAAAATAAAAGATAGGAGATGAAATTTACTATCCTTGTTGAAAATTCAGTGGTTAGCTGTGATAAATTAGTTGTGAGCGGATTAGCTAATGTCTAACTGAAAATTCAGAAGGAAACAAGCAAAAAAAGTTGTTCTATTCTTGGGGCAACTCTCTGTTATTAGACAGAGGGTTATTTTTGTTTTATTAAATCTTAAAAGAAAGGACTGTTTTTTTATACTTAATTATAGTACTTATGATGGCATTGAAAAGATTATAAAGAAAGGATTGCCGAGAGAGCTGTATTTACCACGTTATATTGCAGTTAGAGTGGGACACAAAGTTTATGTAAATTTATTTCCACATAAGCGTTTTCAATGTCAAAGACGTTTAATTAATGAAGAATCTGTTGGAATATTACCGGCAGAATTATATGATTTCGTCTTATCCTTACTGTCTTTTGCAAAAGGGAAAGAAAATTATATTAAACTTAGAGGTAAATATTTAACTATTGACGACATAGCGAATGATTTTCGCAGAATGAATTATACAAAGTCTCAGGTCAATAGATATATGAAAAAATTACTTGAATGTGGCTATATTGATGAAGTTATAGACGATGGATATACAAAATATAAATTTACTTCTAAGACCATTTTGCCGGATAAGCCTGAAGAATTATTTAAAGTTATTACTGAGGAAAGTGAAGTGATGGAATGTGCGTAAGCTGTATACGCTTAAAGAGTTGACCGAACTTTTAATAGATGGCAAACATATTCTTACTATTGCTGATATTCGATATTATGTGCAGATGAGCAGAACACATATATATAATATTTTAAATGGCAAAGCAGTAATTTATACCAGTGAAATCAGACAAATTGTGAGAGGTATGAGAGAGCGTGGTTTTAATATTACAGAAGATGATATAGATTTTTCTAATTTGCGCATAAAATACCACTCTTATACTTGACGGTATGGAGCTTTTGTTTTGAGAAGATTATATAAAAGAAAATAACTATAATTATTAATTTAAATAGGTTAAAATTTGTAAAATTAAAATTAAGGTATATATTTGTATACCATTTTTAATTATTTTACACTTTTTTACGGTATTATTTTTCTAATCTTCGCAGAACCGCTTATAATGGGAGTTTTAAAGCGTATATTTTTAAATCTGCGCTAAAATTCGTCGTTTTATATAATCATTAATGTTTGTTTGTAAATAAGAGAATAAATAAAAGAAGCTGAAAATTTTTACCTAAATGATATTTTGGTAATTAATATTGACAGCAAATGCTGTGAACACATTAGTTAATGTCTGACCAAAACATTCAGCAGGAAAACAAGCATAAAATTTATTTTTCGTTTAGGGCGACTCTCTGTTTACTGACAGAGAGTTATTTTATCGTTAACAAAAATCAAGGAAAAGAGGTAATTTTTATAACAAGATTTAGACTTGTTGATTCGCCAATGGGAAGTGGTAAAACTACTGCTACAATAAACCATATTAACTATACAGAAAAGTACTATAGTAACGATAGTATAGAAAGAGTAATGGTTTGTGTTCCATATATAGAGCAGGTAGACCGATTTTTGAAAAACACAAAACTTAAAACCCCAAAAACGGGTATAAAACTTGACCATCTTAAAATGTTGATAGAAAAGGGAGAAAATATTGTAATAACTCATGCTCTTTTTAATACTTTCGATAGTGAAGTTATTGATTTATTGACAAATGGTAAATATAACTATGATTTATTTCATGATGAACAGCCGCAATTTTTTCAAGGCATTATTGGTGGAGATAGGGGCGGTGATTTCGGTAATTGCGTGCTTGATAATATCGGACAGGCAGATTTATTGTATTTAGTAAAAAATGGTATTTTATTAAAAAAAGAAGATAAATTTATTTGGAACACTCAAAGTTTTTATAATTGCGAAAAGAAAATGATATATGAGCCGTTAAAAGAACTTTGTTCCGTTGCTGATTTATATTACTATGGTGTTAACAAATTTTACAAATCATTTCCAGCCTGCTTAATTGCATTTACAAAGCCTAAAGTTTTTAATTCTTTTAATAGTGTATGGATTCTAAGTTATCAATTAAAAGGCAGTATTGTAGATAGTTATTTTGCATTAAATAATATATCTGATGTTGAATATTACCATGTAGAAGATAATAAGTTTAAAGAAGGTTATAAATTTGAATATCCAAAAGGTTTGAACAGAATAATACTACATCAAGGTAAATATAATTTTAATTTTGGACTTTCTAAAAATTGGTATTTTCAAAATGGCAATAAAGAAAATTTAGATTATATTGGCAAATGTTCTTATAATTATTTACGTTACATTTTTGGTAAAAAAAGTTTTAAAAGTAAAGATTATATTTGGACGACATTTTCTGGTTATGAACTTTATATATCTAAAGCCAATAAAAGTTTTTCCAAGAGTAGATTTGTTCCTTGTAATACTAAAGCTACTAATGAATATAAAGATTCGAGTGTAGCAATTTATTTATGTAATCGTTATCCCAATGTAATGTTGCAAGGGTTGTTAAATTCCAAAGGGCTTAATTTTGACGATAAATTATTTGCTTTATCGGAATTACTGCAATTTGTATTTAGAACAGATATACGAAATGTGGATAGTAATAAACCAATTAATGTATTCGTTCCTAACAGACGAATGCGAGAACTGTTTGCAGCTTGGCTTAAAGAAGGTAAAGATGAACAATATTTAACGGAAAAGGTAGCTGCTTAATTTATTTTATTTTCGCAACTCTGTTGAGGATTTTACTAATGTTATTTCCTCAAAATTATGTATAGACTTAGTATTTATGCTACTTTTCAGCACTATCCCTTAAAAGAAATTTATATATAAGCATTAACGTTATATACAAAGCATAAATCCTAACTCTAAATTATAACGTACTACCTTCGATTACATTACTAACCAACAATACAAAATAACCAATAAACTACACTTTCCATGAGTACTACTGACTTATCTCGGTAGTACTTTTTCTTTACAAACATAAGTATTTATGTTCGAGAGATTTATCCGAAGAACATAGCGATTACCAGAGTGTCAAAAGTTGTAAGTGTATACAAATTACGTGGTAAATTACACTGGTATAACTAATATCAAGACTACTACTATCACGGTATTATGACACGAATGGTAAGCGCAACTTGAAGAACTATTACTAACCGTAATTATCTTGGTATATATTGGTACTGGTAAACCATTACGAATTGCACCGTTCTCGTGATACTTAGTATCACTTCGGTCTCGCTTACACTCGACACACTACCAATCAAACAGCGACAGTGTACGCTTAGACTGGCATACTCATACACTTACAAGGTTTTTGCTCATATACAAGGCAACAATGTTGCCACGGTCTAAAAAGAGGAATCCGCATACACTGTCTTGTTTTCTTGGGCAATTCAATCTGATTTGGGTTTGTTGGCAATACCGTTTTACAGCTTTTGAGCGATTCAATATTAATAGACCGTGTAGACGTTGTCACGTCTATATATAGCTATTATCGTAGTGTTGCTGAATACGACCGGAGCAAAAGAGTTCTTTTATTTATTAGCTTTACACGAACCTTCGGTTAGCTGCCCTCGTAGGGAGCTCTATTAATTACCAGCTTAATAGAATTGCTCAATTTTCACGGTCTTTGGGTTGTTTAATAGTTACTTGGTGAAAACTTCGCAATTCGTACTTACTGGTTTAAAATGTATTATTCTTCGGCAGGTAATAGAACGAATATAACTTCTATTCTGTTTAGTTTTAAATTATAGATATTATAGATTTACCTTGGTTTATATACATTGGATTACGTACAACATTAGTATTTATGAAGTTTGTACGTTGTTATGTATAGAGATGGTAATATATAAACTATTTATCGGTTGAATAGTTGGCTATAAATTTATAGTGATAGTAGTTTATATTATATTCATGTGATAGCTTTGGATTTTCTGAATCATGAACGATAGATAGTATACAGATTATTATTTGCTGATTAGCAGAACTATTTTTGAGTAAGATGTGTTATAACCTTGCTATGTTATTACTGATTTTTATATTTTGGTATATATTATTACGGTTTTTAACGGCAGATATATTAACATGGTTATAAAATTTACTTGTTTTTAATGATGAAAAGCTGATATTTAGATTATAAAAAAATGCTTAAAACTGGCTTGAATACTGGCTTTGTGGCTTATCTGGCTGAATTATTTACAACAAAGCACTTCTCGTCCAATGCCAACGAGTATAAAAAAACAGGCGGAAAATGCTCAAACTCCGCTTGTGGTCTGGCTTTGAAGGTTTAACACGGTCTTAACAATAATGTTACACTTTGGTATTAAAAACACTTATAAACAGCGGCTTTTTAAATATAAGGGTATAGGGGCTTTGTTTCTTTGACGCATTACAGCGGCGAGTATTGGCGGCGGTAGTTATTACATTGATATATTTACATTCAGCTACATTTTTAGCAAGTCTATTCTACATTGACATAAAAGCCACTTTAAATTACAATAAAAGAAAGATAAAGATTTTTTACACTCAATATTGTAATAAATTAAAATTAAATAAGATTTACCATAAGGGTGGTTATCGGACACTACAATTTATATTATGGTTTGTTTATACAGTAATAGCGTATAAAGATTCTTTTGTCTTATTCGTACTATACATTGATACTGTAATATTAGTACATCATCTAAAATGTTAGTATTAGCTAACCTATCATACAGGGTTACAGCGAATATATGTTCTTATTATAATAATTATACAGTGAATATAATAAAATAACTGTGTGCTGTACGCATACAACGTAAGGGCTGCTATATAGGGGTACTGCTGCGCTGTGGTGCTCGTGTTGTGGTAGTCTTTTTTTATTGCTTTGGCGCATTACAGCTTCTTATATATTAGCTGTTTATTTTATACGGTTGCTGTAAGGTATACAGGGGTAAGTTTATTTAAACCAAAGGGCGGCTCATTATCTGTGAAAGCGGATATAGATTTTGCAAGCGTCTTTGTATAAACATTCCGTTTCAGACGGTTTAAACAGTGCAAGTAATATTTATAGGGCTTGACAACACATAACAGAATTTATATAGTATAGGTAATTCATCATAAAAGGAACACCTTGTTATAATGTATTTTTCTACGTGAACTTTCTCACTTCTGTTTCGTTCACGGAATTGCTCTTTGAAAACTACACATAAACCGCAAATATACCGTTTATGTTGATTTTTTTCACAAACTGTTCAAATTCTTGCCCTTTTTATGTCAAATATATTTTGTATAATA
>ERZ780202.1297-NODE-1297-length-14116-cov-3.646469_pt1 | contig 14116 bp, 10 predicted proteins | sample MGYA00510978_ERZ780202 | MGnify/ENA primary metagenome ERZ780202 (study PRJEB29588, sample SAMEA2155689) | human gut metagenome | biome: human gut; feature: human-associated habitat; material: faeces | place: Denmark | collected 2008/2010 ...
CAGTGGCAATAAGCGCCACACAAAAGTCCTAAAATTGTCTGCCGGCTTGCGGACACATCCTGCGGAGTGTTCAAAGCTTGGAAAGACACAGATCATCGCAGATGCGAAGCGCGGCGTGGTTAGAAATGCCGGATTTTGCGGTCAGATTTACCGCCGCCTGTTGCATTTGGAACTTATCCCTGCAAGTGCTCCTATCATAAACTTACTGCCTCTGTGTCAGCCCTTTCTCTGTCAGTTCTTCTTTCCCAGTGTGACAGAGAGCGTCTGCTCTTCATACTGTCCGTTGGAAGATCTCTGGATGGTGACATCCACGGTCGTTCCTGCTTTGTAATACTGAAGTTTAGAGGACAGATCCTCCATCGAGGAGACATCCTTGCCGTCAAATGCGGTAATAATATCGCCCTTCTGAATTCCAGCCTGCTCTGCGGCGGAGTTCTCTTTTACCTGTGTTACATAGACACCGGTCGGCATATTGTAGGTTTTTGCCACATCGCTTGTGACATCGACACCGCCGATACCAAGATATGCACTGTCTGCCTCATCTACCTTTTCCTTCGTAATCAGGTCCTCAATGATCGGCATTGCTGTGCTGATCGGGATCGCATAACCGATTCCCTCAACACTTGTATCTGCATATTTTACAGAGTTGATACCGATGACCTCGCCTGCTGCATTGAGCAGTGCACCGCCACTGTTACCAGGGTTGATCGCTGCACTGGTCTGGATCAGTTCTGCGGTGTAATTTGTGTTGCTGTTGGAATCGGATACGGTTACTTCACGGTTCAATGCGCTGATGACACCGGTTGTCACAGACTGACCATAGCCGAGTGCATTACCGATGGCGATCGCTGCCTGTCCGGCTTTCAGATCATCCGAATTGCCAAGTGTTGCAACTTTGATTGTATTTAATGTGTCAGAATCGATGCTGCTTAACGCAACGCGGATAACTGCAAGATCTGTGGAAGGATCGGTACCCTTGATCTCCGCGCTGACGGTTGTGTTGTCACTGAATGCGACTGTGAGGCTGTCTGCACCCTCCACCACATGATTGTTGGTCGCAATGTAAAGATTGTCTGCATCCTGGCTCACGATAATACCGGAACCGCAGCTTGTACTCTGCTGTGTCTGTGTTCCGCCGAAAAAGCTCTGATACTGGGATTCGCTCACATTCGTGATCGATACGATAGAAGGCATTACCGCTTCCACGATGTCAGAGACATCGGATGCCACATAGCTGGATGATGCGCCGGTCGCCTCAATCTTGGTGTTGGAATCGGACTGTGTCAGCACGCTGCCTGTGGCTGCCACCGTGGAATCCGAGTCTCCGAAAATCTGACCCGATGCGAGATGTACGCCCTCAAACACCGTTCCGGATACCAGCCCGAAGACAAGTGCCAGTGCCGCACATTTTGCAAGCTTCATACCAAAGCCGCCCGGCTTTCTCTCTCTCTTTTCTCTTCTCTTCTTTTCCTTCTTGCCGGAAGGATTCTGACCGTACGCCGCATTCCCGGCTCCCTGGCTCTGGTAGAACTGTTGCTGATAACCGCCGTTCTGGTAGGTTCCTCCGTTCTGGCCGTATGCACTGTTATTCTGCGTGCCGCTCTGGTAGGTTCCTCCGTTCTGGTAAGTTCCTCCGTTCTGGTAGGTTCCTCCGTTCTGACCGTATGCGCTGCCATTCTGGTAAGCTCCGTTTGCGCTGTATGCTCCGTTGTTCTGCGATGTGCCGTTCTGATTCGTTCCGTTATTATATGAATAGAAGGAATCGGAAGACTGGTTATGATTACGTTCATTGTTATCCATAATAATTGCTCCTTTCCCTGACAACTCTTTGTTCTGTTCCAGTGAGTATTTCTTTTTCTCTCTCACTTTCTATGATGCAGTTTACAGGGAAAATGTGATGTAATTGTGACGAAAGTATCAAAAAAGTATGTTTCTGTTCTTTTCTGTCTAAAAAAGGACCTGCCACACCAGATTCCAAACGCCCGCCACGAGCAGTCCCACATAGAATCCATTTCTCCAGCGCTTCTTTTTCAGGGAAAATGCAAGTGTCAAAATAATAAACAGATATAAAAGATCCGTCAGATAATAAACACGCGCACCGGACGCATACATCGTCGGAGAGCAATACATAATCGCCTCACTCGCGATTCCCGCAAGATAGGCGAGCATCAGCGTGATGTGCTTTTTTGACACGCGCCATAAAAACGGCAGGGTGAAAAGCAGCGCCGCAGCCCACCAGATCATCGCAAGGATCACTTCCCGCGTCATCACCGCCATGGACGGCACCTGGTACACGCACGCTTCGATATTGATATACTGCATCCCCATATCCGATAACAGATCAAAGCCTGCATAAGGAAGCAATGCGGCCAGGGTAAAGACCGCCGCGATCCCAAGAGCGATCCAGTCTCTCTTTTTCTTCTGCTCCTGCTGCAGCAGAAGAAGGATTCCCACAACCCAGATGCCGCATAAAAACAGTTTGTTCTCATTTGCAAACGATGACAGCAGCCAGTGTATCGTGATGAACACATGCTGTCCGAAAGGCATCGTCTCGTATTCCGGCATCCAGTTTGCAATCTCACTTGCCACACGGATCTCATTGCCGGGAGCCGAGAACAGAATCACAAACGCCACCGCTGTCGTAAGTGTCTGAACCAGAAGAAGCGGATGCACTTTTTTATGGCGAAGGAACAGTGCGACAACCGCCAACACCTCAAACGTCAGCAAAACAGCGCTCATCTGCTCGATGGACATCGTTCCTGCCACCGCGCACGGTATGCTGATCAGAAAATATTTCTTATTCAGCGCAGGCTCTTCCCCCGGCTTTGCGAACACTGCGTCCGCAAAAGGCATCAGCGCCCAGATTCCGCAGGTAAAACACCAGGTATAGAAGATGGAACCATTCACCCAGACCGCCGCATAGCCGACAGTCATAATGTTCATGAGAAAATAGCCGCCCACTGCCGCTGCGCAGGGTCCGATCGCTTCCTCACTGTGTACACCAATCCCTGCCGCCTTTTCTGACAAGCGCAGCACCCCCATCGGCAGAAGCACCAGCATCACGGCATTTACCACACGCCAGAAGCCGAGCCCTAGCCGGAATGCAAGATACACAAACGCCTCTCCCGACATTCTTCCCACCCAGGTCTGATAGCGCCAGGACAGATACTCTCCAAATCCCATACTGTTTGTATACTGATAAAAAAAGGCATCGTCGCCATCCGAATAGCTGCTCTGACTTACCACCAGAAGTGCCCCGATCAGCATCAATGCCCAAAAAATCCACACTTTATATTTTTTACTCATAAAACCCTCTATTCCACAGATTCCATGCCCAAAAGAAATCACAACCGGTTATTCCGAAATCAAAACCGTTATTCCCTGCCAGGAGTGTCTTCCTGCTCCACTGCATCCAAAAGCACCGATTCAATCAGATATCTCGGACGCCGTTTCGTCTCCATATACGTCTTCCCGATATACTCTCCGATAATTCCAATCGCAAACAGCTGCAGACCGCCGAGCACCCAGATGGAAATAATCACACTTGTCCACCCCGGTTCCACATTGCCGTTCGCGTAATCCACAAACGCCTTAATCAGCATTCCCAGGCTGACGAGGCACACAAACAATCCGCCCATCGTAATCATGCGGATCGGCTTGACCGAGAGCGATGTCACTCCCTCCAGCGCAAATGCCACCATTTTTCCAAGCGGATATTTGCTCTCCCCCGCGAAACGCTCCCCGCGCTCATAGGTTACGGTCGTACTCTGATAGCCCACCATTGGAACAATTCCACGCAGAAACAGATTCACCTCTTCAAAAGACAGGAGTCCTTTTGCGGCACGTCTGCTTAACAGCCGGTAATCCGCGTGATTGTACACGATCTCCGCCCCCAGGAAATGAAGCATCCGGTAAAAAAGCTGTGCCGTGTTGCGCTTAAAAAACGTGTCCTTCTGTCTGGAAGACCGCACGCCATAGACAATATCATTTCCCGTTTCATAGGCATCGATCATGCGGTCCATCGCATCCACATCGTCCTGCAGATCCGCATCCATGGAGACGATCATATCCGCATGTTCCGCCGCCACCGCAATCCCTGCCAGAAGCGCATTCTGATGTCCGCGGTTCCTGGATAAATTCACGCCGGAAAATACAGAATTCTCCTCGTGAAGCTTCTGAACCATCTCCCACGTCGCATCTTTCGATCCATCATTCACAAACAGAATCCGGCTGTCCGCGTCGATTTTGCCGCTCTGACGTAATGTCTGCACTTTTTCCCGCAGTCTTTTGGATGTCTCCGGAAGTACCTCCTGCTCATTATAGCAGGGTACTACGATATATAGTATGTTACTCATTTTCTGCTCCCTACTTTTCTGACCATATCCGCTTCCAGTAATACGGACTCATGGTACACTTCAAGATCTGCCTTCTGCCAAGCTTCTGATAGCGTTTTCCCAGAAAATAGCCGGCGTACCTGCCGACACACTGCCACCCTAACTTCCAGATCAGATACGGCTTGTGAATCTTACACAGATAACCCATCGTATTTTTCACCAGACGCATGCCCTCCGCCTCCGAGCTGACCTGCTCAAAGATCTCCGGATGTGCCGTCTGGGACACCGCCAGATCAAAATTGCGGTGAAACTGCTGCTTCACCGAATAGTTGTGCGAATGAACCACCTCGGCGTCCGCCGCATACGCAACCTTGTATCCTTCCTGCACTGCATGCGCCGCAAAAAACATATCCTCGTTAAAAATAACCGGCGATTCAAATCCGCCGAGCTGCTCAAACAGATCCCTGCGGTATGCAGCGCACACGTCCGAGCAGAAAAAAGTCTTAATGCCGAGCCGCGGTATATCTTCACTGCTCTTGACGCATCCCTCATCGGGATAATTAAACTGTCTGGTATAGCGCTCGATGATGCCGCAGTCCTCCCGCGGGAGCTGCCTTGCATACGCGACCGCAACCGCACCTTTGGCTGGAGTCCCCGGACCGTGCGCACCGGATGTGAGCGCATGCACCAGATGTTCCACCAGCCTTTCGTCTGCCGGCACCGCATCCTGTGTCATGAATATCAGAATATCCGCTTCGGAATACCCCGCTCCCATATTCCTGGCACCGCCGTGGTCAAAGTTCTCTCTGGTCATGTGAAAAATGCGGCTTGGAAACGGAAGTTCCTTTCTGATCTGCTCGATCGGATACTTCCGGATGGCATCGTTCCACAGCGTCTCCTCGGTATTCACCAGAATAAGTTCATGTATAACAAAGGTCTGCTCCTGCAATTTTTGCAGGAGCAGACAAAAAGTGTCATCCGGTTTGTAAGTCGGAATTATGATATCTACACGCATCAATAGCCATCTCCCTGGTGGAATCCGGTATCACTGATAATCTTTTCACTGTTGCTCTTTACCGTGTCTGTCGGCTCATATTCCGTATCATCGTACAAGAACTGATGCAGCTGAATGACGTTGGACTTCAGATCACACGGTACTACCACACTTCCCTTGGAGCCGAGCGTGACCGTATTCTTCTCAAACGGGAATCCGGTCGTCTCGCCAAGGCTGTAATTAAAGATCTGGGATGCAAGTGCAATCAGGTCGGTGTTGCTGTAACTTGTCTTAATATCGCCGAATACCTCGTCGATCAGACTGTTGATCGTCTTGAGATCGGACTTCTGCGCCTTCTGGATCATTGCCGTAAGCACTGCTCTCTGACGCTCGGTACGCTTATAGTCATCGCCCGCCGTATAACGGATACGCGCGAATGCACATGCCTGTACACCATCCATCGTATAGGTGCCGGCTCCCGGCAGATACTCAGATTTCTTCTTGGTCAGCTTGGATATCTCATCCATGTAGCCGTGCATCAGTACCGCTTCCTCATCGGTTACGGTCATCTCAACACCGCCGAGAAGATCCACACACTCTACGACCGCATTAAAGTCCACGGTCACATAATCCGTAATATTTAAATCAAGGTTCGTGTTTAACATGGAGATCGCCTGCTCCGGCCCACCGTTCGCATAGGCTGAGTTACATTTCCGGTAGGTGCTGTTGCCGATATCGAGATAAGAATCTCTGTATACGGATACCAGCTTTACCTCATGTGTATCGTTGTTGATGCTCGCAATCATAATCACGTCGCTGTTGCCCTTGGATAAGTTGCCGTTGGAACGGTTGTCCAGTCCGAACAGCGCGATCGTCGTATACCCCTTCATGATCTGCTGGGATTCCGAAGAAAGTCCCTCGTTGAATTCCAGATCGCTCTCATCGAAAGAGGTGTCCTTCTCGATTTTGGAGAGCTTCACTACCGCAAACAATACAACTGCCAGAAGCAGAAGTACCAGAATCTCAACCACAACAAGAATAATCTTCTTCTGACGCTTCTTCTTGCGGATTGCTGCCTTCTGCGCCTTGGTAAGCGGCTTTCTCTGCGGATGACCATTGCCGCCCGCCTGTGTCCGGTTGCTGCTGTGCGTCCCATTGCTGCTATGTGCCCCATTTCTGCTGTTGCCACTACTACTCATAAATTTTTCTCCTAATATGCATTTTTATTGATAAATCCTTTGAAAACCGTGAGAAACAGAATCTTGACATCCAGTCCCAGTGTCCAGTTCTCGATATAGTACAGATCATGCTCGATGCGCTTGCGGATCGACGTGTCTCCACGGTACCCGTTGACCTGAGCCCAGCCGGTCATTCCCGGACGCACCTGATGCTTGATCATATATCTCGGGATCTCTTCCCGGAATTTCTCTACATACTGCGGACGCTCGGGTCTAGGTCCCACCAGACTCATATCGCCCTTCAGCACATTAAATAACTGTGGGAATTCGTCCAGGCTTGTCTTGCGCAAGAACTTTCCGACTTCTGTGACACGCGGATCGTTCTTCTTCGTCCAGCCCTTCTGTTCTTCCTCCTCCGTCTGCACATACATGGTGCGGAACTTGTACATCTTAAACGGCTTATTGTGCAGTCCCACTCTCTCCTGTGCAAAGATCAGCGGTCCCTTCGATGTCGCCTTGACAAGGATCGCTGACAGCAGCATCACCGGTGAAAAAAGGATGATGCACACAATCGATCCCACCACATCCATACAGCGCTTCACAAATGCGTTGAATGTGTTGGACAGCGGCACATAACGGATATTGATCACAGGGAGTCCTAAAAGGTCCTCCGTGTAAGGTCTCGTAGGTATGATGTTGCCGTAATCCGGAATGAACTTGGTGTGCACGCCGGACTTCTCACACTCCGCAACTATTTTTTCCAGCTTATAATATTCTTCCAGTCCGAGGGTGATTGCAATCTCATCGAGACTGTTCTGTGGCAGGATGTAATTCAGGTTGCCAATGCTGCCGATGACCTTCACTCCCTTGTAGGAGGTGCCTCTGGCAATATTATCGTCCAATACCCCGCGCACATTGTATCCCCACTGCGGATTCTGCTGAATCCTGTCGATATACTGCTCTGCCGCTCTTGAATAGCCGACGAGCAGAATGTGCTTTAAATTGTATCCCCTTCTGCGAATGCTTCGCAGAAATCTGCGGATCAAAAGGCGGACAATCTCTTCCACCACAATATTGGTCACGTAGAAATAAAAAAGCATCTCTCGTGAGAAGTTGCGATACTGCGGATTGTAGGACGTCAGGGTAAAGAGAGCCGCAAACATCAACAGCAGTCCAACCGTATTCGCCATCACAATGTTGGAAAACTCCAGCCGTCTCCCCTGCACGCGCTTGGACGTGTACAGATTGAACGCATAATACAACAAAATATACACCGGAACAATGAGCAGCAGCGCTCTCATGTAGAACTCAAATGAGAGTACGCCGACTTCATGATCCAGAATACCGCTCAGGAACTTCAGCCACCATGCAAACACGTATGATACGATGATTACAAAAGCATCGATCAGTACATGCAGCTTATTAAAGTACTGCTGATTATCTTTTATCATATTTTATACTGCTATCCTTTTGCGAAATTCTAATTACCATATGCTATCAATGATACAATAATTTCCCTAAAAGCACAACGCCTTTTTCGCAAACATTCTGTAACATTTTCTTAATATTTCTTAAAGATTTGTTTGACGATCAAATTTATCTTCCTGCCAGAATCCGGATCACATTGCCCCACAGCGCCAGCTGTATGCACGCGTAATTTCCCAGATTTTTCCACGAGAAACGCACTTTTTTGCATGCGCGGCACCCGGTGATCCCGGCGCCGATTCCCTTCAAATATTCACCTGCAAATCCTTTTTTTAGGAAAAACAGACTCTTGATGAGAATCCCTGAAAAGATCAGGGGCAGGTTGATCAAAAGCTGCAAAAACGGCATGTTTTTATAGATCAGGTACATCGAATTGCGCGCCGCGAGGAACACCTTTTTCTCATTATAGCGCGTCCCTGTGGTGGCACTTCCCACATGATACACCCGCGCCCCGGGCGCATAGCAGTTGATGTACCCGTGAATCTTTGCCCGATACCCCATATCGACATCCTCAAGATATGCAAAATGGCGCTCGTCGAACGGTCCCATCCCGCGCAGCAGCCCGGTGCGGTATATGACGGCGCCGCCGCAGCAGGAAAACACGCGGCACGGTCTGTTAAAATCCGCCAGCGGTTTTCCCTTTCCGCGCGCCACCGCCCATCCAAATGCCGTGTAATAGTCGCCGGCATTATCGATGCGCTCTCTGTCATGATAATCGACCATCATTGCTCCCGCGGAAAAGATGCGGTCCGACTTTTTGATCGCCGCAAGCAGCTCCTCCACGAATTCCGGCAGAACCTCCGTGTCGTTGTTGAGCAGGATGACATACGGCGTGTCGGCATGCCGTATGCCCTCATTCACCGCTCCGCAGAAACCCGTATTCTCCTTTAGCGCAAGCATCGTAAGATCCAGGCTGGAGGTCACCTCTGTACTGCCGTCGTCCGAGCCGTTGTCCACCACCAGAAGCTTAAAATCCGTGCAGGTCTGTTTTTCCAGTGTCTGTATACAATTTTCCAAAAGCTTCTTTCCGTTGTAATTCGGAATAATTACCGTAACTTCCGGCTGACTCGCCATGTAATACCTCCGCTTAATGATAATCTCTCAGCGCATAATTCGGATATACCGTTGAAAAATTTGGATTGTAGTAGGGATCACCGTTCTTTAAAATGCCGATCCAGTGATTCCGCATATATTCGATCTCCCGTCCGAAGCGCGCCACTTTTTCCGGGGAATCCTCGCTTCCGCGCGATTTGGATTCGTAGTGATAGGCTTCCACCCGCGGCTGGTACACCACAAGGTAACCCTCTTTGCGGACTTTCAGGCAGAAGTCCACATCATTGAACGCCACGGCAAGCTTTTCCTCAAATCCACCCACCGCCTCGTAAATACTCCGCTTTACCATCAGGCATGCCGCCGTGACTGCCGAATAATCCATGGCAAGCGACGCCTTGTGCAGGTATCCGCTGCGCGCTCTCTGCAGTCCCATAAACATGTTCTGCCCGATGCCACGTGCATTGCCGCCAATTCCGACAACGATTCCCGCATGCTGCACGGTATCATCCGGATAGTACAGCTTCGCGCCCACGACGCCGACCTCCCTGCGCTGGCAGGTGCCAAGCATCTCTTCGAGCCAGTTTTCGGTAATCATCTCGATGTCATTGTTCATAAGCACCAGATATTCGCCCTTTGCATGAGAGACGCCGAAATTGTTAAGCGCCGAATAATTAAACCCTTCCTTCCAGACTGCCACGCAGATCCGCTGTCCGCCGGATAAGGTTCCCTCATAGCACACCGCTTCGCCCTCTTTCACCTCTTCGGATGTGATCGAGCGGTAAAAATCAAACGTCTCCGGAGCGCTGTTATTCTCCACCACAATGACTTCATAATTTGCATAATGCGTTTTTTGAATGGCTGCAAGACATTTTTTTAACGTCTCCACTTCATCCCTGCTCGGTATCACGATCGAGACCAGCGGATTGCCACTGTAAGGATAGCGCACCGTGTAAAAGCCCATATCCTTTGTCGCCGTCACTTCCCCCGCAATCCCCTGACGCTTCAGATGATCCTCGAGCGCGCGCCGTCCCGCATCCACCGCATACTGCTTGGAAAACGGGTTTTCCGACGTCGACTCCGTGTGGCAGCGCCAGTGGTAGAGCACCCGCGGCACATGTCCGATGGCCTCTGCGCACTCCACACAGCGCAGAAACAGGTCGTAATCCTGCGCACCGTCATACTCCTCACGGATCATGCCGGCTTTCTCCAGAAGCGTTTTCCGCATCATGGTAAAGTGCGTGATATAGTTGTTGGAACGAAGCAGATCGATGTTGATGTCCGGCTTAAAGTGCGGCTGGAAATGCGTTTTTCCATCCATGTCCACCTTGTCTTCATCCGTGTAGATCATGTCATACTGCGCACCGGCTTTTCTAAAACCTGTCGCTGCAACTCCGGTCTCATCCTTCGGTCCCCGCAGAATCAGATGCACGGTCTCATACAGTGCGTCCGGCGCCAGCAGATCGTCATGATCTAAAAGTGCAATCCACTCCCCGTGCGCCATTGCAATCGCCGCATTGGTATTGCCGGCGATTCCAAGATTTTTTTCCAGTCTGCGGTAACAGATGCGTGTATCCTCTCCGGCACATTTCCTCACGACCGCCTCAAGACGCGCAGCGTTTTCCTCCGGACTTCCGTCTGCCAGGCAGAGTTCCCAGTTTTCGTAACTCTGCGCCTGCACCGAACCGATCATCTCCCGCAGGAATGTCTCATTGGTACAATAGAGCGGCACTACGATGCTGACGCAGGGTGCTCCCTTCCACGCGGCGGACTGCTTCCGCTGACGGCGCAGCGTCTCCTCCGTCGCCTTGTGATGCTCATACCATGGCTCATACGGCACATTTTCCGATTCCATCTTCTCCTGCAGCCGGATGAAGAACTCCTTCACTCCGTAATGCTTCAGATAACGCACCCCTTTGATAACCTTCTGCACTGTAATCTTCATATGCTCAATGCTTCTTCTGATGGATGTAAAGCCATCCATCGGAATAATCTTTCCTTTCCTCTTCTGACATTTCCGTGTACTTACCGAAATCCATTTTTGCAAGAACCATCTGCGGCTCACTGCACTTGTAGCACTCCACATCCTTGCGTCTGGACACTACGCGCATCCAGCCGCAGGACGGACATATATATACCTTCATCATAGAACCGGAATCTCCTCTTTTCTGTCTCGTACCAGCTGCCTTTTTGTTTTACTCACCTGTTTTCGCCGTCCCCCGCGTTATCTGCGCAGCGAAAAATCAGAATTGTCCAGTGTCAGATTCGGATTATAGTAGGGATCTCCCTGCTCAATCTGATCTCTCCAGCGCGAAAGCAGAATCTCCACCTCACCGTTAAAGCGCTCAACTTTTTCCGGGGAATCCTCGTAGCCTCTCGACTTCGATTCGTAGTGGTGCATTTCCGCGTAGGGATCGTACACGACGAGCCATCCGTGCTTTCTTACTTTCAGGCAGTAGTCCACATCATTGAACGCCACGGCGAGCTCCCCGGTCATTCCCCCGACCGCCTCAAACGCCTGGCGCTTCGTCATCATGCACGCCGCGGTAACCGCCGAATAATCCTGCGCGCACAGAATTCTGCCAAAATATCCCGTATCGTATCTGGATTTTCCAATGAAAGCATGTCCCGCCGTGCCGCCAAAGCCTAAGATCACACCGGCATGCTGGATCGTATCGTCCGCATACAAGAGCTTTGCACCGACGATTCCGACGTCCTCTCTCATACAATATCCGAGCATCTCCCGGATACAGCCCCCGTCAATCATCTCCGTATCGTTGTTCAGCAGCAGGAAATAATCTCCCCTGCATGCCGCCGCGCCGAAATTATTGATCTTTGAGTAGTTAAAGCCGCCCTCGTAGTACACCACCCGGACATTTTCATGCCCCGCCTCAAGTTCCTTATAATAAGCAAACGTCTCCGGCTCGGTACTGTTATTTTCCACAATCACAACCTCAAAATTTCGGTAGTCGGATTTTGTAAAAATGGAATCCAGACACAGCTTTAAATCCTCCGCGTGATCCTTGTTTGGTATGATAATGGATACCAGAGGTTCCTTTTTCCACTCGTAGATTGTGCGGTACATTCCGTAGAACGATGCATTTTCCACGCGCGCCGGTATTCCCAGTCTGCGGTAATGCTCCTCAATGGCGCGCCGTCCCGCCTCAAACGCATAGAGCTTGCTCTCCGGATTGGATGCGGTCGAGTCCATATGGCAGCGCCAGTGATACAGAATCTTCGGCACATGATAAATCTTTTTGGCCTGCTCGCTGCATCTTAGGATAAAGTCCAGATCCTGCGCGCCGTCAAACGCGCTCTGGTAGCTCCCCGCACGCTCCGCCACATCTTTTCGCACTGCGAGCAGGTGGCAGATGTAATTCACACTGCACAACAGATCCAGGTCAAAGTCCGGTTTGAAATGCGGCTCAAAAAAGTGTCTGCCGTCCATGCTGACCTTGTCCTCATCGGAGTAGAGCATATCAATCGCGTCATCCCTGCGGATCGCCGACGCAAATTCGTATAGCGCATTTTCCGGCACGAGATCGTCATGATCCACCGGTACAAGATAGTCTCCGGAAGCCATTACAAGCGCGGCGTTCGTATTTTCCGCGATTCCTCCGTTCTCCGGCAGCACCTGATAGTGAATCCGCGCATCACGCCCGGCATACTCCTCCAGAATGGAGATCAGTGCTGCATCCTCTTCCCCGGATGCGGCAAGCGCCATACACAGCTCCCAGTTTCCGTAAGTCTGCGCCGTCACGGAATCAATCATCTCCCGCAGATACTGCGGCTTCGTCTTATAGAGCGGCACGACCAGCGAAAACAGCGGTCCCGCATCAAACACATCCTCTCTCTGGCGCTGCAGTTCTTCCGGCGCCGGAAGATATTTTGCCCGCCAGTTCTCATAGGTATTGCCCTCTTTGTGCGTCAGCTTGCTCTTAATCTTATAAGCGGTTGCAGAGATTCCGTTGCGCTCCAGATAGCGGACGGTATCCCCGGCTTTTTCGATTACATACTGGAGCTTTGTGCCCTCGTCCCACTTCGTGAGTCTGGTTCTCGAATGATTCTTCGCGCCACGCATCTCCAGATAAAACGGTCCGCTCTGCCCTCCCGCTGCGGTTCCCTGCACCAGAAAACCGGGCTTCGCCTCCTTATCACATTCCGGAAAAACAGAAAGAAGATCCTTGCGGTAATAGTGCTCCACCTTCTCGGAAATCGGCTGTCTGCTGCCGTCGAGAAGTTCAAGCTTGATATCCCCCGCCGACATGCACCAGCCAGTGACCGTAATCTGGCTCCCCTCTCTGTGACAGTTTTCCACATAGTAGCTGACTTCATTCTCCAGTCTGCCAAGCTTTGCTGTTGAGATGGCATAAGATTTCTTATATTCTTCCCTGTAAGCAGCCATCAATGTCACCCGGCGGCCATTGCGCCAGTCCGGCGGAAGCTTTATGATGCCTACCACTTCCTCCTCGATCTCATTGATGCTGCGGATATATTTCTGCCGGACCTCCGCACCGCGATTCACCTGTACCGTAAGCGGAAGCTCTCTGTTGTCCAGATATGCCTTGATGGAATGTTCCTTCGTACTCCCATCAAAAAACCACCCGACAAAGACCAGCGTGTCCTGTTCCTTCAGATGGAACCGCATCTTTTCCACAAAAAATTTATGTGTATCCATGGTCCGTCCTCTCTCGCCATTGACTCCTCGGTCAATCTCTTTGATTTCGTATTCCACTATAACAATTCCGACGTTTTGCGTCAAGTTGTTACCACGCCTTTACATTCCTTTTGTTCTCTGTTAATGTAGAATGCAAAGAATAAACCGATCAACTCAAAGGAGTCCTTATGATGCGTTTTAAACACCTTTTTTCCACTGTCATTGTCGTTCTTTTTGCCGTAGTTCTCGCGGCATATTCCCATCATACACTCGTGGAATCCAAAAAAGATTCCACCGGCTACACCCCCGATCCCGCCACGGAATATCTGGTGACGCAATACGCGGACGCAACCGGCGTGCAGGGAACTTTTTACACCATCACGAACGATACCACCCTCATCATCATCGACGGGGGCTG